>Ga0126304_10001229_pt1 | contig 11836 bp, 13 predicted proteins | sample Plot25_FD_92538 | JGI IMG/M metagenome (GOLD analysis project Ga0126304, IMG submission 92538) | Serpentine soil microbial communities from UC McLaughlin Reserve, CA, USA - Plot25 | ecosystem: Environmental > Terrestrial > Soil > Grasslands | place: USA: UC McLaughlin Reserve, Lake County... | reverse complement strand
TGGGTTCTTCGAGCCCCCCCCTCTGCGAAGAATCTCCAAGGATTTCTCGTATTCCTCGGTTGTGATCTCGCCGCGTGCGAAGCGCTCCCGCAGGATCTCCTCCGCCGAGTCCCTGGGTGCCTCGAGGCGGTCGTTTCCCCGACCTTTGGGAAAGATGCGCGTCACGGCCCAGGCTATGAGGAACACGATTCCGCCCCAGAACAAGATGGGGAAGAGGATCCACGGCCCCCAGAAATCGCCACCGTTGTGTCCTGCCCAGGGAGGTCCGTCCTGGATCAGGAGGGCTGCGAACATCCCTATCGTCCCGAAAGCGTCAGTCATGAGGTGCATCGAGGCTCACCGTTCCCTGTCGTCAGGGCTTGCGCGCCCCGCGAAGGCCACGGGGCGCGCAAGCCGGGTATTCGAAAGGATTCAGGCATCGCTAGGAATCCGGGTCTCGTTCGGACCTAAGCCGCTCTTCAGCTTCCCGCACATAATCTTCGTAGTCTTTCCGTGGCGGGTTGTCGCGCATGGTCTTCATGGAACTCTCGTACTCCTCGGCTGAGATGTCGCCACGGGCGAAGCGCTCGCGTAAAATTGCCTCCGCCTGGTCACCGGGAGATCCAGGTCGCCCGGGTCCACGCCATCCGGGTCCGTGCCCTCTAGAGAGGATGCGCACCGCGAAGAAGGCTAGGAAGGCCAAGATCGCCACCCAGAAAAGAAGCCGGAAGATCATGAACGGCCACCAGAAAACGCCCCATTCCCCCATCGGGCCGTCCAAAATGCCGGGCGCGTACGTCATCAAGTCAACCATCTTCGTCGTCTCCTTTCAGACTCCGTTTCCGTGCTGCACAGGTAGGTTAGGAGAACAACTTCAATCCAGCGTCAAGCAAAGATCACGATTGGATCAAGATCCCCGCCGAGAGATCGGCAAGGTAAAGGAGAAGGTCGCGCCCTCGCCTACGCCGGGACTCCCGACCCATATCCTCCCGCCCATCGCCTCCACCAGCGCCTTCGAGATGGCGAGCCCCACCCCTGATCCACCTTCGCTCCGCGAGCGCGACTTCGCCGCGCGATAGAACCGCTCGAAGACGTGCGGCAGATGCTCGGAAGCCAGCCCCTCCCCTGTGTCCGTCACCTCGAAGACGGCTTCTCCACCGGCCCCGACCTCCACCACGACCCGCCCTCCGGCGGGGGTGTGGCGCAGGGCGTTATCGAGGAGGTTGGTCAGGACCTGGACGACCCGGCCCGAGTCCGCCAGCACCGGCGGCAACTTATCCGGCACCGCGCTCCTTAGCTCCACACCCTTCTCGTCGAAGAGCGGGAGCATCCGCTCGACGGCGAGCCCGACTACCTCCGCGGGGGAGACGGGGATTGGATTCAGGGCGAGTTGCCTCGCTTCGGCCTGGGAGAGACGTCGGAGGTCGTCCACGAGTCGTCTCATGCGCTCCGTCTCTGCGTGAAGCAGCGCCCACGTCTCCTCGGAAGGTTCGATCACCCCTTCGGCGAGGCCTTCGACGTGACCCCGGATGGTGGAGAGCGGGGTCCTCAGCTCGTGGGAGACGTCGAGGATCACCTCCATCCTCCGCCTCTCGGCCTCCTCCAACGTCCTCGCCATGGCGTTGAAGCTCTCCGAGAGCTCTCCCAGCTCGTCGGCGTCACGTACCGGCAGGCGCTCTCCGTAACGACCCGAAGCGATGCGGCGGGTCGCGCCGAGCATGCGCCCCAACGGGTCCACGATCCTGCGTGACACGAAGAGGCTGGCGACGATGGCCGCCCCCGTCGCCACAAGCCCGGCGACGAGCAGGGAATAAAGGAGCGTCTGTCCGAAGACCCGGACCACGGAGTCCATCACACCCTCCATACCGCCCGCCAGTCTCCCGAAGACGAACGGCGCTATGACGAGGATGGCCGTGAGCAGCGTGAGCGCGCCTATCAGCGCCACGAGGAAGTGGGAGATGAAGAGCTTGGCTCCGAGGCTGCGAGGCATGTTCCCCAGCCGCTTCATGCTCGGCGGAACCTGTAGCCTACCCCGCGGACGGTCTGGACGTAGAAGGGGTTCGAGGGGTCGGCCTCGATCTTCTTTCGCAAGTTGGCGATGTGGACGTCCACCACGTGGTCGCTGCCGAAGTAGTCCTCTCCCCACACCCGCTCCAGAAGCCGATCCCGGCTGAAGACGAGCCCCGGACGCGAGGCCAGAATGGCGAGCAGATCGAACTCGATGGCGGTGAGCGACACCTCTTCTTCCCTCACCCGCACCTCGCGGCGGCCAGGATCTATCGTCAATTCGCCGAAATCCAGCGGCGCGGCTTCATCCGCCTCGCGGGCATCGCCGCGGGGTCTGCGGAGCATCGCCCGGATGCGGGCAATAAGCTCTCCCGGAGAGAAGGGCTTGGTGAGGTAGTCGTCGGCGCCCGTGGAGAGGCCCACGATCCTGTCCACCTCTTCCGTGCGGGCAGTAAGCATGACGACGTATGCCCCCGAAAAGCGCCTGAGTTCCCGCAAGACCTCCATCCCGTCGAGTCCCGGGAGCATCCAGTCGAGGATCACGACGTCCGGCTCCACCCGCCTGGCGACCTCGATCGCGGCGTTGCCGTCCGGGGCTTCGTGTACCTCGAAGCCTTCCCGCTCCAGGTACTTCCGCAGAAGGCTCGCCAGGTTCTTCTCGTCTTCCACGACCATCACCCTGACGCTCACCATGCATCCCTTCTCGAAGTACCTCGCGACCCGCGCAAATAAGTTACCACCTCGGCCCCGCGACGCAGGGATCTTGATCCAATCTTGATCCCGGCTGACCGAAACTTGATCCGGTTTTGACATCGGCTTGAAGGCGGCCTCATACACTGCTCGCCGTAGACAAATCCGACGAAAGGAGCAGCGAATGATTCGCCAGGGAGACACCATAGAGAACCCGATCACCGGCGAGAGGGTGACGTTCCTGAAGACCTCCGCCGAGACGGACGGGAAGTTGGTAGTGATCGACACGACCGTGGCTCCGGGCGGTTTCGTGGCCGCCGAACACGTCCACCCCTACCAGTCCGAGCGCTTCGAGGTCCTCTCCGGCGAGGTCGAGTTCAGGCGCGGCGGGGAGATCGTCGTCGCAAAGGCCGGCGACGTCGTCATGGTGGAGCCCGGAACCTCACACCAATTCCGGAACCTGGGTAGCGAGGAGATCCGCTTCCGGACCGAGGTGCGTCCGGCGCTCACCTTCGAGACGTTCCTGGAGACGATGTTCGGCCTCGCCTCGGACGGCAAGACGAACAGGAAAGGCTTACCAAACCCGTTCCACTTGGCGGTGATCATGTCCGAGCAATTCGACCTGGTGCGGCTTCCTTCTCCTCCGGCCTGGATGCAGCGCATGGGGCTCGTGTTCGCCTCTCCGCTCGGAAGGCTGTTCGGCTACGAATCGACGTACATCCCCGCGAAAGAGCCCCAAGAGTGGGAAGTGGCCGCGTAGACGGATCCCTCGTACACCGGGTGCCGGTTACACGCAAGAATGGCCCGGCCCCCGCGTCTTGTCCACGATTCAGATGGGAGATATCCGATGAACCGACAAAGCTCGTCGTCCTGCAGCGGAAAGTTGACGGTGGTTGCCCTTCTCGCCGCGGCCGCCGGGATCGCGGTCCAGATCGTTTCGGGGGTCGACTACCCGACGGTCCCACCAGGACTCATCATCCTGCATACGACCAGCTAGGGATCTTGATCGAATCTTGATCGCGGCTGATCGGAGCTTGATCCGGTTTTGAGATCGTCTTGAGGTCGACCCCATATCCTGCTCACCGTAGGCGAGTTCCCATCACGGGCGGCGCAACCAACGTGAGCGTGGATAAACAGGCACACGGACTACGAAAGGAATGAGCCTTGATCGGGAAGGCGAGCAAAAAAGTGGCGCAAATGGAAGCTGACGACACGGCCATGGTGGAGGCTCGTGGCGTCGAGAAAGTGTACTCGGCGGGCGGGACGGGTGTCCACGCCTTGAGGGGCGTAAACCTGAAGATTGCGCGCGGCGAGATGGTCGCCGTCATGGGACCGTCGGGCTGCGGAAAGACGACGCTTTTGAACTGCCTCTCTGGCCTCGACGACTTCGATGGGGGAGAAGTCTTGATCGGGGGCGAGTCCATCTCCGGGATGTCAGACAGGAAACGCACCCGCTTTCGGGCACAGAGGATGGGCTTCGTATTTCAAACCTACAACCTCATCCCCGTGCTATCTGGCGTCGAGAACGTGGAGTTGCCATTGCTCGTAGCCGGAGCGAGGCCGAAGGAGGCGCGCGAGAAGGCGCTCGATGCCCTTGAGACGGTCGGCATTCCCGAGCAGGCGCACAAGCTCCCCAACGAGATGAGCGGAGGCCAGCAGCAGCGGGTCACCGTCGCCCGTTCGCTCGTGAACGACCCGGCCATAGTGTGGGCCGACGAGCCGACAGGGGCGCTCGATTCGGAGACGAGCGGGGAGATCGTGGAGCTGCTCGTGGATCTCAACCAGACGCAGGGGCAGACCTTCGTGCTCGTCACCCACGACGCTTCCGTTGCTGCCCGCGCCCACCGCACCATCGGGATGCGCGACGGCATGATCGAGACCGACAAGCCCAACGGCGGGCCACACAGGAAGGACGCCTGAGATGGAAACGCTCTTCGGCATACCAACGAACCGACTGACGCTTTACCTCCTCGGTGTCTTCGTCGCGGGAGCCTTGATCCTCATCTTTCTGGCCGCGCGCGACCGTACCTCCTTGAGGATGGCCGTGAGAAACATCCCCCGGCGCAAGGCGCAAAGCGCCCTGATCGTCATGGGGCTGATGCTTGCAACCGTCCTCTTTTCGGCGGCCTTCACCACCGGCGACACCCTGACGCAGAGCCTGCGTACTCAGGCTCTCGAGAACATAGGCCGGGTGAACGTGGTCGTGAAGGCAGAGCAGCCGGAGTCGGGCGGCGGGGTCGCGTTCGGACCGGGCGCCGGAGTACAGGCGCCTCCGGAGGCTCGCGAGAGATACTTCGGTGCGAACCTTGCGGATGATATTCGGGAGCGGCTCGCGAACGAGGAGGGTGTCGCCGGAGTCGCGCCGCTCGCCAGGGAGAGCGTGCCCGTCACCTCACCCAAGACGGATCTCTCCCAGCCGCGGGTGGATGTGCTCGGCATCGACGCGGACTCCATGCACGGCTTCGATCAACTCACGACCGCTTCCGGCGAGACACTCTCGGTGGCAGATCTAGGGGAGAAAGAAGTCTACTTAGGCCGGGAGACCGCCGAAGGGCTGGACGTTGGTGTTGAAGATAAGGTCGAGGCATCTCTGGTCAGGCCCGCCACGCAGCCCAGGACCGAGGCGCCTTCGGCACAGACAAACACAAACCGGCGTCCGGGAGCAGCGCAGGGACCTCCCGGAGAGCCGGGGAGCGGAAATCCACAAGCGAGACTCAAGGGCGGCGCGCGTCCTTCGGGAGCGGCGGACAACGGGCGTCCCGGCAAGGCGAGAGCAGGGGCACGTCCCGCCGAAACGGTGCGGGAGTCGGGTCCTCCCGAACTCAGGGTAGCCGGGATCTACGAGACCGGAGCCAACCCCGCCTCCGAAACCTCGATGGTCATGCCGCTCGGAAATATGCAGAAGCTCGTCGGGGAGGAAGGCAAGATCAACGAAGTTCTCATTACCCATCGCGGCTCGGCCGTGGAGGGTGGCAGATACACGGACGCAACGATAGACGGGATCGGCTCGGTCCTCTCGGCGAACGATCTAGAAGCGGACCCCCTCAAGAAGGACGCCATAGATCAGGCCGACACGCGAGGGGAGATCTTCTCCACCCTCTTTGTGCTCTTCGGGCAGTTCTCCGTGGCTGCCGGGATGCTCCTGATCTTCCTGATCTTCGTGATGCTCGCCGCCGAGCGCAAGCACGAACTGGGCATAGCCCGCGCCGTCGGGATGCAACGCTCGAACCTGGTCCGTGCCTTCGCCCTAGAGGGCGCCCTCTACGCGCTCGTGGCGAGCGCCATCGGCAGCATCGCCGGAGTCGGGGTCGGATGGGTGATGGTACGCTTCCTCGGCATAGGCTTCGCCGGCGGCAGCGAAAGTTTGCGCATCGTCTTCTCTTCCGGCCCACAGAACGTCGTCCTCGCCTTCTGCATGGGGATGGTATTGACGTTTGTCGTCGTCCTGATCTCCTCCTGGCGCGTGAGCCGCCTGAACGTGGTGCGCGCGATCCGCGACCTCCCGGAGCCGGACAAGAAGGGGCGCAGCGTCCCGGGCGTTCTCGTGGCCGTGCTCGTGCCCGTAGCGGGTGCTGTGGCCTTCTGGCAGGGGCTCGCCACCGACACGATGGCCTTCTACCTGGGCGGTCTCACGCTGATGGTCATGGGATTGGCGCTCCTGGCCCGCGTCCTCGGAGTGCCAGACCGCATAGCCTTCAGCGTGTCTGGGCTCATCCTGCTGGCGTTGTGGTTGACCCCGGCCTCCATAACGACGCCGGCGGGCATGGCGAGAGGACCGGAGATGTTTTTTGTTTCCGGCATCGCCCTCGTGGTGGCGGGGGTGTGGCTCGTGATCTTCAACGCCGACATCATCCTGTGGCTGGTTGTGACGGCATTCGGAAAAATCAAAGGACTTCCCCCGGTCCTCAGGACCGCCGTGAAGTATCCTACCCAGAGCCTCTTTCGAACCGGTATGACGCTCGCTATGTTCATAATGGTCGTCTTCACCCTGACCGCGATGAACTTCATGCAGGCCGCGATGGGAGCGGCTTTCGGTGACACCAAGAAGCTCTCCGGCGGCTACGAGATACAGGCCAACGCCGGCTACGCCGCCCCCATCCCCGACATGAAAGCAGCTCTCGAAGGCGCAAAAAGGATAGAGAAGGACGAAGTCACGAACGTGGGCCAAGTCTCCGACCTGCCGGCGCAGGTCAAGCAGAGAGGCACGGACCGCGAATCCGGATCCCTCTACGTGCAGGGCGTGGACGAAGGCTACTCGAAGAGCGTTACCTACGGCTTCCAGACGACGGCCACGGGCTACGGCTCGGCGCGCGAGGTGTGGCAGACGCTCCAGACAGACGAGGACACCGCGGTGATCTCCTCCGGCCTCGCTCCCGCGCGCAACACCTCGACGTTCGGTCCTTCGGTGGAGCCTCCCGTCAAGCTCACCGGCTTCTACGCCGACGACAAGAACCTGCCGGACGACCTGTATCTTAGGGTCAAAGATCCCGATTCCGGAAAGGCGAGGGACCTGCGCGTGATCGGGGTCCTGAGTAGCTCCGCCTCCTTCACCGGGCAGATCGTGACCTCGCAAGAGACGCTCGACGCCCTAGCCGGAAGCCCCGTCCCGCCCCAGAGCTACTACTTCGACCTCGGGAGCGGCGTGGACGCCGCGGCCACGGCGGAGACCCTAGAGAGAGACTTCGCGAAGAACGGCCTCCAGACCTCCGTTACGGCACAGACCATCCGGGACAGCGACGCGACGAGGCGAATAGTCTTCCTTTTGCTTCGGGGCTTCATGGCGCTGGGGCTCGTGGTCGGCATCTGCGCTCTGGGTGTGATCTCGGCCCGCTCCGTGGTGGAGAGACGCCAGCAGATAGGGATGATGAGGGCTCTCGGATTCCAGAGGGGTCAGGTGCGCCTGGTCTTCTTGATCGAGTCCTCATTCATCGCGTTGCTCGGGCTGGGCGTTGGGGTCGCGCTCGGGCTCGGCTTCTCCGGCACTCTCATAGGCAACATCCGCGAGGGCTTTCCGGGCATGGAGTACACGGTCCCGTGGTCTGCGCTCCTGCTCGTGATCGTGGTCGGATACGCCGCCTCGCTCCTGACCACCTTCCTGCCCGCCCGCCGGGCATCGAGGGTCTATCCAGCGGAGGCCTTGCGCTACGAGTAATGCGTCGTGGAGGGAGCAAACACGACCGAAAACATCCCAACCTACCCCGACCTCACCCGCAAAATCTCCCTCATCACCGGCGGTTCGGGCCGCATCGGGGCCGCCACCCGCCGCCTGCTGGCCGCTAACGGCGCGAAGGTGGCGATAGTTGGCCGGAACGAAACCAAAATCGGCGCCGTGGTCGATGAGATCCGAGCCGACGGAGACGAGGCTATCGGGGTCGCAGCCGACGTAGCGTACTTCGCCGCCATCGAGCGTATGCGGGACGGGTGGAGGAGGAACTGGGGCCGGTCGAGGTGCTGGCCGCGTTCACCGGTCCGCCACCCGGTCCGGCCGACCGGACCACCGAGGAGGAGTGGCGAGCGACGAGGCTTACCACCGCGTCGCGCGCACGCTGATCAACTGGATCCGGCTGGCCGGACGCCTTCCGGGCGTGTCGTAGCGCCCCGTCGAGGTCAACGGCGGCCGGGAGCCCTCCTCCTCGACGGACAGCAGCGGCTGATCAGCGTGTTGACCCTCGACATCGCTGGCAATCAGATCACGAGCATCAGCGCGATCGCCAACCCCGACATGCTGACGCACCTCGGGCCGGTCGCCGACGCCAGATCGCTGCTGCGGTTTGCGAGATGACCCTTTTGCGCGAACCCACCGACAAGAACATCCGACGCGGCACCTTCCCCAGCGTTTCCGACCTGATCGCCAGCATCGATGACTACCTCCGCGTCACCAACCCCAAGCTAGTGATCTGGACCGCGTTCGCCGAGTCCATCCTCGAGAAGGTCCGACAAAGAAGGGTCGCCCTCAACAAGTCAACCAAAGCTGAGTAGACGGCGAGCTCGTAGTGGAGGTAATCGTCGACCAAGAGCACTGGACGCGCTGTTGGCAAGGAGCTTCGTGCTCCAGGTGTAGATCTTCCTTAGAGCGTGTTATGAACTTGAGCGAAAATCGCATAGAAATGCGGATCCCACGGTCGACTTGGCTCCCCCGCGATCTCCGTTTCCCGCATTTATAAGCCGTTTCTAATCGAGTTCATAACACGCTCTAGCATCACTTCGGTGTGGATCTCGATGTCGTGGCCGTCGCCCTCATAGAAGACGAGCTCCTTGGGCTCACCCGCTTTGCGATAGAGGTAGCGCGCAAGGCTCGGTACGACCGACGTGTCCCGGCTGCCGTGGATCAGGAGCAGGCACTTCTCGGGCGAGAGCTTCCCGATGTCCTCAGTCCCCTGGGTCGCGCTCGCCACCGTGGCGACCCCCACGACGAGCTCGCTTGCCACGCCCGCGCGTATTGAGACAGCCCCCCCGAAGGACCAGCCTATAAGGACCACCTTCTTCGCACCTCCACGACCCAGGGCTCCTACGGCCGCGAGGAGATCGTCGGTGCACGAGGAGAGGTCGCCGGGCTCGCGGTAGTCCAGGCGTAGGGCTGTGATACCGTTGTCGCGGAAGCGTTCGGCGAGCTTCGGGTAGATCCCGGACGGACCCTCGATGCCTCCGGCCATCCCGCCCACCATCACGACGGCGACCGTAGCACCCTCCGCGGCGTCCAGGACCCCGGGAGCCGCGCCCCCGTCTACCCGCACCTCCACCTTCTCACCTTCGGCCCCGGAACCGCCGAGCGCCTGCGGTTCCCGGACCGCACTCTTTTGGCCGCCTCCTCGCTCGGGCGTTTGTCCCCCGCACCCCGCGAGGGGAGAGACCAGGCCCACCAGGCAGAGCGCGCCTGTCTGCAAGAGGCCCCGGCGGCTCATCGGGCTGCCATACGCCCGATTACGGTTCCCCGAAGTGCCGCCTCCGAAAGCCATCTACCCTCCGCCCTCTCGCTCGCGCCGGGCCCCGTCTACCATGAGCGCAAAGACCAGAAGCTTGCTCATCTCCCGAGCATCGTAAGCTATTCACCCAACGTACTGGGGCTCACTCCTCCATCCAAAACCCCCGATTGTTTACCACGCCCGACCCAGGGGGATGCCTGGTCGCAGTGTCGTGGAAGCCACGATCTCCCACTGGCCCTCCCACTCCTATATCACGGCACTCACAATGTTCTTAGACCTCTCCGGGTGGTTCGTCAGGATGGCGGCCTCGTCTACCTGTTGGATCGGAACGGTACTCATGGAGCTCCCCTATCTGTCCGAGCCGTACCTTTCGCGCCGCGAGTTGCTCGGCCGCCTCGTATCGGACCCACGCCTAGTACCAGCAATCCCACTCCCACCGAGACCGCGCCGAGGTAGGCGAGGTAGATCGGGGCAATAGGCTCCGTGGCGTGTCCGGCGAGGAACACCCTCGCGCCTAGTGGGCGACCGCGCCGGCGACGCGGTCGCCCACGGAGCCGCTCCCTCCGTAGGCTATGGCGTTATTGTTCTCGAGCAACGTCCCGATCCTCCTGCATCCTTGTGCCGTTGGCCGAGCCCTCCATAGCGCCATGCTCGTCGTCGCGGCGCCGGTGCGCGGCCGACAGCCTGGCGCGTGGACCGCCGTTCAATTCCGCAGGACGAGCAGTACGCCGACCATGAGGACCCAGCCCAGTAAGAGGCCGCCCGCAACGGGTATACCCCACCCGTTGACGCTGTAGAAGAAGGCCGGGTCGGTCTTGTAGAAGATGGTGGGGACGACGGCACCGACGGCGTAGGCCAACCAGCCGGTCCAGCCGGGAAGGGCACCCGTGAGGATGATGGCCGATCCGACCGAGGCCAGGAAGGCCGCCGTCAACAGGCGCGCCCTCGGCCCATAGATCAGCAACGCCCCCTCCGCGCCGGACCCAATCCGGGTGGGGTCGACGCTCCTGCGCCGCCAGGACGCTGCCGGCCTGGATCGAGTGGGCGACGAAAGTCAGGACCACGAGGGCCAGTCCCAAGGCCAGACACAGCGTGCCGAGCCACTCGAGGGCAGGGCGCTCCGAAACGATGGTGTGCCGCAAACCGATCACAAAGACGACGAACCCGACCGGGACGAACATGTCCACCAGGACCCGCGTCAGGACGTTCCAGCGGGGCGGCGGCTCGTCGAACGGGGAGAAATAGAGCGGGATCACCGCCGCGGACAGGAAGAAGATCCCGATCCCCGCCAGGCCGGCGAGTTGCCCCGCGCCCGACTCGCCCACGAACATCGAGACGATAATCGGCACCGGCTCGGATTTCGAATCCATAACCTTCTCTCCTTCGCCTCGCGACGTCGGGCCGAACGTTCGTTCCGAACGGGGTTCGGCGGCGATGGCCCGAGTCATAGCTTCGCCGCCAGCCACGCGCAGGGCAGGCCGAGCACGATGAGCAGTGCGTTGAACCAAGTCGGCGTTATCCCCCACGTAGCCGTCCGCCGCCTAGATGCTGCGGTAGGCGAGCGCGACCATCCACGTCGTGTCGAACCTCCCCGGCGACCCGAACCGCCTCCCAACGCAAGAGCCGAATAAAGTTGTGGCCGCGCTCCTTGAGGAACTTTACCTGACACGGGGCATCGCCTCTGTTTCCGTTTGATCAGGAAGGATTCGCACAGAGCTGAGGGCGATCCATCCTCCGCCCACGAGCGCCAACAGGGCTCCCGCACCGAACCTACCAGCGGACCGGTGATCAGGGGGGCATGAAGAGCGATCATTACCCCCGCCCACCTTGGCAACACGCCGCAGCGCCAGATGGCGATGCCGAACAGGAAGAAGCCCGCCGAATATATAGGCATGGTCACGGTCTCTATCGTTCCCAAGGGACCCGCGAAGATGGAGTCTATGATCCTGATGGTCTCAGGGTCGCCGTTCAGGAACGACCGGCTGAGGGCCGGAACGGCGTAGGCGATGACACCAAGGCGCGGCAGCATCAGGGCAATCCCGACGATGCTCAGTATCATGCCACCCGTTGCCAGGAGCTTCTCTTCGCTGTTCGCCAGGAAAGCGTGCAGGGCAACAACGCCGAAGATCATGACCGTCAGGGCCAGCACGTTGCCCAAGAACGCGCTCGCGAAGTAGCCCGCAGAGACGATGGCCCGACTGTCGCCGGTGGCCAGGATCCCTCCGGCCCCCAGCTTC
>Ga0126304_10001228_pt1 | contig 11838 bp, 13 predicted proteins | sample Plot25_FD_92538 | JGI IMG/M metagenome (GOLD analysis project Ga0126304, IMG submission 92538) | Serpentine soil microbial communities from UC McLaughlin Reserve, CA, USA - Plot25 | ecosystem: Environmental > Terrestrial > Soil > Grasslands | place: USA: UC McLaughlin Reserve, Lake County... | reverse complement strand
CTCTTTAGTCATTGTTTCAGTTGGTACTACAAAGACTAGCTTGTCCACAAGGTTCAGCATGGCTCTTGCTATCCCTTCATTTATTGAAGAATTGGAAAACTCTGCAAGGCATATGAAGCCAAGCCGCATGTCTGGCAGCGATTCAGAGCCAGGTTTGAAAACCCATATTACGTGCACTGGCCCAGCACCGAGGTCATGGTTCTCTATAACTTCATATCCCATGTCCTTTCCCAATTGAATGAGGGGCACCTTTAATGTTTCAATAACTTGTAGTTTCTCTTGTGCGCGTCTTTCAGGTTCTGAGTAAGAGTTTTCTCCTTGTTGACTCATGTGCAGCCTAAACATCTATTATTTTTAACAGTTACACGACATGCCGCTAAGCTGACATTGCCATAATCCATCAATAACCTTTATGGTGTCCATTTAGAGTGTCGTCCTAGAGGACTGTGATTTTTGAGAGGCTACAGAGGCAAGTATTGCTGCCTAAATTTTTTTCTATTGTTTTCTGAATTTATGTAATGGTACTACTATCCAAAACGAATATCTTAGATCTCTGCCACACTATATCATGTCTAGAGAAGACGCATCTCAAATTGTGGAGCAAGGAGATATATTTTTCTTCTATAGACCAAAGGTTGGAACAGAGGAGGTAAGCAGCACCGAAGATGTCCAGCGTTTTTACATGGTTACAGCACCTGAAGAAAGAGAGAACAAATACAGGCTGTTTGTATTGGGTAGAAAGCAGATGCCAGAGATCGTTGAGGGCAAGTCAACATCAGAAGAAAGAAACTGGGCGCTCAACACTCTTACTACAAACAACCCAGAGGACATACGTAAGGAGCTTCTTGCAGCTGAATATGAAACTGAGACAAGAGGAAAGAGAAGAGTTGCAGCAGCTGCGCCAGCTGGCGAAGGCAAATACTCTATTGTAAAGCACAACAACCATACAGAGCTTGCTTATGCATTGGAGCTGCCAGAGGCACCAGGTCCAACCCAGAGAGAGTTTGAAATAAAGAAAGAAGCCAGCTATATAGTGTCCGTCAAGAATCCCGACGTACAAATCTCCGGATTTAAAGCTTTTGAGAAAAGAAAACCAGAGTATCCAGCAAACATCAAACAGATGTTTGGTGACAAACGATGGATAAATGTAGAAGATCCAGATTTGCTAAATTACGAGAATACTCAATTGTTGCTGATAGGAGCAAGAAAAAAGGATGTTGAGGAGGAGCTTGGCATCAATTTGAACGAAGAGAAAGAAACAGAAAATACAGCTGATCTTTTCAAGGGGCTAAAGGTCAAAAGAGAGCAGGTCCCTCTAAAGCCTCTGCTAAAGGGAGAATTTCCTAGTAAAGCCGAGCAACCTCTGCAGCAAGAAGCAAGACATCTTTCAAAAGAAGAGGCGCCCGGACGTAGAGGCAAAGTCGGAGGAGCAGCAGCTGCATCAAGAGCACCCTCAGCGGCAGCAATTGCCAAGATATTATCTGGTGCAGATTTTCCAAAGAAAAAGAGTGACTTAATAGAATATGCGGAAACTAACAAAACAAAAGTCGAGGCTGCTGAGGAAGTAATTCAGACCATCAGGGAGCTTCCAGATAGGACATACAGCAACATGGCAGATGTAGAGAAGGCAGTCGGAGAGGTGAGATAAACGATGGCGCAATTTACATGTAATGTATGCGGAGACAGCTTTGATCAAAAGTCTAGATTTGAAAGGCATATGACCACTTCGCACCCAGAAAGGGCACCATCAGCAGCAGACATTGAAAAAGCATTGTCCGGGATACAGTATCCAAAGACAAGAGAAGAGCTAGTTAACTATGCTGCTGAAAGAGTATCAAATGAAGAACTGATGAATCTTATTAAATCACTTCCAACTAGACAGTATAGAGACTCGGCAGAGGTTGCAATAGCTCTAGGTGAAGTCAAACAGAGGCAAGGAGTCAGAAACGCAGAAGAAGTCGCCAGAACAGAAGCCCCAAGTAAAAAGGGCGGAAGGGCTGCTGCAGCCATGTCGGTTTCAGCCGCCACAATTGCCAAGGTGCTTTCAGGAGCCGACTTTCCAAAGAACAAAGATGAGCTCAGAGATTATGCACAGAAAAGCATGACAGAGGTGGAAGTTGCAGACCCTCAAGGTGTTATAAGTGTAATAGATAAGCTTCCTAAGAGGGAATATCAAAACATGGCTGATGTAGAAAGGTCTGTAGGTCAGGTGATATAATAATAGTATGCTTCAGGACATGGCTGCTACAGACTCTGTCATAATGAGAAGGATAGCGATAGTGCCAAGAAGATTGCCTCAACAATACAAGTTCTAATGGAGCTAGGAAGACAGAAAGGCTTTGAAGTTGAAGCAGGCAAAAAAGATTATGGTGCTGGGCCAATAGATGTAGTGTGGAAAATCAAAATACACCCTGCTCTGAGAGATATAACCTGCGGATTTATCATCGCCCAACCACTTGCCAAGACATTGAATGAAGCAATAGCAAAGGGTGACGTAAAAAGAAGAGAAGATTTTGAAGATGACCAAAGCTGGCAGGAGTACAGTGACAAGGAAGTTGCTTACCTAAAAGATATAGAAGAGGCTGCCATACGGGGCATACGAAGTGGTATGGACAAGGTCTACTTGGTTGCAGAAAATGAAGAAGCAGCAAAAGCCATCAGCGGCAAGACAAAGTGGCTGGCATCTCATGGAAGTTTGTTGCGCATTTGTCTTGGATTTTCAATGGATCAAAGAGGCTCAAGTGTAATCAAGCCAAGCCAAAAAAGGGTCCCAAAGGGCGAAAAATTAAGAAAACAAGCAATTAGGAAAAGAGAAGCCAAGTTAGAGAAATACAACAGACCTATAGGTCAAAGAAGAGTCAGAGAACCAAAGGAAAAGAGAAAAGAAAGAGAAGAAAAACTAGAAAGATTCAGCAGACCCAAAGGCCAGAAGTTAAAGAAGAAGAATAACAAGTAGCTATAGACGACTTATTGGATAGAACACATCAAAAGACTCAAAACAAACTACTTGTTTGCAGACCTTTTCTTTTGGGACTGCAATATCTTCTTTGCTTTCTCTAATTCATGTTTGCGCGAAGCAGGTAAGTCCTTGCCTGCGCGGTTAATGAAATATTGTATCATCCGTATACCCGAACCTACCCCTTTAGGGCTCACCTTCTTTGAAGCCATATGTCGTGCAATCGTCTCTGCATCTTTGGTGAATATGCCTTTCTTGGGAAATGTTGACTCGGTAGTGATCTTTCTTACCCATCGCTTCTTGCTCTTGCCGGCCCTTCTGGATGATGGAGGCATGAACGATATTAGGGTACAAAATATTAAAACTCTAGAGATAAATCGTGCATTAGCTAGCTTGTTATCTCAGACATTCGTGTTCGGTACTTCTCTATGACCAAATTCTATTAGAAACCTTTGCTATTCAAATAATAGATCGTTTCTATACATGATTTTGACCACAAGAGCAGTAATGCCAAGAGGGGAAAAAATTATCCGGAAGAACAAAGAAGCAGATAAGCCCTTCCAAAACATGCACAACGAGTCTATCAGAAGACACATGAAAGAACACTAAAGCACTATTGTAGTCCTGAAAAGAGAGAAGGAAGAAGCAAAAGTGCCGAAGAAGAAGCAGCATATAAGGTAGCATGGGCGGCTGCAAAAAGAGGGACTAGAGGAAAAGGCATAGCTGGAAGGAGAAAAAGAGCAAGTAAGGGATAAAATTGTAAGAGTTGCTTCGGCCGCACAATAATTATTTTAGGAGAGGCATAGTAAGTCAGGTACTGTAGAATATTGCCTAGATTTGCAGGTCATACAGGAAGCGGCATTGACACACTGACCATAATGGAACTATATGATAGGCTGCAAGAATTGAGGATATCAAAGCCTTCTCAGGACATTTTGGATACGGTTCAATTTATCAATAGAGAGCCAATATGTGTCAAGCCTAAATTGGTAGCAGAGATCAAGTTCAACGAATGGACTAAAGACGGAATCATGAGGATTCCGATATTTCTAAGATTAAGAGAAGACAAATTGCCTCAGGATTGCATAATCGAGAAAGAAAAAAGCTTGGAAGAGATAGGCTCACTGGCGTCATCAGTAATGCCAGCCAGTACAACTACCGCAGCCAAGGTAGAATTTTCAAAACTTGACAAGGTATTTTGGCCTCCGACTAAAGAAAACCCATCGCTTACAAAGAAAGACCTTATCGACTACTATGATAGCTTAAGCCCGGATATTCTGCCATATCTAAAAGATAGACCGCTTTCTTTGTTACGCTTTCCAGAGGGAATTGAAGGACAATCATTTTTCCATAGAAATTGGGAAGGCCGATCAAGGCCAAAATATATTGCAAGTGCGATGGTATATGCAGAAGCTAGAAAAAAGAAAACCACTCAGCTTGTATGCAATAACAAAGAAACTTTACTATGGCTTGCCAATCTTGGCTGCATAGAGATGCATCCAATGCACAGCTCAGTTATAGATTATGAGAGATGTCAAGAATCGCAGGACCCAAATGATGTGGGCTGTGGATTGAATATACCTGATTTTGTAGTCATTGATTTAGACCCTTACATTTACACAAGCACACAAAAGCAGAAAAAGCACGGAGAGCCGCAATATAATAGTATCCAAGCCTTCAAGGCTGCTGTTGAAGCGGCACTAGAATTAAAAGAGATGATGGACGAGCTCCATCTGCGATCCTATGTTAAAACCTCAGGAAAGGGCGGACTCCATATTTTCATGCCCATTTCAAAACTAGGGAGTAATGCAGAACCTATTACCTATGAGAAGACTCGTGAATTTGCCAAGAAAATAGGCAACCTTCTAGTTGCAAGGATTCCCAAAAAAGTTACCATGGAATGGAATGTTAAGGAGAGGGCAGGCAAGGTATTCTTTGACTACAACCAAAACTCAAGAGCAAAAACGCTGGCATCTGTATTTTCCGTTAGGCCTACGCCACTTGCGACAGTATCTATGCCGATCAAATGGGACAGACTGACAGATATATTGCCAACCGATTTTACCCTTTTGAATGTTCCTGAAATCATAATGAAATCAGGAAACCCATGGAAACAAATGCTCGAAGATAGGCAAGACCTTCTATCTCATGGAATTGATGGATAATAATAACCGGCTTGGCCAATATATCTCAAATGCTAGATGAACCATTGAAAAGATTAGAGCTGGAGATAACCAAGCAATAGCACGCGGGACCCTTACCCTCGCTCTTTTTCCGGGTCCAGCTCTGTTGTTGTTTTGATCCCTCCAATTGGTTAAACCAAAAAAGTTACCTAGTATTTGAACACCGTGGAAGGAAGACGACAAGCCGCTAATATCAGCCTAAACATATATGGCTGCCAGGTTCACAATCTGTCATCAATTTTGATCCTGCAATCCTGGCAGAAATCCTTTGCCTTGGCATCAGTATCAGATATTGAATTACTGAAATGCATAACACATCGACTGACTGGGCAGTGACCAAGTCCAAATGCATGTCCGGTCTCATGTACGGCTTCTTTAAGCACTCTCTGTAGGAATAGATTCTGATTCTTTTCTAGCCCATAAAACTCCTGCCTCAGCCTTGCAAGATAGACAGCGGCCACTTTGCCATTCATATGAGCCTGACCGAACACAAAATTCAAACCATTTGAATATGCATCAAAATTGCATAGAACAAGGAGTTTAACATTATTATTGTTGTCACCTTTTAGATTTGCCAGCTGTTTGTCATTCTCATCGTTTTTAAAAGTGGTGATACTCAAAAGCCAATCTAGCAATAAATCTGACTTGCATTGCCTTCTATGCATATCAATTAGAAAGTCAGGAATTTCTTCTATTGACCTTAGAATGACAAGGTCTGTCGGGTGGAAGGTGATGTTCAGCTGATCAACGGTATGTTTTAACAAGAAATCATCATCATTATCATATTGCATTATGTAAAAGCCATCTCTATGTGAAGCAACTAATTGTAGCAATAGTTTTGACACTACCAATGATGTACTACTATTGCTGCATATATTCTGTTAAACTTTAACCATTTTGTGGCTGCCAAAGGAAAACTACGTGTCTTCGAGAGTGTCGGCATATTCTAAATATCATCTCATCTTCTTTTAGTTTGATACAAACATAGTATTGATCATTTGGAACTATTATCTTGTACTGTATTGCACATTCCTATCCTGGCTGGATTTGCACATTCTGCAGGTAATGCACCAATAATTTTAGAAAGTTTTGCCTGTTGTATTCTTCGAACCAATAACCGCCTAACGCTTTGAGTATCTACTACCCCATCACAGCCATAAAGACATGTCTGATGTTTCGAGCATGTGATCTTGTAAATCGATATAGATCTAATAGTGCCATCAGACATCGCACTGCTCTCACGCCACCTATCATGGGATGCATTTGTATGACCCAATTGTTTACGTGATTGTAGAAGTTGGAGGAACAAAGCGATTTCATGCTGATTGACTACTAATATTTATGTACATAGCATATTATCATTCTGCGAAACTTTCCCTATAATCAGCTGACTTATAACCATGTCTGCACATTATAGTCTTTACCTCATCATCTGTCACTTGGCTAAAATCTTGGTAAAACTCTCCTACCGCTTGAAATGACTTAGGAGCGTCTATGACTACTACTATATCTGCAACCTCCTTGAGCTTTTCAATAGTTTCTTTTGGTCCTACTGGAACAGCAATTACAAGCTGACTGCACTTCTGGGCTTTTACCCATTGAGCGGCGGCATAAATGGTTGAGCCCGTGGCGATACCATCGTCAACCAGGATAACGGTTTTGTCTTCCAGCTCGTTATTATACCCTCGGCGTCCTCTATACGATACTAGCCTTCGGTCTATCTCTTTCATCTGCGCCTCTGTTTGGGCAGCAATATATTGCTGTGGAACCTGCAAAGCTTCTACCGTACTTGCATTTAAAAAACAAGTCCCATCAGGCATAACTGCTCCAATTGCTAGCTCGGGGTTAAAGGGAGCTCCAATCTTTCTTGAAACTACAAGGTCTAGCTTTGCTCCAAGGCGAGCCGATATGACATCTCCAATAACTACTCCACCACGTGGAATAGCCAGAATTACAAGTGGATTGTCATTGTAATAATACTTTCTCAACTCTTGGACTGCATCTCTTAGCCAAAGCAACTTCTCAGCAAGTTGTTTAGCAGCGTCAGTTCTGTCTACAAACAATATCTTCACCTAAATTTGTCTTCTTTTGTTTCTCTTACCAACTCATCTCTTAACATCTCTAAATGATTCTGTTCGTCTTCTTTTATGGTACTCCACAGCTTTAGAAGTTCTGGCTTGCCATCCTTCTGTGCATCCAGCATGTATTTATCGACTGCTGAATAAAGGAAATCAGCTTTCTTTTCAAGTTGATGTATAATATTATATATTGAATCCTCAAGCAATGGCTTGCTCTCTGAATCTAGAGATTTAGACATTGAAGATAGATGCACATAAAAGCTAAAAAGAATTGCAAAATGATATTGAATTTTGTCTTTAGAATATGTTATTAACCTATGTCGCCAAAAGAATGATATGAGTAAGGAGCTTGAGAAAAGATACAAGGATACCAAAGAATCTGCAGAAAGTGGTATCCAAGAAAGACCTGAACCTCCGATTGACAAGCCCGATCCTACAGAGCCTGTTAAAGTCAGTGGAGCCAAGGAAGAAAAAGGAGCAGGTGCAGGACTATAAGCTATATCATTTTTAGCTTGTAACAGTATTAAGATGAAACGCGCGCGAACATGTACAACTGAAAGGTTTGTAAGGTCCACTAACGTAACGGCTCATCGCCTGAAATTATAGAACGCAGTGAAAAGTGACATCATGATATATTTTGACAGAGAGAAAAACCTCTTAAGTGATGATCATATCAGATCAGATTCTAAAGTTCTAATTCATCAGGCTTGAATGTGCTGCCAATCTCTCTCAAGTTCCTTTCTTCTGGTGAGCCTGGAGCTGGCTGCGGTTCTGGTGTTGCTGTGGGCGTCGTAGTTTTGTCAGGTGGATGAGGATTTGGCCCGCCACCGCCTAGACGTCTTCTCCCTGCTGGCGCTCTTCTATCCTGACCTTTCTTGCCAATCAAGCCTCTGGCGCTCTTTCTTGACTGCTTGATTGATTTATTGTTGACAGATTTTTTTGATCTTCTGCTCTTTGCCAACAGTGTTATGGTTGCACTTCATATCATATTAAGAGAGGCATCCATAAGTTTCTGCATTTGGAACTACTGCAAACTACGCTTGGCTAGCCTACATTTCCCATCTACTCTGCCTTACCTCATAACACACGAAGAAAGAGTAATGGCAATAATGTGGGAATAACTAAATTACATACTGAAAATGCTTTTTTAGAGATGGATGCAGTCAGAGCATTGGCCTAACACTTCAAAGGATATAGATCTCCACGAATTGTACAAGGATATAAAATATATATAAAAAATGCAGCGAGCGCGTTAAATCTGATATTACTTAGTTTGTGCAAAAAGCATAGGCCAGGCAAAAATTCCAGTTAGCAAGAACCTGCAATTGCATAATAGAAACTTTTGAACTTACTAAATATCATATTGCGCCTCTTTATGTGAATGTCAAATGGTCTTATCCGACAAACTGCTAAAGAGTAAGGAAAAGAAGAAGAGCTGGATTGATCTCATAAACGAATCGGTTCACACTAGTGATGATGTAGATATTGGAGATATTGATGCTGTAAGCCGCGACTTTATCGTAGTTAAAAAAGGATTTGTCAATGTACATTATTATTATATCCCTATAGGAAAGGTTGAAGGCTGGGATGGCAATGTCTTGTGGCTAAAGGTGCCAGAAGAGTATATCAAGAAAAATTATGAGAGAGATGCGGTGCCTGACCCATCGCGCTATTACGTAAAGGATTTCCCCGGCTATACTGCTGTTTATCCGGAAGTAGAGGTAATTCTGCCAAAATATTCAAGGCCAGTGTATACAACAAAGAATACAACTCCTGAAGATTTTCGTGTATATCTCTGTGAGCTATGCCGAATAGCATTTGATAGAGAAGATGATCTAAGCCACCACGTAAGTACAAGCCATTGAACGGCAGATTTCAAGACTGGAATCAATAATCAGATACTAACAACAATTTCAGAATGCATTATGTGGTATGTAGTCAAGACCAACTTCACTGGTTGTTGGGAATAGCAACAGCAGGAGTTATGTCAATTTTTTTTTAGTTTTAGAAGATTAAAAGAAGGAAAATAGAAAAGAAGGAAAAAGGATCACACCTGAAAAAAGGTAAAAACAGTAATTAGAAAAGTGCCATGAACTACTCCAGACAGGTGTTGAGCCAAAACTCAACCCTTACCTGTTTCATTCACAGCGAATATGTTTACTCATTATAGTAAATTAAAGTATATGATAATTTTTCTAAATGATAAACCCAAGTTGTTACAAACAAATCTTATTCTGTTTCATTGGTCATTTATTATATAGTAGATACCTTCTGCTAGTCGTTGCTCTGTTATTGGAAGATCTTTCTCAAGTAAAACTTGATTCAAGTGGAAATATTGCTCAAGAGTCTTTCTTGCTTCAGGACTAGATACCAACTACTATCTATTCAATATTGGTTTTAAAATAAAAAGCTTCAAGATTTTTTCAAAGAACAGGACTAAAATAATAATACTGAAAAATCTGGGCTTAAAAGAATTACATAATTCTAAATAGCTTCTCAATTTATAGACCTATCTACAACTTTTGATAACAACTACATCCTCATATTTCCTCTGCTACTATTGGTTTTTATTTTATCAGCAATAGTAACATACATCATAGCATATTGAATCTTTGCATCATCTCCTCCTCTTCACTTTCTTCTCCTCATGCTGGCATAGACAAGAAGATCATGATTGTCTTGGTTCAAGTAGACGGAATTTTGAGCAGCCTGATGCTGGATTCTTCTCTCCAATAGAGAAGTTGAACAAAGATGATGCATTAGCACCCTTATAGTCTGCTAAATCTGCGATGTTGGCTTTGGAACTGCTCTAAATTGTAACCCATTCTGTATTCCTATTGGCGTTTTATCTTCTACTCCCTGATAGTCATTAGGCGTCTCGCCAGTCTGTATGTAAAGGCTATATTGTTCTGGAGCAAACCCTGCTACCTCAAGGATCTGCTTTGAAGTTAGAAAATCATTATCTACAGGTATCATTTTGTCATTTACATAGATCATTTTTTCCTTGTCAAGTTTGGCAGGGGATTCCGACAATTATTATCACACCTCTTTTTTTGCAGCTCTGCAATGTTCTATATCGATATTAACTAGTGCAGAAGCAAATTATATAATAAGAACGAATATTCGTAATGCCTTTTCAACTAAAGTCACAACTGATTGCACGAATGTTACATGAATGTTACCACTGTCAATATCATTGCTTGTGTAAGCGGATTTGTTTATGAGTAATCCGGCCTTTCTTCTCTTTACTCCTCCTTCTTTGGTAATGGTTTACCTGATTTCCTATATTATATCATCACCATAAGAAGGCGCACGCTATATGATATTCAGTTCAAGCATAGATAAGATATCTGCATTTGTCTTATCCTGTTCTTTTCAGCTTTTGGCCTTTAGGCCTGCTGAATCTTTCTAGTTTTACCTCTCTTTCTTTTCTCTTTTCCTTTGGTTCCTTTTTCCTTCTTCCGCCCTTTGGCCTGTTATATCTCTCTAACTTGGCTTCTCTTCTCCTGATGGTCTGTTTCCTTATTTTTTCGCCTTTGGGGACCCTTTTTTGGCTTGGCGCGATTACACTTGTGCCTCTTTGGTCTACTGAAAATCCAAGCGAAACAGCATCAAGTCTCAGAATACTACCACGCGAAGCGAGCCATTCTATTTTGCCGCTGATGGCTTTTGCTATGCACATCCTATCTCATTTTGCAGTACGATCTTTGTTGCATAAAGATGGCTCTAGTACTACTAGACGCCCGTCGGGAAGGTTTCGGGCAGCTCTTCATCTGGGGATACTGGCATGTGAAGTGGATGTAGCGCATGAGTCTCGTCAATAAACAAAAATGCATCATATCTAGCTGGCAAGATTGTGTCTACATAGTTTCCGTACTTTTCATATGAAGGATTATAGACCACACCAATTGCTCTCTGACCTTTTGATTCAAGGAAAGGACTACCAATTTCAACCTTATCAATATCTGCAAATGTAAGTAGTTTATTCCGTCCATCATCAAGACTATGGAGAAAGCTATCCCAGCTTCCATCAATTGCAGATGGAACTGGCATCCTTTCCATAGGTTCGCCCCATTCTTTGGATGCTATGACACTTCCCTTATACGTACCAAACCCAACCAATACAACGCTATCGCGGCCTGCTTGCTCCCTAGCTAGCTGTCCCAAGTTTACCATTTTGGCTTGTCGCATGTCCGTAGCTCTTGCGTCACCAATGTGTGTATTATGAGCCCAGACAATTGATTTTGCATTAGTGCCGTGGAATTTCATCAAACGTTCAAGTGTATTCATCATATGATGATCACGAACATTCCAAGAAGCGGCCCCGCCTTTCATCATTGTTCTATAGTATAGCTCCGCATTTTTTGCAACAACAGCATTTTGCTCTGCGTTGAAATGAGCCTCCCGTCCGTCAGCTTCGAACCGCATGTCATCATCTTCAGCTCCTGCTTTACGCCTTAGTTCTATGAGCATATCAGCCACTTCGTCTTCACAAGAGTCTGGAATGAAAGCAGTTGCTCTGGCATATTCCTGTACATCTCTGCCATATGGCTCAAAGCATCTGTATGCTTCAATTGCGCTTTTCATAGCATCAGGATAATTCTTCCGTAAATACTGTATG
>Ga0126304_10001227_pt1 | contig 11841 bp, 12 predicted proteins | sample Plot25_FD_92538 | JGI IMG/M metagenome (GOLD analysis project Ga0126304, IMG submission 92538) | Serpentine soil microbial communities from UC McLaughlin Reserve, CA, USA - Plot25 | ecosystem: Environmental > Terrestrial > Soil > Grasslands | place: USA: UC McLaughlin Reserve, Lake County... | reverse complement strand
CGAAAGTAACGAACATGCGTATTGAGTTGATGGAAAAATAACCATTTGCATGGAATCACCTTAAACGCAAAAAGAAAACGGAGTAATGCTACTCCGTTTCGGTTTCTTACATTTTAGTTTTGCAGTTTACTAAGTTCGTTTATCTCTCCCTCACAAAGGGCCTTCTTATATATTCTAATTTCATCAATGACACCATTGAACCAGTACGGGTATTGCGGATGTTCCGCCTTGCCAATTAGCAGATCAAAAGTGTTCGGAGTGAATGGAACAACGCCGTTAACGGTTTGTTTCAATTTGCCATCAACATACAGTTTCGCCTGTGCTCCATCGTATGTAAACACTACCATCATCCAGGTGTTTGGCTTGATATAATTGTTCGTATCAACAGCCCCTATAGAGGATAATTGTGTATTGCCGTAGTATCCGTAAATCAGCTCTTTGGTAGTATCTACTACCGCATCACAAGGAATATTGAACACTCCACCGCGAAGCCCATATATGCCATCGTTCTGATCCTGGAATCCCTTTTTTAGTATTTGGTTTCCATGACAGAGGCCATGATAAAATCCATTAAATTTCACCATTACGACCAAAGAAATTTTCTTTGGATTAAGAGAGAGACTATTTAATACCCTCATGTAGGTCGAAGCACCGTCAAACTTATAAGCATTGTTGGCCCTGCCAAACCTGTCCACAGTCTTTGACGCATTATTAAAAATAATATGGTTGTTACTACCACTGGAGTCGTTAAGGTTTCCGCCATTAAAATTATAATAGGCCACCAGGCTATCGGTAAGGCTATAACAACTCATAGTATCTGTAATCCTTACCGTGTCCTTAATGATTAATGTGTCTTTCTTAATAATAGTATCCCTGACAATTTCTGTTTCCTTTTGGCAGGAACTGAAGTTAGTTTGTGCGAACAATAAAAAAACAGCAATGGGCAGCAGGGCGAGTACAGATTTTGAGAGCTTCATGCAGGGTTTTTGGTTGTTATGGGGTCTATAGACAAAGTTGATAACGGGCGAACTTATAATATCACCGTGACGGCCACACTATATGTTTTACAAGAATACGTAATGAACACGAGATGGCGAAGGAATGATGAATTGTAAGAAGGATATTATTTTAGAACCTCGGACAGGGAACAGCCCTATAGCCAACGGGGCGCTTGATATAGATCAAGGAAACCTCCAATCCACCACGGCTCTGAGATGCGGTTTTCAAGGCTGATATATTTACGTCGTACGACGCCCCAAGTCGAAAACCACCAAATTCCAAACCCAGGTAGGGGATCAGCGCATCATTGACGTTGTTAAATCTTGTCCAGGCGCCAGCGTAGAAACTCGTTGGATTTTCTTCGTCTTCGTTCAACAGAAAGCCAACGGCGCCACCAGCAACAATATTTGTTGCTCCTGCCTGTGAACTATATAATGTGCTTAGATAAACTGTCTTCGTCTTATCCGCTAATGGAATAGCTCCACCGGCATGTACGGTAAGTCGTGGATTGAGCTGGTAAAATCCATCTCCAATGAAAGACTCTTTTGGTTTATTTAAATGATATGCCGAGACGCCGAGATAAAAATTATTGTAGCCATCAGTTGAACCATTGTATAAAGCTCCCACTGAAAAATCAAAGTGTGATACATTCACCATCTGACCATCAATCGGCTCTTCACTGGGAAGCGTCCATGATCCATTGGCGTCGAGTTCCTTTTCGAAATTGAGCTTGGTTCCATCAAGGCTTTTCGAAGAATAGGTTCCCTGGAAACCGATGCCGATCTGATGCAATCCATCTTCATCAATTCCCTTATGATAAGCTGTAGAGATAGAAATAAAATTGCTGGAAAGAATTCCGTTAGCCGTTTTATCAGTCATCGCCATCAATCCAACTCCCCAGGTATCCAACTCGGAAATCCGGTTTCTCAAAATGCCCATGTCGAATGAAGCGGTTGAGGTAATAAAGGCTTTTGTGATTGCCGGCCATTGATCCCTATAGTTACCGGCAAGCCTGAAATCACCATTGAACTTGCCTGTCATTGCCGGATTCAGCGTCAGAGGTGAAACGAAAAATTGTGAGAAATTAGGGTCCTGAGCACTGCTGGTTTTTAGCAGAACCGTGAATCCAATAATTAGTAAAAACTTCCTCATCGGCGAGTGGTTAAAGAACAGACATCCAAAGTACAAAAAATGCCGGTAGGAATGATAAATTATTAAGCCAATTTTTATAAGATGAGACAACTACTACATCTGCACCTTATATCCATAGGCAAGATCCCCCGCGTCGCCTAGGCCCGGCACAATATATCCCTTGGCGGTAAGCTCTTCATCGATCGCGCCGCACCATATTTTGACATGGGGCTCGCTTCGCTGCACGTATTCTATACCCACGGTACAAGCAATAGCCACCACCACGTGAATTTGCTTGGGATGACCTTCCTCTCTTAGATATTGAATGGTTTTAACCAGGGAAGATCCTGTTGCCAGCATTGGGTCTGAAATGACGACAACACGGTTTTCGATCTCGGGACAAGAAATATAATCGAGACTGATCTCAAAAGAGCCATCCCGATTGTGCTTACGAAAAGCACTTATAAAGGCATTGTCAGCCCTGTCGAAAAAATTTAAAAGTCCCTGGTGCAATGGCAACCCTGCCCGCAAGATCGTTGCTAACACAGGCTGATCTTTTAGTATGGGACATATAGAAGTTCCTAATGGAGTTTGAACTTCTTTGTCGTAGTAATCTAAATGTTTGCTGATTTCATAGGCAGCAATCTCCCCGATGCGTTCAAGATTTCTCCGAAATCGTAAGCGGTCGGTTTGTATTTGAACGTCCCTGATTTCACTGATCCATGTCGCGAGCAGAGAATTTGTTTCACTCAAATTAATAACCATAAAAAAAATTTAAATACGAAATTCGAAGCCTGAATCAGGAAATATGATCGGAACAAAACTAAAATCTAAAATCAACAATCTAAAATTTGTTTAATGGTGTACCGCGCTATTGGCCTTATGAGTGGCAGTTCGATGGATGGTTTGGATATTGCTTTTGCAGAATTTCAGGAAACTTCGGGCAAATGGAATTTCGAGATAAAGGCCGTCGCCTGTTATCCCTACGATGAAAAATGGATTGCGCGTTTGAAAAATGCCACAGAATTGAAAGCGTTGGACTATCAATTGCTGCATACCGCTTATGGGCACTATACAGGCAAGATAGTCAACCGATTTATTGAAGAAAATAATTTACATCACCAGGTGCAATTAATCGCTTCACACGGTCACACCACCTTTCATGTGCCATCCGAAAGGATGACTGCGCAATTGGGAGATGGCGCTGCTATTGCCGCGGAAACAGGAATCAATACTGTCAGTGATCTGAGGGCGATGGATCTTGCACGAGGAGGGCATGGCGCACCGATCGTTCCAATCGGAGAAAAGCTATTGCTTGGTGAATATCCTATCTTTCTGAACCTTGGTGGCATCGCGAATATTTCATTCAACGATCCGAAACAATATATTGCCTTTGACGTGTGTCCGGCAAACCGCGTACTAAATCTGTTATCAGCCTCTCTAAACAAGCATTTTGATGAAGGTGGACAAATCGCATCTTCTGGCCGCATTAATGAAAAATTGTTGTCATTATTAAACGATCTCGAATATTACGGCCTACCGTATCCTAAATCATTGTCAAATGACTTTGGTACCGATGTAGTGTACACGCTTATCCGAAATAAAAAGATTTCTGCTGAAGACGGCCTTAGAACCTATGTTGAACATGTTGCAATACAAATTAAAAACGCGATCCGATTTGCTCCTGGTCCCACTTCCGGATCTAAGATATTGTTGACAGGTGGTGGTGCTCATAACCATTTCCTCGTTGGGCAGATTAGCGCCACGTTACGGGAATTTAACATCGAAGTTGTGGTGCCGGATAAGAATATTGTCGATTACAAGGAAGCAATTATTATGGCGTTGATCGGGGTCCTGCGCTGGCGTGAGGAAACGACTACACTTGCCTCGGTCACTGGTGCCTCTGCTAATAGCATTGGAGGAGCAGTATGGATTGGGCAGGAGGCGTGAGTCTTGAGTCGGGAGTCTTGAGTCTGGAGTCTTGAGTAGGGAGTCTTGAGTAGGGAGTCTAATCCACACTCTCGACTCACGACTCACAACTCACGACTCACGACTCACGACTCCACTACAGTCCTAATATTCCTTTCAACTTACTATATCCCGTCTTGCTTACCGGAATTTTAGCGCCTGACTGCAAGATCGCAATATGATTATCCTTTTCGTATGGGTCGATGCGGTTGATCATTGAAACATTGATGATGAATGACCGGTGAGTGCGAACAAACTGCTGTGCATTAAGCACCTGTTCGAAATGATTCATCGTTTTATTTTTTAGAAACACGCCCTTCCTGGTGTTTATCTTTACATAATCATCCGCTGCCTCGAGGTAGTCAATGTCCTGAACCGGTATGATCTGAATTTTACCTCCTGTTTTCACAACAATGCGTTGGCTTTGCTGCGGCGATTCAGCGGCCGTAGACAACAAAGATGATTGAATGTTTGTGACGGCGCTCTTCTGGTCCATCCATTTTTGAATTGCTTTCTCGAAGCGTTCCTTACTGAAAGGTTTTAGCAAATAGTCGACCGCATGTGTCTCAAAGGCTTTGATAGCATATTCATCGAATGCAGTCGTAAAAATCACAGATGGCGGCTGTTCTACTAATTCGAGCATCTCAAACCCGTTGATCTTTGGCATTTGAACGTCGAGAAAAATCAGGTCGGGTTGGTGCTGTATAATGGCTTTTATACCTTCGAACCCGTCGTTGCATTCCTCAACAATTTCTATCTGCGGATAACTGTGCAGGTATTCGCGGATAATAGAACGCGCCAGTGGTTCATCATCTATAATAACTGTTCTCATATTGCCTGCGGCAGTTTGATTGTGGTAATAAATAAATTGGCTGTTGACCTTGTTTCCAGTAAATCACTTCTTCCAAATAACAGGTACAGGCGCCTTTGGACAGAGCTAAGTCCAAACCCGGTTCCCGCCTGGGATGAGGTCTCCGGATCGAAAGGATTTTCGACCGTGATGACCAGATAATGATCCGTAGACATTGCCCGAATACGAATAGTGATTATTTCTGTGGTATCGTAAAGTCCGAATTTAATCGCGTTCTCTACGATGGGCTGAAGCAGCATTGCGGGCAGTTTGGATTGAAGACTATTATTATCCGTTGAGATTTCAGTAAGAAGTCTGTGACTGAACCGTACCTTTTCGATGTCAAGATATAATTCCAAATGCAGCAGCTCCTCCTGTAATGTGACCCATTGGTGATCGTCTTTTCTGAGTGTGCCGCGTAAAAAATCTGAAAGCTGATGAATCATTTTTCGGGCAAGCTGTGGTTGTGTGCCAGCTAACGCACTTATGGAATTCAAACTATTAAATAAGAAATGGGGTTGGAGCTGTTGCTGAAGCCTGTATAATTCAGCATCTTTCGATAATTTTTCAGCATCCGTTTTTCTTTTGTCATTTTCCTTCTGTTCCTGGAGGTTATACCAAAGCATACTCATCACTGCAGCACAACCTGCGACTAAAAATGCAATATCCGTCCTGATGGGCATCGACCTGTCTATAAAGGCAACGTAATCGGGATGTTGATAAAACAATACACCCAACCCATATCTTATGATTGCTGTCCACAAACCTGTAATTACTCCGCATATCACAAGCAGATAGAAGTAGAGATTCTTTTGCGGACGGTAAAATCGTAAAACGTTATTGATTACAACGCATACTCCTGCCAGGAACCCGTTGCTGACAAATGCATCTTGCAAAGTAATCTTCCAATCCGTGCTCCAGTCCTGGAGCATAAAGAAATGCACAGCAGTCCATTGAAGCCAGCACGCAGCGAATATCCAGCGATTTTTTTTGGTTGAAAAAGGGGATGAGGCCACGCTTGGGTATTAAAATAATTGTAATAATTGATGAGTGACCTTCTCCTTAATATGGGCCGCTTTTTTATTCACTACGCCAATATAATGATCAGCATCATCAACTTCCTGAACACGTGAATAGAGTTCAGCGCCGTCTATCAGGGCAGATAATTTGTAAAGCTCGCTCACATTGATAAACTTCCATTGTATCAATTGTTCTTGATGATTGAGAAATGACACCTGCTCCTGTTCACCAACCAGGCAGGCTTTCTCATAGGCCTTCGTTTCATCTTCTGCCTGTATCAACCGCAGCTGTTTATCGAATTGCGGTGTATGCATTCCGTTCCCACATACAATTCTAAAAATGATCTTTGCGAGAAACCAGTTCATGTGAATTTTTTTAAAAATATGGTTTAATGACTAATAGCTTGCTATTGTAACCCCGCCGAAGAAAGTCGTGCCCTCGAGAACAAGGATTTTCTCGGGATTACTGCTTACGGGGATAGTTCTTTTATCCTCAATTCCGCCGAAAACTGCAGCCGTTTTCGAATGTATCTCCCAGTGAGGAGGAACGATAAGTTTGGTGCCACCAAACACCTGCACAATTTCCAATACCAGCTTACCTGAAAAATCAGCATTGGTAAGATTTATTTCAGAACTGCCGAAAATTGAAATTATTTCCCCTCCTTTGAACGCTTTCGATAACACGACGCGTTTTGTGCTTCCGAAAATGGAAACGACTTCCATCACATCTTCCGTCGTACCGTGGCGAATATTTTGCACCGGCGTGTCATCGGAAGTTGTTACAGCATCTTCATTCTGCTCAATTTTTGATCGGGTGAAAAAGGCCCCGAACAAAACGAGCAATCCGGCACCGAGAACAATAATTGGTAGTGTGTACTCTCGTAGCGGAATTCCTTGAATTTTGTCTAATAAGAAAAATACTCCTCCTCCAACAAAAAACACCCACCCTAAATCTCTGAACTTTGTCTTAATTCCAACAAATATTCCAACAATGATCAGGATCATTGGCCAGGTAAACAGCCATGGGGGGAGCCCGACTCCTACCTGCCGCGCGAGTAAAATACCGCCGACGACTAACAGAATGATTCCCCCTATGAAATTTTCCCTGCGCTTCGATAGGCGTTTGCGGAATCTTTGTTCGGTTGTTTGCATATAGTGATTTTATACAAATGTATTCCCAGCCTAACGGCAAGAGAAGTAAGAATAGGCACGACCAGTAAAAATGTCGGTGAAAGGGTGTTTTGACTCGGCGAATTATTTCACAAACTGAAAAATATCCCCGTCAAATAAGCCCAGGTCACTCAGCTTTAAGTGAGGAATTACCAATAACGCCATGAATGAAAGGCTCATAAAGGGTGACGACAACGTTGATCCCTGGCGCTTTGCCATCGCGTCGATTGCCGTGTACGATTCTGCAACGTCATATCCGTCTTCATTGCTCATTAACCCAGCTATCGGTAGTTCAACAAGCATCTCTTCATCCTCGTCTACGCAACTGATTCCTCCTTTGGCAGTAATTATAAGGTTAACCGCTTTAGCTAAGCTTGCATCATCAACTCCTACTCCAACAATATTATGTGAATCGTGCGCAACCGACGAGGCTAACGCTCCCTTTTTCAAACCAAAATTTTTAATAAACCCTTTTGCGATATTTGAAACAGACTCTGTGTAACGGTTAACAACCACTATTTTAAGGATATCATTTTCTGGGTCACTTATGACGCGACCATTTGCAATTTTGGGTTTTATCATTAGTTTTTCCGTGATCAGTTGTCCATCAACTACGCCAATAACCGGAATCAGGTCTTTCTCAGGTTCGGCGTTCATAACTTCAAAGTCCTGTCCTCTTTTTGGAGCACAGTGGAAGTTATTAATCTTCTCTGATCCTCTCTCATGTTGTGTTCTGTCGATCTTCGATTTGCCCGCCTCGGCGACCAGCTGTCCACCTATATAGGTTTGCAAAGCAGCAAATTCTGTAAGGTTCCCTACCAGGACAAAATCCGCAGCGTCGCCTTGTCGCAATAACCCAACATCAAGCTTATAATGCAAAACAGGGTTTACACAGGCAGCCTTCAGTACTTTGAATGGATCGATTCCCCTTGCTACCGCTCTTGCACATAGTTCATTGATATGTCCTCTCACCAAACTGTCAGGATGCTTGTCGTCACTACAAAACATCATCATCTCCGGGTACTCATGTAACAAATCTATAAGCGCGTCGAAATTTTTGGCAGCGCTACCTTCGCGGATGATGATCTTCATTCCATATTTTAACTTGTCGAGCGCCTCTTCAGCAGTAAAACATTCATGATCTGTAGTTATTCCTGCTGCTATATACCGCCTCGCCTGATCACCTCTCAGCCCGGGAGCATGGCCGTCTACGGGCTTTCCAATACTAAGCGAGCTGGCGATCTTTTTCAGTACTTCCTCATCTGCGTTCAGTACTCCGGGAAAATTCATCATTTCGCTTAGGTATTTAATATCATCCGACTGAAGTAGTGATTTGACTTCTTCAGCAGTCAATGCCGCACCGGCAGTTTCAAAAACAGTTGCAGGCACACAGCTTGGAGCGCCAAAGTAAAATTTGAAAGGAACAGTTTTGCCATTCCTGATCATATACTGCACGCCCTCAATTCCACACACATTTGCTATTTCATGAGGATCACTTACGGTAGCAACGGTTCCATGTGTTGTTGCAAGTCGTGCAAATTCAGCAGGTATCAGCATGGAGCTTTCAATGTGTACATGGCTATCAATAAAGCCAGGGATAATATATGGAAGCGTTTGACCTTTCTGCTGAGAAATTTTCTCAACGGAAACAATTCTTCCCATTCGAACATGTATTGAAGCTGCGAAGATTTTTTCGTTCAAAACATCTGTTAACAATCCCCTTACGGTAAACTCTGGCATAATTGATGATTTTAGAAACTGTCTGCTTCACCTGTCTTAAAGAAATAAGCAGGAGTAAATTTACAAAGGAAGTTTTGTGTACACCCGAACACTTATTTTTGTACCAACTCAATCGAAACAAATGAAAAATATAGTTCTTTTTGTCATCACTATCCTGGCTTCCATCGCCGGCTACTCACAAACAATTGATGAAATTATCAGCAAGCATGTCGAAGCTATGGGAGGCCCGGAAAAGCTGAAATCGTTGAAATCGGTTTATATGGAAGGCGTAGCTGTAATGCAAAATGGCAACGAGATTATCTCTAAGATTTATAAGGTGCAGGATAAGCTGGTCAGGCGGGAGATTGCATTTGGAATGGGCTCTGTTACCATGATCCTAACGGACAAAGAAGGCTGGTCATCGAATCCCAGAACTGGCGGTGCATTTGAAGCGTTACCAAAACAGGCTGTGGAAGGGCAGCAGTTAGAGCTTGATATTGCGGGGCCGTTGGTAGATTATGCGATGAAAGGACACAAGGCTGAACTCGTCGGTAAAGAAACTATCGGCACAACCGAGGCATACAAGATAAAACTCACTCCCAAGACAGGAAAGGAAGTCATCTATTTCATAGATGCAAAAGATTATTATATAGTTCGACAAACGGTAAAGGGTGGAATGTTTGGAGGCGGTCAGGGCAGAGGAAATCAGGCGGCTGACGCAGAGGTGAATATTAACTATTCAGACTATAAAAAAACGCCGGAAGGGTATGTATTCGCTTATACGGTATCGATGGGTAACTCTGGCAATAATATGAATTATGAAAAAATTGAAGTCAACAAGCCTGTAGACGAAAAGTTATACAAGCCGGTAAAATAACACTCAAGCTTCGAATTCACATTCACACACAAAATTTTTACATGAGGTCCCTTCGCATCTTAATGGCAGTAGTTGTGATCATGTCAGGAACCGTCATTGCAAAGTCTCAGACTGCAGATGAAATTATTACGAAACACATTGAAGCAATTGGTGGAAAAGATGCCTGGAAAAAAATAAACTCGCTTGCCGTCGATGGTATTTTGAGCGTTCAGGGTAACGATATCCAAATTTCTCTGGTGCAGTTGCATGGCAAGGGTATGCGCCAGGATATTGTCGTGCAAGGCATGTCCGGATATCAAATCATTACTCCAACAGAGGGATGGACCTTTTTACCGTTCCAGGGCCAGACCGAAGTAATTGCCATGAGTGAAGAAGACGTAAAGCGTGCGCAGAGCGAACTGGATATACATGGGCCATTACTTGACTATAAGGAAAAAGGTCATTCGATTGAATTAGCGGGAAAGGAATCTATTGGAGGAACAGAATGTTACAAGTTGGCTGTTACTTTGAAGTCCGGGAAGAAGGTGACTATTTTCATCGATTCGAAAAATTATTATGCTGTTCGTACAAACATAACTCAAATAGTAAACGGACAGGACCAGGAGGTGGAGACAAACTTCAGCGAATTTGAGAAAATACCGGAAGGAATTGTGATGCCTAAATCTTTGGCTTTACTACATGGAACCATGACCATTAGTAAAATAGAGGTGAACAGAGCTGTAGATGAGAATCTGTTTAAGCCCGTTTATAGTAAAGATGGGAAGCAGGAGCCTCATTAATTTGCGATCGTGACAAGTCAAGCCTAAAACTATTTTCGTTTTCCACTTACATACGGACTGTCTTTTACAATAAATCGATAAAGCAAAAGTGAGTCTTCAGCGGCATAGTCGACTCCAATACGAGTAGTCGTAATAATCTGATTCTGCTTGGGCCTGAATCCATCATCAGCAATAAACAATTCATCACTTAGCAGGCTTGTGCCAGTATGGTGGGTGAAAATTCCCAGCGCCCTGGAAACATTACCAGGTCCCTTTGTAAGAGTATGATCCAGTTTGATTTTGCCCGTGCGAAGTAACATAGTATCTACTCCGTCGATTGGTTCCACTGCTCGTACAAGTATAGCGTGAGGAATATCTTTCTTGTTTGTAACCACATTGAATAGATGATGAATACCATAGCAGAGATATATGTAAGCTGCCCCAGGGTTTCCAAACATCACCTCAGTTCTGGCTGTTCTCCTGTTGCCGTATGCGTGGGATGCTTTATCAACAGCACCGTTGTATGCTTCGGTTTCAACAATTCTTCCCGATGTAATAACACCGTTGAATTTTGTAACTAATATTTTCCCTAACAACTCCTTTGCAATCGTTGTGACATCTTTGCGATTGTAAAACGAATGATCAAGCCGGTGCACCGGAATATTCATTAAGTTTGAGTTTCCAAGCATATCCATCAACCAACAAATAAACAAAAAACAAATAAACAATAACCGCCTTTGCTGAAAGAAATTGTCATAGCAATTCAATCTTATTTCAGGGCACATCAATTTATCAGCAAACACCGGTTATGGAAGTGGATTCTTATTCCCGGTATTTTATACATGATCCTTTTTGTAGTGGGAATGTTTTTTTTCTGGGACTCTTCCGACGCCGCCGTTAGCTACTTAAGTCGCCGCATCGGCATCGACAGATGGCTGCACCAACAAAAAAGTGGTATTCTCAGTTTTTTCTTCCTGATGGGCGAAATTATGGTTAGATTGATCCTTGTACTTTTTTATTTTTCCTTGTTTAAATATTTGTTTTTAATTGTCGGCTCGCCATTGTTTGCGTACCTAAGTGAGAAGACAGAATCTATCATTGAAGGAAAAGACTATCCTTTTAACTTAAAACAACTGATAAAGGATGTAATCAGGGGCGTGAAACTTGCGCTTCGTAATACTTTATGGCAAACGGTATACACTGTATCATTGCTGATACTCTCCTTTTTTCCGATTGTTGGATGGATCACGCCAATGATCACCTTATTCATTGAATGTTATTATTACGGATTTTCGATGCTCGATTACAGTTGCGAACGTCACAAGCTTTCACCTGCTGAGAGTATCACTT
>Ga0126304_10001225_pt1 | contig 11843 bp, 10 predicted proteins | sample Plot25_FD_92538 | JGI IMG/M metagenome (GOLD analysis project Ga0126304, IMG submission 92538) | Serpentine soil microbial communities from UC McLaughlin Reserve, CA, USA - Plot25 | ecosystem: Environmental > Terrestrial > Soil > Grasslands | place: USA: UC McLaughlin Reserve, Lake County... | reverse complement strand
TCGATTTTTTTAACAATGCTAATAGGGGAGTTTTTTGACAGGCAATTTGTGTAACGTTTAGGAATATACAATCTCCGGTCGACTAACTGATCGATTATTGCATGGAATGCAAAGCGACCCGATTGCCTTCCGAATCGAGAATCAACGCCCAAAAACCGAGCTGTTGTTCGGGAGATATTTGCGTTTTACTCTGTAAAATTTTCCCACCAGCCGCTTCGACCCGATCCAACACTGGTTGTAGATCGGGTTGACAATTTAAATAAACAAGGGTCCCGTTTGCCTGGGGCGAATAAAATGTGGGGTTATGAACAATCGCGCCGCCTACTTTTTGGGCTTTAAAATCGTACAACAAGAAGCCCATTCTAGCAGAGCCCATCTGATTTTCGGGCATTTGATAATTGAAAATCGTTTCGTAGAATTTTTTCGCCCGATCGAATTCCGATACAGGAATCTCAAACCAATTAAGAGCGTTACCCAATTCCATAAGCAGTTTTTGAACAATTCTTGCTTGTTAAGATACACTAAATTGTCTATCGGCTGCTTTGAAAAACTCTCTCATCGACGAAACCTGCTAATTAACCAAAAAATCGCCGCAATAATTAAAACAACAATAATTATCCCTGTCCACACACCGACCTTAAATATTCCTTCGATCGCCTCGCAGGAGCTTACCGAAACCAAAAGAAAAGCCAGGGCAGGCAATAATAGATTATTCCTCATTTTTATTAGGTTTATGGAAGCTATGCAAAAACCTTACCTACTGTAAGTAAGTAAAATATGCGTAATGAACATGTAGCAACGACTTTGTCAGCAGGGACTCAGCCGCGCGAACAGCTTGCCTCATTTACTCGGGCTTTTAATGGAAATAAAGTTCCACTACTCATACGTAATGATGTCATATGCTAGTTCAATCCCTTTCTAAGGGTTGGTAACGGCTGATGAATGAACAAATTAATATCCTGGGCATTCAAAGTTTTTTCGTCGCCAGATACTGATGGAGCTGTGTTAGGACTTTGTTGTGTGAGATAAGTTGTTAGTAAAGCTGCAATTTTTTTGTGGCCGGAAGGTCGAAGATGTGGATCAAGTATATAATAGTCTTCCTTATTGAATATTTTCGACGACGGAATAAATAATAAGTTGGTTTTGAATTTCTGTTCGTATTTAAATTGATGCTTCAGTGATTTCGCTTTTCCAACAAATTTATCATCATTCAATGCCAGACTGTTTATATTGATCACAAATACTTTAATTTTTTCAAAATTGAGAGAGGAATTGTATAGAATATCAAGAAAATACTGAGCCGCTTCTTCCAACGTTGCTTCGTTTGAATCTTTCAATCGAGCGGCAGGTTTAGGAAATATCTTTTCGCCAATCGCATAAAGCTGCCTTTGGATGTACAACCTTGTTAAGGTGGTGAAACGCTTTCCTGGAAAATATTGTTTACTCCAATATTGTGTTTGAACGGCTTTCTCATATTTGTCAACGGATGATGTTTGGAGTTGATAGTCGTCCATAACAAACGGTTTGTTTTCGTATACATCATTTTCGCAATACTGGATAATCAGGTAGCGTAAGCCCGAAGTGTCTAACCTGTAGAGATTTTTTAATTCCCTGGCTGTTCCATACGACGAAATAGCGGCGTTTAAAACCTTTTTACCAGTCATCTTTTCAACTTGATGAGCAAAGGTTTCATTCTGCTGAACACCCCATCCCATCCCATACGAATCTCCCAATACAATTACTTCCGGTTTTTCCAATGACATTTCATCGTCCCTTAATCCTTTACTGTTAGTATGATAGGCTGTATGGAATTCCAGGTTATTGAATGAGAACTTTTTCGCGGGTATCAAAGTATAGAATAAACTGCTATCGTAGCGCCCGCTGTTCGGATTGATCTGAACGATGTCTCTTTCGAAGATGTCATAATACCCCTGAAATAAAGGGAGAACCTGCCTTGGAATATACCGCGGATGATGGAGTAGGAAAATAGTAAACAACTCAGATATCAGGAGCGTCACGACTACCACGAGGGTACTTTTTTGTATGGCTTTCCTGGCGGGTAAGTTCCGGAACACAGCTGCATCCAGAATGAGACTAACTGCCAGCCACAGTAGCAATACCAACTGCAAAGAAACAAAAAATGTGTGTAGCGGTCTGAATACCCAAATAGCGTCTACAATCCATTTAAGGAATTCAATAAGAATAATGACACCGATAATCGCGGAAGTTTTATACAGATACCGCATTCATATTTTTTTGGGAAATGCAGAGCGGGCTGAGTCAGTTCATTCGCGGCATACTATTACTTCACGAGTAAAATTCAAGTAAATAATTCTACACAAGCATTCTCAACGGCTCCTCTAGCAGACCCTGGAGCGTTTGTAAAAATGCGGCCCCGGTTGCACCATCCACTACGCGATGGTCACAGCTAAGAGTTAATTTCATCACATTCCCTGGAACGACGGTTCCGTTTTTTATAACCGGTATTTGCTGGATAGCACCTATAGCCAGTATACAGGCATCAGGAGGGTTTATAATAGCTGTAAACTCATCAATGCCAAACATCCCTAAATTGGAAATTGTAAACGTATTGCCTTCCCAATCTGCAGGTTGTAGTTTTTTGTCTTTCGCTTTTTGTGCAAACTCCTTTACTTCAATTGCGATCTGTGATAACGATTTAATATCTGCAAAACGTACAACAGGTACCAGCAATCCTTCTTCAACAGCAACAGCCACGCCGATATTTACATGATGATTATAACGGATCTTATCACCCAACCAGCTGCTGTTTACTTTAGGATGTTGCTTCAATGCGACAGCACATGCTTTTAGCACAATGTCATTGAATGAAATCTTTACTTTACTTACTTCATTCAGTTTTGCGCGACTTTCTACTGCCTTATCCATGTCGATGGCGATGGTAAGATAAAAATGCGGAGCGGTGAATTTGCTTTCCGCCAAACGCTTGGCGATAACCTTACGCATCTGTGATACAGGTACCTCATCAAAGCTCACCTGTCCAACCTGTTCAGCGCCTCGACCGCGTTCAGCGCCCGGTGCAGGCTCGCTGGTTCGACTACGCTCGCCATCTCCCTTGGCGGGAACAAAATTGTCTATGTCTTTTTTTACTATTCTACCACCATCCCCGCTGCCTGGAACCTTTGCAATATCGATCCCTTTTTCTGCTGCCAACTTCCTGGCGAGTGGCGATGCTTTGACGCGGCCGTTTTCGTTGGACGGGTGAACGTCTACCTTTGTAGTTTCTTGAGCCGCCGCAGGTTGTTGTGTTGTATTTTGTTTGGCTCCTTCGGTTGCTGGTGCAAGTGAACCGGCCGCACCAACGATTTTTTGAACATCAACTTTTTTGGGATCACCAATGATAGCCAGCAAATCATTTACAGCGATTTTCTCGCCGTCCTTTGCACCGATATGTAAAAGTGTGCCCTCTTTGTAACTCTCAAGCTCCATGGTAGCTTTATCGGTTTCGATGTCGGCCAGCACCTCACCTTTTTTCACAGAATCGCCCACTTTCTTGTGCCAGGCAGCAATTACACCTTCAGTCATCGTATCGCTCAATCGTGGCATTAAAATCACTTCTTCCATTTTGGAAACGTCGATTGATTTATCTGCAGCCGGCGCAGGTGCTTCGTTCTTTCCAGCCTTTGCCGAAGTCGCCGCCTTTGTTTCTTTTTCCTGTACGCCTGCTTTTTCTACATTTACTGGCGGATTTTCACCAGAGCCCTGAACAAGGCCAGTAATATCCTCGCCTTCAGCACCAATGATAGCCAGCAGATCATTGACCTGGAGTTTACCCCCTTTGTCAGTACCTATATGTAACAATGTTCCGTCTTTATAGCTCTCAAGTTCCATTGTGGCTTTGTCTGTCTCTACCTCGGCGAGAAGATCCCCCTTTTTTACAGGGTCGCCGACTTTTTTGTGCCAGGCAGCTATTACTCCTTCTGTCATAGTATCGCTCAATCGCGGCATTAAGATCACTTCAGCCATTTCTATTGCGGATTTGAATTAAGACGTCGAAATTAAGTCAAAATGCGGAAATCAAAGGGCTAACGGATAAAAGCCGAAAAAACAGATGGATCAGGTTGGCAGAGTCGCAACTTTATTTCTTCAATCAATAATCAAGTTCCATTCGAAGCCTGTCCTTTAGCTCTTTTACCATAGGATATTGCTCGGTGATTTTCTGGTATTGATCCCTCTTGCTTAAATGTTTTTCATCAGGCTTGAATGTATCGGGATTCTCTTTAATTTTTATTGCGAGCGTAAGCGTTTTATTGCGGAACAACTGTTGGAGGTATTCGCATAATTGGCGTTTTTCCTGTTCAATAAAACGTTGCTCAAGGTTATTATTCGTGACTACTTCAAAGCGGCCCTCATCAACAATTTCAAGCGTCGCCATTTCAAAACTCTGGGCGGCGGGATTCTTTTTCTCTTTCAATTGATCGGTAAACGTCTTCCACGCCTCTTGTAGTTTTTCCTGGGTCAGCGTGATAATTGCTTGTCCATCGCCTGGCGACTTATTTGCAAATTTGTCGCGTATGTTCTGAAGCTTTCCAACTTTTGGTACGGTTGGTTCTACCTTGGTTGGAGCAGTTGCTACTTTGTTATTTACGTCGGTACTAACTTCTGCATAGGCAACTTCTTTTTCCAAGGGTGCCTGAATAATCAGTTTCGCAGTATCCGCCGGAGGTTGAGGCAGCGTCTCAGTTTCAGGACTGTCATTTCTTTTTCCGCGGGATGTTTTCGTTGGTTGCCCTGTTGTGATTGGAACATGAACAATGGGGATATTCCTGTAAGCCACGGGTTTTGCTGTATCAATTATTTTTTTTTTGACTCCGGCTTCATTGCCTTGCGACAAGTCGAGTGCCTGTTGCAGGTAGGTCAGTTTGATCAGTGCAAGTTCTACGTGCAGCCTTTTATTTCGCGCCGCTTTGTAATTGATCTCTGCTTCATTTAGAACATTAAGCGCACTAATCAGGTACGGTATAGAGGTTGATTTCGCAGTACTGATATATTTATCCCGAAAACTTTCAACAACTTCCAACAGGTTGGCCACCTTTTCATCCTTGCAAACCAGCAGATTTCGAATGAACTCCGCAAAACCATTTAGTACGAGATCACCCTCGAAACCCTTTCTGTTGATATCATCATACAGCAGCATTGCACCGGCGAGGTCCTGTGCCTGCATGCAACTGATCATTTTAAAATAATAATCATCATCGAGTATATTCAGATGTTCGAGCGTGTTCCTGTAATTCAGTTCACCATTGGTGAAACTGACAATTTTATCCATGATGCTAAGCGCATCTCTCATGCATCCCTCACTTTTTTGTGCAATGACCTGTAGCGCCGGCTTTTCGGCTTTTATATTTTCTTTGTCGCAAATTTCCTGTAAATGTTTTACCGTGTCGCTCGTGGTGATCCTTTTAAAATCGAATATTTGGCAACGACTTAAAATTGTCGGAAGGATCTTATGCTTTTCCGTCGTAGCTAAAATAAATATCGCGTAGGGAGGGGGTTCTTCCAGCGTTTTCAAAAATGCATTAAAAGCCGAAGAGCTGAGCATATGAACCTCGTCGATGATATAGACCTTATACTTACCGGCCTGTGGCGCAAAACGCACTTGTTCAACTAATGTCCTTATATCGTCAACGGAGTTGTTACTGGCAGCATCCAGTTCATGGATATTCATGGAAGTGCCTTCATTGAAGGAAACGCAGGAGTTGCATGTGTTACACGCTTCTCCGTCTGTTGTTTGATTTACACAATTGATTGTTTTCGCCAGAATCCGGGCACAGGTTGTTTTACCAACTCCACGCGGACCGCAAAACAAAAACGCATGTGCAAGCTGCTGGTTTTTGATCGCATTTTTCAGAGTCGTTGTGATATGGCTTTGGCCCACTACGGTATCAAAAGTCTGGGGCCGATACTTACGCGCAGAAACAATAAACTTCTCCATTACGGCGAAAATAAGCAAGCTATTTTATATTCAGATTGGCGGGATAATTTTGTGAAAAACTAAAAAGCAAAACCAGTCTGACCGTCTCAGTCTGACTGGTTTGAAAAGAGGTTGAGAATTTGCCCGATAAGACCTGGAACGGTCAGACCAGGTGTTTTTTACAAAATAGGATGCGGCTTAAATTCTTTTGTCCTGTCAAACAAATAACGGTACGTTGTTAATTTGCGGCTCCTGTAGGTGCCAAGATTCTCAGCAATATTCACCATCTTGGGATTGAACTCACCAATCCATTGCATTTCGTATTCATCGTACAGGTATTGGTCCTGGATTATTTTTCTCGCTTCCATAATGATGTAAGAATCCACACCCTTTCCCTGCCACTCTGGTACAACGCCGAATACTACACCCACAAATTTTGTACATCGCGTGGTTGCTTTAACCCATAAAAATTTAAGCTTCGCGAAAAGGTCGAAGCGACCGTTTAAGTGTTTGAACCATTGGTTGAGGTCAGGGATGTTTGTCCAGACGGCAATGGGATCGCCTTTATAATATGCAAACCATACTATTCTTTCATCCATGATGGGTTTCATTTGCTGGAACATTTTCAACACGACTGCATTGTTCATTTCCTTCAAACCTCCATGTCCGGCCCATGCCTTGTTGTAAACGATCGTAAAATCCCTGGCAAATTTTTCAAGTTGGTTCTTTTTTATGTGCGAAGAGCTGAAGTTCGGGTCCTTTTCGACCATCGCGTGACGCTCGTAGAATTTCTCACCCAATCTATCTTTTACCTGTAACGAAAAACATATCTGGTTGAAAAATGGTTTGAAGCCATAGGATTCAAACAGGTTCTTGTAATATGGGGGATTAAAATTCAAACAGTACAGCGGCGGATCGAATCCTTCAACCAGCAATCCCCACCAGCGGTCGCGTTCACCAAAATTGACTGGTCCATCCATTGCCTCCATTCCTTTCTGAATCAGCCAGTGTTTGGCTACGTCGAAGATGGAATCTGCCACGTGTTGATCGTTAATGCAATCAAAAAAGCCAACGCCACCTACTGGTACGTCGTCTCCCTTGTTTTTATATTTCTTGTTTGTAAAGGCTGCGATTCTACCGATCAATTGTCCCTGCTCATTTTTTGCAATCCACCGATTTACTTCTCCATGACGAAAAGTTTTGTTTTTTTTCGGATCGAAAACATCATTGATGTCCTTATCGAGCGGACGAATATAGTTCGGGTTCGATTGGTTGAGTTGAACATTTACACGGATGAATTCCCTGGCCTGCTCTGGACTTATTACTTCGATCAATTGCATTCTTCGAGAAAAATTTTCAGCAAATGTAGGGAAGCTTGAACAATAGACTTTAGATGCCAGCACAGGCAGATAACAGAAATGCTTTATTAAGATGCCGTCTGGTTTCTACGTGCCTGTGTGTTTGAAAATCACCACAAAGGCATATAGAAACACAAGCGTCACATAGTATTAATGTATGCTGTTTTCTAATTCAGCTTTGTTTTCGGCGCATCTCCTTTCAAATGCACATCAAGAAATTTCAATATCTGCCCGTATCCTTTAATCTCGTTTTCTTTTTTATTAAAACCATGTCCTTCATCAGGAAACAGTACATATTCCACAGGCACATTATTTTTCTTAACGGCTGCTACGATTTCATCACTTTCTTTTTTTAGAACCCTGGGATCATTCGCCCCTTGTAGTACCATCAATGGTTTCCTGATGTTTGAAGCGTGTAATAGGGGTGAATATTTTTGAAGTCTTACGGAATCAGCCGTATTGGGATCGCCCAATTCTTCATACAAAGCTTTTCGAAATGATTCCCAGTAAGGCGGAATCTCTTTCAGTGTTCGCGGCCAGTTTACCACACCAAAAAGATCTACCCCGGTCTTGAATTCGTCGGGATGAAAACATAGAGCCGCTACAGTCATATACCCCCCATAAGACCCGCCTAATATTCCAATCTTCGACGAATCAATGTAAGGCAAAGAAGCGAGATATTTTTTACCCCAAACCACATCATTCAAATCCTTATCTCCATGATTACGGTTATCCATCTTGTAAAATGTTTTACCGTATCCGCTGCTGCCCCGATTGTTGACGTCCATCACGGCATATCCATGATTAACCAGGTACTGGATCAGCGAAAAGTAGTACAAGCCTGCCTGTCCGCCCGGTCCTCCATGGACAAATACTACGGCAGGAACCTTGTTATCTTTATCGGCCTGATGAGGTTTGTAGTAAATGGCAGGTATTTCGAGTCCATCAAATGATTTGTATCGAACCACTTTCCCGCTTACAAGGTCATCTTCTTTTATTTCTGAATTCAAAGTATTTGTAAGTCTCTTTAACTCCTTAGTGCTAAAATCATACATGTACATATTATTCGGCGCCTTTGAGCTACCAACGGTTAGCCTCATTTTATTTTCACTTCGCGAAATTCCGACGCCGAGGATATTCGCATCTTCAATTTTTGGAAATTCCAATTCCTTGCCTGTCTGGTGATCGAACAAATGCAGGGTGTTTTTACCATCTTCGTTAACATAGATCACGCGGTACTTCTCATTGTACGACAAAGCCATATAAGCAACATCCCAATTGGTTTCATACAGTTTTTCTTTCTTGCCAGTGGCTAGGTCGTACTTCACCAGGTAACTAAATTCACTTCCATCATCGGTGATTAGAAACAGGGTAGTGTTATCTTTTGAAAACGTCAATGGGTAATTGTTCGTTTCAACACTATCAGGATTGATCTTTTTTGTTTGCTTTGTTTGTTGGTCCACCAGGTAAATATTGTTAGAGGAGGTAGTCAGATTCTCCGTTAACACCAGATAGCGCTCATTGTCTGACATCGCCGCGACATCAAATCCATTGTCATTTTTATAAATCATTACTGGCGTCCATGTCGCGGTATCCATCTTATACTGATCAAAGTATTGCGGATTCCTTTTGTTACTGCCATAATAAAGCACCTTCCCGTCACGGCTCCATCCACCGAAATTTGCTTTTTCCTTTTCGGCAGGTGTAAGGTCCTTGATTGCGCTGTCTCTCTTTAGATACAAATGCGAAATTTCATTTCCACCTTTGTCTGAGTTATAAATAAAATCATGTGTCCCTGGCACATATGAAGAGGCGAAAACTGACTCTTTGGTAGAATTAGTGCGTGCTGTTTTCTGCCCGCTTGCGATATCTATCTCATATGCATTGAATATCCCACTCTCATTGCTTGTCACCAACAATTTAGTATCATCGGTTGTAAATGCCCCGCCAAATACTTCAGAACTCTTATAGAACTGTTCAATGGAATATTGTGAAACTGCCCGGGCAGCGGGCTCCTCTTCCAATGATTTAGGCTGTTCCTGACAGGCAGTGGAGAAGAATAATACCAATAGCGCAAAGGGAAATTGTCTCATACTTGTTGGTTTGGTGTTGAAATATGTATTTGGGAAGAAGTAAAACACCGGTATTCATGTGGTACGAATACTTTAGAAAGTTAGAATAATAAACGTTAAGAAACGAAACCGCTCGTAATATCGTGAATGCGGAAATTTGGTAATCGCACCAAGTGATATGCGTCCTACCATGAAAGCGGAGACCTAACAACAGATTGTTGAGATTTTGAATTATCAATTTTCGGATTTCTGCCCGTGCTCCCTTACCTTTGCAGCCGTAATTAAAAACCGGGCGGCCAAGGACATGAAAATCATCCGGGTAAGTGCTACAAACTTCACGTAAACATTTCTTTATGGCTAGTGTTGGCAAAGTTAAACAGATCATTGGTGCGGTAGTAGATGTGCAGTTCGATGGAAAACTTCCTGAAATTTACAATGCGCTTGAACTGAAAAGACCTAATGGTGAGGTACTCGTACTGGAGGCACAGCGTCATCTGGGAGAAGACAGTGTTCGTTGTATTGCCATGGACGGAACAGAAGGTCTCGTTAGAGGAACGGAAGTGTTCGATACGGGTGCGGCTATCAAAATGCCGATCGGTGAAGGTATTAAAGGAAGATTATTCAATGTAACCGGGGACCCAATTGATGGATTGCCAGCAGTGGACAAAAAAGGAGGTCGCCCCATTCATAGTAAGCCACCTGCATTTGAAAACTTGAGTACTTCAGCGGAGATATTATTTACAGGTATTAAAGTTATTGACCTGATCGAGCCATATTCAAAGGGTGGTAAAATTGGTTTATTCGGTGGAGCCGGTGTGGGGAAAACAGTATTGATCCAGGAATTGATCAACAACATTGCAAAAGCGTACGCGGGTGTTTCTGTATTTGCGGGCGTTGGAGAAAGAACCCGTGAAGGAAATGATTTGATGCGTGAAATGATTGAGGCGGGAATCATGAATTATGGCGATGCCTTCAAACATAGCATGGAAGAAGGCGGCTGGGACTTGAGCAAGGTTGATATGAAGCAATTGGCCGAGTCTAAGGCGACCTTCGTATTTGGACAAATGAACGAGCCCCCTGGAGCACGTGCAAGGGTGGCATTAAGTGGATTAACCATCGCCGAATATTATCGTGATGGTGACGGCCAGGGAAAAGGTCGTGACATCTTATTTTTTGTAGATAATATATTCCGATTTACACAGGCTGGTTCGGAAGTGTCGGCTTTGTTGGGACGGATGCCTTCCGCGGTGGGTTACCAACCAACACTGGCAACCGAGATGGGTGTGATGCAGGAAAGGATTACTTCAACAAGAAATGGGTCCATTACATCGGTACAAGCCGTTTACGTACCTGCGGATGATTTGACAGACCCTGCACCCGCAACGACTTTCGCGCACCTTGACGCGACAACAGTACTAAGTAGAAAAATTGCCGACCTTGGTATTTATCCAGCGGTAGATCCTTTGGATTCTACTTCAAGAATTCTTACTCCTTTAATAGTTGGTGATTCACATTATAACTGTGCCAATAGGGTGAAATTGATTTTACAACGCTATAAAGAGTTACAGGATATTATTGCGATCCTTGGTCTGGACGAGTTAAGTGATGAAGATAAATTGACAGTTGCGAGAGCACGTAAAGTACAACGTTTCCTTTCTCAACCTTTTCATGTAGCAGAACAGTTTACAGGTTTGAAAGGGGTGTTGGTACCAATTGACGAAACCATTCGCGGGTTTAATATGATCATGGATGGAGAGGTAGATGACTATCCCGAAGCCGCATTCAATCTCGTAGGAACCATCGATGATGCAATAGAAAAAGGAAAGAAATTGATAGCGCAAGCGCAGGGGTAAATTTGAAGATTTGAAAATGACAAGGCATTTAATCTACAAATTTTAGACTTTTCAAATTTTAAGATTTCAAGAATTTCAAATTTTCAAATTTTCAATTTTCAAATTTCTCATGAATGTAGAAATCTTAACACCCGAACGCAAGCTTTTCAGTGGAGAAGTTTATGGCGTACAACTACCTGGTGTGACAGGGTTATTTGAAGTTTTGGATAAACATGCACCCCTCGTTGCCGCATTGAAGGCAGGTCGTTTAAAAGTTTTGAAGGATAAAAATCACCACGTCAATTTTTTTGACATTCAAAGTGGTTTTGTAGAAGTGATTAATAACAGGGCAACGGTATTGGTTGAAGGCGCAGTACCTGTTGACGCACCGCAGTAAAGCGTAGGTTCATATCCTTTTCCCAAGTGCTGCCCTATAGAGTCACAGAAGGAGTTTGATTATCTTAGTTCAGCCCCAGCAAATATTGGGGGTTTTCTTATGCAGTCTCAACACGATCCAACTGTATTTTCCCTCATTTTTTTGCGCAGTTTTCTGATTGCTTCAGTCAGCAGAATTTATAATACTTGCCAGGGACTTATGATAAACAAACTATTCCTACGATTATTGGTA
>Ga0126304_10001224_pt1 | contig 11845 bp, 8 predicted proteins | sample Plot25_FD_92538 | JGI IMG/M metagenome (GOLD analysis project Ga0126304, IMG submission 92538) | Serpentine soil microbial communities from UC McLaughlin Reserve, CA, USA - Plot25 | ecosystem: Environmental > Terrestrial > Soil > Grasslands | place: USA: UC McLaughlin Reserve, Lake County... | reverse complement strand
GTGACATCCATGACGCCCAGGTCCAGCGGTTGCCCGGTGAGCAGCAGACGCCCCGGGTCCGAAGTGGTCACGAACTGGAACGTTCCATTCGCGAGCGTGATGCGGTACATGCGGGCGTTGCGAGCGAGACGTGGGGGGCAGGGCGCGAAGCCATCTACGGTCGGTCGCGGACAGGCCGTAAAGATGGGGTGATATCGCACGATCGGCCTGGGGATGGTGGTCTCAGGCGTCGTGCCGCTCGGGTGCAGGACGCCGCCGTGACATTGTGCGCATGCACGCGTGAACACCTGCTTGCCCTGCTGTTCCAAATCCGACAACTCGGGGTCAGGATCCGGAAAGTCTGACCCTGACTCGATCGCCTGGGCCAGCCGTTCGACACCCATCGACGAAAAGAGCGTCTTCTGGAAGGCGGCGAGATCGTCGAGCATTCCGGCCGGGGGCTCCACTGCCACTTCCGCATGGGCGACGAGGGCGCCGCGCGCCTGCTCCTGCAGCGTGCCGAAGCGGGCGTCGTGCTGATATCCACCCTGCAGGTTGGGCCCCTTCACGTCCCAGCCAAGAGGGGGCCGTACTTGCGCCGCCGGCGGCCAGACCGGGCCGACATCGTCGAACCCGGTGATCGCCACGTTGAGCACCGGCATGACGGCGCGAAACACGTCGACCGACGTCTCGTCGGTCAGCTGACACGTCGGCCCGGCAACCGGACACGTCGCTGAGTCGAGGAGCCTGACGTTCGGAGGCAGCGGCAACGTGACTCGTACCAGGCCGTTGTCGACCAGGTTCGAAAAATCGGATGCGTTGCTTCCGTTGGTTCGGAAATCGTCAGCGTCGATCGGGCGGAACAGCGGGTCATCCGCATTGGGGTTGTACTCGCGTTTCGCCATCAACGCGTCGAACCGGGCGCGAGCCACAGACGGTGACAGCTGAAAGTGGTCCCCCGGCACATGACAGTCGGCACAGGACCGGCCGTTGCCACCGAGCTGGTTGAGGTTCCGGTCGTGAAAGGCCACCCGGCCCCGGGCGATGGCGTCGCAAGGGCCCGCGTCGCAATTCAACTTCGTCTGGCCGTTCTCCTGCGCCACCAGCGCCTTTACTCCGACGACCCCGGCCAGGCAGGCCGCCAGCATCACCACACGTCGCGTCCAAACTCCCATGCCGCCTCCTGTTGAAATCCGGTGAGATAATCGCCGGACCCGCCAGCTGAGGGCTTTCGGATTCCTTGAAGGTTTCGTGACGTTTTCGTGAATGAGAGCTAATGCCCAACGACAGCAACGAGTTATATGCGTTCGACGACTTCCGGCTGCACGCGGCGGAACGCAGGCTGTTGTACAGGAACGTCCAGTTACCGCTCCCGGAGAAGGCGTTCGAGACGTTATGCGTCCTCGTCAAGAACAGCAATCACCTGGTCACCCGGGAAACCCTCTTGAGCGAGGTCTGGAAAGACACGATCGTTGAAGAGAACAACCTGGCCAAGAACGTCTCGCTGTTGCGCAAGGTGTTGCGATCGCAGGCTGATGGGCGCGAGTTCATAGAAACAGTCCGCGGACACGGTTTTCGCTTCACCGCCGACGTGCGGGTGTCGTCAGCGCTCGAGCCGGGCGAAGATGCAGCGCTGAAAGCGGCGTTTGCGGCTCCGCAACCCGGAATGACGAAGGACTGGTCGTGGCCTGGGAGGCTGGTGCTTGCCGCCCTGCTTGGAACCGTGCTTTTGCTCTCGTACTCGGCGATGTCCCGAAACCCAGCAGCGTCGTCGGTCGAATCAGTTGCCGTGCTGCCCTTCCAGAATTCCGGCTCCGACGCCGAGTTGGCGTATCTCTCCGACGCTTTGAGTGAAGATCTGATCGACCGCCTGTCGGAATTGCTTCCACTCAGAGTGATCTCGCGCCACTCGAGCTTCAAATATCGTGGCGAGAACATCAATCTCCACGAAGCAGCGAGCGCACTGGGAGCGGGGGGGATTATTACGGGAACAGTCGTGCGCCGGGGTGACGTGCTTTCGATCAGCGTGGAGCTGACCGATGCGCGTAGCAACACTCACCTATGGGGAGACACGTTCAGAAGTACCTTGTCGGACGTCGTGGGCATGCTCGAAGTACAACGGAACATCACGCGCGCCGTTTCCCGGGCGCTCCGGCTGAAGCTGACCCGCGAGCAGGAGAGGCGGCTGTACCGCGAATACGCGCCGACTGCGCCAGCGTTCGAGTTCCTGCAGCGCGGACGTGCCGAGCGGCAGAAGGGTCGGTCAGGTCATCAGAAGGCGATCGACTATTTCAGGAAGGCAACCGAAGCGGATCCAAAGTACGGGTTGGCCTTTGCGGAACTTTCACTCACCTACTCGATCGGGATCGGAGTGCCGGATACAGGGGAGGCGTTGACCAAGGCGGAAGCTGCGGCGCTAAGAGCGCTGGAACTCGACGACAGTCTCGCCGAGGCCCATCATTCACTTGGCAACATCAAGATGAATCGTTTGGACTGGGCCGGCGCCGAAGACGAATTCACGCGTGCCATAGAACTCAACCCCAGTCTCGCGCGTGCTCACGCCGGCTACTCCAATATTCTCGCCGTGCTCGGCGAGAGTGAGCGGTCGCTCGCCGAAAGACAGAAGGCCAGGGAGCTTGATCCCTTACTGCCCCGATCCGACGCGCAATTCGGCTGGGCGCTCATGGGAGTCGGCAGAGTCGATGAAGCCATCGAAGTATTCAAGAAGTCCGATTTTCAGAAACACTACAATCTCGGCGCCGCTTACGCCGTGAAAAGGATGTATCGGGAAGCTGCCGCCGAATTCGAACAGGCGATAAAGGTCGAGGGCAGGAACAGTCCCCCGGCAGAGGTATACCTGGGAACTGCATACGCAAAGGCAGGAGACATCAAGAAGGCACGCGCCATCCTGCGGCAGATCGACAGCGACACAAGGCATGTCTCTCCGACCGAACGAGCAGCACTGCTGGATGCGCTCGGTGACCGGGATGCAGCGTTTGCTGCTCTGAACAAGGCCTTCGAAGATCGCGATCCGCAGCTACAGAGCTTGAAAGACGAGATCTTCTTCGAGGGCATCCGGAGCGACCCGCGATTTCACGAGCTCTTGAAACGGGTGGGACTGCCTCAGTGACATCCGACCGGCAATCTCCTCTGCTTCGCGTACTCCTTCTTTACATTTCGAGCCGAGGCGCCGACCTGGCCAGGCGGGAGCGTCGATCGGCCGGGGCACTCGTCCTAGCACGCGATCGCCGGTTTCAGCAAACGGGTCAGCAGATTACGCTTGACCTGTTCGAGCACCGCTGCAGTGCGCTATGTTCGGTACATGCCAACGTGCCCGCACTGCCGCTGGCGCGTCTTGTGGCGCGGCGTTGTCCGCTCCTGGCGCCGGTTCGACGGGGTCGTGATCACCAGCACGTTCCACCCTCGCTGCTGGCGCAAATTCCCTCCGTACAAGCGCGTGTCGACGGAGGACTGACCCGGGTGGCGCCAGGTTTGCTCACCCTCCGTGGGGCGACCTGCCCGTGGAGGCATCATGATTCGTTCGATCTGGATCCGTCTTTATGCACTGATAGTCGTCGCGCTGATCAGCACCGGATGCGACCTGGCGCAGGGCATCTTCAAGGCGGGCTTCGCCGTCGGCTTGATCGTGGTGGTGATCGTCGTCGGCCTGGTGCTGTTCCTCGTGGCGAAAATGCGACGTTGAGGACCGGGCCTACCCCGGATCCGGCTCCAGTCTCAAGGCATCCAGAACCGCGGACGTTACTTCGTCGGGCGTGATCGGCTTGGAGCGGTGGAGGCGGAAACCTGCTTCGAGCGCCCGGCGCTCGTGGTCCTCACCTGAGTAGGCGGTCACCGCAATAGCCGGAATCGACCGCATGGGTGCGTCGCTCGCGCGCAGAACGTCCATCAGCGCATAACCATCGTCACCGGGCATCGCGAGATCGGCGACGATCACGTCCGGCAGCTGGGTCCGCGTGCCATCCAGCATTGTCAACGCCTGCCGGGCCGTCGCCGCGAGCATGACATCGGCACCGTGGTCGGTGAGCGAGACCAGCATCAGCTCACGCCAGTCCGCATCATCATCGACGACCAGCACTCGCACGCCGGTAAGCGGACGACCTTCGAGCCCGGCTGTTTCGGCGTGTGAATGAGCGGGCGCGTCTTTCGGTTCAGGAAAGGTAATGGTGAACGCGGCCCCGGCGCCGCGCCCCTGGCTTTCGACGCGAATCTCTCCTCCGTGCATCTCGACCAGCTGCCGAACGAGCGCCAGGCCGAGCCCCAGCCCTCCTTCGCTTCGGCTGCTGGACGAATTCGCCTGGCGAAACCTTTCGAAAACGTGGGGAAGGAATTCCGCTGCGATGCCCTCGCCGGTGTCTCGCACCGTCAACTGGATCGGCGCGGGCGGCGCCGGCAGGACCACGTCGATCGTGCCACCCGAGGGCGTGAACTTGACCGCGTTGGAGAGTACGTTCCACACGATCTGCTGGATTCTGTCGCCGTCAGCAACGATCGGACGTGGTGCGCGACTCAGAGACGTTCGAATGGTGATCGACTTGGCTGCCGCTGCGGGCGCGACGACATCGATCGCCGCAGCGGTGGCCGCGACCAGATCAACCGGACCCAGTTCCAGGCGCAGCTTTCCGCTGACGATCCGCGCCATATCGAGCATGTCTTCGATCAATCGCGCCTGCGCATTGGCGTTCCGGTCGATGACCCGCAGAGCCCGCTGCAGCGTCGGCTCGTCGGCTGGACGCGCCAGCAGGATCTTGGTCCAGCCGATCACCGCGTTGAGCGGCGTGCGGATCTCGTGCGAGAGCGTCGCCAGGAACTCGTCTTTGATCCGAAGCGCGTCTTCCGCCAGGATCTTGGCGTCGACGGCGCTGGAGATCTGCCGCCTCATCTCCGCCTCGCTCTTGACGCGTTCCGATACGTCGTCGATGACCGTCAGCGTGCCGAGGATCTTGTGGTTCTCGATCAGCGGCGCAATGCGGCAGCTTTGGGGCATCGGCTCGGAACCATCGGATCCATCCCCGGGCGGAAACCGAAGCAGGTAGCGGTGGAACGGCTGCGCCAGTACGCTGACGCTGCCGGTGAGGGCGTCTTCGTAATGTTTCTGGAATCCGCGGGCAACGATCTCAGGAAACGTGGTCAGCAGCGGTTGGCCGATCACGTCCGCTGCGGCACGGCCGGATGCAAGTTCGAGCCAGCGATTCCAGCTGCGAATGACCAGGCTGTCATCCGTCGTGAAAATACCCTGGCTCGACAGCTCATCGAGCCAGCGCAACATCGCGGCGTTCAGAAGGGCAGCGTGAGGCATCAGTCGAGCCCCTGCTCCCAGTGCTCGACAGCCTTGATGAGGCGATCGAGCGAGGCCACGCTGAGAACGATGACGAGGTAGCCGGTCACGGCCGCATCCCGCAGGCGGAAACCGGCGTGCACGACCAGGGCGTAACGCATCCCCTCACGCTTCACCATGAGCGAACGAAGGACGCCTTGCAGGGTGTCGAGGTTCAGGTGTGGGATCGAGAAGGAAACCTGGACGTCCAGCAGGTTGCCAAAGGTGCCGAGGCACGCGTTCAGCAGAATGTTTCCGACCTCGGTCAGGACCTCCCGAGCCGACGCGTCGACCGGCAACGGCAGTGCGGGTTCGTCGGTGAGCAGTTCCTTCAGGATTCCGGCGGCGACGTGGTCGAGGATCAGCAGGGCGTCCCCGGCGACCGGGCCGGAGAAGATCTGGTGGACACTGGCGATGTCCTGGCTGACCACCTTTCCGAGTGTGTCGGCGAGTGTCGCGATGGGGTGGATGGAAACCTTCGGCACCTCCAGGACGACGCGCTGACCGGTCAGTTGCGAGAGCGCCGCACCGGCACGGCCGAACCCGATGTTGAGGAGCTCGACCAGCGCGTCCTGCTGCTGTGGAGTGAGGTCCAACTACTGTCCCTTCCGAATCGCGTCGTCGATCGCTGCCAGAAGTTCTGCGGGCTGCACGGGCTTATTGATGAATGCATGTGCGCCGCCGGTCTCGACGAGATCACGCGATGACGTCTGGATATCGGCGGACAGCACGATCACCTTCGCATCGGCATCGATTTCACGAAGCTTCGTGAGCACATCGAGTCCGTACATGCCTTTCATCACGAGGTCGAGAACCACCACGGCCGGCTTCCGTACGAAATACTGCTCGAGGGCGCTCATCCCGTCTTCGGCTTCGATTACCTCGTACCCCGCCCGTTCAAGGATCCGCCTGGCGCTGCGCCGCGCGAGACCGGAATCGTCGACGACGAGAATCGTTCCGGTCATAGGCTCCCTATTATTGCGTGCGCGAGGCGATCGAGGCTAATCGCGCCATCACTGAGACCGGCCTCGACCACGGAGCGCGGCATGCCGTAAACAACGCAGCTTTCTTCCGCTTCAGTCAGGATCCGGCCGCCTTTGGCCTTTATCCAGGCAGAGCCTTCACGGCCATCACTGCCCATCCCCGTCATGACCACACCCAGGACGCGAGGACCATACACCTCAGCGGCGGACCGGAACAGCACGTCCACGGCCGGCCGGTGGGGCGTGTCGAGCGGCCGGACGTCCAGCCGCGTGCGCACATCTCCTCCGGCCTCCCTGGCGAATGTCAGGTGCCGTCCAGCCGGCGCGAGGAAGGCCGTTCCGGGCACGACCAGTTCACCGCCGCGTGCTTCGATCACATGAAGCGGTGACAACTCGTCGAGCTTGGCAGCGTACATCTCGGTGTACCCGACTGGCATGTGCAGCACCATCGCCACCGGTACCGGGAAGTTCAGGGGCAGCCGTGGAATGATTTTTTTGAGCGCCTGCGGCCCGCCGGTGGACGTACCGATCACGACGAGATCGACGGCGGTGCCGTCGGCGATCCGATCCAAGGCTTCTTCGGGAAGCGGCTCGGGTTTCGGGTTGGGCACCAGTTCGCTCATCGGCGCCGTTGCCGCAGCCTTCACCTTTTCCACCAGATCGTCGGCGATATCGAGCAGCCGGTCGGTCGCCAATGCCGTGGGCTTCTGGACGAAATCGACGGCGCCGGCGTCAAGCGCCGCCAGCACCTGTTCGCCAGATTGACTGGCGATGCTGATGATGATGATCGGCAGAGGGCGACGGGCCATCTGCGCCTGGACGAACGACAGGCCGTCCATCGCCGGCATGTTGAGATCGCAGGTGACCACGTCGGGCTTCAACTCCGCACAGAGCTCGAGTGCTTCTTCGCCGTCGCGGGCCGTCCCCACCACGTCGATGAACGGGCTGCGCGACAGCATCTGCTTGAACACTTTCCGCACGTACGCAGAATCGTCGACGACTACTACTCGCACAATCTCGGTCATGACACCCGCTTCCCGCTCGAACCGCGTTTGACGTAGACGAACGCGTCGGCAACCTGCTCCAACTCGAACCGGTCGGTAATTCTCAATAGCGACTCGGAGGCACCGACGCAGAGATAGGCAGGATCCGGCATCACGTCTGCCATGGACTGGGCCACCCTGCGGATCGCGGCCTCGGAGAAGTAGATGAAAACATTGCGGCAGAAAACGATGTCGGCGGCTGCGTGCGCGGCCACCTGCAATGCATCCGCCAGATTCACTTGCGTCCACGACTGGACGCGCTGGTGGATGTCTGACCGGATTCGCCAGCGATTGCCGTCAGGCTTGAAGTACCGCATCCGCAACTCGGAGGGCAGCGTCCTGAACGATCGTTCCCGGTATAGGCCGGCCCGTGCCGCTTCGAGCGCCGCCGGGCTGGCATCGCTCGCAGTGATCTCCGCGTCCGCCGACTGCCCACGATCGTCGAGCAGCATCGCCAGGGTCAACGGCTCCTCTCCACTCGCACAAGGCGCGCACCAGATCCGCACGGGACGGGCACGGGTACGCCTGAGCGCCGGGACGATGTGGTCGACGACCGCCAGCAGCTGATCGATCTCACGCCAGAAGTAGGTTTCGGGAACACTGATCGCATCCATGACGCGGCCCCACTCTGTCTCTGCAGCCGCGTCGTATTTCAGCAGGTAGTAGTAATCGAGAAACGAGTCGAAGCCGCGATTGGCGACGAGCGGACCCAGCCGGTCGCCAAGCGACGCGATCCGTTGATCGTCGAAGAACACGCCGGTCTTTTCGTGAATGAGATCGCGCAGCAGGGTAATGGCCCCGAGGCGCAGTCCGAGTCCGCCCGAGTCGATCGACATCGCGACGTCAGCCGGCCCGCCGCATGGACGCGAGCGCAGACGAGGCGGCTCGCCGAACCGCCTTCGATGGGTCGGATTCGGCCAGCCGCTTCAAACCCTCATCCGAGGCGAGGCTGCCGAGACGGCCGACTGCAAGCACGGCCGTCTCGCGCACGATCGCTTCCTCATCGTCGAACGCCCGGACCACGAAGGCGGTCGCATCGGGGTGCAGGAAACGGCCAAGGGCGTCCACGACCCGCTTGCGTACGGCCGGCTGCGGATGCGCAAGGCCCCGGCCGACCAGCGGGATGAAACCGGGATCGAGCCGCGCCATCACGTCGACGGCGGCCTCGCGTTTCTGTGGATCGGCGCACAAAGAGATGAGGGCATCGATCGCGTGCGGGGCTCCAGGGCGATTCGCGGCAGCGACCTCGCCGAGCGCGGATATGGCTGCGTTGGTGACGTCTTCGTCGACGTCGCCACCGGCCAGCCATTCGAGCTGCCCGACGGCTTCCGGACTGCCGTGAGCGGCCAGGCCGCGCACAGCGGCCAGACGCTTCCATGCGTGATCGTCCCGGGCCGCGGTCCTGAGGGATATCAGCGAAGCGTCGCTCCCGCAATGACCGAGGGCGGCGAGTGCGGCCGCGGCAACGTCTCGCTCCGGGTCGGCCGCACACCGCTCCAGCAGATCGACCGGGGAGTCGGAGTACCCGGACGCGAGCGCGTTGAGCGCAATCGCACGCACCGGCGGCAGCGGATCGGATTCAGCCAGCACGCCGAGCCTGGCAGCGGCCGGGCCATAGCTGCGGTCACCGAGCGATCGCACCGCGAAGTAGCGGACCCAGTGGTCCGCATCGCTGGTCGCGGCCAGCAACGATCGAGCGGCATCGTCCCCCTCGACGCGTGCGAGAGCACGCGCCGCGGCGGCCCTGGCCTTCGGAGTGTCCTTTTCGAGAGCGTCTTGCAGCAGAGCGGACGCGCGGTCATCGTCGAGAAAGGGAAGGTGCTCGAGTGCCGCAACCCGGACCGATTCGACCCGATCGGAGGCGGCGCCGATCACCGCATCAGTCGTCTGGCGGTAGCCAAAGTATCCGGCGATCCGTACCGCCGATTCCCTGACGATCGGGTTCTCGCTGGCCATCATCCTGACGACCCTGGCCGGCATGGACGGATGGCCGATCGAGTTCAGGGCGCCGATCGCGGCCTGCCGGACAGCCGCTTCCGGATGCACCGCGATCTCGAGAAGCGGCTCGAACGCGGCCAGATCGCCGATCTGGGCAAGCGCACCCGCGGCGGGAATCGCCAGGGCGGGCTCGGGCAGCAGCGCGATGAGCGACGGCGTGGCGCGACGGCTCCCAACTCGCGCGAGCGCGGCGATGGCAGCGCGGCGGACGTCCGTCTCGTCGGAACCGAGCAAATCGACGAGCGCATCAACGGCGGCGTCGCCGTGCTGAACGAGTGCGTCGATCGCCCCCTGCCGGACCGCTGAGTCGGCAAGCATGCTGGCGAGTCGGGATATCGCGTCGGCATCCCCGCGAAGCCAGCCGAGGAACCTGACGGCCGCTGGCAAGGTCTCCGCGTCGGCGCGCTCGATGGCGTTCAGCACGTGGCGGCGGCCCGCTGCCGTCAGTCTGTTCACAACGATCACGGGCACGTGCGACCCGTTGCCCAGCTGCCGCTCGCAGCGCTCGCTGATTGCGGTGAGCGCGCTCACGACCGGCAGGGCAGCTCCCGGTGTCCTGTTCAACACGTCGACCAGCGGGTCGACCACACGGTCGTCGACGATTGCTCGCAGCGCATTCGCGACTGCCGGCCTCAGCGCATCATCGTCGAGCAGCGGTATCAGGCGTGGCGCGATCCGCGCATCGTTGATCAGGGCAATCGCATCCAGGGCTGCAAACGACAGGAAGAAGTCACGGGATTCGATGACCTCGGCCAGTGGCTCCACAGCCGCGTCCGCGCGCAGGCGGCCGAGTGACTCGATCACATGGAAGCGGACATTCGGATCCGGGTCGTCGAGAGCAGCGATGAGTGCCTCGATGGCACCAGGGTCATGCTGGTCCCCGAGCGCCAGCGCCGCCTGGATGCGCAGGTCCGCATCATCGTCGGCCAGCAGGCGCGCGAGCGGATCGGTGATGTCGATGTCGGTGGCCGCGAGCAGCTTGAGCGCGCTGCTCAATGTGCTGAAGTTGCGGTGCTCGCGCCGCAGCGTGGCGATGACCGCTTCGATCAGGTTCTCATCCGCCGCGCGCGCGAGCGCATGAACGGTGTCGCGGCGAACCCTCCAGTCTTCGTCGCGCAGGCCCGGCGCAAGGTCTCGCTCGCCGTCGAGCTGACGGGTGACGTCCTGCACGGTCACGACGAGACCGATGATGACTTCATTATCGAAAAGGGGCGCAACCGTGACCCGCTGCTGCATCCGGTCGAAATGACGCGACCGGTGGAGTGGGGAAGCGGGAACGACGTACTGGTGAAAGGCCGGAGCGAAGACCTGGACGGCGCCCGACTTCAACGTCTCCCGGAAACGGGAAAGGAAGCCGCGGCTGTCGAGCTCTGGAACGAGGTCCGTCAATGCGGCATCGCGCGCCGCAGCGGAGGAGATCCCTGTCGCTGCTTCCATCCAGGGGTCCCATGTCTGTACAACGAGCGACGCGTCGGTCGTGAAGATCCCAATGTCACCGCGGGTCATCGGCGAAGCGGCTAGCGGGTGCCGTTCTTCTTCGAGCGGCTGCGTGAGGTCGGCCTGGAAGGACTACCGTGTCCGTTCCCGTCTCCGTTGCGAGGCTGGGCACTACTGCGCTTGCCCCTCGAAGAAGCGACCGCGTCACCGAGGGCACGCGCCTGCACCAGCAACTGGTTCGTGTTTCCGCGCCTCTCCTCGGCAGGCGCCACATTGCGACGCGTAATCTCCCTGATTTCGTTGACGCGGTCCAGGACCGACGCCGACGCAACGGAATGCTCCCGGTTAGCCCGTTGAATGAGCTTGATCTGCTTGGCGGTGCTCGCCGTCGCGGTGACCACATCCTTCATCGCCCGCGCCTGCTCCGTCAGCGCGCGTGCAGCCTGGTCCGACTCCTGCCGCATACTCGTGGTTGCGGCGCTGATCTGGGCAGCCGCCGCCGCCTGTTCGGTCATCGAGCGTGAGAGATGCGCGGCCTGCCGGGTAAGCGATTCCGCCGATCGGGCAATCTGCTCGGTCGCGGTGACCTGCTCGGTGATCGACCGCGACGTCGACGTTGCTCCCCGGCGCATCGCGTCGACCGCCTGGGTGATCTCGGTGGCGCTCTTCGACTGCTCGGCGGTTGCCTTGCGAACCTGGAGCGCGCTCTTGGTGGTTGCCTGGGCCGACTTGATGACGTCCCGCGCCGCCCGTCCCTGCTCGGATACTGCCTTCGAGACCTCCTGCGCGATCTTCCGCATCTGGCCCGTAGCTTGGACGATGGTACCGGCGGTTGTCACCTGCTCGCCGGTGGCCGTGGCCACCAGGTTCGCCTGCTCGGACGTATTGGCGATGACCGCAACGACGTTCTGCGCCGCCGTTTTCTGTTCGTCGGTTGCACGCGCAATCTGGGCGACCAGCCCCGAGGTTTCGGTCAAGCCGTTGAGGATTTTCCGCAGCCCCGCGGCTCCGCTTTCCGCCATGAGGTTGCTGTCGTCGGCGACGCGCAGCCCCTCCGACGATGCCGCTAC
>Ga0126304_10001223_pt1 | contig 11847 bp, 12 predicted proteins | sample Plot25_FD_92538 | JGI IMG/M metagenome (GOLD analysis project Ga0126304, IMG submission 92538) | Serpentine soil microbial communities from UC McLaughlin Reserve, CA, USA - Plot25 | ecosystem: Environmental > Terrestrial > Soil > Grasslands | place: USA: UC McLaughlin Reserve, Lake County... | reverse complement strand
TCTATCGGAACGACCGTAAAGGTGAGCGAGCGCCATAGGATCGCTGAGCGACGTGGCGCCGTGGGTAGGATCGTCGATCACTACGGGGGAGACGGGTACATGGCCGTAGACGTGCGCTTCTCGAGCGGACAGCGGAGGTTGTTCTGGCCTGAGGATCTGGAGGAGATCTCCTCACGCTGGCCGTGGTGGCGTTCGCTGCTAGACAGGACCAGCGCAGTGTGAGCGCCACTCCGCTCTAGCCTTTTTGCATCTCTCCACCCGTTATGTCGCGGGCGCTGATCCACCTTCTCGAGAGGGCTTTCCGCACGGCCTCTCCGCGGGAGGAGACCCCGATCCTGGGGTATATGTTGGCCAGGTGGCGCTTTACGGTCGCTTCCGAGAGGTGCAACGAGGTCGCTATCTGCTGGTTGCTCATCCCGCGGGCGACCATGAGCAGTACCTCCAGCTCCCGCTCGGAGAGGCCGTCGGCCTCAGCCGGGTCCCTGAACGTATGCGGAGAGACTACTATGACCGCATCACCATCTCCCAGCGGGCTGTTCGCCGCGGTGTGGACCGCCGCGTGCAGTTCCTCTATGGTGGCGCTCTTCACCAGGTAGGCCACGGCCCCAAGCCCGATCAGCTCGCGCACCAGCCTGGGGTCGTCGTACATGGTCACGATGACTACCCTGGGAAGCGGCGAGCTCTCCAGCATGCGTTCCATCGCCTGCTTGGCACCCATGACCGGCATCTCCACGTCGAGGAGCACCACGTCGGGACGCAGCTCCTGTACGAGCGTGACCGCCTCCTGACCGTTCTGTGCCTCGCCGACCACCTCTATCCCTTCGTCGGTGGAGAGCATCTCCCTTATGCCCTGGCGAAACATGGCGTGATCGTCGGCCAGCAGCACCCTTATGCTCTTAGCTTCCAACCTACCCCTCCCCACCGAGAAGCGGGAGAAGGACCCTTACTCCCGCACCGCCTTGCGGGGAAGAGTATACCCTGGCCGTGCCGTCCAGAAGCGCGGCGCGCTCCTTTATGGACTGGAGACCGAGGCCAGCTTCACCATGACCGTTGTCCTCGAAGCCGCGGCCGTCGTCCTCGACGTAACCGGAGACCCCCTCAGGAGTTATGTCCACCCCGACCGTGAGGTGGCGGCAGCCCGAGTGCCTGACCGCGTTCCGGACGGCCTCCCGCAGAATCAGGTAGAGTTGCCCGCGCTGGTGATCAGGGAGCAGCGACTCCGCTCCCGAAGCAGAGAGGTTCGTGCTGATTGTTCTCGCGGTACCCACAAGCATAACCCCGAAAGCATGCCCATATACTCGCGACACTAAGCGTGTATTTTACATCGCCCAGGCCTCCATCGCACGGCGGGAGCGGTTGAATGTACAATGCGGTAGGCGCAAATATCTGGTCGTTGGGCTGGCTGCGGTACGGCGCCTCCGGTCGAGGGCGGATCGAACACAGGCAAGAGGATGCGTATGGGCGAGGAATCTCACGACACGCACCAGGAACTGTGGGAAAAGTACATGGAAGTGGAACACAAGGAGCTGGAGCAGCGTCAGAACGGGCAACTCGGCCGGGCGCTCGGCCGGGCGCTCCCCGGCGAGTCGCAGGAGGAGCTGGACCGGATAGCCGAGGAGGATCTGCGCCGGGCCCAGGAAGGTCTGGTGGAACTTCGGAGTGGAGATGAGATCTGGTACAAGCACATCAACGAGCTCACCAGGGACGACCGGCCGGCCAGGATAGACTCGGAGAACGCCAGGGCGGCCTGGATCCGGGAACGCCTGAGCCGTCAGCCCCGCCCGCAGTGAGTTCGGCGCTTCGCGCCTCTCAGCACGCTCCGGCTTCGCCTCCGCTTGTCAGCACGCTACGCCCTTCGGGCTCCGCTTGTCAGCACGCTCAGCCCTTGCGGGCTTCGCTTGTCAGCATGTCAGCCAGGACGTGTCGACACGAAAGCTGAAGTGCTGACGAGCGAAAGCCGCAGGCTTGAGCGTGCTGACCTGCTGACAAGCCGCCAAAGGCGGCGTGCTGACTTCTACTTCGGGGGTGAACTTGAGGAACTTACCGCTACTGGCTTCTGATGGCAGGGCGTTGATCGTGGCGATGGACCATGCGCGTACGCACGGCGCCATCGAGGGGCTGGAGGATCCTGGGGCCGTGATCGAAGCGGCCATAGATGGCGGGGCCGACGCCATCATGACGACCTTCGGCGTGGCGAAGCGCTACAGGGAGCAACTCGACGGCCGTATCCCCACCGTCATCCGCCTGGACGGCGGCCCGAGTCCCTATCGTGAGGACTGGCTCGCCTACACGGAGTGGAGTCTCCTCCACTCCGTCGAGGACGCCCTCCTCCTCGGGGCCGACGGCGTGGTGCTGATGGCGTTCGTGGGCATCCCCGTCGAACTCGAGACCTACCGCGCCGTCGCCAGGGTGGCGGGCGAGTGCCTGCGCGCCAATCTGCCGCTCGTCGTCGAGGCGCTGCCGTGCCCGAGCGAGCGCATCCCCGACCCCAAAGCGCCTGCGGCCATGGCCTCGGCTGCGCGCATCGCCTTCGAGCACGGCGCGGACCTCGTCAAGTCCTATTACACCGAGAACTTCCGCGAGGTTACGGACAACTGCCCCGTGCCCGTCCTGATCGCCGGCGGCCCCAGGATGGAGACCACCGAGGAGACGCTGCAAGTCGTCTCCGAAGCCACGCAGGCGGGAGCGGCCGGCGTCGTCTTCGGCCGCAACATCTGGCAGAGCAGCGACACGCGCGGCATGATCCGCGCCCTGAGCGCCATCATCCACGAAGACCGCCCCGCCGCGGAGGCGCTCACCGCATCCGAAATCGCATAGAGCATCGTAGAGAAGGGCACGGCTGCCAGCAGCGAGCGATCAGCCAAGAGAGAAGACGACAAGCTGAAGAGCTTTTCTACAACCATCCCGCGCGTCTGAAGCCGAGGTATAGCAGACCGGAGATCGCGGCCATAAGCGTGAGGGCCATCGGGTATCCGAGATACCAGTTCAGCTCAGGCATGTAGTGGAAATTCATCCCGTAGACGCCGGTTATCAGGGTCGGCACGGCCACGATGGCGGCCCAGGCCGAGATCTTCTGCACCTGTACGCTCTGGTTCTGCATGGCGGCGTTCTGCTCGACGCTGACGAGGGTGAGGTTTACGCTGAGTATGTTCGAGAGCAGCTCCCTGAAGCCGTCTATCTGGTCAGCCATCCGTAAGGCGTGGTCGTGCAGGCCGCGCATCCGGCGCAGTACCTCGCCGTCGTAAGGCTCTCCGAACAGGTGTTCGAGTACTTTGGCCAGAGGCTGGGCCGCCCGGCGGAACACGAGGACCTCCCGCGAGAGCTCGTAGATTCTGCGCGAGACGTCAGCGTTGCCCCCAAAGACCTCCTCTTCGATCTCATCGACGTCGTTCTCGAGCCCGTCTATCACGGGCTCGTAGTCGCTGACTACCCTGTCCACCACAGCCCATAGCACGGCTTCCGTACCCTTGCTCAGGAACTCGGGCTCGCTCTCGAGCGTCTTGCGTACGGCTTCGAGAGAGATCGTCTCACCATGCCTGACGGTGACGATGTAGTCCCGCCCAAGAAAGAGGTGGATCTCACCGAACTCCACCCGCTCCTCTTCATCCAGGTATCGTGCGGTTCTGAGCACGATGAAGAGCGTCCCGCCGTAACGCTCCACCTTCGGGCGGTGGTGGGCCTTGATCGCACCCTGCACGGCCATCTCGGGCAGGTCGAGCTCGCTGCTCACGGAGGCCAGCTCCCCCCCTTCGGGCTCGACGAGTTCGATCCACGCGAACCCTCCCCGCTGGCGACAGGCGCTTCTGATCCCCTCCAACCTGGAAGTTTCGCTCCGCTTCCCGCCGACGTAGATGGCGCAGTCTACGATCACGGACGGACATTATACGCCCGGCTCCGCTTCCGGTAAAAAGGAGCCGATCTCACCGTGTCCCACCTCTACCTGTGGGCTTCCTTATCCGCAGGGTCGGGTAGATGAACGCGGCGAGAGGGATGGGCATCCAGAAGTTGAAGAGCCGATACCCGAGGATAGGGATCGCGCCCTCGGCCCCAATCCCGAAGACGGCGAGGGTGGCGAGCATGGCGGCCTCGAACACGCCGATGCCGCCTGGCGTCAGTGGGAGCGAGCCAGCCGCCGTGGCTACGCCGTAGGCGACGAGCAGTTCACCTGTGCCAGCAGGCACCCCCAACGCGAGGAATACCAGTACGAGACACGTGGCGTCGAACGCCCAGTAGCCGAAGGCGAGACAGCACCATCCCAACACTTCGAGCGGGCGGCTCCTGGACTGTTGGCGCAGGGATCCCAGCTCCTCTCCTAGACGATCAACCAACCGATCTACCAGTTCGTCGGCCTCCCGCCTTCTGTACCGGCGGCGTACGACCCGAACCATTCCGAAGACTATGCCCTTCACCATTTTTCGCCCCGAGCGGGGTTTCCTGTATACGATATAGCCGGCCAGGGAAGCCGCCGCTACGAGCACGGTGGCTACCATGGTGAGGGCCACCTCCGCCTGTGTCAGATCCCCGCGGATGAGCAAGTAGAGCAGGCTCCCCGAGAAGAGGACGCCGAGTGCCCCGTACACGAGTATCGATACCGTTGCTACGGCCAGACCAACGGCCGTGCGATCTACCCCACGAGACCTCAGTGCCCCGTAGGTCACGGTCGCCGCGGCCGCCCCACCGCCGGGCAGCACGTGGGCGGCACCGTATCCGCAAATCGTCAGGCGCAGCATGAACCAGGGACCGAGTCCCCGGCGGCTCCTCGAGCGTACGGTCGTCTCCGTTCTCGAAGCGGCCGCCACGACCCGTCCGAGCAACCCTGCGTAGCATGCCTCGCTCGAGACCTCGGCCAGAAACGCCGCACACACCACGAGCGGCGAAGCCCTCGCCACGAGCTCTGCCGAGCGTTCCAGACCCGGAATCCGGGGCAGGATCAGATGGACGGCCAATCCTACCGACGCCAGGTAGAACACGTTGCGAAAGACGGTCCTCGAGATGCGTCTGCTTCTTGCGACTGGCGGTTCTCCCACACCCTACAGCATAGAACATCCTGGCCTCTGTTCGCCTTGGGATCGGGCGCCGTACCCTCGTCCTGGCAGCCTCGGAGGGCCATCGACTGTATGATAAGCAGCCGTGCAAGATGGCATCGATAAGCAGGGCGACGGCAACCTGGCCTCGCAAGGGTCTACCACCAGATGAACGGGGAACCGATCCTGATCGGGGCCGACGTCGGTACGACGAACATAAAGGTCGTGGCCTTCGACAGGAGCGGCAGGGCGCTCGAAGGGGCCAGCTCGCCGACTCCGACCCACTACCCTGGGCCGGGCAGGGCCCACTACGACCCGGAGGAGCTGTGGGACTCCTTCGCGGCGGCCTTGCGCCGGGTCACGCAGAAGCTCGAGGATCCCGGCCTCGTGGCGAGCATAGCCATCGCCAGCATGGGTGAGGCGGCCGTACCGCTCGACTCCAGCGGCAATCCCACCAGCGATATCATCGCCTGGTTCGACGGTAGGGCGCGGCCGCAGGCCGAGCGGTTGGGCCGCGCCGTCGGGCAGGACCGCCTCTTCGGCCTGACGGGCCTCTCTTTGCAGCCCATCTTCGGGCTCTGCAAGCTGCTCTGGCTCAAGGAGAACGATCCCGACGCCTACTCGCGCACCGCCACCTGGCTGAACGTGGCCGACTATATGGCTTTCCGCCTGTGCGGCGTCGCCGCCACGGACTACTCACTAGCTTCGCGCACCCTGGCCCTCGACCTGCACGGGTTGCGGTGGGCCGGGGAGCTACTCGAGGAGGTGGGTATCTCAGAAGATCTCTTCGCACCCCTGCGGGCCGGCGGCTCGTTCCTCGGTCCCGTGACCCCAGACGCCGCCGCGGCGACGAGTCTACCTGAGGGTACCGGCGTCGCGGCCGGCGGCCACGACCACGTCTGCGGCGCCCTGGCCGTAGGCGTCACGCAGAAGGGCACCATGCTCAACTCGCTCGGTACCGCCGAGGCGATCTTCCTGCCGCTCGAACGTCCGCTCACGGACTCCCAGGTCGGGCACCAGGGTTACACGCAGGGGGCACACGTGGCCGGCCACTACTACGTCTTCGGCGGCCAGTACACCTCGGGCGCCAGCGTCGAATGGTTGCGCGAAGCCCTCGGCGGAATCGACTACGACGCCATGATCTCCGAGGCGGAAGAGGTTCCCGCTGGATCCTTCGGCGCCTTCTTCCTCCCGCACCTGCGCCTCGCGAACCCGCCCTACGACGACCCCGCAGCGAGGGGGGCGTTCGTCGGCCTCAGCGCCGATGTAAAGCGCGGGGCCCTCTTCCGTGCCGTGCTCGAAGGGCTCGCTTACGACTCCCGCAACTCGCTCGAACCACTCCTCGAGCATTCAAGGATAGATAAACTCGGCGCCATCTACGCCATCGGCGGCGGCGTCCAGAACCGTTTGTTGATGCGCATCAAAGCCACCGTTTTAGACCAGGAGATCACCGTAGTCGGGGTGGAGGAGGCGACCAGCCTGGGGGCCGCCATCCTTGGTGGTATCGGCGCCGGTGTCTACGCCGACGCTCCTTCCGCCCTCGAAGAGTTGCGCTACGCCGAGAGCACCGTCGAACCCGACCCGGACTACGCCTCGTTCTACGACGACGCCTTCCGGAGGGTGTACCGCAGACTCTATCCCAGCCTCCGTGGCGTGCACCACGAGATAGAGGATTTGCAGAGTTAGCATTTCAGCATGTCAGCTTCTTCCGTTGCAGCGTCGCCCTGCCGCGCACGACGGACTGCTACCACCGGCAGTCGGGGTCCACGCTTGAAGTAGCACATCGGGACCACTTGCTGAAGTGCTGACAAGCGACCGAAGGGAGCGTGCTGACATGCTACCTGGTGAACCACCGCTGCCACTTGTACCAGGGCACGTAAACCTCCACCATGGCGGCGGGCCATGCCATGCTTACGGCGCGGCGGCCCTCCCTCCTCGAGTCCCTGTATTCTTCTTCGATCGCCACCCTGATAATAACCTCGCCCGTCTCCGTGGTGAGCGGGCCCGAGACGGCGCGGAATCCCTCGATGCGTGAGCCGTCGTCGTTCAGCAACAGCACCTGCTGTCCCGGGTCGGGCACGAGGGGGGGCCTGCTCTTGCCGAACGTCATCTTCTCACCTGCCGGGTCCTGAACCTCCGGGCTCAAGATATCTCAACCGCCCGGGATCCGCCACACGAATTCTTCGCCGTCGGCTTCGCCCGAGCCTTCCCGAAGACATAATGGCCCTAGAGCCGCGCGAGCGCCTCGGGAATCGGGGTCTCCCCGCTGAGGATATCGAAGGTCTTGTGGTATGTGTTCTCGTTCTCGAGCGCGGCGGCGAAGGTAAGGGCCACATCCTCGCGCGGGATCTCACCGCGCCTCCCGAGTCTCTCGGCGGCCTCAATGTTGCCAGTGCCCCCATCCTCGGTCAGGCTGCCGGGACGGATGATGGAGTAGTCCAATCCACTGCTTCTCAGTCGTTCGTCGGCGCGGGCCTTGGCGCGGAGATAGGGGCGCATCGCCCCGGAACCACCCTCGGGATCGCCCGCTCCCATGGCGCTGAGCATCAGGTAGCGGCGCACCCCACGATCCTCTGCGACCTCGACCAGCTTGGCGGCCCCACCATAATCCATCGTCTCTTTGCGCGCGTCCCCGCTCCCCGGTCCCGCGCCGGCGGCGAAGACGATAGCGTCGCAACCCTCGACCGCCCTGCCTACTCCCCCTTCGACCTCCTCCGCTTCGAGGTCGACCACCACGGGTTCGGCGCCGTCGGCCTCGACGTCGCCCGTCTGCTCCTCCTTGCGGACCAGCCCCCTGACCTCGTGGCCATCTGCGACCAACATCCTCACCAGACGCCTCGCCGTCTTGCCATGCGCGCCAGCGATCAAAACCCTCACGAAACTACCTCCTTCGAGCCAGTCAGCACGCTGCGCCCTTCGGGCTCCGCTTGTCAGCACTTCAGCACGCTCAGGCTAACGCCTTCGCTTGTCAGCATTTCAGCTAGTCGTCTCGAAGCGCCGCTGTAATCGTAGCACCCACTCCCGCAGGCAGCGATTCCTTTTGCGCCGCACGGCCGGTCCCAAACGGAAGAAGCTGACATGCTGACAAGCGAAAGCCGCAGGCTTGAGCGTGCTGACAAGTGGAGGCCGCAAGGCCGGAACGTGCTGACATGCTTTCACGGCGATGCTGTTGCAGAAGCGGAAGGTGAGGCGGTCGGGGAGGCCGTTGGCGAGGCCGTCGGGGATGCTGATGGCGAGGCCGTCGGGGATGCTGATGGCGAGGCTGTCGTCTCGAGCGGCATGGTATTAGGGGTAGTCACCGGCTGGGTGGTGGGTTGGGGTCCTACAGGATCGGTCGGTGTCTCGTAGAACAGGGACAAGAGGGCGGACAGGACAACGGCGACCGCCACGGCGGCCACGGTGCACACGGGCGCGAGCACGATGGCCAGCGGCACGCGCAGCCCTGCGGACACCCTTCCACCGAGGATGTAGTAGATGACCCCGGCGAAGACGGCGAGAACGGCTACCAAGAGCCACAGGGGGAATCCGAGGTCGAGCACGCTCACGATTCTAATCCTTCCAGAGCACCGCCGAGATTACACAACCAACCCCGGCAGCGATACCGACGGCGAGAACGAAGAAAGTCCCTGTGAAGGCCCAGATCATGACGCAGATGAGTTCCCCACAAAGCAAAGCCAGCGTCAGGTATCCCGACGGCGGGATCCTCATGGGGTCTCCACTTCCTCCCTCTGATAAATTATAGGGCGTACCCTAGAAGATAAACGTAACGATCCAGTAACGACCGAGCCTATTGTACAGCGGATGTTAGGAGGATGACCCTTCCCCCGATCCGCGACGGTCAGCAGGTCAGCACGCTCCGGCTTCGCCTCCGCTCGTCAGCACTTCAGCCAGGGCTAGCGAATCCGAAAGCTGACATGCTGACAAGCGAAAGCCGCAGGCTTGAGCGTGCTGACCTGCTGAAATGCTCGTAGTGCCCAAGGCTTTTGAGCCTTGGGCACTACGAAATAGGATCGGGCCGGTAAGGAGGGGGAAGGTACCGAACACCCGATCCTATGGGTAATGTCGCCGGGCCTCGGGGTCCTGAGAGGGGGAGTGCCTCGCCCGGTCTTGCACTACACTACGATGCCAGGGGCGGGTGGCGCATCCCCCAAATGAGTGATTTTTCGCCAGTCGTGAAGATTATTTTTCCTGATCCAGGTACCTCCGAAGCGCCCTGGCGTAAGCAGGCGCCAGCTTCCTGGCCCTGGCCCAGTCCTCGGGGCTCACGCCGAGCCTGGCGCTGCGGCGGATCTGATGGAGGTCATCATCCAGGCTGCCCGATTGCTCGCCGACTACGAACTCCTGGCGCATAGCCTCCAGGTCCTCCCTTTCCAACCTCCTCCGACGGTCTCCCATGCATCCTCCTCTCGCCGAAAGAGCTGGGACCACCCTAAGCCTAACCCCATCCCGCGGCAGAGGCAACGGTCGGGGCTGTGCACTTTCCCGCAAATCCCCTCGACAAAGACCCGAGAAGTCACTCTTCGGGGTGGTAAGAAACGTCGCTCTCGTGCAAAATACCCTCGTCCGCCGCCGGCGGACCGTTGTAGGGGGAGTGCGGACCGGAGATCCCCGTCCGGCCGGTTATCAGAGGGAGAGCTACGGGTGCGAGCAAGAACGAACATCTTCAAAGGAGCCGCTACCTTCATCACGCTCCTGGTCTTGCTGGTCTATGCACCAGTGTCTTCGGCCCAGGAGACGGAGGCCCAGGCCCCGCCAGGAGCCCCGAAACTGGACGCGGGGTCGTGGACGCTCATCGACGCGAACACGGGCCTCTACCTTGCCGGCAAAGACCCGGACAAGCGGGTCGCCATAGCATCGACGACCAAGGTCATGCTCGCCCTCGTCGCGTTCGATGAGGGCGTGAACTTCGACGATGAGGTAACGGTCTCGGAGAGCGCGGCGAAATACGCCGGGTCCGTCTACAGCAACGTAGGCCTCTACCCCTACGATCGCGTGAGCGTCGGGGACCTCCTTATGGCGTCCCTGGTCCCTTCCGGCACCGATGCGGACTACGCCCTGGCGGAGTATCTGGGGGACGGGAGCGTTGACGGGTTCGTCAGTAAGATGAACGATAAGGCGAAAGAGTTGGGCCTGAAGAACACCCACTTCGAGAACCCGGCCGGCATCGACGCCAAAGGCAACTATTCGAGCGCCAATGACCTCGCGAAGATAACCAGGGAGGTAATGAAGTACCCCGAGTTCCGCGAGATCGTCGCCACGCCCGAAGCCACTATTTCGACGCAAGGTTCGTCAGTAGACAGAAAGATAGACGTCGTCAACACCAACTTGCTCGTCGTCCCCAATTCAGGCTACGAGTACGGGCCGGCGACGGGCGTGAAGACGGGCACCTCCCCTCAGGCAGGGGCTTGCCTCGTGGCCTCCGCACAGAGCGACGACGAGTCCTACATCGCGGTGGTGCTCGACGCCGGGGGGGACGTGCAACGCTTCCAGGCGGCCAGGGGGGCGCTCGAGTACGGCTTCGGCGAGTACGAACACGAGCCCCTGGTCGAGAGCGGAGACGCCTACGCGAAGCTGGACCTGCCCTACCGCAGGGGCGAGACGGTGAAGCTCGTCGCCGATGAGAATGTAACCGCGCTCGCTGGCCCTGGCCTTAACGTCGAGCGGCGCCCGACGCACGAGGAAGCCCCACCCTCCGCCGATACCGGGCGCAAGCTGGGTACTGTCGTGGTCTCGGTGGAAGGCCGCAAGGTGGGCAGCAGCGCCCTGGTCGTCCAGAAAGGCTACGACGCGGCCTCCCTGTGGCAGAAGATCACGTACTGGGCGGGAGGGCTGAAACGCTGGGTGCTGTCCCGCTGATAGCCAGTCAGCACGCTCCGGCTTCGCCTCCGCTCGTCAGCATTTCAGCACGCTCAGCCCTTGCGGGCTTCGCTTGTCAGCATTTCAGCTTGCTCCTGCGAGAGGCCCTAGCTGACTGGCTGACAAGCGACCGAAGGGAGCGTGCTGACTAGCTGGCGAAGCCAGCGTGCTGACAGATGCTATATTCCCACCCTGGAGGATTAACGAGTGGAGGAGCATCGGATGGCGGGGTTGGGCGTGGGACAGAAGATCACATACTTCGAGTTGCCGGACCAGCAGGACTATCCCTGGAGCCTCTCGGGCCAGTTGGAGATGGGGCCTGTGGTGCTGGTCTTCTACAGGGGCGACTGGTGCCCCTACTGCAACGGGCAGCTCGCCAGCTACGCGAGGGAGTTCGAAGAGTTCGAGGAGCGGGGGGCGCAGCTCGCCGGCATCAGCGTCGACCCTCCGGCGAACAACGCTGGGATGGTGGGCAAACTCCAGCTTCCTTTCCCTCTCCTCAGTGATCCCGAGGGGGAGCTCGCCCGTATGTGCGGCCTGTGGGAGGCGGAGGAAGGCGTGGCCTTGCCCTCCACCGTCGTCATAGACCAGACCGGGGAGGTACGCTACCTCTACACGGGCGAGGATGTCGCGGACAGGCCGACAGACGATGGGCTCTTCGCCGTCCTCGACGAGCTCGAAAGCAGGATAGAACGCCTCACGGGCGGACCGGAGTTCCAGGTAGGGGCGGTCCAGGCGAGGGAGAGCAGCGTGCGCCCGGAACGAAGCGTCATGGACCTGGAGCAACTAACCGCCTACTATCGGGGCACCGCCTTCACCACCAGAATCCTCAAAGCTAGATTCGAAGGCTGGGGCCGTTCCGGGAAACAGGCGTTCGATGAACTGGACGCCTACCAGCAGATGGTGCGCACTTACATGAAGGCCCTGGAAGAAACTGTCGAACTGGCGTAGCGATTTGCCCCCGGGG
>Ga0126304_10001220_pt1 | contig 11857 bp, 10 predicted proteins | sample Plot25_FD_92538 | JGI IMG/M metagenome (GOLD analysis project Ga0126304, IMG submission 92538) | Serpentine soil microbial communities from UC McLaughlin Reserve, CA, USA - Plot25 | ecosystem: Environmental > Terrestrial > Soil > Grasslands | place: USA: UC McLaughlin Reserve, Lake County... | reverse complement strand
TGTTTGTACCATCTATAACAGAAACTGTATTTGACTTAGAATTAGCTACATATATCATGCTATTATTTGAATTTACAGCTACACTAGTAGGTCCATCACCTACGTCTATATTTCTCATCAAGCTATTTGTTTTACCATTTATAACAGAAACTGTATTTTCCCCATAATTAGCTACATATATCATGCTATTATTTGGATTTACATCTACGCTAATAGGTCCATCACCTACGTCTATATTTCTCATCAAGCTATTTGTTTTACCATTTATAACAGAAGTTGTATTTGACATGTTATTAGCCACATATATCATGTTAGTATTTGGATTTACAGCTACACTAGTAGGTCCATCACCTACGTCTATATTTTCAACTACTCCATTTGTAGTTCCATTTATGATAGAAACTGTATTTGACATGTTATTAGCCACATATATCATGTTAGTATTTGGATTTACAGCTAGGCTACTAGGTGCAGTATCTAATCCGATATCTACAGGAATATCCCCTTCTATCATTGCAGTATTTGGATCTTGAGCTACCCTGTGAGGTCCAATATTTACAGCAATAGCCGTAGGTAATAATCTATTTCTTGTACCTTCTGCTATAGTACTATTTATAACAGAAGTTTTTCCTGACTTAGAATTAGCCACATAAATCATGCTATTATTTGAATTTACAGCTAGGCTACTAGGTAATTCACCACCTACAGGTACAGCATGATAATAATAGCTTTGATTTTCAACAACAGGTGTTACTTGAGGTTGATTTGTATTTGGAAAGAGCTTAAATAAATTAATTGTAGGCCCTAAAACAATTAGAACAATTGAAACAGTAGCAGCTGCTGTTAATGCTGTAGTTAGAATGACTTTCCTATTCTTTTTCCGGTCATTCGCAGTTTTCCACTTTGTATTAGAAGCTGTTATAGGTTTAATCAAACGGTCATGTGTTAGTTCATACCAAAAGGCTCCAGCTCGTGGCTCTTTTCTAATGAGATACTTACTTTCCAGCGACTGTAAAACATCGTTATCGATACCTCCAGTGGTCTTTTGGCCTCTATGGAGTATACTTCTTGTACCACTTGAGGTAATTAATTTTTCTTGGAACCAAGTTCTGATCTTACCTTCAGGTACGCCAGTTTGTTTTGATGCTGTAAGAATAGCATCTTCATAAAAGTCTTCTAGGGCTCTATCTACATTTCTGAGCTCTTCTAAGCTAGTTTTCTTACTACCGAGTCTTTTAGATGCCTCCTCTCTTTCATGCCACCATCTGCTGCACACTACTTGCAATTGTATTGGTTCTACAAAGTCACCTTCTAATTGTCGTATATCACCGCCTGAAGCCTCAACATACATTTTTAGAAGCTCATTAACTAAATCATCTATTTCAGACTCAATATTTCGCATCTCCTCTTCGCTGAGATTCTTAATCGCATTTGTTATTGGGCCTTTAATGGCTTCTTTTGCGGCATCTCTACTAAGGCGCTCTAATCGAAATCGAGGTCTTAATCGTTCAGGCAATATGTCTACAAAAGGATCTAGCTGAGCTAAATAATCTTCCCGGATAATAAGAACAATTCTCAAGAGACGATTCTCGCGAAGAGCATCGCTAATTTGTTCAAAAAAACTTTGCTGCTGCTCTTGCCACCTTTCATTTGGATAGTAGGTGAATATTTCTTCCAATTGATCGAATATAAGGACTTGAGGCAATAATTCACCATTACCATTTCTTTTAGCTAGTGAAGGATTATTTCTTAAAAATGAAGATAAGGACCCGCCGGTAATTGACGCACTATCAATATTTGGAAGCAGGCGATGGAATGCATTTAATAAATAAATATTAGGAGTGGGGAGAACATTGGAATCGGAGGAAGAAGAAGAAGAATAGCCTAGACTTGGCGTTCCGCCACCTACTCTAGCCACGGGCAAAACATTAAATCCATTCTCTTTAAGTGTAGGTATGATTTGAGCATTGAATATTGAAGTTTTGCCAGCACCCGACGGCGCATATATTAAAACTAGCTGGTGACCGAAAATAAGTGATGTTATCTCATCAGTCTCACGATCCCTTCCGAAAAATAGTCTCTGGTCTTGAGGATCCTGGCTGTACGGACGTGGCCCCACAAAAGGATTAATTTCGTCCGGCTTATCGTGATTATCTAGCGTTTGCTCCAAAACTGGTGATATTAGAACTACTCTGCTTCCTTTTAAAATTTTCCCAACGCTCTCGTAGTTCTTGACAAAATTTAGAAGGATCGCCCCAGTAAACACGCACTTTGAACATGTGTTCAGTGTACTTGTCTAAATATTCTATTGCTCGGCTAGGTGTACTACCTGGCGGCAACTGTACAGCTAAACTCGGTCCTATGTACGGACTTACAACTCCTTGAAAAAGGATGCGGAAACCTAGATCTCCTATATTATAACCAATGAATAACAATGAGGATATTGAAAATGCTTTACGAATGACTGGCGGAAAAATGTTCGAGTCACCCCGTTGATTCAGAGCAAGAGCAAAGTTGATGTAATCCTCCTCGGTCAAGACTAAAGTATACGCAAGATCTATATCTGTATCTATATCTCCAAGCCGATATTCAGGGTTCAGACGATAGAGACCATAAAGATGATAAACTAAGGGGTTCTCTGGTTTCGGAGCATATTTACCGCCTTTGTCAAAAATTGACTTGATCCCGGCTCTTTTTAAATGGGGTATCAGACGATCATTCCATCTACAGAATTCGCTAACAGGTTTTTTTCCCTTGGCTTTCAGAGCAGCCTCCATAAGTAAATCATAATTGGTAGTAATGTATATTGGCAGATTAAGGTCTGCAAGAACCGAATAAGCTGTATTTTCAAAGTCTTTTAAGGAGAAATCAGGTGGGGGTCTATTTCCGAATTCCCTCAAGAGTTCCTCTTTTGGAAACGATTCATTTTGGTCTAGTGCCAAAAATTGAGCAACTCTTGATAACTGAGATGAATCCTCTAAAGGATATCCATGGTCCTTCGCCCACTTACTGGCTATGTCTTTAGCAGTAGGAATCCAGGGAGTAGAAGCTTCATCTCCTATGAGCGGAATGCATTTTGGAAACTTATTCGGATCTTGAGAATCGTTGATGCTCGACAGAATATGCCCCCAGTAGTCTCTATCTTGGCTCATGTTAGTAAATTGTGCTAACAATAACATCTGGTATATTTAAAAATATACATATCATGTTTGCTTTATCCTCCTAATAATAACCAAAAATTGAGACATGATACAAAAATTGGATGCATACATCGACAAAATAGCCGATAAATGTAGACTATGATAGTTGTCTTTGACTTTTGGTGACATGAAATTCAATTTCAGTTAATCATTATGATGAGGTACTCATTTTCTTTCTGAATGTATTAAAGCCATTGCGTAATTCAACTAGAAACATGAAAAGGTCATACCAATAAATATTCAATTTAAACATACCTTTTGTATACTTCTCCAAATATTTCTGTACCTGGCTCACGTTTGTATCGCTGACAAGAGCAGAAATAGGAGCAGGCATTACGGCAATAGACAAGGGAGGTTCTACCGCACCCGAAAAGTTTGCAATAGTTCTAAATACATTACGGGAATTCATGTCGTTCAATGAGTACCCCATAAATAAGTGTGAGGATATTGCAAATGATCTGCTAATAACACTGGGCAGCACAACGGAATTTATATCCAAATTACTCATGTTGAGCATGAAATCAACATAATCTTGTTCTGTCAAAACCATAGATATAGGATAATCCATATCTCCATACAAGTGAAAAACTAATGGATTGGCAGGTGTTGGCATATATCTACGATTATCGGAAACAAATGAAATCTGAGCACTTTTAGCATATTTTATAACAGCGGAGTTCCATCGACAGAACTCGGTTTCAGGATCTTTTCCCTTGTTCCTTAGGGCTTCCTCCATTAGATGATCGTAGTTTGTAGTGACGTATATTGGAAGGCTGAGATCTGCAAGAACTGCATAGATAGTATTTTTATACTCAGGCAGAGAAAAATCAGGTGCGGGTATATCTCTGAGAATATTGGCAAGATATTTTTTGGGATACATCTCATTTTGTAATATTGCCAAATATTGTGCTACCTGCGGAAGCTGTTTCGCATCATCAAACGGATATCCATGCTCTTCTGCCAATTTAATAGCGATATCATTATTTGTGGGAATCCATCGTATACTAGCTTCAGGTCCTATAAACGGGCAACACCTTTTTTCATAAATGTAGCGCAATAGTTCATCCCATTCGTCGTAGCGATAGCTTAAACCTTCTTGATTGCTACTGCTCTCTAATTTCTTCCCTTCAAGACCCATGGATGTTAATATTCTCTCAATTCCCTGTTTCCAGTCAAGATATAAATCAACCATGTTCCAACGTCTGACTTTTTCATCAATTACTTTGCAATCGTTTATACGTACAGGAATTACAAATATCTTTGAAGGAGGAAACTCATCTGCCACTTCCAAGGCTTCTTTCAATTCTTTTTGTACATATCCTATCTTTTCTACAGAATTAGTTGATAATAAAGGAATAAAGTAGCGGCTGTTTCTTATAGCCTCTTTTATAGATATTTTCCAATCCTGTCCAGCTAATAGAGATTGAGTATCTAGCCAAGGCTCCAGACCGGCCATTTTTAAATCATTATAAAGTCTATTAGCTGCTTCAGTATCCTCCCTAGCGTAGCTAATAAAGACTCTTTGGTTTTGATTTTGATTTGTCCCCATGATTGGAGACTTATGAATGGTTGATTTTGATTTAAAATCTTTTTGGGCAGGGAAGGAAACAGATATGCATGGCGATAATGTTAGCCATAGTGTGGTGATGAAGCAGTATTCTATCTTTTTTAACATGTGAAGCCCTACTAACATATTCATTCGTAAACTACGAGGGCATTTGCAGTCGCAGTAACTTCGGAGGCGCTAAATTGATTCTATGGAGCAGGTGGATCTGTTTGTCGAGGTCGCTTTGATATCTACACTTTGCAATAAGTAAAGTTATTGATTGAAAAATCATAATAATCATAAATAACTACTCATTCGTACCCTTTATGCTTTGAAGTACAGTCATCTAATATTAGTCCTCCTTCTTGGCAATGCCCCTCTTTGCTTTAGTCCCGATACTATGCTAAAGGTTTCTCCCATAAAAGTCCAAATATGTCCCGTCAACTCTTTTATTTCCGTCAGTGCTATTGGCAGCTTTGTAGGTGCACATCAAGTTCTAGATGATGAACATCGCTAAAATCATCAAATAGCTTTTCTTTCTTCCTGCCAGTTCAGTTTAGCAATCCATGCTAGGTCTTAATTAATTAGTAATGAGGCCAATCATGGACATTGAAAATAAAGTGGATTATACTCAATCTCAAATCTATAACGCTACCTATAAGAGTGACGACTTTAACCCCCGTACTGTGTCGGATTACAAGAGAATCTTTGATTTAGCACAAATTACCAGTCCGTTCATCGGATTCAAATGGATTTTTATCCAAATCCCGACGAGCTCACTCCCAACTATATTACATCTAAATTCTGGAGGCTTCCCTCTCTAATTTCGGCATAAATTTTCTAGCAAAAGCACAGGATATTATCATAAATAGGTAAGGAAGTATAGGTAAATTTAAATAAATTTCAGTAGTTATGTCACTTAGTCCCACATAAGATGAAAATATTCGTCTCATATTCCAGAAGAGATGCGGGTGATTTTGCTGAGCAAATCCAAAGGCATTTTGCTAGTTTTGGGCAATATGAAGTTTTTACTGATGTAAATAGCATTAAAGTGGGAGAAATTTGGAGTAATACGATAGAAGATAATATTTCTAATTGTGATATTTTTGTAGTTATAGCTACTAACGGGGCTTTACAAAGCCCACATGTAGAAAATGAAGTTTTACAAGCACAAAGAGAAAAGAAGAGAATTATTCCATGCTTCCATAGAAATGTAAGAGATAACGAGATCAAATGGGGATTGAATAAGATTCAAGGAGTTGAATTTGAGGATAAATATGAACTGGCTAGGAACCTTTACTCAAAGATTGCAGATAATCGAGGAGAGGGGGATCGTAATGCTCGTCTACGAAGCATGAAACATCAAAGATTAAATGTAAAGATAATTGTGCCAATTTTGGTAGCAGGAGCAGCAGCTATTGGATTAATTATTGTTCTTAATAATTATCCTATTCCGCCACAGCAGGAGAAAATTCCGCCACAGCAGGAGGAATATTCATTTCAGCAGGCTTGGGGTATAAATGATGCTAATGGGACTTTGGATGTTGCAGTTGATTCTTCTGATAATGTATATGTAGCCGATGACAACAATCGGCGTATTCAAAAGTTTGCTAGCAACGGTACATTTCTGATACAATGGGCTTTTGCAAGCGGTCAACGCAATCCATTGGCCGATGTAATTGGGGAAAACCCAGCAGGTATTGCAGTTGATTCTTCTGATAATGTATATGTAGCAGACGGAAGTGGTCAGCGCATTCAAAAGTTTGCTAGCAACGGTACATTTCTGACACAATGGGGCTCTCCTGCATTGGCTATGCTGGGTGGCGAAGATAAGGAGAGATTCAGCCGTCCAATGGGTATTGCAGTTGATTCTTCTGATAATGTATTTGTAATTGACTCTGCTCGTAGACAGCCTATTATTAAACAATTTGCTAGCAACGGTACATTTCTGACACAATGGGCTATTGAGAGTGCTCAGGGTTTTGCCGTGGACTATATTGCAGTTGATTCTTCTGATAATGTATATTTGAGCGACTCCTCTAATCACCACATTCTAAAGTTCGCTAAGGATGGTACCTACATCACACAATGGGGCTCTCAAGGAACAAATGAGAAGCAATTCATTGACCCAGCAGGTATTGCAGTTGATTCTTCTGATAATGTATATGTAGCTGATTCTGGCAATAACCGCATACAAAAGTTTACTAAGGATGGTAATTTTATCACGCAATTGAGCACTTATGAGAGTGGCGAGAAAATCTTCAGCGACCCCAAGAGTATTGCAGTTGATTCTTCTGATAATGTATATGTAGCTGAAAAACAACGAATTCAAGTTTTTGCTCCTAAAGTATAGGTAAGGATGTTAACCAGCTATGGTCCAAGGTAGTGCTCATCTCTTACACTATTTGGAATTCAGAGTTAGTACAGAAAGATTTACCACTATATACCCTTTCAAAGCTGACTTAGAGATCATCGATCTATATAAGGCAGATCTTAGAGTTGTCAGTAGTAACTCAAAGCGAGATCAAGCATTATGTAACCAAATCTAGAATTTCTTCAAATATGCTCATCATAAATGTTGATATATCTAGACCTCATTCCAGCAAACTGACCTGTATTTTTTTGACTGGTTCTTATATTGCGCATTATGCAATTTAGTGAACTGTGGCTGACAAATCTGGCATTGCAGCAGTGTTCTTTCTTGCAAGTCTAGACTTACTCTCAAGTGCATGAGTTTACTGTTTGCAGATTAATTGCTAGTCAAATTAATGACTTTAGACTGGATATTGATAAACATCCTGATAATATCAGCAGGGTATGCCTTGTAACTATTTTCGATTACAGAAGCAAACTGGAATGAATTTTCATTTACGCCCTAGATCTGTAAAAGCCGCAAGAATGATCAAAAAAGGTAAGAGACTGAGATCAGAACCTTTTTACAATAAGTAATAACTAACCATCCTATAAAAAAGCTATTCCCTGTCACCTCCTACCAGATGTACTATCTCTTTAACTGATATTTTTAAGATCTTGATTAATCCCTGCCAGAGGTATGATGGTCATGGTAGTAACTGTAGCAACCAGTCTAAATGATTAGGAAAAATTTTCTATTATTACTTGGGCGGGATGATGACTCTAGACCGAAATGATTGCAAACTCGGGCTGATTTTTCGTATATCTGGAGGTAGCCGTTCATAAGCTAAAATAATTTCTTGACTGCAAGCCGATTCTATTTTACCAGGGTCCTTGACTAATCCTCATAATAGGCGCAACCAGGATATATGAGTTACAGGATTCCTATGAGTTGGCTAGATAAGCTCAATTTTTAGCGATAGAAAATGCAGAAGGAAATGGATCCAAAAGCTTTGCTTAGTGAAATGATTAAGGAAATAGATTCATCTAAGAATCTAGTGCATATATACTTCATGTATATACTTGCGATATGATTTTACCTTTATTTGAGGCGATGGGACATGATTGTTATCCTTCTCTGGATAGATGAATCCATGTTATTCATTTGGAATACTTGTACAAGATTTGTAGAAATGAAGGATTTATGTCCCTATGTTAACAGTTGCCTATGTCCCTAAGATTGAACAGTGTCAAAACCATGCATAGTTACTGAAAACTATCCTAACTTCTAGTAAATAACATGACTCTCTTTTTTCCCATTTTATATGTTTCAACGTAGCTCTAAAAAATCAAATGATCTTAGGAACATTCAATTAAATGATGCAGTTAAAGGCAGGTTCGTTAGCTGAGGACATGTTGCAATGGCGTCAAAGAGGTTCATCCTCTTGGTACCTTAGTTGCTTCCTTGTATCTCCAGAACTAGAGGAAAGTAAAAGAAGAAGAAGAAGAAGGGCTTGCTGTTTCAGAAGTAGAGGAATGCTAGAGTAGCCATTAACCTAGGGAGGTGCTATAATATCCCTCCTCATTAAATATCGTTGTAGACACTATAAATGGTGTGGAATATGGTGCAGAACGAAACCGAATAATACCTTTTCTCAGTATTGCTTCACGGGAATTTGAAAAGGACTTAAATGCTCTCAGATTAGTACTAAGTCAGCTTGAGAAAAGGACTCATTCTGAAAACACTTATCAGTTCAGCGAACGAGCGCAAATGGCAGCTGGATGGTGGTTCTATAATGTTTTTGTAACGCCAGAATTCTTGCAATAGATTTTTCAAATAGTCCTTCCACGTGAAGAACTAACATCTAAAGATAAAAAATCTGCAACAATCAAAATAATAAACATGTTTCAAGCACAACTGAGGAAGAATGGATCAGATGCCCGAGTAAAAATGCATGGCGCTATACCTTTTGCGGCTCCGTGGTGGGCTTGGCTAATGAGGTGAAAAACAGGGATGCTTAACTAAATGTAGTAGGCATAGTGATATGATTAGTTTGCTGAAAACTGAAACGACTCATGGCAATAACCTACACTTGCTCCACCTTTTGTAGTACAAACCCAAAATTCTAGTATTAGGATTCAAATGAATTTTTATCTAAATCCCGACGGGCCCGCTATGATATCACTCCTAAAATAGGATTCTTGTGAAAAAAGGAGTGAAATAGAAAAAAGTTGCAATCGTAATGAATGTTTTTGGTTGGAAATATAAAAATAAATCCTGCTACCATGTACTCTAACTGGTATTGATCATCTTAGACTGCCCGACATTTTGTCTTTCGCTATCTGAACGACAACGGTTTATATTCATTTTTCTTGTCACTGCCATCATCTCAGTCTCATGCTATGCTCCAAACCCTACCCAAGCGTGGACCTTTACGACTATCTGGTGGTTAGGACATTCATCCACAGCTACGGAGGATCAATCTTCAGGGTATATTCATATTTTTTATACCTATCCGACAACTGTTCAAGCGGGGGAAGAATTTGACGTTGGATTACGTTAGAATACATAAAAAATGAGGCCGTAGTAACAAACTGGTTATTGTTCACTAATGTATCTGTGACTCTTAGGAACTACAACTTTTCTGATGGTGAATTTTTAGATATTTCAGTCGACAACACGTCGGATCTGGTGAGACCTGGAGAATTCTATTCTAATTCATTTTCTTTGAAGGCCCCCGAATCATCGGGAAAGTATCTAGTTTTTCCGCATTGGGTTGCTTGGTTTGGTCCCGGAACAACAGTTCTTGAGAACTTTGATTGGGATATGGAGAGCTATTATAATCAAACACAAAGAGAAGTTGGTATTATTTATCCAGAAGACATGCCTGAGATTAATGTAGTGGAACGGAAAGATAATGAGAATATACGAAACCTAGGTCTAGAATTAGACGAACCTTATAATCAGATTAACCCGCCAATTGTTACTATATCTAACAAAACTAGCAAAACCAATTTTACTCTAACAGATGATGGCCTAAGTTTTCCTCTACTCTTTGGATCCTCCTATGATGTTACTATTCCAAACATAATCGAAATGCAGCCAGGTGAAATCCGTGCCATCTTTTCTGGCTGGTCAGACGGAGGAGAATACACAAAGATCAAAGGTACGAATGAAATGAATGATAATATTACAAGAGGTATTTTGATGAATGGTAGCAAGGAGCTGTTTGCTCTCTATAAGACACAATATAGAATGGATGTTACTTCCCAAGATAACATTGGCAATCCTAGCGGCACTGGTTGGTATGATAGCAGCGCTAAGGCTCATTACTCTGTAAATCCATTAGGAGGTTTTTTTGATTTCCCCTTTCCAAAGTCATTTGATCGTTGGATTGGAGACATATCTAGCGAAACAGATGATATTGCTTCAGGGCATCTGGATATGGATGGTCCAAAGGAGCTTCAGGCATTATGGAAGATGGATTACACTTTCCTTGTGATATGGCTTGGCGGAGCAGGGTCAGTGGTAGGGATTTTGGAATTTGTTCGAAAAGTTAGGGCCTCAAATAAGTCCTAACAATCTTAACACAATTAGAGCCCATCGAATACTGAAAACTAGAGGAAACTGATAAGACTTCGAAGTAATAGATACCGACCTATTCAGATGTTAACCTCGGGCAATAGAACAACACAGCCATGCCATCAGCCTTTCAAGGTTGTCCATGCAAAAAAGAACACTAGCTTTTCATCACTGTATGAGTCCTTTATCTGAAGGTTTTTCTCTTGAATACCTCTGTGCCCATGTCGCAGAAACCTTTTTAGCTCTCCATTCTATTCAGAAAGACTAGCAAAGAATCCGCTTATTGAAGTGATATCACTTCACGGCCCGACGGGCCCGCTAATCATACGGGTTCTAATATCGGTGCTTTGTATAAAGGACGAAATCCACATACGTGAAAATAACGACAAATGACTGATTAAAACATTTAACCGATAATGGATACTTATGACAATTCTATCCCTTTTAGGACAATATTTATATCAAAGCCGACTGTTCCTAGAACGAGATGGATCCACTATGATCCCACCTGTCAACGGTGGACATAATGAAATCATTAGAGAAATGGAAAACAGCACTTTAAGGAGGTTGTAATCTTTGGCCACAATTAAGGAATTACAGAATCGAGCTCAGGCCTTTCTGAAGCTCAGTAAATCTCCTGCTACATCTTCTGCTTTGGTTGCTGCAAGGCGCGAAACTTCAAGATTGAAATTTAGTCCCTTTCTTCCAGCTCTGCTGGAAAGGGCATTGCAGATATCGGATCAATTTGTGGCGTTAGCAAATTCTGAAAGTGAAGAACAGCAGGGATTGGAGAAGGTCCTCCAACGGGCAGATAGGTTAGCAATGGAAGAGGACTTAGAGCTAATCAAGTACGCCTTAATGGTATTCATTACGCATAACAGGAGAGGCTCTCGCCTTCCAATTCCTCCGCTTGAACAGCGGTCACCAGAAAAATTCCTTGCTAATAAGAGAATAACAACAGTAGCTGGTTTTACTGAAGCTATAGGAGAAGAGCAGCTGGATTGGTACAGAGAGGATGTGCTCGCAAATGCACATCATGAGCATTGGCATATAGTATATCCTTTGGGCGGCATACCTGATGATAATGGCGTCCGGAAAGTTAAAGACCGTCAAGGAGAACTTTTCTTTTACATGCATGAACAAATGCTAGCGCGGTATGATACAGAGCGGCTTGCA
>Ga0126304_10001219_pt1 | contig 11858 bp, 8 predicted proteins | sample Plot25_FD_92538 | JGI IMG/M metagenome (GOLD analysis project Ga0126304, IMG submission 92538) | Serpentine soil microbial communities from UC McLaughlin Reserve, CA, USA - Plot25 | ecosystem: Environmental > Terrestrial > Soil > Grasslands | place: USA: UC McLaughlin Reserve, Lake County... | reverse complement strand
GCGGCGGCTCGACCGGTACGGCGGGGCCGTAGGCGTCGGCCAGGTCCCAGTTGTGGTCGAACGCCAGGGCGATCACCCGGAGGGCGGCGAGCTTCACGCCCGCCGCCGTAGCCAGGAGCAGCGAGCGCTCGACCGCGGGATCGGCCAGCAGACCGTCGACGAAGCTGGCCCAGCGATCGTCGAAGGCCACCGCCGACGCCACCTCGTCGAGGACGTCGATCCGAGGGGGAAGAGCGGCCTCGACCGGGTGCTCGACCAGGATGCGCCGGGCGAAGCTGTGCAGGGTGCCGATGGCGGCGCCGTCGAGGCCGTCGAGCGCGGCGGCGCACCGGTCGACCACGTCGCGGTCGCCGCCCTTCTGGGCCGACTCGAGCTCGGCGTCGAGCTGCCGGCGAACCCGGTCTCGCAACTCGCCCGCCGCCTTCTCGGTGAACGTGATGGCCGCGATCGCCTCGATCGTTGCCGAGCCCGTGGTCACCAGGTTGACGATGCGGCCGACGAGGGCCCGGGTCTTGCCCGAACCGGCACCGGCCTCCACGAACAGCGTCTCGCCCAGCGCCTCGCCAATGCGGTCGCGGGCGGGCTGGTCGGCGATGCCGGGCCCGAAAGCCGCTTCCGTGGGCGCTGCCAGCCCGTCGGTCGCGTGGCTCACGGCGTCGCCCCCGCGGTCTCGACGCCGTCGACGGGCTCGCGGGGCTCCGCAAGATCGGCGTAGGCGGCGAGCGCCGGGTCGTCTCGCTTGCGCTCCCACTCGCGGCGGAGGTCGGCGACGCCTAGGCCGTCGGGGTCGCAGTAGGGGCAGACCACCCAGGGCTTGCCCGAGTCGTCGGGGTGGGAGGGGAAGGTTCCCCGCTCGATGCCGCGGACCATCACCGCGAGGGTGGCCGCGACCCGTTGGAGCACACCGTCGTCGACCGCGTAGCCGAGCTGCCTGAAGCCCCCACGGTCGGACACGAACCAATAGGTGGCCTCGACCGGGGCGTCGGGTGAACCCACGAGCTGCCGCGCCGCCAGCCCGTACACCGGGAGCTGCAGCTTGGTGCCCCGCTCGTCGGGGTTGTCGGGGCCGAGCCGCGTGAACTCGTCGGCCTTGCCGGTCTTGTAGTCGATGACCTGCACGGTGCCGGCGTCGGTGACGTCGACGCGGTCGGCCGCGCCCCGGAACCGGAGCACTCGCCCGTCGGGCAGGCGCATCGACACGGCGTCGACCGAATCGCCGTGGTGATCGAAGCCGAACCGCAGCTCGGCGGCGACCGGCCGGCTGCGCTCGGCGAGTCGCCGTCGGTCGTCGGCGAGCAGGAACCGCTCGGCGAGGGCGAGGATCTGGGCCCGCTCGCTGCGCCAGAACACCGCCCGGCCCGTGAGCCCGCGGGCCTCGTAGTCGCTGCACACCTGTTCGGCGATGCGGCGCATCAGCCGGTGGTCGTCGGCCGACCACGGTTCGTCGGGGGACGGTTGCCGCTCGGCGGAGCGGGCGAGCACGTCGCCGACGAACAGCTCGAGGATCTCGTGGACCAGCGCGCCGCGCGCCATCGCCGTGATGGTGAGCTGCTGCTCGGGGACCTCGATCGGGTCGACCCCCAGCAGGTGGCGCACGAAGTAGGCGAACGGGCAGGCCGCCCACGACTCGAGCCGGGTCGACGACACGACCTCGTCGAGCGGCGACGGGACGGCGACGCCGGCGAGGTTGCCGTCGAAGCGCGTGAACGCGCGGCTGCGGCGGGCGCGGACAACCCGGGTTCCGGCCTCCGCAACGGGATCGTGGGGCGCGCGCCGACCGGCCCGCAGCCGGTACTCCTGCTCGGTGGCGGGGAACGCCACGTGGGTGACGGCGTGGGCGAACGAGGGGACGTGGTCGATCCACGGCGCGGCGACATCGACCAATCGGTCGGACGCGATGCGCCGGCCGTCGAGCGTCGCAGCCGCCGCCACCAGCCAGCGCGAGGGCACGCGCTCGCTGTTGGCCCGCAGGTCGCCGCGGGGCGCGCACAGCAGGTGGCGATCGCCCGCCTGCAGCGCCGCCAGCAGCTGCCGGTGGTCGCGGCCGACGCGCTCGCGCCGCAGGGGCAGCTCGCCGCCCAGTCGCTGCCGCTCGGTGTCGGGCAGCAACGAGTCGTCGTGGACCGCGGCGGGAAGGCTGCCCTCGGCCATGCCGAGCACGACGACGAGGTCGAGATCGAGGCCGACGGCGAACGACAGCGGGCCCACGAGCACGCCTTCGCCGAACCGGCCGACCCGCCCGAGGTCGGCGCCGAGCTCGATCTCCAGCGTGCGGCGAAACACGTCGAGCGGTGCCGGACCGTCGACGGCGTCGAGCGACCCGAGCCGGTCGAGCGCGGCGTCGACCTTGTCGGCCGCCCGCTGCTCGTCGGCGGGCCAGGCGTTGCGGTGGTCGTGGTCGAGCAGGCGGCCGGCGAGACCCCGAAGCCAACGGGACCGCTCGGCCCACGGCTGCGGCTGCGACGACGCCAGTGCGAGCTCGTCGATCAGCCCGACGACGAGCCCGCGTAGCTCGCGCACCCGCTCCGCCCGGCGCCGTACCCCGTTGGCGGCGTCGCGCCTGCGGTCGCTGCCCGCCTCATCGAAGGGGTCGGTGCCCACCGCGTCGATCAACTCGGCCCGGCGATCGATCTCTGCCGCGAGGCGGCCCAGCAGGCTGCTCCACTGCTCGCGGCCGGCGACCACGCCGGCCTCACGCGTCACGCGGTGCCACTCACCCGTGGGCGCGCTGTCGGCGCCCCGCCGGCGACCGACACCGCCGGCCCGGGCGAGCAGGCCGATGACTTCGCTGCGGCGGAAGTCGTGGTCGGGGAGCGCGAGCAGGTCGAGCAGCGTGCGACCGACCACGCTGCCGGCGAGCGGACGGACGGCGGCCCCGGTGCGGACGATGCCCGCCGCGGCGAGCTGCTCGTGGACGATGCGGGCGTAGGGCTCGGGGGTGCCATAGAGGATCGCAATCCGCTCGAGCGGCGTGCCGGCGCGGGCGGCGTCGACCACCGAGCGCACTGCGGCCCGCACCTCGTCGTCGGCGTCGGACGCCGTGAGGATGCGGCTCGTCTCGGGCTGGACGGCCAGCTCGTCGCCCCCCACGCCGGCCGACGGTCGCTCCTCCGCTGGAGGGGACGTCGATGGTGGCGGATCGCAGCCGAGGCGCCGCAGCGAGCGCACGACACCGGTATCGGCGGCGGCCACCCCGGCGAACCCGGCGATCACCGCAGTGGGACGGCGCTCGGCCACGGCGGAGACGAGGCGTGCCTGCCGCTGGAGCAGGTCCTGGGGCAGGTAGACGACCACATGACCGAGATCGCGCTCGAGGCGCTGAGCGTCGGCCCGGTCGACCGCGGCGATGGCCGACTCGGTGAGGTCGGCCTCGTCGTACCACGCGGGGGAGAGGGCAGCGCGGGCTCGGCGGCACAGGCCGACGACATCCCGCGCCCTGCGGCTCGCCCGGGCCAGCTCGTCGAGGCCGGCGCCGGACACATCGGACAGCTCGCCGAACGCCGCCACGAGCGCCGTCTCGGTGGCGGCGTGCGCTGCGACCGGGGCGAACATGCCGGGATCGACGGCCAGCGCGCCCCGGAGCGCGGCCGCCACCACAGGCGTGGACACCGGCCTGCGTCGCGACGCCGCCAGCCGCGCCGAGCCGAGCAGCTCGGCCAGTCGGTACACCGTGAGGAACGTGACCGCGGCGACCCCGGCCCCCGACTCGCTGACGGCGCCCAACCGGCCGCTCGCCAGGGCCCGGCGGGCGGTGACGCCGACGTGGTTGGCGGGCACGACCACGGTGACCGGGGCGAGCGCGTCGCCGCCCTTGGCCGCGACGACGGCACGCTGGAGCGCCCGCAGCGCCGGCTTGCCGTAGGTGGTGGTGACGACCTCGATGGTCACGTTCGCCAGGCTAGGCACGGGGTGTGACGGTCAAGGGCGACGCCCGGGTCCAGGTCACCGACGAGGGCGTTCCAGCTCCGCCTTGCCGGTCGTCACAGCTGCTCGCGACCGCGGTCTGAGACCGCGCCACCCCGGTTGGCCTCGAGCGGCACCTCGCCGGTGATGTGTGGCACCTCGATCTCGACGGTAACCGTGCCGTGGGCCGCCTCGTACCGCAAGACGTTGAACGCGGCGGCATACACGACGAGCCGGGACGACAGCACCAGCCACGCCAGGATCGCGAACACCACGCCGAGCGATCCGTACAGGGCCGACGACGAGGCCACGAGGCGGGGCACGTAGACCGATCCGACCACCTTCAGCAGCTCGAGCCCCACCCCACCCACCAGGGCGCCGGGGACGTGGGCGCGCCAGGGCACGTGCACGTTCGTGAGGGTGCTGAACATCCACAGGAACAGCGCGACATCGAGCGCGAGCCCGGCGATCACCGTCGGAATGATGGCGGGCCCCGGCAGCTCGTTGAGCAGGGGCCCGAGCGCCATCGAGCCGAGGAACAGCAGTCCGGCACCCGCCAGCCACATGGCGCCCACGAGCCGCGAGGCGATCCCCCGGGCGGTGGCCTGCCAGGTGGCGTTGACCGCCTTCTCGAGCGCGCCAGCGACGCCGAGGCCACCCCAGGCCAGCCCGATCAGCCCGACGAGCGACGCAGCCCGCCGGCTGTTCTCGGCGGCGTCGAGCACGTCGAAGACCTCCTGGGCCGCTCGCCCCTCGAGCCCGAGCTGGTCGACCACCTCCGCCGGGAAGTCGACGTCGCCCGCCGAGATGAACCCGAGGACGGCGACGCCCACCAGCAGCAGCGGGAACAGCGACAGGAACCCGGCCAGCGCCACCGACGACGACAGGGGGCCGCCGCCCACCGCGCCGACGCGCCGGTGCACGTCGAGCGCGGGCCGCAACCAGGGAAACCGCCGGCAGATGCGCTCGAGCACACCTCTCCCGTACCCGTCGGGGGTCGGTCGGTCCGTCACACTTCGCGGCTAGTTTGCGCTGGTGAGCCCCGACGGCCTCGACCTCGACCGCGTGCCGACGCACGTCGCGTGCGTCATGGACGGCAACGGTCGCTGGGCCCAGCGGCGGGGCCTGCCCCGCACCGAGGGACACGCCGCCGGGGAGACGGCGCTGTTCGACACCGTCGAGGGCGCCCTCGACATCGGGGTTGGCTGGCTCACCGCCTGGGCGTTCTCCACCGAGAACTGGCGGCGACCGCCCGACGAGGTCCGCTACCTCATGGGGTTCAACGAATCGCTGCTGGTGCGCCGGCGAGACGAGCTGCACGCCAAGAACGTGCGCGTGCGCTTCATCGGGCGCCGCGACTGGCGGGTTCCCCGCCGGGTCCTTCGCCGCATGGACGAGACCGTGGGGCTCACTCGGGACAACACCGGCCTCACCCTCACCATGGCGTTCAACTACGGCGGCCGCGCGGAGATCGTCGACGCCGTGCGGTCGCTGGTCGCCTCCGGTACGCCGCCGGAGAAGATCACCGAGAAGCGCGTGCGCGACCACCTCTACGCGCCCGACATGCCCGAGCCGGACCTGGTGGTGCGGACCTCGGGCGAGTACCGGCTCTCCAACTTCATGCTGTGGGAGCTGGCTTACAGCGAGCTGGTGTTCACCGACGTGCTGTGGCCCGACTTCCGGCGCGAGCACCTGTTCGACGCCATCCGCCAGTTCCAGAACCGCGATCGCCGCTTCGGGGGCGTGCGCGCCGGGTGACGCCATGCTCTACCACGACCGGGGTGTTGTCCTGCGGACCCACAAGCTGGGCGAGGCCGATCGCATCGTCACCTTCCTGACCCGCGACAACGGGAAGGTGCGGGCGGTCGCCAAGGGCGTCCGCAAGACCAAGAGCCGGTTCGGGGGACGGCTCGAACCGCCGAGCCACGCCCAGCTGCTGCTCTACCAGGGCCGAGAGCTCGACATCGTGAGCCAGGCCGAGACGATCGACCACTTCCGTCCGGTGCGCGACGACCTCGACCGCCTCGGCCGGGCCGTGTCGATGCTCGAAGCGGCCGATCAGCTCGCCCTCGAGCGTGAGCCCAACCCCCGCCTCTACGAGATGCTGGTCGGTGCGCTGCGAGCGTTGTCCGACCAGGACGCACCGCTGGTGCTCTCCGGGTTCTTCCTCAAGGTGCTGGCGCTGGAGGGCTTCCGGCCGCAGGTCGAAGCGTGCGTCGTCTGCGGTGACGACGGCCCCCTGGTGTCGTGGGCCATCGAGGAGGGCGGACTGCGCTGCGCAGCCCACCGGCAGGGGCCCGCGCTGAGCCCCGAGGCGGTGGACGTGCTGCAGCACGCGCTGGGCGGCCGGCTCGCCACGGCGCTCAACGAGACGCGCGGGCCCGTGGTGTCGGAGGTCGACCACCTGGTGGTGCGGGCGGTGGAGCACCACCTCGAGCGCCGGCTCCGTTCGGTGACGGCCCTGCACCGCACCTGATCGGCGTCGTCGTGCCGTGCCCGGCCGTGGTTGGCCTGCGCCGGGGTTACAGCGGCCTCCACTCCTTGGCGGTGTCGTCCCAGCCGAGCCACTGGCCCCGCTCGGGTGACCACACGATGTACGTACCGCGGGCGGCGTCCCATTGCGGGTTGTAGCCGGGTTGCGCCGTGCTCGCCGTCGGAGCCGCCTCGGCCGCGGTCGGTTCGGGTGTCGGCTCCGGCTCCGGTGTTGGCTCGGGTTCGGGCGCGGGTTCGCGGGTCGGCTGCAGCGTGGGTTCGGGCGCCGGCTCGGGGCTGGGTTCGGGTTCTGGCGTCGGCTCCGGCGTGGGTTCCGCTTCGAGTCCGGCCGCCGCTGCGGCTCCTGGCTCGCGCGATTCCTCTGCCTCCCAGACCGGCTCGGGGCTCGTGCCCCAGGTGGGCTCGCCGGTGGGCTCGCCGGGTGCTGGCCATCCTGAGCGCGCGTCCGTCGGCGACTCGGGCTGGGTCTCGGCCGAGGTGAAGGGCGGAGCGGCCGGAGCGCCGGGCGGGGCGGGAGGCGACGGGGCGTAACCACCCGGAGGAGGTGGTGCCCCCCATTCGAGCGGCTGACCACCGGTCTGACCAGCCGGCTCACCACTCGGTGGGCCGCCCCAGCCGGGACCGGGGCCGCCGGCCGGACCGCCGGGCCCACCCGGGTAACCGGCGTACGCGGGCGTGACGCCCGGGACGACGATCGGCCCGCCGACATGCTCCTTGCCGACGACGTAGGTCTTGGCGGCCATGTCGCCGACCCGGCGGTGACCCTTGTTGGTCAGGGCGACGATGAACCCGACCAGCCCCGCGCAGAGCCCGTCGACGATCAGGAGCAGCCAGCGGATCAGGGCCCGCCCGATGCCGGGCGGCCGCCCGTCCTCGCCGACCGTGCGGATGCCGAACAGCAGCTTGCCGGGCGTCCACCCCATGAGACCCTGCAGCACGACCATCAGCAGCAGGCCGAGCCCGACCGCGACCAGCCATGGAGCGGGCGAGATGTCGTCGAACTCCGCGAAGTAGGCGCGATCACCAACCGCGGCGCACGCGCCGTCGAACTCGTCCATGAACTCGTCGCAGAAGTCGTCGGGGTCGGCGAAGCCCTCCTGTTGGAGCTCGTCCTCCTTCAGGTACTCGAACTCGGCGGACAGGAGTGCCAGCGACGGCCCGGCCACGATGACGGAGTCGACGATCCAGGCCGCGACGCGCCGACCCATCACGGCCGTGGGATCGCCGCCCTGTGGCGGCGCGGGGGCGTAGGGGGACGGCGTCGCCGGGTACGGGTACGAGGTCACCGCGCGGTTCTACCACTGCCGCGACCTGCGCTTGGGCGATCGCGAGGGCTGGGGGCAGGCGATTCGCCGTTCGGGAGCAGGACAGCTGGTCCCTACACTGGGCCGTCCATGTCCCTGGTCCCGGACCCCGCCCTGTTCGACAAGGTCGTCAACCTCTGCAAGCGGCGCGGGTTCGTGTTCCCGTCGGCCGACATCTACGGGGGCTTCCGCTCGACCTACGACTACGGACCGGTCGGGGTGCTGCTGCTGCGCAACGTGAAGGACGCGTGGTGGCGCTCGATGGTGCAGCTCCGCCACGACGTGGTCGGACTCGACGCCGCCATCCTCTCACCGCCCGCCATCTGGGAGGCGTCGGGCCACCTGCAGAACTTCGCCGACCCCCTCGTCGATTGCCGCAACTGCGGCGAGCGCTTCCGGCTCGACAAGCTCGACGATCCCGACGAGTGCCCCAACTGCCATGCCAAGGGCAGCTTCACCGAGGCCCGGCAGTTCAACTTGATGTTCAAGACCTATGCCGGTCCCGTCGAGGGCGCCGGCGCGGAGGTCTACCTGCGACCCGAGACGGCGCAGGGGATGTTCGTCAACTTCAAGAACGTGCTCGAGACGTCGCGCAAGCGGCCGCCGTTCGGCATCGCCCAGATCGGCAAGTCGTTCCGCAACGAGATCACGCCCGGCAACTTCGTGTTCCGCACCCGCGAGTTCGAGCAGATGGAGATGGAGTACTTCGTGCCACCCGACGATGCCCCGAGCTGGTACGAGCACTGGTGCAACGAGCGCATGCAGTGGTACCGCGACCTGGGCATCCCGGCCGACCGGCTGCGCCTGCGGGCCCATGACGACGACGAGCTCTCCCACTACTCGGTGGCCACGTCCGACGTGGAGTTCCTGTTTCCGTGGGGGTGGGACGAGCTCGAGGGCATCGCCAACCGCACGGACTTCGACCTGAGCCAGCACGCCAAGGCGTCGGGCGAGAGCCTCGACTACTTCGACCAGGCCCTGGGCGAGCGCTACGTGCCCTACGTCATCGAGCCCGCGGCCGGGGCCACCCGCACGGCCATGGCGTTCGTCCTGGCGGCGTACGACGAGGAGGAGGTCAGCCGCGAGGGCCAGGGGCAGGGCGAGTCGCGCACCGTGCTGCGCTTCCACCCGCGGATCGCGCCCTACAAGGTGGCGGTGCTGCCGCTGTCGAAGAAGCCCGAGCTGCAGGTCCCGGCCACCGACGTGCTGGCGCAGCTCCAGCCGCATTTCATGTGCGACTACGACGAAACCCAGGCCATCGGCCGCCGCTATCGCCGGCAGGACGAGCTGGGCACGCCCTACTGCGTGACCGTCGACTTCGAGACGCCCGACGACCGGGCCGTCACCGTGCGCGACCGCGACACGATGGCGCAGGATCGTGTGCCGATCGACGGGCTGCTCGACCACCTGGGCCCGAAGCTGACCTGACGGCGTCCGACGGACGGGCCATCAGTCTGGACCGCCCGACCGTTCGGCGACCCAGATCATGCTGCGGCCCGTCTCGCCGGGCGCGGTGACGCCGACGTCGTCGATGCGGTCGAGGCGGTAGCCGAGCCGCGCCGGCACGGCCCGGCTGGCCACGTTCACCTCGTCGCAGTGGATCTCCACCCGCGCGACGTCGGGCAGCGTCCACGCCGCCTGGGTGAGGGCCAGGGCGGCGGCGGTCGCGTGGCGTCGGCGGGTGTGGGCGACGTGTACCCAGTAACCGATCTCGATGCCGCCCGGACCGATCCGGCGCATGAGCCCGCACCCGCCGATCACGTGCCGCTCGTCGGCGGTGAGGATGGCGAACTCGTAGTCGGACCCGTCGTCCCACGTGGCGTCGGCACCGACGAGGCGCTCGCGCTGCACGGCGGCGTCGGCCGCGGCCGGCGTGGCCCACGGCATCCAGGGACGGAGGTGGTCGAGGTTGTCGGCGACCGCCCGCGCAAAGGCGTCGGCGTCGCTGGGACGGGCTCGGCGCAGCACCGCGCCGCTGGCCGTCTCCATGCGTGCGGGCGGCGTGATGCCGTGCGCGGGGGCCGGGGTCGCCCGGTCGACGGGTACGGCGGCCTCGAGCGGACCGATGCCGGCCCCGAGCGCCCCGTCGGCCCATCGGAACGCGGCCGCGACCCGCGGGGCGAGCGGCGGCCCCACGGGTGTGCGGTCGGGTGTGGCGGTGAACCGGACGAACCCGCCGTGGCTCGACGGGCCCGTGGTGAGGACGCCCGTCGCCTCGCCCGGGGCGTCGCCCCCGACGGTGCCGTCCCCGGTGGCCGCGCGGCAGCCGTCGTCGGTGGCGACCACTGCGTGCTCGCGGGTCTCGTGCCACGCGGTCGAGCCCGTCACCCATCCGCCACCGGCCCGGTTGGCGTCGGCGGAGGCCACGACGGTGGCCTCCAGCTCGTCGGGTGTGACCGGGCTCGGCCGTCCGGCGGCGACGGCCCACTGGAGGATCAGAAGCGGCAGCTCCGGCAGGCCCCGGCCGACCACGTCCATGCCGGCACCCCAGCGCGGGTTGAGCTCCGTGGGCCGGAACCCCTGGCCCGTGAGCACGCCGTCGACCGAATAGCTGCCGCGGAAGCCGACGTCGGACCGCAGCAGCGCGCCGACCCGGAGCGCCACCACGCGCATCGCCGCCCGGTCGGCGGAAGAGGGGTCCCAGAACGTCGACGTGCCCGCGTACTGCAGCCGCGGTGGCGACGACGATCGCAGGGTGATCCCCTCGACCGGCCTGAACACCGCCAGCCCGTCGTCGGTGGCGAAGCCGTGGATGCTGCAGGGCGTGCCCTCGAGGAATGGCGCCACCCGCACCGCCTCGCAGCGCGGTGCGAAGAACCCATGGGCGTCGGCGGCCTGCGCCTCGTCGGTGACCCAGCGCACGAAGCTGCCGCCGCCGTTGAAGCCGTCGCGGGCATCGCCGGACCACACGGTGCCGTGCCCTGCGTCGACGCGGGCGGCCGCCGCCACCAGCCCGTCGGCGTCATCGGCGGCCACGATCTCGCGCGGCGACCGGGCGACGCCGGCGCGGTCGAACAGCGCGTCGTTGGTGGTCTTGTCCTCGAGCGCCACCCACGCCGGACGCCGGGCCCCGACGACGGGACGACCCGCGATCGCCGCTACCGCCTGGAAGGGGGCCGCGAGCACGAGGGCGTCGCCTTCGGGGTCGAAGCGGTCGAGCGCGGCGCTCAAGGCCGGCGGCGGGTCGGCGACGGCGCGCTCGAACTGGCGGAACTCGTCCATCACGTCGGCGGCGTCGATGTCGAGGTCGACCCACGCGGCGTCGGTGGGGTCCGGCAGGTCACCCGCGCCCAGGGTGGTGCCGACGACCAGGCACCGGTCAGACCCGAGCCGACGGAGCAGGCCGACGAACCTGGTGGCCGCCGCGACCGGCAATCCGGCCAGCACGACCCGCCGACCCCCGAGGAACTGCCTGGCCGCCTCGGTGACCCGCTCGACGACGTCGTTCACCGGGGCTGCGGCACCCGCGCGACCGACGGCCGATGGCTCCATGTTCGGACGGTAGCGAGGCCGGCAGCCGGGTCCCATCGAGTTGTGAGGGGTCGGCGACGACCACCTGCGCAGGGTCGACGGCGGCCGTCCCTCGTGCTCGTGCCCGCCGCGCCGGACCTGGTCGGCGACCTGGGACAACCGGGGGAGGCACGAGTCGCTGACGACCGACCCCGGGTCAACGGTCAATCGCCGTCGGGGCGCCAGGCGCGTGAGCGCTTGCGCTCGGCGGCGCGCCGCTTGGCGTCGAGCCGGGCCTGCCGGGCGCCCCGCGACGGACGGGTGGGGCGCCGGGGCGCGACCACGATCGCGGCGTCGTCGATCAGGTCGGCCAGCCTCGCCCGGGCGATCGTGCGGTTGCGCCACTGCGACCGTGACGCCTCGGCCCGGACCCGCACCACGGCGCCGAGCTTGGCGCGCACCCGGTCGGCGCCGGGCCCGTCGAGCTCGCCCAGGTCGGCCACGATCTCGACCGCCGAGGCGGTGACGTTGCGATGCTGCCCGCCGGGACCCGAGCCCCGCGCGAACCGTTCGTCGAGCGCGGCCGCCCGCAGGTGCAAGCCCCGTCGCGTCGCCAGGTCACCGTCGGCCATCGCCCCCAAGCCTGCCGCGATCGTGCTCCCCGCTCACGGCCTTTCGGCAGGCCGCTCGGCCTCGTTCGCTGCATTG
>Ga0126304_10001218_pt1 | contig 11877 bp, 8 predicted proteins | sample Plot25_FD_92538 | JGI IMG/M metagenome (GOLD analysis project Ga0126304, IMG submission 92538) | Serpentine soil microbial communities from UC McLaughlin Reserve, CA, USA - Plot25 | ecosystem: Environmental > Terrestrial > Soil > Grasslands | place: USA: UC McLaughlin Reserve, Lake County... | reverse complement strand
GGGCCGCGTACCAGGAGCCAACACTTTGGCAACCTGAGTTGCCAAAAAAACCACCGCCTGGCCCGCGGAATTTCCCGCGCCAATGAGAGCGATCTCCTGTCCGGCACACAGCTTCCCCTCCAGCGGAGAGGCCCAATAATGCACGCTGGAGCCTTCAAACAGCTCCAGGTCGGCGACATCGGGCCGCCGGTACCGCGCCCCGCTCGCGATCACCACGGAGCGGGCGGTGACGCGTTCGCCGTTGATGAGCTGCAGCACGTAGCAATCCGAACTCGGCACGGCCTCAAGCCGAACTGCCTCATCCGGGATCGCCATTTCCACCCCGAACTTTTGCGCCTGATTGTACGCCCGCGCCATCAGGGCCATGCCGCTGATTCCGGTGGGAAAGCCGAGATAGTTCTCGATCCGGGCGGACGCGCCGGCCTGCCCGCCGAAGGAGCGGCAGTCCAGCACCAACGTCGACAGCCCCTCAGACCCAGCATAGACGGCGGCCGCCAAGCCCGCGGGACCACTCCCAACTATGGCGACGTCGTACACTCGATCCGGGTCTATCGGGCGGACGAGGCCGATGCAGCGGGCGAGATCGTCCTCGCTAGGATTCCGCAAGAGTGAGCCATTCGGGCATAGAATGATCGGCAAGTGCCCGAGGTCCACATGGAAACGCTCGATCAGGGCGCGCGCCTCCGGATCAGTGTCGGGATCCAACTTATGATGCGGGTGGCCGTTCCGGGACAGGAAATTGGCAAGGCGAAGCACATCCGCGCTGCCGGCGTGGCCCACAATAACCGGTCCGCCGGCTCCGCTCTCGATGAGCCCCACACGGCGCAGGATGAGGGCGCGCATGATCCGCTCGCCGAGCTCCGCCTCGGCCACGAGGAGGGCCCGCAGCCGGTCAGGCCGGATGACAAGCGCCTCGACCGCCGTGCGGGCGCAAGCGTCGACCAGCGCAGGCCGGCCGGACAGCTGCGCAACTTCGCCGACGAACGCTCCGGGCTGGTACGTGGTGATCAGTACGCTGGTTCCGGAGGCGTCCCGTCGGGTGATGTCAACGGTACCCGCCAGAACGATTATGAGGCCGTGGCCCGCATCCCCGACCTTGGCGAGCGGCTCACCCGCGGCGTAGGAGCGGACTTCACCAAGCCGCCGCAGTCGCTGGACTTCGTCCGGTTGCAAGACCGGGAACATCTGATTGCCCCGTCTGTCGATGATCGACCCCGGCACCACGGACATCCGCGCCTCCTCTCCCTCTTTGCTGCAAGCAACCAGCACTCGCCGAGAACAGCCGATCGACTCTGCAGTGCGGACTACCATGCAAGCGCTCGGCGGTGACTATCCTCCCGGAACTCACCAACGCGAGGCAGTGACTAACTTGATGAGCCCGCCCGCCGCTCCTGACATCCAATACTGTCGCGCTCGCACTCCACACTCTTCCGCCAGTTCGCACGAGATTAGTAGGGCGATACGCCCCACTTCGTATATTGCCGATAAAGCATCGCGAACTCGGCAGCTAATTCGTAGCAGACTACAAGCTTTCGCTGAGACAGGTCCCAATGGGCTCCCGGCGCGCCGCAGCTCTGCATACCTAAAGTGAAGGGGCGTCGCCAGACATATTCCTCAGAAGCGACATCCGCGATCGTTTCAAGAAGCTCGATCGAGCGGAACAACTGCTGAAAAGCAACGAGTTCGCCCTCGGCTTTGTCATAGACGACCTCTATTTTGTTCTTTGGCTGGTCGCTCGCGCGCCGATGAGGCTTCATCACTTGCTCCCAAGACCACGACGCAGTGCTGTAATCTCCGAGGCACGAGCGCTGACGCTCCTCCGGCAGTTTGGTCATTTTCGCCAGGTCTGTGAACTTGTCTGGATCGGAGCCAACCATCAGGCAGACGATCCCGTAAGCGCGTTGTCGGTCCAACCCGTGTTCATCGTAGAAGGACAGTCTGACTCGCTCTTTCTCGTCGCGATACGCGCTCAGAAACCATCCCAGAGAAGCCTGCACGAGCACCTCACGGGAGAAGCTGGAGCCCACCTTCAGCATCGTGAGGACAGCGAACGAGTCAGCGGCGTCCTCTTCCCGTCCGAGAACAACCAGACCCATTTCAGTGATGTGGGCGTGCCCCATTTCGTGAAGGAGCGCAAAAAGAACATTCCCGGCTACAAATTCTACAATGCGGCGGCGCTGGTCAGGGGCGAGGTCACGCAGGCGTGGACTCATGTCCATAGCTCGGGCCGCCTCACGGACACGCTGCTCAAAAGCTATCACCCTCTTGGTAGACGGGTCAGCGGCTGCTGGTATTATCGAGAGTGCAACGACGGCGGCGGCGATAGGAGCCTGTCGGAACATGGGGTCCTCGAATCCGTGCGCCGAACTGAATCCAGAGTTCGCCGCAGTTAGCCCGGTTGGGGGCCTCACCGCCGCGTTACAAACCCCGCGCGGCGGTGAGCAGCAGGATGTTTATCGCTTCGCGGCCTTGCGCTTGTACTGGCTGCACGGGCGATACCGGCCGTAGCCGTCATCGAGTTGGCACTCGAAAGAGGAGCGCCATTCTGGATGCTGTCTCTTGTAGCTTGAGCTGCATGGACGAAAGCGACCGTAGCCGTCGTCCGTAAAGCACTCGAATTTGTTGACGTTATACTGGACGTTAGTGGCCCGCGAGGTCTGCGTCGCAGCGAGATTGCCAATTGGGAACGCGAATGCAGGCATGGCCAAAATGAGCGTCGTGAACCCCGCCAGCATTATTGTGCGAACGTTCGGTGACTGCATGACTTCTCTCCATCCTTTGCGCGACAGTTAGAGGACGCGCTCCAGCCATTCGGGACCAAGGTCTCCAGTTCCGCTGATCGCGGTGTGTCGAGTTACGTGTTCCCCGCGGATTCTACCGCTGGCTGGCATCGCGCTGCACCGGGATAGTGCAGCTGCCGCGACGATGAGCCCGGGTCGATTGTTTCTATTGAATGGGGTTGCCTCGGTTAGGCTGATTTTGCGCCCAACATCCGTCGCGCTTAATTCCGCAAGGGCCCCGTCTGCGCGATTGCTACTAAGGTCGACGGGAACTCGCGCAGCGCCGAGTCGCCACGCGTACGGGCCTCAAGCTCCGGGACATCTCGGATCGCTGGGCGCAGCAGGGTCGGCGTCCAGGAGCACATGACGCGGCACGACTGACGTCACCAGCGCTCGCTTCGACTTATGCCGGGTGGGAACCGTTGACTAGTTCCGGCCTGGCGTGCTGGCGTCGCTCCCATTTACTATCCGGTCGTAGTTCGACAGATAAAAACGGGACGGATCCATCGTGAAGGGTCGATAAACGGTCTCTGGTTGCCCTCGCGGTTGTGCTGATAAAGGGGTGGCCGCCAGCAGAATGAGGGACAAAGCGGCTGCAGCTCTCTGCATTGTGCGTCTCCATTGCCTAGCGACACTGCCGGCCAAGGCGGTCCGCGTCGGCGGGTGCGGCCGCAGGCTTACGCGCTCTCAGGCCGGCGTTCTTGGATATTCTTGCGGCGACGCGTCCGCCATTCGGATCGCACGGTTACACCGCTCATCCGGGCTGAGCTGGCGGACGTGTGCCAGCTCGCGTTCAAACCACTTTAACTGCTGCCCCGACATTGCCCCGTACTGCTTTTGAAAAAGCGCAGGTGGCATAGCTCGCGTCAGCGAGCGCCTCAGCAGTCTCACGGTCCAGCCCCGGCACGCTGATATTGAGGCGCGCCTGAAGGAAATAGAGCTCACCACTTAAGTTCAGATCCACTTCGGCGTGGACAGCCATCTCAGCTGGAAGAGTGATGTTGGAAGCGTCCGCTGCAACTCGCATAGCGCTTTCGAAACTGGCTGACCAAGCAGCGGCAAATAGCTGCTCTGGATTGGTTCCGATACGGCCACTGCCCGGGATCGCAAGACGGACATCCAGACAGCCATCAGAGCTGCGAGCCGTTCCCTCGCGCCCGCCTATGCTAAAGCCTCGGGCCGTGTACAGCAGCCCCGCTCGGCGCGACATGGCTCCTCTTTCTCGACCTGCAGAGGTCAGCGGATCAAACGTCAGTTCCGGGATCCATCGTCCCCGCCAGGCAAATGCCTGCCGCACGCAACGGCAGCAACAGCCGATCTTCGCTCGGCCCGCCTCTGACGGATACGCCGAACGACGCGCCGGTATTGGTCAGAACTCCGCAATTTTTAGATTGCTGCTCACGAAAAGCGCGTGCTGCTTTCGGGCTAGGCGCACAATAACGGCGAGCTCTTGCGGGAAGCTGACGCTCGCCTGCCCACCCGATGAGATTAAGTCCGGCATTCGACACGGAGTTATTCTACCCCAAGGTGGCCAGCAGACGCCCTGCCGACTTTACGTCGGCCGTGTCCTGCGCTTCTATGAACTGCTCGAACAACGGCTGTAGAAGAGCTTTCGCCGCTTCGCGTCGACCCTGTGCTGACCAAAGCGCCGCCAGATCGGTGGCAGTGCGCAATTCCCAGCTTCGGGCTCCCTGGCGGTGGCCCCATTCGAGTGACTGAACAAAAAGGAGTTCCGCCATAGATTGCGACGTTGAGAGAAGAACGGAGCCTTTCGCCCTCAGCAACTCCGGCATGTACAGGAGATCTCCGTTTGCCTCCGCGAGTGCAATTGTCTCGTCAATGAGGACAAGGGCCTCCGGGAGCCGGCCAATAGCCGCCAAGCCGAGTACGAGGGCGACGTTGAAGCCTGTTGTCAGAAGCTCATAACGCAGCGCATGGAGCTCCCCCAAGCAGGCTTCTAGGCTAACGACGCCCCGCTGAGCGTCACCTCGCCGGATAGCCAGCTCTCCTTCGAACCCGCGTCCCGCCGCAAGGTAGGGGGCCAATGAGTGCGCTTCGGCATTGGATATGAACCAATGAACATGCTCCTCAGCGGCTGCAAGATCGCCGGCCCACAAAAACACCGAAATGGCCCAGTTCAAAGCGATCGACACAATCACGGGATGATCCGTCCGAGCGGCCTCTCGGACTGTCCGACGCGCGCGGTGCAGGGCCTGAGCCGGATGCCCCTGCAGCCACAACGTTCTGGCGAGCGCAACACCGGCGGTACGATGCCGGGACCTGCCCTGGTCGAAGCCAAGCAAAATCGTGCCGCTGCTCTGGAAGACCGGATCGTGCTGCGTCGCTGCCTCAAGCTCGACTCGGGCACCGCTCAAATCTCCTAGGTGATGCAGTGAGATGCCCAGAAGGCAACGGGCCAGGGCGATAGTCGCTGGATCCCGAGTGATATCGGCCACGGCGCCGCTACGGCGCGCGTAGTCGATCGTGCTTTGATACCGTCCCTTGCGGTGATGGAACATGTGCAGCATGCCTAGCAGCTGCACTTGATTGACAGAGTCCATGCGTTCTTCGGCAAGCTCAAGGCTTCTCCCGAAGGCTTGTTGCACCTCTTCGATTTCGCCGCGCGTGTACATCAATGACATTCCGCGCGCTGCTTGCAGATGCATTTCCTCCCGCGTCGTACTGCTGTCGCTACCCAATGCGAGTAACGCTCTTTCCGACCAGCGGTGACATTCGTTCAGCAGAGACATCGCCAAGAAGAACGGAGCGGCGACGGAAGCAATTGCAATTCCGGTGTCAATGTTCCCTGCGGACCCAAATGACCATTCAAGTACGGCACGAACATTACCCACCTCGCCAAGATGGCGTACCCGTTCCACCGCGTTCGTGACACGCGACAGCTCCGGCTGGATCTGCTCCAGCCAGCGCTGGTAATACGTTGCGCAGCGCGCAGAGACATGGGCGAGCTCCGCTTCCGAAAGACTGATTCCCAAGGCGTACGCTCGCGTCGTATCGAGCAGTTGGTAGCGCATCATCGCGCCGCTAGGACGGGTCGCAATCATGGATTTGGCGACAAGACTGTCGACAGCGGCGATGACGAGAGCTTCCTCGATTGCCTCGCTGGTTACGACTGCCACCGCTGCCTCAAGCGTAAATTGTCCAACGAATATGGCCAGTCGACGCAACACCACGCGCTCCGATTCGGATAGGAGCTCGTAACTCCAGTCCAGAGTTGCCCGGAGCGTCTTCTGACGTGGCGGAGCGGTGCGTTGGCCAACCCACAGCAAGCTGAGGCGCTGGTCGAGAAGCTCGGCAGTTCGGTGAAGGCCGTACCCCTCCACACGTCCCGCCGCCAACTCGATCGCTAGCGCCAACCCGTCAAGCTTGCGGCAAATACGTGCGACGGTCGGGGCGTCGGCGTCCTGAAATTCTAGTCGGGAACCCCGCGCCGCAGCCCGCTCGACGAACAGCTGGACCGCTGGGAACGTCAGAGCAGCTGCGGCCGTGAGCCCCACATCAGACGGCGGAAAGCTCAAGGGCAGGAGCCTGTGAACCTGCTCACCTTCCACTCTGAGGGCCTCACGGCTGGTCGCCAGGATGTAAGCCTCGGGCGCGCCCGCGAATATCCGGTCCGCCAGACGGGCAGTTGCTTCGACTACGTGTTCGCAGCTGTCGAGGATCAGAACGACCCTTTTGCCGCGCAGGTATGCAACTATGCTTGGAGTGGGATCCTCCGACTGAACTGATAAGCCGAGCATCGAGGCGACTGACGTGGGCACCAAGTCAGGATCGCTGAGGGTTGCAAGGTCAATAAAGAGAACGGCGCCCGCGAAGGCGTCCCGCAAGTCGTGCCCCATGCTAACGGCGACGGTGGTCTTCCCGACTCCACCGGGCCCCACGATTGTCACGAAACGGAACTTGTGAAGCTCCGAGATCAGATCGAGCATTGTATCCGCACGCCCAATCATTCGGGTGAGGCGGGCAGGAAGATTGGGGTTCGGGACAATCGCTGAGAAAGGCGCGCCGTTCACGTCACTGGACAACAGGGAAATCGGCGCGACGAAGCAATATCCCCTTGCCGGGAGCGTTGCTACGTAACGTGCGCCGTCCTTGCGGTCGCCTAGCGCCTTGCGCAGGGCAGCGACGTGAAATCGCAGGCTGCCTTCTTCAACAGTGACATCTGGCCACACCCGAGCCATCAGCTCGCGCTTGCTGAAAACCGCGTTGGGCCGAGACACCAACGTGATCAACACATCCAGCGTTCGGCCCCCTAACTCGATGGCCGCACCATCTTTCATCAGAAGCCGCTGCATCGGGACGAGCGTGAAAGGACCAAACGCTACGGCATCCGTTATCGAAGAACGCAGGGCCATGGATCGCTGCCCAACTGCCGTGAAGACCGTCGCTCCACCTGCTTACGTCATTCGGCTGCGAACAGCTACTGGGCAGAGTTGCACCCGTGACTGTCAGCTCGCTTCTCATGGCATCAAGGTTCCGTAGCGGGCGCTTCTAGGCTACGCTCTGTAGATCGCCGGCCAGGATCACTTCGATGGAACAGTCTTCGTTCACGCGACGGCGCTGGCTTGCAACGGCGCTCACGTCCGCGGCGGCTATCAATCTCCGCCCCACACGTCTCGCTGCGCAAAGCACAAAATCTATCAAGATCGGCTTCAGTGAATCTCTAACCGGGGGCTTGGCGGGAAGCGGCAAACAGGCGCTTCTGACTAAGCAGATCTGGCGCGACGAGGTGAATGCGGCCGGCGGCCTGCTCGGCCGGAAGATCGAGCTCGTCTATTACGATGACCAGAGCAGCCCGTCGCAGGCGCCTGGGATCTATACCAAGTTGCTCGATGTAGACAAAGTGGATGTTGTGCTCGGGAACGGCACGAATGTCACGGCCGCTGTGATGTCAGGAGTGATTCAACGGAATAAGCTGATCCTGACGCCGTTCGCGCTGGCGGTGAACGCCACTTTCAAGTACCCGCGCTATTTTCAGACAATGCCCTATGGGCCGAACGGAAAGGAGCAGTTCGGGGCCGGGTTTTTCGGAGCCGCCATGACACTGGATCCCAAGCCGCAGAGCACCGCTCTTGTGGGAGCTGATGCGGAGTTCGCGATTAACGCACTCGAGGGCGCCCGAACCGTTGCCCAGCGACTTGGTCTTCGGGTCGTCTACGATCGCACGTATCCACCGAACATGATTGAATTTGGTACAGTCATTCGAGCTATCCAAGCCACAAACCCCGACCTCGTGTTTGTGGCGAGCTACCCTCCCGACAGTTCTGGAATCCTCAGGGCAGCGCTCGAGTCCAGGCTGCGTACACGACTGTTTGGCGGCGGAATGGTCGGCCTGCAATACGCGGCGCTTAAGCAGCATTTCGGCGAGGGCCTGAACGGTGTAGTCGGTTACGAGCTGTTCGTTCGCGCGCCAACGCTGGATCTGCCGGGGATCCCGGAATTTGTGGCCCGATACCGCGCTCGCGCCGGAGAGGCCGACGTCGATCAGCTGGGTCATTATGTTCCGCCAAGCATGTTCTCCACTATGCAAATCCTTGAACAGGCGATCAGGGACACTGGCAGCATCGAGGACGACACGCTGACGGACTACATGCGCAACTCGATGTTCAAAACCGTAATGGGAAACATTAAGTTCGGCCCAGACGGTGAGTGGACCGAAGGTCGTATTCTCATGACCCAGTATCAAAACGTGAGAGGCAGGGGCCTCGACCAGTTTGATCGAGCGGGGACACAGGTCATCGTTTGGCCACCGCAGCACAGATCCGGCACCGTGAGAGCGCCGTTCCCGCCAGAAAAGAACTAGACCCATCTCCCTCCAAGTCATGCCGAGTTGCAAGCAACAGGCCTGTGCAACGTCTTCGTGGTTGTCTGCACGACCACACACTGCTGCTGAGGCGGCGCGCGCCTCGCCGCAGGCCTACGGGTTTCCGCCCGCATTCCGGACCGGCCAGTAAATTCCAATAAGCCCGTAGCATCTGCACGCACGTACGCCGGTGACGTGCTCAGCGCATCGCAACATTTGGGTCCATGTAACGGCCGTCGGCGTGTGTTGCTAAAACTGCGATGCTGCATCGCGCCCATAAAGGGCGGGGCCTCGTCCTGCATCTGTCTGGACAATTCAGATTGCAGCACTCGGCGGAAATCCGCAGCATTTCTGGAAAAGCGCGGAACCTCGTTCAGCAGTAACGTCGCCCCTGTTCCTAAGGCATCACTGTCACGCGCCCTCCTACAGAGGAGATGATCCATGACAATAGAGTCACCAACCAGACGGGCTGTTCTCGCGACCTCCGCTGCTGCAAGTGCGGCTGTTCTCATGCCTAAATCGCAGGCGGCCACAGAAGAGAACTCGATCCGCCCGTTCCGGATCAATTTCCCGGAGGAGCAACTCATCGATCTCCGACGACGTATCGCGGCTACCCGCTGGCCGGAAGGGGAAACTGTCACAGATGCATCGCAAGGCGTGCAGTTGGCGACGGGTAAAGCGCTCGCGCAGTATTGGACGACAGATTACGATTGGCGCAAATGCGAGGCGAAGCTGAACGCCCAACCGAATTTCATCACCGAAATCGACGGACTGGACATTCATTTCATTCACGTTCGCTCGAAACACGACAGCGCGTTGCCGATGATCGTCACGCACGGCTGGCCCGGCTCCGTCATCGAGCAGATGAAGATCATCGAACCTCTGACGAATCCCACCGCGCATGGCGGGAGCGAAGCGGATGCCTTCCACCTCGTCATTCCGTCGCTGCCAGGCTACGGCTTTTCGGGTAAACCGAAGGCGCCCGGTTGGAACCCTGTTAGCATCGCCCGTGCGTGGGCGACGCTGATGCAACGCCTCGGCTACACGCGGTATGTGGCGCAGGGCGGCGACTGGGGCAATGCCGTCTCGGAGGTGATGGCCCTGCAGCAGCCGCCAGGCCTGCTCGGCATCCACACGAACATGGCCGCCACCGTCCCGCCGAACGTCTCGAGGGCGCTCGCGTTTCATGAGGCGCCGCCCGCTGAGCTCACGGCTGAGGAGCGCAACGCCTGGGACCAGCTGGTCGACTTCTACGGCAAGGGGCTCGGGTACGCCCTCGAGATGTCGAACCGACCGCAAACGCTCTACGGCATTGCGGATTCACCTGTCGGACTCGCCGCGTGGATGATCGATCATGACATCCGTAGTTATCTGATGATTGCGCGCGTGTTCAACGGGCAGATTGAAGGCCTTACCCGGGACGACATCCTCGACAACGTCACGCTCTACTGGCTCACGAACACCGCAATCTCATCGGCGCAACTCTACTGGGACACTACGAACAACTTGCCGGCAGGAGGCTTTTTCGACGCGAGGGGAGTCAAGATTCCGGTCGCCGTGAGCGTCTTCCCCGAAGAGATTTACGCGGCCCCGCGGAGTTGGGCGGAAAAGGCCTATCCCAAGCTCATCCACTACAACAAGCTTCCCAAAGGCACTCACTTCGCGGCTTGGGAACAACCGGCTTTCTTCGTGTCCGAGATGCGAGCCAGTTTCAAATCGTTGCGGTCGTGGGGCGGTCGCCGCGCCTAACGCGCATCCACGCTGCAGCGCCAGCTTTGAACCGCGAGAGTCCTTGGGGTGCCGTTCCGTTCGATTTTGAAGGAGTTAGCGAATGATGTCGCTCGTCAGGACGCTAGCCTCAGCCGCGGCCGCGACCGTACTCGCCACCGGCACCTTCGCCCAGAGCGCAGTCGTCGCCATCGACGACGAGCCTCCCCCCAAGCTGAGCGTGGAACCTCCGCTTGCCGGCCCGCTTGCGCGAGGCGTCGCCTTCATTCCGTACCGGGTCGATAACTTGCGCATCTTACCTGTGGGCGGGGCTGCCGCGCGCAACGTATCGCCGCGAGTGGGGCATCTGCACATCACGGTCAATGACCTGCCCTGGCAGTGGGCGGATTATGGTCAGAGCAACACCATCATCCTGGTCGGCATGCCGCGCGGCCAGCACAAGGTGCTAATCGAGGTGGTGGACGTCGAAGGGAATGTCTTCACAGCGCAAACAGTCACGTTCACCTCGCCGGGCAAGGAGAACCACCCATGAGGCTTCGCAAACTCGCGGCGGCTTGCGCGTCCGGCGTTCTACTCTTCTCTTTGCCGGGCTACAGCCAAGCCGAGGATTCTTCCATACGCTCGTTCAAGGCCGACATCCCGCAAGCGGCGCTCGACGACCTCCGCCGCCGTATCGCGGCCACGCGCTGGCCGGACCGCGAGACAGTCAAGGATGCGTCTCAGGGCGCACCGCTCGCATATTTGCAGGAGCTGATTCGTTATTGGGGAACCGATTACGATTGGCGGAAGGCGGAAGCGAAGCTGAATGCTCTGCCCCAGTTCGTGACCACAATCGACGGCGTCGACATTCATTTCATTCGCGTTCGTTCTCGTCACGAGAACGCGCTTCCGGTCATCATCACCCACGGCTGGCCGGGATCAGTCATCGAGCAAGTGAAAGTCATCGGTCCGCTCACCGATCCGGCCGCACACGGAGGCAGCGCCGAAGATGCTTTTGACGTCGTGATCCCGTCCCTGCCGGGCTACGGCTTCTCCGGGAAACCCACTGTCGCGGGGTGGGACCCTGAGCGCATCGCGCGCGCGTGGGCCGAACTGATGAAGCGCCTCGGCTATACCCGCTATGTGGCGCAAGGCGGAGACTGGGGGGCGCCGATCTCCAGCGCGATGGCACGGCAGGGTGCCGCAGGGCTGCTCGGCATCCACATCAATTTGCCGGCAACGGTCCCCCCCGAGATCGCGGCAGCGCTCGGTGGCGGACCTATCCCAGCAGGACTCTCTGAGAAGGAGCGCGCGGCGCTGGACGTGCTCATGACATACGGGAAGAGCGGGAATTCCGGCTACTTCACGATGTTGACCGCACGACCGCAAGCCGCCGGTTACGGCATGACGGACTCCCCGACCGGCCTCGCGGCGTGGGTGCTGGTGCATCCCGGTTTCGGGAAGTGGACGTACGGCAACGATCGGGAACAGTCGCCAACAAGACAGGACGTCTTGGACAACATCACGCTGTACTGGCTGACAAACACTGCGACGTCGGCAGCGCGGTTG
>Ga0126304_10001217_pt1 | contig 11880 bp, 14 predicted proteins | sample Plot25_FD_92538 | JGI IMG/M metagenome (GOLD analysis project Ga0126304, IMG submission 92538) | Serpentine soil microbial communities from UC McLaughlin Reserve, CA, USA - Plot25 | ecosystem: Environmental > Terrestrial > Soil > Grasslands | place: USA: UC McLaughlin Reserve, Lake County... | reverse complement strand
GAGCGCGCCATGCTTCCGGCGGAAGGTCCGACGGAGCGGCGGGCATGGGCGACGGCGCCGGTGGCACTTGCGGTAGGTCGATTCGGGTTGCCGCCCGGCGCGGGACCGGCGCTGTCGGCCCGGCGGGCAGGACCAACGACGTGGTGTCGGCGTCGGGCGTGGCCAGTTCATGGCGGAGTTCCGAGAGCAGCGGCCGTCGATCGGGGTCGACCGCGAGCCCGCGGTGCAGGAGCGCGGCCAGCCGCGGCGCGACGCCGTCAAGGTCGTGCTCGCCCCTGCGGATGCGATCGAGTACGACAGCGTCGGGACCGGTGCCGTAGGGAGGGCGTCCCGTCGCCGCGAACGCCACCGTGGCGGCCCAGCCGTGGATGTCCGTCCCCGGCGAGGGCTCCCTTCCGTTGACGGTCTCGGGAGCGAGGTAGCCGGGCGTCCCGATGACCAGGCCGGTTGCCGTGAGACGCGTCTCGTCCACCGCCCGAGCTACACCGAAGTCGATCAGGACCGGACCATCGTCGGCGAGGAGAACGTTGCCCGGCTTCACGTCGCGATGGATCACACCGGCCTCGTGGACACTGGCCAGCGCCTCCGCGAGACCCGACGCGAGGCGGCCGAGCCCAGCTGTGCTGAGCGGACCATGGTCGCGGACGACTCGTTCGAGCGACGGCGCCCGGACATAGCGGGTCACGATGTACGGCACGTCACCCTCGACGTCGGCATCGACCACCTGGGCGACGCGGTCTCCCCGAACCCGGCGCAATGCCGCAACCTCGCGACCGAACCGTTCGCGCCCGTCGTGCCCGCCGACCAGCCATGGCCGCAACGCCTTGACCGCCACCAGATCACCGTCGGGGCTGATGCCAAGGTGAACCACTCCCATGCCGCCTTCGCCGATGCGCTCGATGAGGCGGTACGGCCCCAGCCGCTGCGGCTCGGTCATGGGTGTGCTCACGGACACGACGGTAACCCGGAGCGTCCCTTCGGCGGACCCTGGCGGCCTTCTCCGGTCGGCGTCGCGGGATTCGAACCCCGCCCCGACGGGAAGGGGGACTCGCATGACGACGACGCCTCCGTTCCCGCCGCTGCCGCCGGAGGAACCGCGGCCTGCTGACCCTGGACCGACGCCGGAACCCGGCCCGCCCGAGCCCGGCCCGCCTGAGCCGATGCCGCCAGGACCGGCCCCCGAACGGCCGGTGCCACCGGCGCCGACTCCCGAGCCGGGGCCGCTGCCCCCGAACCCTGGCCCGGCGCCCGAGCCGGCAGTACCGCCGACGCCGGACCTCTGACCCGTACGGCTGCCACAAGGTGGCGCGCCGCTACTGGCGAGCGCCAGCCGGTTGCCCGACTCGGCCGGCACGGACCCTGAGCCAGCGCCGAAGACGCGGGAACTGCCACATGGCGATGCCCGAACCCGCCAGTACCGGAAAGACGACGAACCGCACCAGGCCGGTCGCGACGGCTGAGTCGTTCCACGGTGCGTAGACCACCGCCGCCACCAGCAGCGCGCTGGCGAGGTGGGCGAGACGTTCCATGTCGCGCATCTGCTTGTTGGAGAACCGCTGCCCGGTCACGGCTACCCCGCCTCTCGCTGGAGCGGCGTCAGTGCCATGAGCATCCGGCGTATGGACTCGACGGCCTGGAGGCGTTCCTCGCGATCCATGTCACTGGTCGCCACCTCGTTCACGGCCACGGCACAGGGCACGAGGACGTCTCGTAGTGAACGGCCGTGTTCGGTCAGAGTGACGTTCACCCGGCGTCGGTCATGTGGGTCTCGCCTGCGCTCGACGAGACCGTTCCGCTCCATCCGGTCCAGCGTGCGGACCATGGTCGGCGTTTCGATTGCCACCCGGCGACTGAGGACGGTCTGCGTCTGGCCGTCCTCGGCCCACAGGACGAGGAGTACGGCCCATTGGGCCGGCGTCACCCCATGCGGCCTGATGCGGTCGCCGAGCGCTCGTGCGAACGCCCGGGCGAGCGCGTTGACGAGATATCCCAGGCTCTGGTCGATCACGAACACGTCGTCGGATGCGTCGGTCACGTCTCCTGGCCGCTGCACGACGAGCGGCTGCTTAGTAGTCATAGCTAATAATTAGCATACTAATCTTCGTCGTCAACCTGCGGCGGACCGAAACGTGAGTTGGCGTGCGCCAGCGTGGGTAGATCGACGATGTGGACGCACGGCGGCGCGACGCCGATCGGCATCGTTACGAGCAGGGCCTGGAGGACTACCACGACCCGACGGCCGGGATCGGTGGCGCGCCGCCGGCGCGGAGCGCCCTGACACTGCGGCTGCTGCTTGCCGGGTTCGGGCTCGTGGTCTTCGTCGTGGCGACGGTCCTGTTCTGGAACGCCGACGCTCCGGTTGGCGCACTGACGTGTGCCGCCATGGCGGTCGTCGCGGCCGTGAACGTCGGGTGGGTGGTTCGCCGCAAACGTCGAGGCGAGCCAGGATAGTTCCGCCGCTAGGGTTTGGCGACATGTCGGCACGACCCTTGCACGAGCTTGTCGACCCTGGTTGGGCGCGCGTACTGGAACCCGTCGCCCATCGGGTCGCCGCGATGGGCGACTTCCTCCGCGCCGAGCTCGCGGCCGGACGCAGGTACCTGCCAGCGGGTCGGAATGTCTTGCGAGCATTCGGCCAGCCCTTCGACGACGTGCGTGTCCTGATCGTGGGTCAGGACCCTTACCCCACGCCCGGCCACGCCGTCGGTCTCAGCTTCTCCGTCGCGCCCGACGTGCGGCCGCTGCCCGCGAGCCTGGTCAACATCTTCCGCGAGTACACCGACGACCTGGGGTTACCCGAGCCGAGCACGGGAGAGCTCTCGCCCTGGGCCGAGCATGGCGTTCTGCTGCTCAACAGGGCGCTGACTGTCGCGCCGCACCGGCCGGCCTCTCACCGTGGCAAGGGCTGGGAGGAGGTGACCGAGGCGGCGATCCGGGGTCTGGCCGCTCGCGGCACGCCGCTGGTCGCGATTCTCTGGGGACGCGACGCACGCAACCTTCGGCCGCTTCTCGGCGGTGTGCCCTGTATCGAGTCGGCGCACCCGAGCCCGATGTCTGCGCGCGGCGGCTTCTTCGGTTCTCGTCCGTTCAGCCGGGCCAACCAACTCCTGATCGAGCAGGGAGCCGAACCCGTCGACTGGAAGCTGCCCTGATACCGGGTCGTGCAGCCTAGCTCTGGCTCTCGACGCGCTCGAGGTCGCTGCGCTCGACACAGAACTCGTTGCCCTCGGGATCGGCCATCGTGACCCAGCCGGTGCCGTCCGGCCGCCGATGGTCGCCGACGATCGTGGCGCCCAGACCGGACAGGCGCTCGACCTCGTCGTCGCGCCGCACGCCCTGGGGCTGCAGGTCGAGGTGGACCCGGTTCTTGACCGTCTTGCTCTCCGGAACCCTCTGCAGCAGGAGCGTCACGCGCTTTTCCGGCGTCCAGACGAGTGCCTGAGGATCCCCCGGATTGTCATCGGGAGACAGCGAGCCGCCGAGCGCATCGGCCCAGAACAGCGCGAGGTTGTACGGGTCGGCACAGTCGATCGTGACGTGACGGACCACGGACGGCACGGGCGGTCTCCCTCGGCGATGGATACTGCCACCTTCTCGCCCATGGACCGCAGCCGGCAACACAGTTCTCAGTCAGCTCGCTCGCGAACCTCTGGCTGCTCCCCCTCGCCGAAGTCGGGCCGTACACGCTGGTAGAGGCATGACAGCAACGGCGACCATTCGAGCAGCTCGACCTTTCTGTTGTCGTGCGCGACGAGGGCGATGTGCCGGCGCGGCGACGATGTCATCGGACTCCCCGTCCGGGTTGTGTCAGGACGACGCCAGCATGTCCGTCGCGGGTTTCTGGCCGGTTACGGGCCCAGGTCGACTGGGTACTGCTAGTCTTGTCGCCAGTTGTTGCAGTTGCAGTTCCACGCACGTTCTCGAACGCCCGCGGACTCCAAGATCGCGGGCGTTTCTCGTACGTCGTGCCACGCACGGATCGGGACCACGGTTGCAGCAGCCGGTGGGATTCGCACAAGGCGGATCCGGCAACGTCCCAGGAGGACACAGCACATGGCACAGGGAACCGTGAAGTGGTTCAACAACGAGAAGGGCTTCGGCTTCATCGCCCAGGACAGCGGCGAGCCGGACGTCTTCGTCCACTACTCGGCGATCGCGAGCGAGGGCTACCGCTCTCTCGATGAGAACCAGCGCGTCGAGTTCGAGATCGTGCAGGGCCAGAAGGGCCCACAGGCGGAGAACGTCCGCCCGCTCTGACCTTCAGCCCGGACAGATGCCCCCGTTGGCTCAGGCCGACGGGGGCGTCTCTCGTTCCGTCCGACAATGAGGCCATGACGACAGCAACGGCTGACATCACGGTGCGGGCCCTCGACGACGACTGGGCAGATGTTCGCCGCATCTACGCGGACGGCATCGCCACACGCAACGCCACCTTCGAGACGAGCGTGCCGCCGCGCCATGCGCTCCGACGCAAGTGGCTCGTTGGTCATCGGTGGGTCGCGGAGGCCGGGGGGGCCGTGGTCGGGTGGGCAGCCATCTCACGTGTGTCGAGCCGGGCCTGCTATGCGGGGGTCGGGGAGACGTCGATCTATGTCGCCGCCGCCTTCCAGGGGCAGGGCGTCGGCAAGGCGCTGCTCCGCAAGCAGGTCCGCGCCGCAGACGAAGACGGCCTGTGGACGCTGCAGACGTCGATCTTCCCGGAGAATGCAGCCAGCATGGCGCTGCACCGCGCAGCCGGCTTCCGCATCGTGGGAGTCCGCGAACGGATCGCACAACTGGACGGGCGTTGGCGCGACACCACCCTGCTCGAGCGCCGCAGCGCAGCACTGTGACCGGGATCACCCTCGGCGGCGGCCCTGTATCAGCCGATGTGGCGCACCTTCGTCATGTTGCGCCGCCGTGAAGCTTGGATGCCGAGGCCGACAACGAGGAGCAGCACCAGCGCGGCGAGCAAAACCCAGGGCCCGAGGTCGTCGATGAAGCGGGCGGCCGCGCCCTGCACCGAGGTCGCGGCGCCGACCACCGGGTCCTCGGCGATGTCGCCGCTTGCTTGACGCAGCTCGTAGACCCCGTAGTACGCCACGTACGTGCCTGCGAGCACCAGCAGGGCACCACTCACCCGGTTGACGTACGGCATGACACCGCTCATCCGGTGTACGAATCCGTCGCGGGCCAAGGCAACCGAGACGGCGAGCACTCCGACCACGACGCCCATGCCCAGCGCGTACGCCACGAAGGCGGCGAGGCCGGCCGCCGTGCTCTCGGCTCGAAACGTGCTGGTGGTGACTGCGAGGAAGGGTGCGACCGTGCACGACAGCGAGGCGACGGCGTACGCGACGCCGTAGAGCACCATCGACGCCGGCCCGCCGGTCGGCGACGCGCCTCGGAGACGTGGCAGTCGCAGGACGAACTCGCGGCCGCTGAGCAACCAGACTCCGAGAAGCAGCAACAGGACGCCGACCGCGACCGTCGCCCAGGACAGGTACGTGCCAAGCGAGAGGGCAAGCGGAACGACCACGAGCCCGAACGCGCCGAACACTGCGATGAAGCCGCCCGTCATCGCGGCGGTCGCGGCCAGCGCACGGCTGACGGACCCGTCGCCCGAGAGGAGCAGGGTCAGGTACGCGGGAAGCAGCGCGAAGCCGCACGGGTTGAATGCCGCGACCATGCCCGCCGTGGCCGCCAGCAGCAGCGTGTCGGTCACAGGCCGAAGCGTTCGCGCGCGATCCCGACGATGTCGGGGTCGCTCCCGTATCCGTCGACCGTCTCGACGGTCCCGTCGGCGGCGATGAACGCGAAGGTGTCCTGCTGCGTCACCTCGAACCGCGTGTACACCGCGCCGTCCACGTCGGCGATGTGCGAGAACCCCTGGACGTCGGCGTCCTCGACGAACGCCCGCATCTCATCGACACTTCCGGACAGTCCTGCGACACCGACGAAGGTTACGCTGTCGCCCAGCTCCACCGCTGCCGCGTTGACGCCTTCGGCGCCGCGCTTGCACACCGGGCACCACGGCGCCCAGAACCACAGGACTGCAGGCTTCCCGGACAGGCTGGCGCCGTCGAACGGGGCGCCGGTGACCGTCTCAGCGGTGAAATCCAGCACCTCGGGCACCGGTTCCGCCGCCGGCCGCGGCGTGGAGGTCGTTGCCGTCGTCGTCGGCTCCATGGTGGGCGACGACATGCCCGGCCCAGCCACCGTGGCCGCGGGCTCCGGTTCGCCTCCTCCGCACGAGACGAGGACGACGGCCGTCGAGACTGCCACGACGAATGCAAGGGTCTGGCGCGGCATCGGGAGGAGACCTTCGGTCGGTGGATGGGCTCGGACCTTATCGTGGCCCGACGCTGCAAGCCCGACCCTTACAACCCTGTGACGCGCTCGGTCGTGCATAGCCGTACCGTCGGTAAACGCGCCGTCCTCCCGGCCCGGCGATGCGGAGTTATGGTGCCGATGTGCCTCAGGTGCCCGAGACCATGTCGGCCTGGGTGGTGCAGGACCCCGGGCCGATGCCGACCGGGCCGCTCGCCCGCGTGACGCTCCCGGTGCCGGAGCCCGGTCCCGGCGACGTGCTCGTCGAGGTCGAGGCATGCGGCGTCTGCCGGACCGACCTTCACCTGGCCGAGGGCGATCTCGCGCCCCGCCGGCCGGTAACCGTGCCGGGCCACGAGGTCGTCGGCCGCGTCGTCGCGCACGGCGCCGGAACCGATCGGGTCGCGATCGGGTCGCGCGTGGGAGTCCCATGGTTGCGTCACACCTGCGGCAGGTGCCGGTTCTGCCGACGAGGTTCGGAGAACCTGTGCCCGGAGTCGCGGTACACCGGCTGGGACGCCGACGGAGGTTTTGCCGACTATGTCGCTGCGCCGGCGGCCTACCTCTATGCCCTGCCCGACGATGACGACCCGGAGAAGCTTGCGCCCCTGCTCTGTGCCGGAATCATCGGTTACCGGGCACTGCTCCGGACCGACGTCCCGGTCGGTGGTCGGCTGGGCATCTACGGCTTCGGTGCTTCGGCACACATCACGGCGCAGGTCGCGATCGCGCGTGGCGCGACGGTGCACGTCCTGACACGTTCCGCAGCCGCCCGGCGCCTTGCCCTCGAGTTGGGGGCAGCGTCGGCCGGTGACGCGTACGACCGCCCGCCCGAACCATTGGATGCGGCGATCCTCTTCGCACCGGTCGGCGATCTCGCTCCCGTTGCGCTGGAGGCTCTCGACCGCGGCGGCACGCTCGCGATCGCGGGCATCCACCTCACCGACGTGCCCACCCTCGACTACCAGCGTCACCTCTTCCAGGAGCGCACGCTGCGCAGCGTCACAGCCAACACCCGCGACGACGGCCGTGCCTTCCTCGAGGTCGCCGTCCGGACTCAACTAAGCATCGCGACGACGACCTATGGCCTGGACCGCGCCGATCAGGCCCTGAGCGACCTGTCGGCGGACCGTGTCGACGGTGTCGCCGTGCTGCGAGTGCGCTGAAGCCCGGCCGCTGAGGCACGCCGACTACAGGCCCGCGGCCTTTACCCCTAGGGGGCAGGGGTTGACCGGCATACCCCCAGGGGGTTATAAAGTACTCAACGAAGGAGACGCGATGACCGGTTACATCGAGAACAAGAACGCGGTGCTCGCGCGGCTGCGCAAGATCGAGGGCCAGGTGCGCGGGCTGCAGCGCATGGTCGACAACGAGACCTATTGCATCGACGTGCTGACGCAGGTTTCCGCGGCCACGCGGGCGTTGGAGTCCGTCGCGCTCACACTGCTGGACGACCACCTGTCGCACTGCGTCGCAGATGCGATTGCGGAGGGCGGCGGCATCGCGGACGCGAAGGTCAGGGAGGCCTCCGACGCGATCGCCCGCCTGGTCCGCTCCTGACTCGAGATCAATACTCACATCCAGGAGAACGACGATGTCGACAACCACGTACGCCGTTTCGGGAATGACCTGCTCGCACTGCGTCTCGGCAGTGACCGACGAGGTCGGCAAGCTCGGCGGCGTGACCGGCGTCAGCATCGACCTCGTCCCCAACGGGCAGTCCCAGGTGACGGTGACCAGCCAGGCGCCGCTCTTCGAGACGGAGGTCCGGGACGCGGTCGACGAGGCCGGGTACGAGCTCGTCGGAGCATCCGCCGGAGCGTCCGGATGAACACAACGGCCCGGCTGAGCGCATTCGCGGCCGGATCGGCGGTCGTGCTCATCGCCGGTTACGGCGTCGGGACGGCCGCCGGCCCGGTGGCTGCCGACACGTCGGACCAGCCGGAAGCGGCGGACCACTCTGCGGAGCAGGACCAAGCGCATGCCGACAGCACGGCGTCTGGCACCGATCAGGACGGGGACGTCATGGGAGGGCTCACGGCCACCGACGACGGCTACACCTTGGTGACGCGGTCGGCCACACTATCCGCAGGTCGAGGCACGTTCACCTTCGAGGTGCTTCGCCCCGACGGCCAGGCGCTGACCGACTACACGGTCGAGCACGAGAAGGAGTTGCACCTGATCGCGGTCCGCACGGACGGCGCCGGCTTCCAGCACGTGCACCCGGTTCGCGACGACGCCGGGCAGTGGAGCGTCGACCTGGATCTGCGGCTGGCGGGAGCCTGGCGTATCTTCGCCGACTTCGTGCCGGCGGGGGCGGAACGGGGCCTGACGCTCGGGCTGACGGCGCATGTCGCGGGCTACCCCTATGCGCCCCGCCCGGTTGCCGAACCTTCGAAGGCGGTGGAGGTCGGCGGTCTCCGGGTCGAGCTCACCGGTGCTCCGGTCGCGGGTCGCGCGTCGAGCGTCGAGTTCGCCGTGAGCCGCGATGGGCAGCAGGTGACGCCCAATCCATACCTGGGGGCCCGCGGTCATCTGGTCGCGTTGCGCGATGGCGATCTGGCGTACCTGCACGTGCATCCCGACGAGGACGAGTTGTCGTTCATGGCGACGTTCCCCACGCCGGGTCGCTACCTGCTCTACCTCGACTTCTCCGTCGACGGCACTGTGCGGACGGCGCCGTTCACGGTGGAGGTGACTCCATGACCACGGGCACCGCCGAAGGCACGGTAGAGCTGCAGATCGGCGGCATGACGTGCGCGTCGTGCGCCGCGCGGATCGAGAAGAAGCTCAATCGGATGCCCGGTGTCGAAGCCAGCGTCAACTACGCGACCGAGAAGGCCCAGGTTCTCCTGCCGGATGACATCAGCGTGGAGGATGCCATCGCGACCATCGAGGCAACGGGCTACACGGCCCGGCCACCCCGGCCTATGCCGGACCGGCAGGCCAGAGGCGACGAAGAGTCGGACACCGAGACCGCCGGGCTGCGGCGCCGGCTGCTGGTGTCCGCCGCGCTGACCCTTCCGGTTTTGGCGCTGGCGATGGTGCCGCGGCTGCAGTTCGACGACTGGCAATGGTTGTCGTTGACCCTGGCCGCGCCTGTGGTCATGTGGGGCGCCTGGCCGTTCCACCGGGCCGCTTGGGCCAACGCCCGGCACGGCGTCGCGACCATGGACACCCTGATCAGCGTCGGAGTGCTGGCCGCGTTCGGCTGGTCGCTGTACGCGCTCTTCCTCGGCGAGGCGGGTATGCCCGGGATGCGCATGACGTTCGACCTGTTCCCTGCCCGCCGGAGTGGCGCGGACGAGATCTACCTCGAGGTCGCCGCCGCGGTCACTGTGTTCATCCTGGCCGGCCGATACTTCGAAGCCCGGGCCAAGCGACGCTCCGGTGCTGCGCTTCGGGCGCTGCTGGAGATGGGTGCCAAGGACGTGGCCGTAGTTCGCGACGGCCGCGAAGGGCGGGTTCCCGTAGACCAGCTGAGCGTCGGTGACCTGTTCATCGTGCGTCCCGGGGAGAAGATCGCCACCGACGGTGAGGTGGTCGAGGGCTCGTCGGCGGTCGACGCGTCCATGCTCACCGGCGAGCCGGTACCTGTGGAGGTCGGTGTCGGCGACACGGTCGCCGGAGCGACCGTGAACGCCGGCGGCCACCTGGTCGTCCGTGCCACCCGGATCGGGGAGGACACCCAGCTCGCTCAGATGGCCCGGCTTGTCGAGCAGGCGCAGTCCGGCAAGGCGCCGGTCCAACGCCTCGCCGACCGCGTCTCGGCCGTGTTCGTGCCCGTGGTGATCACTCTGGCGGTGGCCACCCTCGGGTTCTGGATCGGTGCAGATGCCGGGTCCGAGGCCGCCTTCACCGCCGCGGTCGCCGTCCTGATCATCGCCTGCCCCTGCGCACTCGGGTTGGCCACGCCCACGGCCCTGTTGGTCGGCACCGGCCGCGGCGCCCAACTTGGCGTCCTGATCAAGGGCCCGGAGATCCTCGAGTCCACCCGGCGCATCGACACCATCGTGTTGGACAAGACAGGCACGGTCACGACCGGCCGGATGCGCCTGGTCGACGTCGTACCGGCCGACGGGGTCGATCGGGCCGACTTGCTGCGGCTCGCAGGAGCCGTCGAGAACGCCTCGGAGCACCCGATCGCCGCCGCGATCGCCTCCAGTGCCCGGGAGCGCGTCGGCGAACTGCCCCCGGTCGACGGGTTCCGGTCCGCGCATGGCCTGGGCGTGCAAGGTGTCGTCGATGGGCGCGCAGTCGTGGCAGGTCGCGCCTCCTGGCTCGCCGACGAGTGGGCATTGCACCTGGATGACCGGCTCGCGGGCATGCGGGCCGACGCGGAGGCCGCCGGACACACCGCCATCGCCGTCGGCTGGGACGGCACGCCGCGCGGCGTGCTCGTGGTCGCCGACACGGTCAAGCCGACCAGCGCACGCGCAGTTGCCAAACTGCGGGAGCTCGGGCTGCGCCCCATCCTGTTGACCGGTGACAACGAACGCGCCGCCCGCACGATCGGCGCCGAGTTCGGGATCGAGGAGATCGTCGCCGAGGTTCTTCCGGCCGACAAGGTCGAGGTCGTCCGACGCCTGCAGTCCCAGGGCCGCGTCGTCGCCATGGTCGGCGACGGCGCCAACGACGCCGCCGCCCTGGCTCAGGCCGATCTCGGTATCGCCATGGGCACCGGTACCGACGTCGCGATCGAGGCCAGCGATCTCACGCTGGTCCGCGGCGACGTGCGGGCCGCGGTCGACGCGATCCGGTTGTCGCGGCGCACGTTGGCCACGATCAAGGGCAACCTGTTCTGGGCGTTCGCGTACAACGTGGCGGCCATCCCGCTGGCCATCGCGGGCCTGCTCAACCCGCTCATCGCGGCAGCGGCGATGGCGTTCTCGTCGGTGTTCGTCGTCACCAACAGCCTGCGGCTGCGCCGTTTCCGCGCCTTGACGCTCGAGGGAACGCCGACCGCGGGCACCACGGCCGGGCAGCCGCGGCCCGCACCGGAGCGCACGATCGCGTGAGCCGGCGATGCCAGTGCCACCTCGATACACAGTCATCCTCAGTACCCCGTCATCTTGTGGCGGGAACTGCACGCCATCCGGACTGGAGTGACGTGTACATCCCGCCACAAGATGGCTGACCTTGGAGTGGCAGCGCCCCCTTTCTGACTCGGAGGACACCCGCATGAGCCGAACCGCCGTTCTCGAGGTATCGGGTGTCTACTGGGCCTCGTCGAAGTCGATCGCCGAATCGGTCCTCTCCAGGCGGCCCGGTGTCCTGACCGTCGACGCGAACCCGGTGGCCCAGACCGCGACGGTCACCTACGACCCCGAGCAGACATCCCTCGCCGAGCTGGCCGGATGGATCCGCGACTGCGGCTATCACTGCGCCGGGCTGTCGGTCCCCCACCACATATGTGACCCGATGGTCGACCCGGCTGGAGCCGACCGGCGCGCTGGTCACGTCGCCGAGAAGCGCGGCCAGTCGCGTGCGCCCACCCACGACCATCACGTCGCGGCCGGCCACGACGCGCCGCCTGCCCCGCAGGAGGCGATGGGCCACGGCGGTGTGTCG
>Ga0126304_10001216_pt1 | contig 11882 bp, 13 predicted proteins | sample Plot25_FD_92538 | JGI IMG/M metagenome (GOLD analysis project Ga0126304, IMG submission 92538) | Serpentine soil microbial communities from UC McLaughlin Reserve, CA, USA - Plot25 | ecosystem: Environmental > Terrestrial > Soil > Grasslands | place: USA: UC McLaughlin Reserve, Lake County... | reverse complement strand
TGCCTGGCGCTGATCGTCTGGGGCGGTGCATTCAACACGGAGAACTTCCGGGCGGGGTTCGAGGCCGTTCCCGCGCGCTATCGCGATGCCGCCTACGCGCTGGGCTTCGGGCCCTTCAAGACCTTCCTCAACGTCTCACTGCCGATCGGCGGGCGGATCGCGCTCCCGTCGTCGATCAACACCTATATCTCGGTCTTCAAGAACACCGCATTGATGGTGGCGATCAGCGTCGAGGAGCTGACCAACGTCGCGAAGCAGTCGATCGACCTCGATTTCCGGACCTGGGAGATGATCGCCGTGCTCGCCGTCACCTACCTGACGCTCGTCTGGACGATGTCGGCGCTGATCCGGCTGCTGGAGCGACGACTCAGGCTTCCGGAGACAGCTTGACGCTCACCCCAGCAATGCACGCCACACTTCTGGCGGCGCCGGGAACCACCAGCCGGCGTCCTCAGTCGCGCCCGTATTCAGGAATACGAACGCTCCCTGCGTCCTTGGCTGCCGGCCCCTGTCGGTCGCCAGAAGTGGGGCGGCATCACTGGGGTGAGCGTTGATGTGGGACGCGATCTTCAACCGCCTGCCCGACTGGGCGGAGCCCGTCGTCGACTACATAATCCATGTAGGGCTGAGGAACACGCTGATCATCTCGGCGGTCTCGGTCGTCCTCGCCGTCGTCATCGGGGTCCTGCTCGGGACACTCCTGACAATCAAGTTCCTGCCGCTCCAGGCTGCGATCAGGCTCTACATCGAGGTCTGGCGCGGCCTTCCGATCATCGTCACGATCTTCCTCCTCTACTTCGCGCTGCCGACGCTCTCCGACGAGGCCCAGATCCCGGCGCTCAACCTCGACCCGCTACGCGCAACGATCCTCGGGCTGGCGCTGTGGGGGAGCGCCCAGATCGCGGAGGCAACTCGCGGTGCCGTGCAGTCGATTCCCAAGGAGCAGCACGAGGCGTCGGCAGCTCTCGGCTTCGGCTGGGTCGGCCGCCACGTGAACGTGATCCTGCCGCAGGCGCTCCGACGGCTCATCCCGCCGCTCGTCGGCCTCAGCGTCGGGGTAATCCAGAACAGCACCCTCGGCTCGATCATCGGCGTACCCGAGGTGCTGGAGACGGCGAATCGCTCGGCGAACCGGCTCGCGGTGCCGACGGTCGACCCGGCGACGCTCACGATCGAGGGCGGCGACTCGCACGCGCTCGAGATCTACCTCTTCGTCTTCGCGATCTTCTTCGTGATCTCGTTTCCGCTCACGCGGCTTGCCGCGTATCTCGAGCGGCGGCTCGTGTAATGGCAGCGTCACGCAGCCAGCGTGAGGCTGCTCAGCTCCGACGCGTGCGTAGCGACGACCTTCCCGTGCAGCTGGATCGCCAGGTAGCCATCCGGTCGGAGGACGCTCTGGCACGCTTGGACGAGCCTCCGGTACGGGCCGAGGCCGTCGCCCGACGCGAAGACGCCTTCGGGCGGCTCCCCGGCGAGCTCTGGTCGGTCAGCCTGGAGGCCGATCGCGAGATAGGGCAGGTTTGCGACGACGAGATCGAGCCCCGCGGGGCTCCCCTTGAGCAGGTCGCCGTGCACGATGCTGACGCGGTCGCCGAGGCCGTGGCGGCAGACGTTCGCCCTGGCGAGCCGGACCGCGGAGGCGCTCGTGTCCGTCGCCCAGACCCGCGCCTGCGGTGCTCTCGAAGCGATCGCCACCGCGACTGCGCCCGAGCCCGTCCCGACGTCGGCGACGAGCGCCGCCCGGCCAGCGATCCGCTCGACGGCCGCCTCAACCAGCGCCTCGGTCGTCGGCCGGGGCGTCATGACCTTGCCCGGCTCGACCAGCAGCCGGAGGCCGCAGAACGGAGCCTCGGACACTAGAGCGCCTGGCCTCCGCCGACGAACGCGCGAAGGCTCTCGTAGTCCTCCCGGCAGGCCGGGCAGCCATCGAGGTGGGCCTTGAAGCCTGGGAGGCCCCTGTCAGTGTCGCCGCCGGCGAGCTCGAGCTCGACGTACTGGTTCAGCTTGTCGAAGCACTCCTCGCAGCCGATCTCCGGTACACCCGGCCCAAGCAGCCTGCCGAGTGCCTGCTTCAGCTCGGGCCGTTCGTTCATTCGATCACCTCCAGGAGATCTCCAAGGCGGGCGCGCAGCTTGGCGCGCGCGTCGTGCAGCGTCTTGTAGAGCGCGCCGCGGGTCGATCCCATCCGCTCCGCGAGGACGTCGATCGGGACGCCGTTCAGCGCGAGCGCAACCAGGACTTCGCGCTGGCGCGGCGTCAGCGCTTCGGCGATTGCCTCCTTGACCGCCCGGAGCAGCTCGCCCTGCTGGGCCTCGGCCTCCGGAGTGGCGCTGCTCGAGGCGAAAATGCCCCAACTCTCCGGCTCCAGCGGCACCTCGCGGCCCTGCCAGGCGCGGCGACGGAGCTTCACGGCCGCCTCGTACAGCGCGAACTTGTAGACCCAGGTCGTGAACCGGCTCGCCCCTCGGAAGTCGTCGAGGCGCCCGAGCACCGACATGAGTGCGTCGTCGGCCGCCTCCTGCGCAATGTCGTCGAGCTCGTTCCCGCGGAGGTGCGGAAGCCCGGGGCGCCGGCGGGCGACCTCGAAGCGGGCCGCCCTCAGCAGCAGGTCGTGCAGTCGCTCGATCGCCGCTGCCTGTTCCGCCCCCCTGCTGCGAAGGGAGGCAAGCCACTCGCGGGACTCGGTGTCCAGCGGGCGGGACCGGACGGCCGGAACTTCGGGCATGGCGGCGGCGACGGTAGCAGTGGCCATGACCCATGAGTGACCCGGGCCGTCCGGTCCTTACGTCCGTTTAGCGAAACCGCTTGAGGAACTGCGCCACGATCCCGCTCGAGAGCATGTCCGCCATGTGCAGCGCCTGGCGGTGGATCTCGTCGTACGCGGCCACGTCGGCCGTCCAGTCGCTCTGGAGCCGGGCCACGACCCCGCGCGTCGTCGGCAGCTCGTTGACCCAATCTCCCCAGGGCATTGGGGCCTCCTTCGGTCGTAGGTGCGTCGGACCGGTTGGTGTTCTCGAGGCGCCCGGTCTCACGTCGGGGTAAGACTCAGCGGAAAGCGGGCACAGAAGGGTGTTGTGAAGAGCTTCGACCTCGCGATCATCGGCGGCGGCCTCGCCTCGGCCCGCGCCATCAAGTCCTTCAGGGAGTCAGGCGGCGAGGGCTCGATCGCGCTCTTCTCGCGGGACTCGACGCTGCCCTACCATCGCCCGCCGCTCTCCAAGAAGTTCCTCCGCGGCGAGACGGACGAGGAGCCGATCGTCGAGGACGAGCAGTTCTACGCCGACCATGGGGTCGAGGTCATGCTCGAGACGTCCGTCGCACGCGTCGACCCCCAGGCACACGAGCTCGAGGTCGACGGCGACCGGCTGGCCTACGGCAAGCTTCTGCTCGCCACCGGCGCCTGGCCGAGACAGCTCGAACTCCCGGGCAGTGATCTGGACGGCATCTTCACCTTGCGCACCGTCGGAAACTCGAAGGCGATCCGCGACGCGGCCGCCGGGGCAGAGCGCGCGGTCGTCGTCGGCGCCGGCTTCATCGGGATGGAGGTTGCGGCCTCGCTGCGCCAGATCGGCAAGGAGGTCGCCCTCGTCCACCTCGGCCGCTGGCTCTTCGACCAGCTCGGCGTCGAGCAGCTGAGCGACGAGCTCGCCGCGCTCTACGAGTCGAAGGGCGTTGAGCTCGTCCTCGGCAACGAGGTCGAGGCCTTTCACGGAAACGGCAGCCTCGAGAAGGTGACGACGAAGAACGGCCGCGCAGTCGACGCCGATCTCGCGGTCGTCGGCATCGGAGTCGAGCCCGTCACCGACGTTCTCGAGGGCAGCGGAATCGAGGTCGACAATGGGGTCGTCGTCAACCAGGGCTTCGAGACCAACGTGCCCGACGTGTATGCGGCTGGCGACGTTGCGAACTTCTTCGACCCCTTGTTCGACAGGCAGCGCCGAATCGAGCACTGGTCGAACGCGAACTACCAAGGCACCGAGGTCGGCAAGGTCCTCGCCGGGGGCGGGGGCGGCTACGACACCGTCTCGACCTTCTTCACCGAGGTGTTCGGGAAGACGATCAAGGTCTTCGGCGATGCTAAGCGCGACTCACAGGTGGTCGTCCATGGCTCCCTCCTCGATGACGATCTCTACGCGCTGTACGGCGACGAGGGGGAAGAGACGATCGGAGCGTTGAGCGTCGGTCAGACCGAGGAGGTCGAGGAGCTGCTCAAGCACCAGGTGCGGACGCATGCGCCGCTCCGCGACCGTCTTGCCTAGCGGCTAAGCCGCGTACTCGTCGGCGACGCTGAGGGCTTCCTCGAGGACGGCGACGCCCTCGTCGAGCTCGTCCATGGTGATGGTCAGCGGCGGGCAGACCATGACGACGTTCCAGTGCGTCATGAGGTAGAGCCCGCGGTCGAGCGCCGCCTTCGCCATTTGGGCGACCGGCGCGAAGTCCTTGCCGGTTGCGTTGAACGGGACGAGCGGTTCCCGCGTCTCGCGGTCCTTCACGAGCTCGAGGCCCCAGAAGCAGCCGAGCCCGCGCACGTCTCCGATCGACGGATGCTTATCGGCGAGGCCGCGGAGGCGTGACTCGAACTCAGGCGCCATCTCGGCAGCGTGCTCCACGATCCCCTCCTCCTGGAAGGCCTCGATCGACGCGACGGCGGAGGCGCAGGCGAGTGGGTGACCGCTGTAGGTGAGGCCGCCGGCGAAGTACTTGTCCCGCACCCAGTCGGCGATCTGCTGCCGGACGATCATCGCGCCGAGCGGCACGTACCCGGAGTTGATGCCCTTCGCGACCGTGAGGATGTCGGGGACGACGTCCCAGTTCTCGCAGGCGAACCACTGGCCGGTGCGGCCGAAGCCCGCCATGACCTCGTCGCAGATCAGGAGGATCCCATGGCGGTCGCAGACCTCCCGAATCGCCTGGAGATAGCCATCGGGCGGGACGATGATCCCGTTCGTCCCGACGACGGTCTCGAGGATCACGGCGGCGACCGTGTTGGCCCCCTCGTATTGGAGGATCTCCTCGAGGTGGGGCGCGCCGGTGCACACCGGGCAGGGATCGGGATGGCCGGCCGGGCAGCGGTACGTGTAGGGGTCGAGCATCCGCACCACGCCCGGGAGGCCCGGCTCGGCGGGCCAGCGCCGCGGGTCGCCGGTAAGCGAGATCGCGCCGGCCGTCGCCCCGTGGTAGGAGCGGTAGCGCGCGATCACCTTGTGCCGGCCCGTGTACCAGCGTGCGAGCTTGATTGCGTTCTCGTTGGCCTCCGCGCCGCCGTTCGTGAAGAATGACATCGCGAGGTCGCCCGGCGTCACCTCAGCGAGCAGGCGGCCAAGCGTCGATCGCGACTCGCTGGCCATCGGCGGGCCGATCGTGCACAGCTTCTCGGCCTGCTCCTTGATCGCCGCGATCACCTTCGGGTGACCATGTCCGATTGAGACGTTGACGAGCTGCGACGCGAAGTCGAGGTAGCGCTTCCCGTCGTAGTCCCAGAAGTGGCGCCCCTCGCCGCCGGCCACGGCAATGGGGTTGATCGCGTCCTGCACCGACCACGAGTAGAGGACGTAGCGCTTGGCGTCCTCGACGATCTGCTGCCCGAGCTCGGTGTTGGCCTCGACCGTGGCCATAGCGCGACTTTACAGCTCGTCGGCGAGCAGGTCCATGAGCAGGCCGTCGTGCCACTCGCCGCCCGGCAGGCGCTCGTACTGACGCATCACGCCGACCGGCTTGAAGCCCGCGTTCTCATAGGCTCGGATCGCCGCCGTGTTGCGCGGCGGGGTCGATGACGAGACGGTGGTGGCCCCGCTCGCGGATCAGGTACTCCGCCATCGTCCTCACGGCCTCCGTGCCGAGGCCCTGTCCCTGGACGTCCTCCGAGAGGAAGATGTCGATGCCGGCGTGGCGGTACATCGGGTCGTCCTCCTCGTGGTACTGGACGAGGCCGACCACCTCGCCCTCCAGCTCGACCGCGAAGATCGTGCATTCGTCGGTCCCGGCGGCCTTGCCCTCGAGCTTCTCCAGGTCCGGCTCGCCCCAGGCGGCCGCACTCCCGGTTGCGCCTGAATCGCCGCCAGCCGCGGCACGTCGGCGGCGGTCATGGGGCGAATCAGGACGCGTTCTCCTCGCAGGACTGTCATCGCGCTAGTCTGGCCGGGAGTCTGAAAGGAGGGCCGTATGACCGAAGTCTTGGAGAAGCAGCAAGAGCGCGGCACAGAGCTCGGCAGGATCAGCCACTGGATCGGCGGGCAGTCGGTTGCCGGGGAGTCGGGCCGGAGCGGCCCGGTCTACAACCCGGCCCTCGGCGTGCAGACGAGGGAGGTCGATTTCGCGTCGGTCGAGGAGCTCGACCGCGCGGTGCAGGCCGCCAAGGAGGCGCTCGTCGGCTGGCGCCAGGTCTCACTGTCGCGCCGGCAGGAGCTCTTTTTCCGGATCCGGGAGCTCTTCCACCAGCGGCGCGAGGACCTCGCGGCACTCCTGACCGAGGAACATGGAAAGGTGTTCTCCGACGCCCTCGGTGAGGTGCAGCGCGGGCTCGAGGTGATCGAGTACGCGTGCGGGATCCCGACGCTCCTCAAAGGCGACTTCTCCGAGCAGGCCTCGACCGGCATCGACGTCTATTCGATCCGGCAGCCGATGGGTGTGGTCGCCGGCATCACGCCCTTCAACTTCCCCGCGATGGTGCCCATGTGGATGTGGGCTCCGGCGCTCGCCTGCGGGAATGCGTTCATCCTCAAGCCGTCCGAGAAGGATCCGTCGGCGTCGGTCCTGACCGCGCAGCTGCTGCAGGAGGCAGGCCTGCCCGACGGCGTGTTCAACGTCGTGCACGGCGACAAGGTCGCGGTGAACGCGATCCTCGAGCACCCCGACATCGCCGCCGTCTCGTTCGTCGGCTCGACGCCGATCGCCCGCTACATCTACTCGACCGGGACGGCGAACGGAAAGCGCGTCCAGGCGCTCGGCGGCGCGAAGAACCACATGATCGTCCTGCCGGACGCCGACCTGGACATGGCTGCCGACGCCGCCGTCTCCGCCGCCTACGGCTCGGCCGGCGAGCGCTGCATGGCGATCTCGGCCGTGGTCACCGTCGGTGACATCGGCGACGAGTTCATCGCCGCGGTGAAGGAGCGGCTCCCGAAGGTGAAGGTCGGACCGGGCACGGAGCCGGACAACGAGATGGGGCCGCTGATCACGCGTGAGCACCGCGACAAGGTCGCGTCCTACCTGGACAGCGGCAAGGAACAGGGCGCCGAGGTCGTCGCCGACGGGCGTGAGAGTGCGCCCGACGGCGACGGCTTCTTCCTCGGCGTGTCCCTGCTGGACAAGGTCACGCCCGAGATGGACGCGTACAAGGATGAGATCTTCGGACCGGTGCTCTCGGTCGTCAGGGCCGGGACCTACGACGAGGCGATCAAGCTCGTGAACGAGAATCAGTACGGCAACGGCGTCGCAATCTTCACGCGCGACGGCGGCGCCGCCCGGCAGTTCCAGCACGAGGTCGAGGTGGGGATGGTCGGCGTCAACGTCCCGATCCCGGTGCCCGTCGCGTATTACTCGTTCGGCGGCTGGAAAGGCAGTCTCTTCGGCGACTCGCACATCTACGGGCCGGAGGGGATCAGCTTCTACACTCGCGGAAAGGTCGTCACCTCCCGCTGGCCCGACCCGGCGACGAGCAAGGTCGACCTCGGCTTCCCACAAACGAGGTGATGAGCATGGAGATGAGCATGGTCGTGGATCGCGGCAAGTCGGGAGCCGAGCGCGTGGTCGAGACGATCGAGGGGCTTCCGCCGCTCGAGCGTTTCGGGCTTCGCCGTAAGTCGAGAGCAGAGCGCCTGCGGGCGACGGTTCAGACGCTGCCCCCCGCTGCACGCGTCGGGCTGATCGCCGTGGCGATTGGCCTGCTGGTCGGGGTCGCCTACCTGGCTCGCAAGCGGCTCTTCGTGGCTGCCGCGGTCGTGGCGGACGTCGTCGAAGAGGCGGCGGACACGGTCGAGGACGCCGCCGAGGATGTCGCCGAGGCGGCACGAGACCGCGCCGAACCAACGTCCGCCTAGGAAGCGTCGCGAGCGTCCGTTTAACGCGGTCCAGGGACGACCGGCCACACAGCGGGGGTTGGCCTCATCTCAAGAAGCCAGTCCCCGGCCGGCTGAGGTCAACTGTCCCGCCTGATTCCAGCAGGCGCGCCTGCGTTCCGGAGAAGCCGGCGCCCTTTCGTCACGATCTCCGTGTCCCCGCGAGCCGGGTCCGAGGGACAGTCCCCGGCGCTCAGCTCGCCGGCTACGGAATCGCTATGGGGCCACGTCGTGTAACCGGCTCGCCAAGTCGCACGCGGAGCAATTTGCGAAAGGGCTTGGCCCGACTCGACCCGAGCAGTCGCCCCGTTCCCGCCTAGGACTGACTAGCGAGCGTGGGCTCGCGGACCCTCTGGGCAACGACGTGGAAAACGTGCCAGTGCTTCGGCTCGCCGACGGCTGTCTCGCCATCCGTCTCCTCCTCGTCGAACCGTTCGAGCTCGAATCCGCCGAAGAGCGCCTCGGCGGCGTCCCGCGTGAAAAACGTCATGTCCTTCTCGCCGGCCCACTCGTCCCGCTCGCCGAACAGCTGGCCGCAGAAACGTCCGCCCGGACGGATCGAGGCGCAAATGCGTCTCCAGAGGTCGTCGAAGCCGTCGGGGTGGCAGAACGGAAGCGAGAAGCCGGCGTTGAGAAGGTCGGCGCACGGCCAGCGCGCGTCCTCGAAGCGCGCAACTTCGGTCTCCAGGGCGCGTGAATCGCCGACGCGGGCACGCAGCCGCTCGATTGCCTCTGCCTCGGCGTCGATCGCGACGACGTGCCAGCCGCGCCGGAGCAGCTCCACCGTGTCGCGGCCGTCGCCGCAGCCCAGGTCGACCGCGAGCCCTCGCTCAGCGAAGGATGCGAGCGCCTCGAGCAACGTCTCGTGCGGCGGACGGTCTCGAACCGCGTCGTAGTACGCGCTCCACTCGGTCACGTCGGTGGCGCCGGGGCCGTCAGGCCATCGCGGTCTCGGCCTTCAGCTCCTCGCCGAACTTCGCCCGCGCCACGAAGTGACCCACGCCTGGCGACGCCACGAGCTCGTCACCCTCGACGAGCACCTGCCCGCGCAGGAGCACGACTTCGGGAGTCCCCGTGACCTCGGTTCCCTCGTAGAGGTTGTAGTCGATCTTCGAGTGGTGGCCCGCGGCCGTGATCGTGTGCTTGCGCTCCGGATCGAAGACGACGATGTCCGCGTCGGAGCCCACGGCGATCGTCCCCTTCCGCGGGTAGAGCCCGAACAGCTTCGCCGGGTTCGTGGAGAGCAGCTCGACCATCCGGTTCAGCGAGATCCGCCCGGAACGGACGCCGAACTCGTGGATCATGTGCAGCCGGTTCTCGAGTCCCGGCCCCCCGTTGGGGATCTTCGAGAAGTCGTCGCGTCCGAGCGTCTTCTGGCCGTCCCAGAGGAACGCGCAGTGGTCGGTCGAGATCGCCGAGAGGACGTCCGTCCGCACGGCGTTCCACAACACGTCCTGGTTCGCCTTGTCCCGCGGAGGCGGCGTGTAGACGTACTTCGCGCCCTCGAAGTTCGGCTGCTCAAGGTGCGTGTAGTCGATGAAGAAGTACTGCGTGCACGTCTCGCCGTGGATGTCCCAGCCCTTCTCTCGGGCGAGCGCGATCGGCTCGACGGCCTCGCGGCAGGAGACGTGGACGACGTACAGCGGCGCGCCGGCGACCCGAGCCAGCTGGATCGCCCGGTTCGTCGCTTCGCCCTCGGTCTCGGGCGGCCGCGTCAGCGCGTGCCAGTGCGGCTCGGTGTGGCCCGCGGCCAGCGCCTCCTTCACGAGGACGTCGATCGCGTCGCCGTTCTCGGCATGAACCATGACCAGCGCGCCTGAGTCGGCGGCGACCTGCATCGACCGGAAGAGCGTCTCGTCGTCGACCATGAGCGCGCCTTTGTAGGCCATGAAGAGCTTGTAGGACGTCACGCCCTGCTCGGGGAGCCCTGCGAGCTCCTCCAGCGAGCCGCCATTGTTCAGGTCTGTGATCGCCATGTGGTAGCCCATGTCGATCACCTGCTTGCCGCTCGCCTTCTCCTTCCACATGTCGAGGGCTGCTGCGAAGGTCTCACCCTGCGGTTGGATGACGAAGTCGACGTGGCACGTCGTGCCGCCGAACGCAGCGGCCGTCTGCCCCGACTCGACGTCGTCGACGGTCACCGTGCCGCCGAACGGCATGTCGAGATGCGTGTGCGGGTCGATCCCGCCCGGAAGCACGTACCTCCCGGACGCGTCGATCACGCGGTCCGCTTCCAGATCGATCGACTCGCCGATGAGGGAGATCCGCTCGTTCTCGATGAACACGTCGCCGACGTAGTCGTCGGCCGCCGTGATCACGCGTCCTCCCTTGATCAGAACGGAACTCATTGCGGATCTCCCTTCTGCGGGGGACACGTCGAAGACATGTCCCCCGCGTAATTGGGGCCGTAGGCCGTTAGGCGCCGCCCTCGGTGACCTCGACCTCCTCTGCCTGCCAGTCCTCGCCATTGACGTCGACGTCGTCGTCCTTCAGCTCCTCGACGGCGGCCTCGGCGATGTCGGTGCGGTACGAGTCGTCGCTCGCGGGCTTCGAGATGACTTTGCCGTCGAGCGCGATCTGCTTCGTGATCTCCCAGGACTTGGGCTCCATGATCCCGATCCCTGCAGGAGCCGGCCAGATCAGCTTGTTGATCTCGTTCATCTGCCAGCGCTGGTGGCCCTCTCCGAGCGTCGGCCCGTTCTCGAGCACGATGTTCACGCATTCGTCCGGGTTGTCGCGGCAGTAGATCCAACCGCGGAAGCTCGCCTTCAGGAATCGCTTGGCGATGTCCTCGTTGCCCTCTTCGGCGATCCAGTCCTCACGGACGAAGACGCCGTCCTCCAGTGCGCCGGTGCCGAGGTCGGACATCTTCATGACGTTGAGCTGGTCGATCGTGTAGAGCTGGCCCGAGTCGGGATCCTTGGTCTCAAGCACCTGGGCGAGCTCGTTGTAGGTCATCGCCGCAGCGGCGTCGATGTCCCGCTTGAGGAAGAGCTCCATGTCGAAGGGCTGCGCGACGATCTCGGCGTCCTTCTGTGGATCGATCCCGTTCTTGTTCAGCGCGGCGAACAGCTTGTGCTCGTTGCCGCCGAGCCAGACGCCGACCTTCTTGCCGCGCAGGTCGGTGATCTGGTCGAGGCCCGTGTCTTTCCAGGTCACCTCAGTCATGCCCGAGCGGGTGAAGACCTGGGCGATGTTGACGATGTTCTGGCCCTTGTCGCGCGTCGCGAGGGTGCTGTCCAGCCAGTTGATGCCGAACTCGGCCTGGCCGCCGAGGACGACCTGCTCCGGAACGATGTCCGGGCCGCCGGGGCGAATGTCCACGTCCAGCCCCTCGTCCTCGTAGTAGCCCTGGTCGAGCGCCGCGTAGTACCCGGCGAACTGCGCCTGGACGACCCACTTCGACTGAAGGGTGACCTTGTCGAGGTCGCCGCCGGCACTCCCGCCGCCTTCATCGTCGTCGCTGCCGCATCCGGCCAGCGCGAACATGGCCGCAGCCGCGAGCGCAGCGACGGACCACCACCTGCTGCTTCTCATCCACTTCCCCTTTCGGTGCACGGTTGCCATTACTCCGCGGTCCTCCGCGCCGACGGATGCCAGCCCATCGTAAGCCGCTCGAGAGCAGCGACGGCGCCGTAGAACAGGATCCCGAAAATGCTGGCGACGACGATCGCCGCCCACGCTTCCGTGAACGCGAAGACGCCGGCCTGCCGCCGGATCTGGATTCCCAGCGCGTCCTGCGAGCCTCCGAAGTAGTCGCCCACGATCGCGCCGATCATCGCGAGTACGGTCGCCACCTTCAACCCGGTGAAGATGAACGGAAGC
>Ga0126304_10001214_pt1 | contig 11892 bp, 9 predicted proteins | sample Plot25_FD_92538 | JGI IMG/M metagenome (GOLD analysis project Ga0126304, IMG submission 92538) | Serpentine soil microbial communities from UC McLaughlin Reserve, CA, USA - Plot25 | ecosystem: Environmental > Terrestrial > Soil > Grasslands | place: USA: UC McLaughlin Reserve, Lake County... | reverse complement strand
TCCGCCACCGTGCACGATCACGATTCGTGCGCCACGCGCGAGTGTGCGCATCCCCGCCACGGTGGCACGTACGGCGTCGGCATCCTCGAGCAACTCGCCGCCGAGCTTCAGAACAATCGGGGCGCGCATCAATTGAGCCCCGCCGTTTCATCGAACCCGTACGCGACATTGAAGTTCTGGATCGCCTGGCCGGCGGCCCCCTTTACCAGGTTGTCGATCACCGCCACCATCACCAGTTGTCCGCCGGGACGGTTGACCTTCCAACCGATGTCGCAGAAGTTCGTGTGCGCGACGTGCTTGATCTCCGGCAGCTCCGGGCCCGTGAGCCGCACGAACGGAGAATCCTTATACGTCTCCGTCAGCACTCGGGCCACCTCGTCTGCACCAACCGAGGGCCGAAGGCGCGCGTAGATCGTTTCGAGAATGCCGCGATCGATCGGAACGAGGTGCGGCACGAAGGTGACCTCGGTGCCGAGTTCCTGTTCGATCTCAGCCGCATGTCGATGAGCGAATACTCCGTATGCCGCGAGGCTGCCGTGGACTTCCGAGAAGTGCGTCCGCTCGGAAGGGGTCTTCCCGGCTCCCGAGACACCTGATTTCGCGTCGATCACGATGCCGCTTTCGAGCAGACCCGCACGCACGAGCGGCCGCAACGAGAGAATTGCGGCAGTGGGATAGCAGCCCGCACAGGCAATCAACCGGGCATCCCGCAACTCCGCGGCGTGATGTTCGGGCAAGCCGTAGGACGCGCCACCATTCGCCGGCGAATGCGGATACCACTTCTTTCGGAGGTCGACGTCGGTCAGCCGGAACGCACCCGAGATGTCGAACACGCGAATGCCGCGCGCGGTGAGCTCCGGTGCGAGGGTGGCTGAGACCGAGTCAGGCACCGCCAGGAACACGGCGTCGGTTTCGGCCGCCAGCCTGTCGACGTCGAGCGCCTCGACCGGAGCATCCCAGATGCGAGCCAGGGCCGGTATCCGCCTGGTCTCCGACCCCGCCGACGCCATTGCCAGCCGGACCTCCACGTGCGGATGCCGGGCAAGCCGCCGCATCAACTCGACTCCTGAGTAACCGGTGACTCCGGCGATCCCGACCCTGATGGCAGAATACTTATGCATTCAACTGTTTATTTATACGACCCTGTGTTGCGCCTTTCAAGTCTTTTCTTTGAAGCATCTTGCGTGCCCATGCGCCTCCTGTATACTCGGGTGAGTATTCTGCATAATTATGAAGACATACAGGCAGGCGGCGGTTCTCGAAATCATCGACGCCGAACCGATAACGAGCCAGGAACAACTCCGTAAGTTGTTGATGAAGCGTGGGATAGACGCCACGCAGGGAACGTTGTCGAGGGATATCCGCGACCTTCAGCTCGTCAAGAGAGCGGCGGATGGTGCATACAGCCGGCCGGGCGTGGCCACTGCGGATGATCCCATCGACGCGTTCGAGACGGCCGTTGCCGACTATCTCCGTCACCACGAACGGGTCGAGCAGATGATCGTTCTTCGTACGGACGTCGGCAATGCGCAGCCGCTGGCGGTTGCGATCGATCGCGCCCGGCTGCAGGAAGTGGCCGGGACTATCGCCGGTGACGACACGATCCTGATGATCTGCCGGAGCGCGGCGCAGGCGAAGGCTCTTCTGGACCGCTTCGACCAATTGATGAGGGCAAGGTAGACAGTCGATGAACAGGATAGTGCTCGCGTATTCGGGTGGAATCGTGACTTCGGCGGCAATCCCGTGGCTGGCGGCCACGTACGCCGCTGAGATCGTGACCGTCACCCTCGATCTCGGCCAGGGGATCGAACTCGCGGACGTCCGCGAGCGCGCCCTTGCCGCTGGAGCCGTACGCGCTCATGTAATCGATGCGCGCGAGGAGTTCGTCCGCGAGTACATTCTTCCGGCCCTGCAGGCCGGCGCGCTGCCGATCGACCGCTCGGTGGGAACGGAGTTGTCGCGTCCGTTGATCGCAAAGCGGCTGGTGAGCATGGCCGGGATGGAGAGCGCAGCCCGCGTCGCACATGGTTGCTTCTGCAGCGACGAGGATCGGGCCAGGCTCGAGGCGGCGATTACGGATCTCGATTCCGATGTGGAGATTCTCGCCCCTGCATGTCAATGGCACATGTCGCCCGAGCAGGTGGCGCAATACGTTCGGGCTCATCGTATTCCCGTCGCTATCGCCGGACCTCACGACAACGTGGACGCAAACGTCTGGGGCCGTGCGATCTACGGATCCGCAGAGGGGCTCGGCTACACGCTCACGCGCGCGCCCCAGGACGGCCCTGATGATCCTGCCGTGATGGTCATCGAATTCGATGGTGGAGTTCCTGTCCGTACCAACGGCCTCGAAATGCCCATGATCGAGATGATCGAGAGCCTCGAGACGATCGCCGGGACGCACGGTGTCGGGCGCTTTCCGGCACGCCGGAACTCATCGAGCACGGAGGATGTGTTGTCTGAATCGCCGGCGGCCGTTCTGCTCGCCACGGCGCACACCGCTCTCGCGCGGTGCGTCGGCGACGAGGAGTTCGCATCGTTGAGAGAACAGCTCGCCCGCGCTTACACCGCGCTGATCGACCGCGGTCAGTGGTTCACACCGGCGAGGGAGGCGATTGACGGTTTCGCCCGCGCCTTGGCGCCGCGGATCACCGGGTCGGTGAAATTGAAGCTTCTCAAGGGAACGTGCGAGGTGGTCAGCTGATGGCGCATTTGTGGTCGGGTCGGTTCGAAGGTGATCCCGACAAGACGCTGATGGAGTTCGGCGCATCGTTTCGGTTCGATCGCCGCCTGTTCGAAGACGACGTCACCGGGAGTCTGGCATGGGCGTCCGCGCTGGAACGCGCGGGAGTGCTGACAAAGGAGGATTCTGCCGGCATTGCCGCGGCCCTGGAGGAGATTCGCGACCGTGGTCTCGCAGACCCCGCGTTTTTCTCATCGGCCGCGGCTGCCTCCGACGAAGACGTCCATTCGTTCGTCGAGCGCGAGCTGGTATCGCGCGTCGGTGAAGCCGGACGGCGGTTGCACACCGGCCGGTCGCGCAACGAGCAGGTGGCCGTCGACTTGCGCCTCTACTTGAAACGGCGGGTTCCGCTGCTGCAGCGGACCATCGCCAGGCTCGTCGACGCGCTGCTCGATCGTGCGGAAACCGCTGGCGATGCGCTGATGCCCTCCTACACGCACATGCGCCGGGCGCAGCCGATCCTCGTATCGCATTTCTTTCTCGCCCATGTTGCCGCCCTGCGCCGGGACCACAAACGCTTCAGCGTGCTGCTCGACGAGATCGACGAATTGCCGCTCGGGTCCGGTGCGATCGCCGGTACCAGTTATGACATTGACGTCCACGGGATCGCCGCGCGACTCGGTTTCTCTCGAATCGTCGCCAACAGTGTCGACGCGACCGGAGATCGTGACTTCGTCTCGACCTTTCTGCACGCCGCCTCACTGGCGATGGTTCATCTGAGCCGCATCGCCGAAGACCTGATTCTGTTCACGTCGGAGGAGTTCGGGTTTCTCGAACTCTCCGACGCGTCGGCCACCGGCAGCAGCCTGATGCCGCAGAAGAAGAATCCCGATCCACTGGAGCTCGTTCGGGGCAAGTCCGGTCGAGCGATCGGCCGGCTGGCCGGATGGCTGTCGACGATGAAGAGTCTGCCGATCGGCTACAGCAAGGACCTGCAGGAAGACAAGGAAGCGCTGTTCGACGCCGAGGATACGCTCCGCGGATCGCTGGAGGCGGTCACCTCGGTCGTTGCCGGATTGACGATCAAGGCGACGGTGAGTACCAGGGCCGCGTCGGGGTTGCTGCTTGCCACCGACGTCGCCGACTACCTGGTTGCGAAAGGGTTGCCCTTCCGGGATGCGCACGAAGTGGTCGGTGCGCTCGTGCGCCGGCTGCTCTCAGAGGGGCGATCGTTCGAGAACTTGAGCGTTGACGACTGGAAGTCGCACTCGCCCTTGTTTGGCGCCGATGTGCTCGAGTGGGTGACGCCGGCCGCCTCAGTGGGAAGGAAGCGAACGCCCCAGTCGACCCGGCCCGACGCCGTCACCGCCGCGCTGCAGGAAGCGCGGCGATGGTGCGCGTCGAGCCGGTGACCTGCGTCGGCTAGAAACGGAAAGAGACGCCGAACGTAGAACGCCAGAAGTTGAACGAACCGAGCGAGAAGTCCAGATCGTCGTCAGGGCTGTCGTCTTGCAACGAACGGAAATAACGGATGTCTCCTCGAATGCCGATCTTGTCAGTGAAGAACAGGTGTGCGCCGCCGCCGACATTGACGCCGAGATCGTTGCTGGAGACGTCGAAGAAGTCGTCCACATCGTCGATGCTCGAGCGGATCAGGCCGATGCCGCCGGACGCATATGGACGAAAACCAAAGCCATGGGTGCCACCGATCGGAACACCGAGGATCACGTTGCCCATGAGGGTGGTCACATTACTGTCGCTGTATCCGAAGTTGATGTCGTCGGTGGTCTCCTCGAAAAAATTTGGCGAGTAGCCGAAGTCGAACTCGAACCCGAGCCATCCGGCGCCCATCCACGCGAGCGATGCACCATAGTCGATCTTCTTCTTGAATTCATCATCGAACCGAACCCCGGTCTCGTTGAACCTGGCCGATCCGCCGAAGTTGATGCCGACAAACGGCGTGAACAACCAATCCGCCGACGCCTTCGCGGGCGCCGCTCCCGCCACCACGAACACCAACGCAGCGGTTCCGAACAACTTACGCACTGACATACTTTCGTCCTCTCACTAGGAATCCAATGAGCACGGCTCATCCGTGCGCGAACAATAACCGCACCTTGGGAGTGCAAGCGGGATGCCCTGCGGCCATAAGCTCATCGCAGGTTGTTGAGTAATTCCCAGGCCCGCGCAACGTGCTGCTCGGTCGTGTGCAGATTTCCCACCGCGAGCCGAAGGCTGTATCGCCCGCCAAGTCGTGTCTGCGACAGGAATACTGCTCCGGTCCGGTTGACCGAGTCGAGCAACTTCTCGTTGTGAGCGTCCAGGGCTGTTTCGTCCGATCCCAACGCGCGCGGTACGGAACGGAAACAGACGACGCTGAAGGGGACCGGCGCAAGCCGTTCAAAATCTTCCGACGCATCGACCCAGCCCGCGAAGAGTCGCGCGAGACGCATGTGCTCGGACAGCCGGGCCTTCAGTCCCTCCGCACCGAAGTGCCTCAGCACCATCCAGAGCTTCAAGGCGCGAAAGCGCCGACCGAGCTGAACGCCGGTGTCCATCAGATTGCGAACCGGCGAGACCTCGGTCGTCTGCAGATAATCCGGAGTGAGTGAGAAGGCCGATCGCAGCAGGTCCATATGGCGGGTGTAGAGCACGCTCAAATCGAACGGCGTGAACAGCCACTTGTGCGGATTCAGCACGATCGAGTCTGCGCCAGCCGCGCCGGCGAGAATGTGCTCATATCCAGGCACCATCGCGGCAACGCCGGCGTACGCCGCGTCAACATGCAGCCAGACCTTCTCGCGGGCGCACACCTCACCGACGGCAGCAACAGGATCGATGCTGGTGGATGATGTCGTTCCTACCGTGGCGACGACCGCCAGCGGCGTCCAGCCGGCCGCACGATCCTCGTGAATCGCCGCGGCGAGTGCAGGCACCCGCATCCTGAACTCACTGTCGGACGCAATTTTCCTCAGCGACTCGTGCCCGAGCCCAAGCAGAATGACCGCCTTGTCGATCGAGGAGTGGGTCTGATCGGAACAGTAAACGCGATAGCGGCCGATCAATCCGCGTGCACGCACGTTGGGAGCGACATGCTCGCGCGCGGCTGCCAGCGCGTGCAGCGTAGAGACGGACGCGGTGTCGTATATGACCCCGTCAAAGTCACCCGGCAAATGCACCAGCTTCCGCAGCCATGCGAGCGTGACCTCCTCGAGTTCAGTGGCAGCAGGCGACGTTCGCCACAGCATTGCCTGCACGTTCAGGGCTGCGGAGAGAAACTCCGCCAGGATGCCGGGTCCGCTGCCGGTGATCGAGAAATAGGCAAAGAAGCCGGGATGGTTCCAGTGGGTGATGCCCGGCATGATGACGCGCTCGAAGTCCTCGAAAATCGCGTCGAAGGACTCGCCAGTGTCGGGCGCTTCAGCCGGCAGCGCCCGAACGATGTCACCGGGCGCGATCTGGGCGAGGACGGGATACCGGGCCGAGTCGGCGAGGTAGTCGGCGACCCAGTCAGCGACCCTGTGCGCCTCACGGCGGAAGGCCTCCGGATCCATGTCGCCGAGTGGGTGTGATGTCATCGGCGCCGATTGTGCGGGCAACGGCGCCGATCGTCAACGCGGCGTTATCGCTTCTCGACCTCGATTGCGACCGGACCAGATAGACGAGCCGTTACGATCGTTCCACTTGCGAGAGTGGCGGCGTTGCGCCCGCCCGCCATCACCGCTGCGGTACCGCCTGCCGCTCCGGCAGCCCCACCGAGGACTGCGCCCTTGCCACCGCCGATGATCGCGCCGAGAACCGCTCCACCGATCGCGGCGCCGCCGATCTTGCGCGAGCTGTCGCCCGAGGGTGGCTCGCCTTCACGCATGATGGTCTCGGTTCGTACCGCAACCTGTCGTCCATCGTCGAGCACGAGTGTGTGGAACCGGAGACCAAGCCGCGCTCGCTCCTTCACTTTGCCACCACGCTCGACGAGCGTCACGTTGCCGATCATCCGCGACCGCGACGGGATTACGAGTCGCCCGTCGACGTAGACGTCGCGGGTGACGCGCGCGTCAACGCGATCTTCCACCTGTGCACGCTCGCTCGTCAGGGACGTCTCAACTTCAAGCCCGATCACCGACGAAGAGGGGAGAATAATCTCCTCGAATCTGGGCTCGGCCGGTTTTGGTGGCAATACGGCCTCGCTCCTTGGCGCAGGTTCCACCGCCGGAAGTGCGGGTGCCGATTCCCTGACGGGATCGGCCGCCACAGGCCTCGGCTCCGATGCGCGCGGATCAGCGTTGCGTCTCTCGATCGGCGGTTCGGCAGCGGGGCGCCGGGCCGGCGCCGGGACCGCCGGCGCTGGGACCGGTGGCGCTGCCGCGCGGCGACCCGGTGCTGCCGGCTTGATGGACGGGGGTTCTTTCCGCCCCGTTGCCGGCGGTGATGTCTCGACAGGAGGAGCGGGCTCTATCTTCGGTGCAGGCTGGGCTTCCGACGGGCGGACCACAGCTTCGGTTTCGGTCACCGGCTGAGCTGCCGGAGCCGTTCCGCCCGCAGCCGCACCCGCGCCCTGGCTCGGCGTGACCGTTGTTGCGCTGTTTGGGGCGGCGACCTGAACGGCGGCGTCTCCACTATGACGGCTCGCCACGTAGGCGCCTGCGGCGCCCGCCGTGACACAACCGGCCGCGAGCACGATTCCTATCGTTCGGGAAAACATCGTCTGACTCCTGGACACTGCGAACCGAGCAATTGGCGTACCCCTGATATCGGACAGGATTTACGGAAAAATGAGGGTGTTTTTGCAATTCTCCCGGCGATGACTGGTTCGCCGACGTATGTGGGGGACAACAGGTGTCCTCACTGCAGGACCGCGCGGATGACATGAGAGAAGAACGCCAGAATTAACGGGTCCGCGTGCGGCACTGCCGTTGCACCCCAGCCAGTGTCTCGTTGGAGGAACTTATGCGCCGCCTGCTCCTGATTCTGATTCTTCTTCTGGCCCCGACCCTCCCCGCCGGTGCTCAAACACTTTCAACTCGGGACGTGGTCGCGCTGTCAAAGGCGGGCTTGGGCGAGGAAGTGCTGCTGGCACTGATCGAGGTCAACCGGTCGGTGTTTCCGGTGGATCGGGAAACATTGAAGTCGTTGAAGGATGCCGGGGTCCCGCCAAACGTCATCGTCGCCATGGTTCGAAGCGGTCGCGAGCAGGTCGAGCCACCACCGCCTCCGCCACAGCAGGTGATCGAAGTCACGCAGGAGGCCGAGCCGGTTGAGGTGTCGACCGCGCGTGAGCGAGAACTGGAGCGGGAGCTCGAACGCGCCAGGGACCGCGAGCGGGAATTGGAACGTAACCGCAGCGGGTGGTATTCGGGTCAGTATGCCATTGCGGTTCCGGTTTATGTTCCTGTGCCCGTCCAGCGGCGGCCCCAGGTGCGCCCGCAAGAGCCTGTTTACTGGGGCTGGGATGGAAAGCGGCGTCCCGATTCCTGGGACCCGGCGCCGATAAAAGACAGGCGCGATCCGAACGATGCCAGTGTTCCCAGAGGATTCACCGTCCCGAGAGTGCCCGGGGGCGGGCGCTAACGACGCTCACGCGGCGTCCCGGGTTCCGCGATCCTCTGATCTCATCGCGGCACGAACTCCGCTGACAATTTTGAGAGCTGCCGGCAGCAGGACCGCCGTTCCGATCAGCACATCACTCGGACGGAGGTGATCCTGCTGCGGCGGCACCATCGTTTTCCGATCGATATCGCAATTGAGGTCGTCGGGGAAGGGTCTCGGATCGATCTCTCCTCTGGCGAGTTTTTCCTCGTACGCCGCCTCCGCGACCGCTCCAAGCTTCTTCTTCTCACCCGGAACCTTCTCACCGACGTCCTTGCCGTACGGCGACGAGTGTTCGATCTCGGCGTTGAGTTCGGCACCTACGAGGAGGGCAATCCCCGAGACGTAGAACCACAGCATCAGGACCATGACGCCGCCGATGACGCCATATGTTTCCGTGTAGCTACCGAAATTCGTGACGTAGTAGCTGACGGCGAGCGATGCAATGAGCCACAGGAAGGTGGCGAGAAGAGATCCCGGCGTGATCCACACCCAGTTTTGCTCGGCATCCGGTGCGAAGTAGTAGACGATGGCGATCGCGATCGAGACCAGCACGAAGATGACCGGCCACTGCAGGATCCTCCACGTCCACACGAACGCGGGGCCAAGGCCTGCCATTCCGGCAATCTTCTCAGCCAGGGTGGGTCCTGCGATAACGAGCGTAATCGCCACGAGGATGAACACTGCGAGTCCCACCGTGAGTCCGAGCGCAATAAGCCGGACCTTCCACCACGGCCGGCCCTCGGTGATGTCATAAGCGGCGTTCAAGGTCGAGCACAGAGCGACTACTGCGCTCGAGCTGCTCCACAACGTGAACAGGAAGGCCAGGGTGAGCAGACCGCCGGCGTTCGTGTCGGCGATCTTCCCCATCTGGCTGGTGACGATGTTGGTGACCTCGCCGGGAGCGACGCGGCTGAGCGACGCGGCGATGGTTCCAACGAAGTCATCGACCGGGAAGAAGCTGGCGATGGAGATCAGCGCCAGAATCGCGGGAAAGAGAGCAAAGAAGAAGTAATAGGCTTGTTGAGCGGCAAGGTTCAACACATCGTCGGCGATTGTTTCGTTGACCGTCCGTTTCAACAGTTCGCCCAGGCTCAGCGGCAATTTCAATCGCCAGAACATGCACTGGGCGGGAGCAAGCGGATTGCCAAGCGTGCCGTTAGCCCGTCCGCGCGTGGTATAACGCAGCGTTTCTATTGTTCGTCATCCTGGAGGATCTATGACCCGCATTACGCGAAGCACCCTTCGCCAGCCTCGCCGCAGCGCCCCCGGCGCGAAGGCGGTCTTCGCCCTGGCCTGCGCTCTGCTCGTTGCCACGTCCGGCCCGAGTCCGTCGGCGCAGAGCAAAGCGCCCGCTAAGCAGAAACTCGACGAGACGTATACCGCGAAGATCAAGGAATACCTGTCCGATCCGCGGATTTCGACAGAACTCGTCGATCACCTGCCTGCTTCCGATACCGTGCCTTCACCGCTGAAGACGCTCGGCCGAGTGGTAGGCATGCACGGTGAGCTCACGTACTCGAAGGACATCTACCGCTATTACGAGGCGCTCGATAAAGCCTCTGACCGGATCTCGATGTGGAATATCGGGAAGACGGAAGAGGGCCGTGACATGGTGCTGCTGGCGGTGGCCGATGAGGCCACGATCAAGCAGATCGACAAGTACAGAGGAATGATCGCCTCGCTCACCGATCCGAGAAAGACGACCGAGGAGCAGGCGCAGGCGTTCATCAAGACGGCGAAGCCGATCTACTGGATTACGAGCGGCATGCACTCGACCGAGACCGGGGGCCCCGAGATGCTGCTCGAACTGCCGTACCGGCTTGCCGTCGAGGAGACGCCGTTCATCCAGGCGATTCGTAACAACGTGATCACGATCATCACGCCGGTCATCGAAGTGGACGGGCGCGACAAGCAGGTCGACACCTACTACTTCAACAAGAAGCGCGCCGCCGGAGAGTCTCGGCTGCCGATGATGTACTGGGGCAAGTATGTGGCCCACGACAACAATCGCGACGGCATGGGACAGTTCCTCGCGCTGACGCGCAACGTGACGAAGACCTTCAACGACTGGAAGCCGACGGTCATGCACGACCTGCACGAGGCGCAGACATACCTGTACGCTTCGACCGGAACGGGTCCGTATAACGAGCAGATCGATCCCATCACGATCGACGAGTGGTGGCTGCTGGCCAAGACCGAAGTGATGGAGATGACGAAGCGGGGCGTTCCCGGCGTCTGGACCTACGGGTTCTACGACGGTTGGGTGCCGAATTACATGTTCTTCATCGCCCATTCGCACAACTCGATCGGGCGATTCTACGAAGTCGCGAGCTATGGCCCGGATCCGCGTCCGCTGCAGGCGGCGGGAAACGTGACCAGCCGTGAATGGTTCCGGCCGAACCCGCCGCTGTCGGCGATCCAGTGGGGGCCGCGCAACAACACCAACATCCAGCAGTCCGCGATCCTGATCGCGCTCAATCACGTCGCCAAGAACAAGGAGACGTATCTCGAGAACTACTGGATCAAGAACAAGAATGCGGTGAACAAGGGCAAGAACGGGCCGAACTACGGGTGGGTGATCCCGGCTACCCAGACCCACAAGGCCAACGCAGCCGACGCGGTGAACGAGCTGCGACGTCAGGGGCTGGAGTTTCACACCGCGACGTCCGCATTCAAGGCCGGCAGCATCGACGTGAAGCCTGGCGACTACATCATCCGCGGCGACCAGCCCTACCGGACGATCGCGGACATGTACTTCGCCGTCCAGAACTATGCACCGTCGAACCCGAATCCGTACGACGACACTGGCTGGACTTTCCAGTACATGAGAAATCTCTCGATCAAGCCGATCACCGACAAGGCTGCGTTGACGCAGCAGATGACCGCGGTGACCGGCGACGTGCGCGCGCCCGGAGGTATCGAGGGCACAGGTCCGGTGGTTGTCGTGGAGCACACCACCGACAACAACCTGGTGACGTTTCGCTTCAAGCACGCGGGGGTGAAGATGCAGGCGGCGGAAGAGGATTTCGAAGCCGGCGGCCACAAGTTCCGGGCGGGCTCGTTCGTGATCGCGAACGCCGATCGTGCGGTGCTCGAGCCTTCACTCAAGGCGCTCGGACTCTCGGGGTTTGCGGTCGCTGGCGCTCCAGCGGTGCGCATGCACGATCTGGATGTGCCGCGGATCGGTTACATCCACAGCTGGTCGAACACGCAGAATGAAGGCTGGGTGCGCGCCGCGTTCGATACCTACGGCGTTCCCTACACCTACTTCGGGGATATCAAGCTTCGCGAAGGGAATCTGCGCCAGAAATACGACGTGATCGTGTTCCCACACGTTGGTGGCAACGCGCAGTCGCAGGTCGCAGGGATCCCGAAGACCGGTGCGACGCCGCTGCCCTATAAAAAATCCACCGAGACGCCCAACCTCGGTTCGCCCGACCAGGCCGATGACATCCGCGGCGGTATGGGTTGGGAAGGGCTGATGGAGCTGCGGAAATTCGTCGATCAGGGGGGCACGCTGATCACTGAGGGATCCACCGCGACGATCTTCCCCGATTACAACTTCACGACCGGTCTGACGATCGAGAATCCGACCGGACTCTTCGTCCGCGGCTCTGTTG
>Ga0126304_10001212_pt1 | contig 11910 bp, 10 predicted proteins | sample Plot25_FD_92538 | JGI IMG/M metagenome (GOLD analysis project Ga0126304, IMG submission 92538) | Serpentine soil microbial communities from UC McLaughlin Reserve, CA, USA - Plot25 | ecosystem: Environmental > Terrestrial > Soil > Grasslands | place: USA: UC McLaughlin Reserve, Lake County... | reverse complement strand
CGTCGTCCAGACATCAGCGGGCGCTCCCTTGCCGACGCTCGCGGGTGTGTCCCGCTCGCGCTCGGTCGCGCCTGAGGCTGCTGTCTTCCTCCTCGCTCGCAGAGAAGAGCGTGTCTGCTCACTCCTCCTACGCTGAGGATCTAGTCGTCGGATGCGGCGTCCAGAATGCCGGCCCGCTCCTCGGCGATCGTCGTGTCGTCGCCGTGGCCGGTCTTGACGATCGTCTGACGAGGCAGCGCCAGCAGTCGATCGGTAATGCTCATCAGCAGAACACCACGGTCGCTGAAGCGGCGCCCGGTCGCGCCGGGCCCGCCGTTGAAGAGGGTGTCCCCGGTGAATACCGTGGCGAGGTCCTTGGCGTAGAGGCACACCGACCCAGGTGTGTGGCCTGGGGTGTGCATCACCTCGAGCGTCAGGCCGGCAACCTCGATCTCGTCGCCGTCACGCAGCTCGCCGTCGGGCGGGACATGGTGGGTGAGCTGCCACAGCGGACCATCATCGGGATGCAGCAGGACCGGCGCTGTAACGGCCGCCGCCAGCTCCGGAGCGGCTCCAACATGATCATTATGGGCGTGCGTGCACAAGATCGCGACCACCCTACGGCCCGCAACGACGCGGAGGATCTCGGTGGCGTCGTGGGGGGCGTCGATGATGACGCATTCCTGGTCATCACCGACGATCCAGACGTTGTTCTCGACGGGGACCGTCTCATGGTCGATCGAGAACGTGCCGGAGGTGACTGTGTGATCGATCCCGGCCGTCATGCCCGAGTACCAGCGAGGTCCGCATTTTCCATGATCACGACTGAGCGCAGAACATCACCGCGATTCATCTTGTCGAACGCGGTCTCGATCTCGCCGATGGCGATCCTTTCGCTGACCAAGGCATCCAACGGCAGAACCCCGGCCTCCCCAGGACCGGGGTCGGGCACCACGACGGTGACCTGCTCCACCGGTGCACCCTTGCTGCGGGCGTTGATCCCTTGAACCTGTAAACCTCCGCCGCTGGCCTGACCCGGCATCGCGCTCCTTGTCTCGAATCCGCCTGCATCGTAAACGGCGTGGAATTCATTTGACCTCAAGTGCGGTTGAACCTGCATAGTGGACGGACGTCCACCCGCGCTTTCCAGAGCGCGAGACTCAACTCCCGCAGGAAAAGGCTCGGTTATGTCTGCCGATCTCTCGGCTCGTACGCCGCAGGCGCCTACGTCGCTGCCTGGCATCGCGGCGCTCGAGGAAGCGGCAGCCATTGCGCCGCCCGTCCATCGGATCGGCCGTGACGGAAGCCCGAAGCGCCGCGCCAGCGACTCTCTGTGGCGGTTGCGCCATTACCTGGGCCCTTACCGCGCCCGCTTCATCTGGTCCGCGATCCTGGCCGGCATCGGGATCGGCGCCACCATCGTCGTGCCGCTGGCCACCAAGGCCGTGATTGACGGCCCCATCGCCAATTCCGATCACCGAGGTCTGTATGCGCTGGGACTTTTCGCCACCACGCTGGGAGCGATCGAGGCCATCCTGATGTTCCTGCGTCGCTGGGTGGTGACGCGGGCAACGCTGGGCACCGAGACGGCGATCCGTACCGACCTGTATGCCCGCATGCAGCGGCTGCCGATGAGCTTCCATACACGTTGGCAATCCGGCCAGCTGCTGTCCCGAATCATGAACGACCTGTCGACGACTCGCCGGTTTCTCGGCTTCGGGCTGCTGTTCATCGTGATGAGCGTCCTGCAGATCGCCGTCACCACGGGAATCCTGCTGCACCTGTACTGGCCACTCGGTCTGGTGGTCCTGGGTTCGATCATTCCGGTCACCTGGGCTTGCCTGCGGAACGAGCGGGCATACACGCAGATCTCGAGGCAAGTCCAGGACCAGACCGGCGACGTTGCTTCGACTGTGGAGGAAGGTGCGTACGGGCTGCGTGCAGTGAAGTCCTTCGGCCGAGCCGAGCACATCTTCGGCAAGTTCGATTCGCGTGCTGTTCGGCTCTATGACACGTCGTTGGCGCGAGTTCGGCTCAGCGCCAAGTTCTGGACCTTCCTCGAAGTGATCCCCAGTCTGACCTTGATCCTGGTGCTGGGCCTGGGCACGGTGGCGGCAGGTCAGGGCCAGCTGACGCTCGGGACGCTGGTGGCGTTCCTTACCCTGTTGCTGTCGTTGATCTGGCCGGTGGCGGCCCTGGGATTCCTGCTCGCCATGGCCCAGGAGGCCATGACGGCGGCCGACCGGATCGTGGAGATCTTCGACGCGGAGAACGACATCGTCGACGGTGAGCTGACCCTGTCACCGGTCGAAGGCAGGGTGCGCTTCGACGGTGTCAGCTTCCGCTTCCCGGACGCGGACTCCGATGTCCTGCATGACGTTAATCTCGACATCGCGCCCGGGGAGACCCTCGCGATCGTCGGCGCCACCGGTTCGGGAAAGACGGTGCTCACCCAGCTGGTCGCCCGTTTGTACGACGTGACCGCCGGTGCCATCACCATCGACGGCGTGGACGTACGGGACCTTCGTCTCAGCCAACTTCGTCAGGTCGTCGCCACTGCGTTCGAGGACCCGACGTTGTTCTCCATGTCAGTTCGGGAGAACCTGGCCCTGGGTCGCCCAGACGCGACGGACGCCGAGATCGACGCTGCCGTCGAGATCGCTCAGGCCCAGTTCGTCCGCGACCTTCCGTGGGGTCTGAGCACTCGGATCGGCGAACAGGGCATGAGCCTTTCCGGCGGTCAGCGTCAGCGGCTGGCGCTCGCCCGGGCAGTGCTCGCCCAACCGGCCGTGCTGGTCCTGGATGACACCTTGTCCTCCCTGGACATCCATACCGAGGCGTTGGTCGAGGAGGCGCTGAGACGGGTGCTCGCCGAAGTGACCGGCATCGTTGTCGCACATCGCGCGTCGACGGTGCTTCTGGCGGATCGGGTTGCCCTGCTCTCCGACGGCACGATCACCGCAGTGGGCACCCACCAAGAGCTGCTCGGGCGGGTGCCGGAATATCGAGCCCTGCTCTCTGCCGACGTCGAGAGGCCGAACTTCACCGCCCCGGCAGGCAGGCAACCTTCAGAGAAGGTTGCGTAGTGACTGCACCTGCAGACCAACAGCAGGGTTCGGAGCTGGATCAGTGGCGCGGGATTGCGACCGAGCACTCCGACGAGATCACCGAACGCGCCAGCATCTTTCTGCGCCGGCGCAGTCGTGCACTACTGGCCGATCTGCTGCGTCCGTACGGTTCCTCACTCTGGGTCCTCATGCTCGCGGTCGTCATCGAGAACGCGGCTCGGCTGAGCCTTCCCTGGCTGGTGTATCGGGCCATCGACTTCGGCGTGCCGCCGCTGCTGAGCAGCGGCGACGCTCGAGTGCTTTACCAGACCGTGGGTTTGATGGTGCTGGCGGTGCTGGTCCAGTGGGGCAGCCGGATGTTCTTCCTGCGGCAATCTGGACGGATCGGCCAGGCGGTGTTGTTGGAGCTTCGCCGCCAGGTCTTCCGTCACTTCCAGCGCCTCGACGTGCAGTTCCACGACCGCTATACCACCGGTCGGGTGGTCTCCCGGCTGACCAACGACACCGACGCCATCGCGGAGTTGCTGGCTGAGGGCTTCGACGGGCTGATCACCGCAGCCCTCACCATGATCGGCGTCGGAGTCTTACTGGTCACCTTGGATGTCCGGCTGGGTCTCGCCTGCCTGGTTTGCTTCCCGATCCTGACGGTACTTATCCGTTGGTTCTCCCGCGCGTCCACCCGGACCTACCGCCGGGTGCGGGAAACGTCCGCGCTGGTCATCGTCTCGTTCGTGGAGACCATGACCGGGATCCGCGCCGTCCAGGCCTACCGGCGGGAGCGCCGTAACGCCGAGATCTTCACCGACCTGTCGCAGCGCTACGCGGAGGCGAACACCAAGTCCTTTCGGCTGATCGCGATCTTCATGCCGGGCGTGCGGCTGATCGGCAACCTGACTATCGGCGCCGTCCTGCTGTACGGCGGACACCTGGTCATCGAGGACCAGATGACCATCGGCGTCCTCGCCGCCTTCCTGCTGTACCTGCGCATGTTCTTCGAGCCGATGCAGGAGATCAGCCAGTTCTACAACATGTTCCAGTCCGCATCGGCTGCGCTCGAAAAGCTCTCCGGCGTCCTGGAGGAGAAACCGACAGTTCGCCCGGTCGCTCGGCCCGTCCCGCTGCCGCAGGCGCGCGGTGCCATCGACTTCGAGAACGTCTTCTTCTCCTACGTCGAGGGGCGCGACGTGCTGCACGAGTTCGACCTGCACATTCCACCGGGCCAGACCGTCGCACTGGTCGGCACCACTGGGGCCGGTAAGACCACGATCGCGAAGTTGATGGCCCGGTTCTACGACCCCACCGGCGGGCGCGTGCTGCTCGACGGTGTCAATCTTCGTGACCTGACCGAAGACGATCTTCGACGCGCCGTGATCATGGTGACGCAGGAGAACTTCATGTTCGACGGCACAGTGGCCGACAACATCGCCTTCGGTGGGCCGAGCGCGATCCGGGAAGACATCATGCACGCTGCCGAGTCAGTGGGGGCCGGCACGTTCATAGCCGGATTGCCAGAAGGCCTCGACACCGACGTCGGCAAGCGCGGCGGGCGGCTGTCGGCCGGCCAACGCCAGCTGATCACCTTCGCCCGGGCCTTCCTCGCCGATCCCCGGGTGCTGATCTTGGACGAGGCCACCTCGAGCCTGGACGTCCCGACCGAGCGGTCGGTGCAGCGGGCGTTGCAAACGGTCCTCCCGGATCGCACTGCGGTGATCATCGCGCATCGCCTGAGCACCGTGGGGATCGCGGACCGGGTGCTGGTTCTCGAGCACGGAAAGATCGTCGAAGACGGCACCCCGGCCGATCTCATCGCTCGCAGCGGTGGCCGCTACGCTTCGCTACACCGAGCCTGGCTCGATTCGCTCGCCTGAGCAGGGAAGGTCGGAGTTCGTGCCGTTACCCCCAGAAGCAGGCCCAGAGGAAATCGACGAGCGTTTCGGCACCGGCCTGGACGAGACGGTCTGGACGCCGGCCTACCTTCCTGCGTGGAGTTCGGCGCAGGCGTCGGCTGCGACCTACGCCGTCGATGCCAAGGGTCTGCGTCTTTCCATCCCGCCAGAGCAGCCGTTGTGGTGTCCGGACCTGCACGACGGCCCACTGCGGGTATCCGCGGTCCAGAGCGGCAATTGGTCCGGCCCGGTGGGCAGCACCCGTGGGCAGCAACCGTTCCGGCCAGGCCTGGTCGTCGCCGAGGCCCAACCCCCGCAGTGGGGCTTCACGCCGCACTACGGACACATCGAGGTGACGTGCCGGGCCACTCTCAGCCCACGGTCCATGTTCTCGGCGTGGATGATCGGACTGGAGGACAAGCCCGAGCACTGCGGTGAGATCTGCCTGGTTGAGGTCTTCGGAGACAGTGTCGTGAGTGGGACGGGCGGCGTCACGATGGTGGCCCTGGGCCGTGGCATTCATCAGTTCCGCGACCCGGCTCTTGCCGAGGAGTTCTCCGCCGACCCGTATCCGCTGGACGTCAGCCAGCTTCATCGCTACGCCGTGGATTGGCAGCCGGGACGAGTCGACTTCTTCGTCGACGACGTTCGCACGATGTCGGCTGGGCAGGCTCCGAATTACCCCATGGAGCTGATCATCGGTGTGTTCGACTTCCCAGATAGGGCCGACCCGATGGACGCCACCCCACCAGTGCCCGAGCTCGTTGTCAGCCGGGTGCTAGGCAAACGGTCGAGCGTCGATCGGTAATCGCGTAACGTCAAGCCACGACGGCATCGACAGCGGCGCTGCCAAAGATGACGTCCGCAACCATGGCAGCCGCGCCGGTGACGCCCGCACGGTCACCGAGGATCGTCGGTGCCACTCGCAGGTTGGCCGTCGCCAGCGGCTGACTGCGATGCAACAAAGTGTGTCGCACGCCGAGGATGAACCGCTCGTGGGCATGCGCGATGTCGCCGCCGATCACCAGCACATCCGGGTTGAGCAGGCTGACGGCCGTGGACAACACATCACCTAGCGCTCGACCGGCTGCGCTCACGATCCGTACGGCATCGGGATTTCCTTGGCGGACCAGGTCCACCACGTCACGGGTGGTGTTGGGCTGGTGCCCGAGCCGTCGCAAGTCCCGGACCATGGCTCGGCCGCTGGCCACGGCCGCCAGACAACCTGGCTCACCGCAGCTGCTGCAGGTTTCCTCGATCCCCGGGATCTTCGCGTGCCCGATGTCGCCTTCCGCCGAGTCGGAGCCGCGCAGCAACTCACCGTCGACGACTATCGAGGCTCCGATCCCGGTGCCGACCTTGACGAAAAGCACCAGGTGGGCGCTCGGATAAATCCGACGCTGCTCACCCAGACCGAGCAGATTGGCGTCGTTGTCCACGACGGACGGCACCGAGTAGTGGCTGAACAGATGATCACGAACCGGGTAGTCGTCCCAGCCAGGCATGCTGATCGAACGGGCAATCCGGCCGGTGGGCCAGTCCACCGGGCCTGGCACGCCGAGCGCGACACCGCGCAGCGTGTCGGATGGGCGGCCCGAGTGCTTCAGCAGTGAGTCGAGTTCGGTAGTTACGGTGCCCAAGACAGCGTCGGGCCCCTTCTCGATCGAGCTTTCGATCACCATCTCCTGGATCACCTCGCCCGCGGCAGTGCTGACCGCGAGCCGGCCATGGGTAGCACCGAGGTCCGCGACGAGCACGGTGATGGCCTGGTCGTTGATGCGCAGTCGGGTCGACGGCCGGCCGCGCCGAAGATCGGGGATCGCGCCGTCTTCGGTGAGAAAGCCCGCCCCGAGCAGCGCATCGACGCGGAGCGTTACTGTCGAGCGTGAGAGGCCGGTCACTCGTTGCAGTTCGCCTCGCGTCGCAACGGTCCCGGTCCGGAACAGCTGTAGCAGATCGCCGGCGCTGTTCGGTCCCGATAACACGGGGGCCGCCTCTCTCTGGCCGTTGGATCCCGGGCTCTTTGGGCCGGTGTAGCGGGCAACCATGTGCCCGGTAGACGGTGCAAAACAGTTTACGGCCGTTACCGAAATTTGTCCTCAAATCACCCTACTTTCGTATTGTCATCGGTCCTAATTGGGGATTGGATTGTTGGAAGTGGCCGGGGGGCCTTGCGATTTCCGATCCGACGACGCCCGATCGAGCCTCGAAAAGCATCGAGAACCGAAGGAGATCGAATTGCGCAGATCACGTTTCCTGGCAGGAGTGGCGCTGACGGCCATGCTTGCCGTAGCCGCTTGCGGCGGCGGCGACAGCGGGGGGAGCGACTCAGGGTCCGAAGGCGGCGCGGCAGAGGACAACGCGCTGACGATCTGGACCACAGAGGACCAAGCCGATCGGGTGGCCGCTCAGAAGAAGATCTTAGACGCGTGGGCTCAGAAATCTGGTGCCACGGTCAAGCTCACCGCCGTCGCCGAGGACCAGCTCACCACCGTCCTGACCTCGGCGGCTGCGGCCAACGACTTGCCCGATGCCATCGCCGCACTCTCCCTCAACGGCGTCAACCAGCTCCGCACCGATGATCTACTCGATGTCGACGCCGCGAAGGAGATCGTGGACGGGCTGGGCCCGGAGACCTTCCAGAAGCGCACGCTGGAGCTGACCAGTGCCGATGGTGACCAGCTCTCCGTCCCGAGCGATGGGTGGGCTCAGCTGCTGTTTTACCGCTCCGACTTGTTCAAGGCCGCCGGCCTCGCCGAGCCGAAGACCTACGACGACATCCAGAAGGCGGCGAAGGCGCTGAACAAGGATAAGACAGCGGGCATCGTGGCGGGCACTGCCCCAGCCGACTCCTTCACTCAGCAGACCTTCGAGTGGGCCGCCCTGGCCAATGCATGCCAGCTGGTCGACGACGGCGGCACCGTCACCTTGAACAGCCAACAATGTGTGGACGCCTTCAACTTCTACGGCCCTCTGATGAAGGACTACTCGGTTAGCGGCAATCAGGACGCGGACACCACCCGGGCCACCTACTTTGCCGGTGACGCTGCCATGGTGATCTGGTCCTCCTTCATGCTTGACGAGCTGGCCGGGCTGCGCAAGGACGCCTTGCCGACCTGCGACAAGTGCAAGGACGACCCGGGGTGGCTTGCCGAGAACAGCGGTGTGGTGGCCGCGCTCCAGGGACCGGGCGGCTCGGCACCGGTCTCCTACGGTGAGGTCGTGTCGTGGAGCGTGCTCAACGACGCCTCACCGAAGACCAAGGACCTTGTCACCTACATGATGAGCGACGGCTATATCCCGTGGCTCGCCATTGCTCCCGAGGGCAAGGTGCCGACCCGATCTGGCACCGCCGCCAACCCCAAGGAATACGTCGACGCCTGGAACAAGATGGAGGCCGGCGTCGACAAGAAGGAGATGCTGTCGAACATCTACACCCCTGAGACACTGCAGGCCGTGTCGACAAGCCTGAACAACTTCCAGCGGTGGGGAATCCCGCAAGGTCAAGGCCAGCTGGCGGCCGCGGTGGCCGGACAGTTCGTCGTGCCACAGGAAGTGGCGAAGATGATCAACTCGGGGCTCAGCGCAAAGGATGCGGCCGACCAGTCGCAGAAGGCCGCGGAAGGGATCAAAGAAGACCTCGGCTGAGCGAACGTTCGGCTGAGCCCTGCGTCAAGTACCAAGGGCTCAGCCGGCGTTCGGCCCGGCATCCGCACGACATGCAAGGAGCACCGGTGGCAGTAGTGACAGGCGAAACAACGTCGAGCGACACCAGAAAGCGGCGAACTCTGACCCAACGAGACGCCCGGCTGGGCCTCTGGCTGATGTCTCCAACATTGCTAGTCGTGCTGGGCATCGTGATCTTTCCCCTGCTGTGGTCGATCTTGATCTCCTTTCAGCGGTTGCGGCTGATCGAGATCGGGCGGGCCGATTTCTTCAAGCCGCTCACCCTGGCCAACTACGAGCGAGTGTTGACCTCCAGCAACTTCTGGACGAGTCTGATAACGACCTTCGTCTACACCTTCGGCTCAGTGGTGCTCTCCATTGGGTTAGGAGTGCTAGTCGCCATGGCTGTGCGGCAGCCGTTCCGGGGCCGAACGCTCGTCCGCGCCGCATACCTCTTGCCCTACGTGGCGCCGGTGGTGGCTGTGACGTTCATCTGGCGCACAATGCTCAATCCGCAATTCGGGATCATCAACGAGATAGGTCAGTCGTGGCTCGGTTGGGACGAGCCGATCGCCTTTCTGTCTCAAGCGCAGGGAACGTGGGAAGTGCTGGGGTTGGACATCCCGGTACCCACGGCCCTGCTGACCACCATCGCGTTCGAAGGATGGCGATACTTTCCGTTCGCGTTCCTGTTTCTGATGGCGCGGCTGGCGGCCATGTCGGGTGAGCCTGAAGAGGCCGCCCTGGTCGACGGGGCGACGCCCTGGCAGTCGTTCCGGTTCATCGTCTTGCCGCAGCTGATGCCGATCATCGCCCTGCTCGCCGTGCTGCGCACCATCTGGACGTTCAATGAGTTCGACGACATCTTTCTGCTGACCGGCGGCGCCGCCGGCACTGGTGTCGCGAGCATTCAGATCTACAACTACCTCACCGTGCAGCGCAATGTCGGTGCCGCCGCGGCTCAGTCGGTGATCATGTCATTGATTCTGATAGGCCTGCTCGCTATCTATCTGCTGATCCTGCGCCGGAGAGGAGAGCGGGTATGAGCACTCAAACCATCGTCACCCCGCCGAGTCAGGTGGCTGCCCCCCCGCAACAACGCGCCCCGGCGGGAACGAGACACCGAGTGCAGAGCCGGGTTTTCGGCATTGGTCGCTGGGTTGTGATTGCCGCTTTCTTGATTGCGACACTGGTGCCGTTCTACTACATGCTGCTGCTTTCGGTGAAGCCGATCGAGGCGTTGTTGCGTGATCCGAGCTCCATGATCGTGAGCCCGTCGGAGTTCACTCTGCAGACCTATGTCGACGTGTTGGCGCCGGTGGCGTCAGGAGGTCAAGGCTTCGGCCGCTTTCTGGCCAACAGTGCTGTGGTCGCGCTGGCCTCGGTGGCGCTGGCGCTGCTGATCGGGATCCCTGGTGCGTACGCCATCGCCCGGCTGCCGTTCATCGGCCGCAAGCAAGTCAGTGGCGTCTTCCTGGCGGCCTACCTGTTCCCGGCGATCCTGATGGCTATTCCGTTGTTCGTCGGCTTCACCCGGATCGGATTGCGCGGCTCCCTGGTGGGACTGATCGTCGTCTACACCGCACAGACTGTTCCGGTGACGATCTACATGCTGCGCAACTACTTCGAGACCGTACCTGAGGCCATCGAGGAGGCGGGTCTGATGGATGGCCTGTCCCGGATCGGCGTGCTGCGGAAGATCAGCCTCAGACTGGCCATGCCCTCGATCATGTCCACCGGGCTTTTCGTGTTCATGATCGCGTGGAACGAGTTCCTCTTCGCGCTGCTGTTCCTGGTCGACCGCCGCGAGCGGTGGACCGTCTCGCTCGGCCTCTCCCAGCTATCCGGAAGCGTCGAAGTTCCTACCACAGTGCTGATGGCGGGCAGCGTGGTGCTCACCTTGCCGATCATCATCATGTTTTTCGCCACCGAGCGGTTGCTGACCGGTGGCCTGACCGCCGGTGCCGAGAAGGGCTAAGCGCGCGTGCATGATCGACTCAATGTGGGTGAGGCCGATTTCCTCACCGACGCGCCGGGCAACCCCTGATGGCCTACCTGGTCGAACTCACCGAACCCCGGGTCGTCGGGCTGCGGGATTACCCGACGCCTGAGCCCGGTGCCGGTGAAGTGCGCGTCCGGACCAGGTACTCGGGCATTTCGGCTGGCACCGAACTCACCATCTACCGCGGCACCAATCCCTACCTGGACAAGCAGTGGGATCCGCACACCGCCCTATTTCTGCCCGGATCCCGATTCTTGTCCGGCTCCTCGACCTTCAGCTATCCGGTTGACGCCTGGGGATATTCAGAGGTGGGTGAGGTCGAGGCCGCCGCCGACGACGTTTCCGAGCCCAAGGTCGGCGAGGTGGTCTGGGGCATCTGGGGGCATCGCTCGCATGCGGTGCTGCCGGCGAACAAGTTGATCGGCCACACCATGCCCGCGGGCCTCGATCCTCTGGTCGGCACTTTCGACCGAGTCGGCGCGGTGGCGCTCAACGCCGTGCTCGCCTCCGGGGTATGTGCAGGTGAGTCCGTGGCGGTCTTCGGCCTGGGCGTGATCGGGCTGTTGACCACTCAGCTGTTGATCAGCCAGTCAGCCGAAGTGCTGGCCGTCGACACTGTGCCGTACCGGCTCGAACTGGCGGCGAAGTTCGGCGCGACCCCATTCTCGGCCAACGAGGGTGATCTTGCCCTGGCGGTCCGGGAGTACACCAGTGGGCGAGGAGCCGACCGGGTGATCGAACTGACCGGTGCCTATCCGGCCCTTCACCAGGCAATCCGATTGGCGGGAGTAGGCGGCACGGTCATCGCGGCCGGCTTCTACCAGGGGCCGGCGACCGCACTGGCGTTGGGAGAGGAATTCCACCACAACCAGGTCACCATGATCTCGTCGCAAATCGCCAACGTGCCGCCTGCCTTGCGGAATCGCTGGAGTCGGGACCGGCTGCACCAGACGGTGATGCGGTTGTGCGCCGGCGGGCGGCTAGATCCTATGCCGCTGGTGAGCCGGGTCATTCCGGCGACCCAGGCAGCCGAGGCCTATCGGCTCCTCGATTCACCACCGGCCGAGCTGATGCAGGTGATCTTGAGCTTCGACGAGTTCTCCCTGGGGAGCCAAGGGTCGTCCTCCCCTCGGGAAGACGAGTTCTCTCGTGGGGCCAGGGGGGTCGTCCCCCCTCGTGAAGACGATCTCTCTCGGGGGGGTGAGGGGGGGTCGTCCCCCCCTCGCGAAATGGACACCGAATGAGACACTCCCTGCGCTTGTCGGCTCAGGAGCAGTATCTGCGGGGCGCGACGGTGATTGAGCGATGG
>Ga0126304_10001211_pt1 | contig 11912 bp, 12 predicted proteins | sample Plot25_FD_92538 | JGI IMG/M metagenome (GOLD analysis project Ga0126304, IMG submission 92538) | Serpentine soil microbial communities from UC McLaughlin Reserve, CA, USA - Plot25 | ecosystem: Environmental > Terrestrial > Soil > Grasslands | place: USA: UC McLaughlin Reserve, Lake County... | reverse complement strand
GCCAGGAAACGGTTTTCTTTAAATTTAAGGGAGGCTTTGTAGTCGAGAGTCAGGAGTCAGGATACTAGATACCAGACAATCTTGTAAGATATAATTAAGTTTCAGGTTCGCGTCACTGGACATGACGTTTTTGGGGCCAGGCTATCTCTTATATACTCTCTTATATTAATCCAGCATCCAGCATCAAGTATCTTGTATTCTTGTATCCCGACTCCCGACTCCCGACTCCCGACTCCTGACTCCCCCATTCGGCATAGAATTTCCATATAAAAAATTCCTGCTATCTTGCACGTCCTTAAAAAGTTTTTGAATTATGGAGTATAGTAAGATTATCGCTGTTACAGCAATGCCAGGCTTGTATGAATTATTGACTAGCAAAAGCGATGGCGCTATTGTACGTTCTCTCGAGGATAAAAGCACAAAATTCGTGTCTTCACGTATACATAATTTCTCACATCTGGAGAGTATAGAAGTTTTTACCGTAAGGGAAAATGTAAATCTTGTTGATATCTTTCATGCCATGGAACAAGAATCGGAAAACATTCCGGACGGAAAAGATAATGCAGCATTAAAAAAGTATTTTGAGAAAGTGTATCCTGATCTTGACTTTGAGAGAGTGTATACCAGTGACCTTAAGAAAATGGTCAAATGGTTTGATGTACTAAAGGCGAATGAAATTGAGATCAAACTTGGCCAGGCTGCAGAGCCCACGGAAGAAGAAGCCGTCCCAGAACCGGTGGCCGAAGAAGTTGTGGAAGCGCCAAAAACCGTTAAGGAAGAAAAGAAAGCTCCTGTCAAAAAGAAAGCCGCTCCCAAGGCAAAGGCCGCAGATACTTCCAATAAAAAAGAGTCGAAGGAGGCAAAACCCCAAAAGGCTGCTCCTAAGAAAAAAAAGGACGACAAGTAATCTATTTTGAATGCTGAATTCTGAACCTTGCATGAGTATTAACGCGAGGCTCAGTCAACATGCCACCGGCGGTAGGCATATTAAAGATCAATATTAAAATAACATAATATTTGAGTTGTGAATCTTAAATTTCGCATGTTCAAACTCAACATTTAAAAATAGCAAGTGATGGAGAATATAACAGCAGATATAAAAAAACTACCACGGGAGTTTTTGCCAGAAGATTTTACTGTTACAACCTGGGAAAGTCTTGAACCGTATTTTAAGGAACTGATGGATCGACCTATCGATTCAAAAACCGCCTTAGAAAAGTGGCTTAAAGACATGAGTGAGCTCGAAGCAATTGTTAGCGAGGATGCATCATGGCGACAGATTCGTATGACGTGCGATACAGAAAACAAAGCGCTGGAAGAAGCGTTCACATATTTCTGTCTAGAGATTCAACCGAAAATACAGCCATATGGTGATGCATTGAACCGGAAACTTGTAAACAGCCCATTCACCGGTGAATTGCCAGAACACAAATACTTCACTTACATGAGAAGTGTAAAGAAAAGTATTGAACTGTTTCGCGAAGAGAACATTCCTATCCAGGCAGAGTTGAGTGTGATGCAACAACAGTTTGGAGTGATCTCCGCTAAGATGACAGTTGAAGTGAATGGAAGGGAGTATACGTTGCAGCAGGCCGCAAAGTTTCTTGAGGACAAGAATCGTGCTCTCCGTGAGGAAGTTTATCGTAAGATTAATGAGAGAAGGTTACAGGATAAAGAATCACTGAACAATTTATTTACGACACTCGTTCAAAAAAGAAACCAGGTCGCCAAAAATGCGGGCTTTGAAAATTACAGAGATTACAGATTCAAAGAACTTGGACGGTTCGACTATACGAAGAAAGAGTGCTACCAGTTTCATGAAGCGGTGAAAGAGCATGTCCTACCGCTTGTGAACAGTATTTACGAAAAAAGGAAAAAGAAACTGAACCTCGATACTTTACGTCCATGGGATCTCGAAGCGGAGCCCGAAGGCGTACATCCCCTGAATCCATTCAAAACAGGTGATGAGTTATTGCAAAAAACAATTTCCTGTTTCGACCAGATGCGACCGTTCTTTGCAGACTGCCTGCGTCGAATGAACGAAATGAGGCGCCTCGATTTGGATAGCCGAAAAGGGAAAGCACCTGGTGGGTATAATTGCCCATTGTCTGAAACAGGAGCACCGTTCATATTCATGAATGCGGCTGGGCAGATGAGTGATGTTACCACGATGGTACACGAAGGAGGCCACGCTGTACATTCATTCCTCGCTCACCCTCTTGAGCTATCCTCATTTAAGGAATATCCGATGGAGATTGCAGAGGTGGCCAGCATGGCTATGGAACTTTTTAGTATGGATTACTGGGAAGTTTATTTCGACAATCCCGGCGATTTGCTGAGAGCGAAAGCGCATCAACTCGAAAGAGTGATTACGATTTTCCCATGGGTAGCAACAATTGATAAATTCCAGCATTGGATTTACGAACATCCCGACCATGATCTGGAAGAAAGAACAGCGGTCTGGGTAAATGTGCTGAATGAATTCTCTTCGGGAGTAATTGATTTCAACGGACTCGAAGAATACCGGAAGTACGGATGGCAAAGACAGTTACATTTGTTTGAAGTGCCATTCTACTATATTGAATATGGAATCGCCCAATTAGGCGCAATTGGGTTATGGAGGCAATATAAGAGTGACAGGGACGGAGCGTTGAACAATTATGTGCGGGCTCTTAGCATGGGGGGCACGAAAACGTTACCCGACTTATATCGTGCAGCAGGCCTGGAATTTGATTTCTCCCCCGGCCATATAAAAACGCTGATGGAATTTGTAAAGGGGGAGCTTGACACCGTTCATCTCTAAAACCGGCCACCGCTAAAGTAATAAAAAAATACCCTTAAAGTAGTATAGTAATTATAGAAACAAGAATATATATTTGTATCATAATCATTAATTGAAAAGATCAGTACTGATCTTCCCGATAAAAAAGCTACTAATCAGAGCCTTAACCAAAAGTCCCTGTGTTTCTACACCGGGGCTTTCTTTTTAAACGCGGAGCACGCGAATTGAGGCGAATTAGCGCGAAATGCGAATGCTCACGGGTTCATAAACTTTCGGTAAGAATAATCAGACACCTTTACGGAACCAGCGAAGACCCAGAAAAGGTTCGGGGGAAATAGCTATTGACAATTTTTACAAATTCCGGAAACGACCATTTGATAATCGGTGGGTCGAAATCCCAGGGGCAGTGTAACCCTTGGAATGGTAACACCTTCCAGGCAGGTAGTAGTGTTGCATTCTGTACAGAGAAAGTGAACATGATTGTCGTGATGATGGCCTTGCCCGCAATCATCTTTACACAATGCATAACGAACCGAATTGTCTGTTGTAGGAATTGTATGAATGATTCCCTTTTCAAGAAAAGACTGGAGTGTGCGGTAGACTGTTACACGGTCGAATTTTTCGCCTGTTTTCTTTTCAATGTCTGAATGTTCCAGGGCGCCATTGTTATTCACAAACAGTTCAAGTATCTTCTTCCTGCTATCAGTGATGCTTAGTTGATTTCTTCTTAGTATAGTATCGAGCGGGGTGTTCATACTTAATTGCTAAACGAATTATTTACAAAACGTTTTTGAGTCGGTTCCTTAAGCAGAACGGCAATATCTTTCTCCAACTCTTCCATTTCGTCTTTTTTCAAACCGTCATAAATTTTCTTCCTGACATTACCATTCTTGTCTACTAACGCAAAAAATTGGGTATGTAGAAACTGTTCGTTGATATTTTGCGCATTGTTTTTTGGATCATCCAACAAGTAACTCACACGTGCAGTATTGTAAAGACTATCCTTTCGGCCCGTTAAAAAAATCCATTTTTCGGTGTTCACCCTGAGTGAGTCGGCATAATGTCTTAACCGCGCCGGGTGATCGTTCGCAGGATCACAGGTATGGGAAAGGATGCGAAAATCAGGTTCGTCCTTATAGACTTCATAGATCTTCTTCATATTGGTGTTCATCTTCGGACAAATGCTGGGGCAGGTAGTGAAAAAATATTCCGCCACATAGACCTTGCCTAAAACGTCCTCTTGAGTAACCTGTTTTCCGTCCTGGTTAGTGAAAGTAAATGGCTGAACATAGTTCAGGGACTGAGACTTTTTATCAGCGTATCCCGGAATGACCCGGGCGATCGTGAAATAGAAGCCAACGACCAGCACGGTGAAAAACACCAGGTAAAAAATCCACTTTTTGCGCATAGACATCAATTGAAAGTAAAGTTACAACGCCAACCGGCTTTATTCCGGGTATGAAAGTAAGGAATAACATTTTGTTTGCAACTTTGTTGCATATAGAATTACTGGAGCCATATCTTTGCTCAATGAGTTTTAGGATCAATTGGGACGCAATCGGAATTACCACCTCCCTGGCTTGTGCAATTCACTGTGCGGTTCTTCCGATGATTCTTTCAACATTGCCGATTTTTGGCATCAACATCGTTGATAATGTGGTTTTTGAATATTTTATGATTGTGCTGGCGTTTTCTATTGGGTGCCATGCGCTCTGGCATGGTTATCGGAAGCATCATCATAGCTTTACACCCCTTATCATTTTCTGTTTTGGGATCTCGTTGCTTTTTGCCAAACAGTTATGGCACGCGTACCAGTTATGGCTGCTGCCTTTTGCCGTGATCCTGATTATTTCGGCCCACCTTTTGAATTATCGCTCTTGCCGGGTTCACAATCATGCTCATTCTGATGATTGCAACCATTAAGCTTTTCCCAATTTAACAAACAGAAGCCGGTACGGTTTTCTAAATTTGCAATTATAAACATCGCGTTATGATTAAAACAGGAAATCCCGTCATAAGTATATACACAGAAATGACTCCTAATCCGGAGACAATGAAGTTTGTAGCCAATAAACTCCTGTATCCCGGAAAGAGTCTTGACATTCCGGATGTAGAAAATGCTAAGCCATCACCTTTAGCCATCGAATTATTTGGCTTTCCATTTATCAAAGCGGTTTTTATTGCCAGCAATTTCGTAACACTTACCAAAACAACTGATACTGAATGGACAGATGTTATTCCAACCATTCGCCAGTTTTTGAAAGAATATCTGGAAGAAGGTAAGTCTGTCATCAATGAAGAAGAAGTGGCAGCGATGAAGCAGGAGAGCAGCAACACTGTGACCGCGGATGATGATGACGTTGTAAAACGTATTAAAGAATTACTTGAAAACTATGTAAAGCCAGCCGTTGAAATGGACGGTGGTGCTATTCAGTTCAAAGAATACAAAGAAGGTGTTGTTAACCTGATGCTGCAAGGATCATGTAGCGGATGTCCTTCTTCGATGATCACTTTAAAGGCTGGTATTGAGGGCATGATGAAACGAATGATACCTGAAGTGAAAGAAGTGGTTGCTGAAGCTGAATAAAGTTTTTCACATTTTTCCTTTCTTTTTAAACCTTCCTCCTACAGGAAGGTCTTTTTATTCCCCAGGATCGAAGTCCCGTAATAAACATAAAAGCGGCGTCTCCCTATTTGAGATTATCATACCGTTTCGCAGTTTACGCATAATCCGTTCCCTATTTGTTATTCGTAATCCGTTCCCCATTTGTTATTCATAAAGAGGGGATCAGGCTCTGGAATGCTGATACAGCCATGAACAAAGTCACTACCCCCTCTAATCGATCTCTCCGGTCCCTGTGACGGAGAGATCTTATTTTATCTGACCAAAACATTTTCTTGCATTCTGGTAAATTTACGCGTGCTATACCCATAGCAATCAATTTGTTTTGAATGCTGTAAATTGCTGAAAACTGTTGCAATGATTTTTGTGTATTTACTATTTTGTTTAATAATGGCAGTGCTGATCATCGCGGCAACACTTCCGGACAAATATCATATCGAACATTTTACCGTCATCAAAAGATCGATTAGAGATGTGATGGATAAGGTGGCTGATCTCAATTATTATGCAAAATGGAATCCCTGGCAAATGATGGAAAAGGAAGGTCAGTACAAAATTACCGGATCACCGAAAGTGCCGGGACATAAATACAGCTGGCAGGGAAGGAAAACAGGGGTTGGAAGCTTAACCCTCCGTAACATGGATAATCGCCACGTTCATTTCGATCTCGAATTCATTAAACCCTGGAAAGCGCGGGCAAAAGATGATTGGGTGTTCGAGGAATGGGGAACCGGTGAAACGAAAGTTACCTGGCAAAATAACGGTGAGCTACCTTATCCACTGGCTCGTTTGATGGGGCGGTTTTTGAAAAAAAATTTAGAGAAACAGTTTGCCGAAGGTCTGAATAATCTGAAAAAGTTATGTGAAGCATACTCTTCATGAAAAAATTCTCAATCATCTATTCTGCCTGCATATTCGTATCGCTTGCCTCGCCTGCGCAGCTGGCTGATCGTGAGATCAGGGATTTAAAAAATGGACATATCGCGAATGATACGAGCTATATCTACTGGCTTCCTTTTCAGCCCGGCAAAAGCTACTTTCTTGTTCAAGGCTGGGAAAGTAAGCATTCACATAAAGGTGAACTGTTACTCGATTTCAAAATGAGACCAGGAACAAAGATCTTCGCGGCAAGAGAGGGCAAGGTTGTGGACATCAAGCAGGATTCTGACAAGGGAGGAGTTAAAGGCGAATTTCTTAGTGAGGGAAATCATATTATAATTCAGCATACCGATAGTTCTTATTCTGGTTACTGGCATTTGGAAAAGGATGGAGTTCGTGTGCATGTTGACGATCAGGTTGTGAGAGGTCAATATATTGGCAGAAGCGGCAACACTGGTTATTCAGCCTTTCCCCATCTGCATTTTTATGTTTATAAGAATGATGGTGAATTCAAGACCTTGCCCACACGATTTGTTACAACGACGGGTGTCCGTTATTTACGACCCGGCCAGTATTATAAAAGCAGCCATCAATAATCAACGTGCAGGAGATTTATGCTCGGTTCATAGAAGGTCTTCAGAGTACATCCTCATTGGAATTTATCGCAGTAATTTTTGGGATTGCGAGTGTGGTATTTTCTCGCATGGAAAATATACTCGTTTATCCAACTGGTTTGATCAACACGATACTGTACACTTATTTCTGTTTTTTCTGGTGGGGTTTATATGCCGAAGGAGGTCTTAATTTTTACTACACTGTAATGAGTATCTATGGCTGGGTTTTATGGTCGCAGCAAAACAGAACAACGAAAGAAAAAAAATTACATATCTCCAGCTCTTCCGCCCGGGAATGGTTAATTGCTACGGTGTTTTTTTTAATTGCCTGGGCGATTCTTTATTTCATTTTGAAGAGATACACAGACAGTAATGTGCCCTGGGGTGATTCGTTTGCATCGGCTTCGGCCTATACCGGTATGTGGTTGATGGCTCGAAAAAAGCTTGAGAATTGGATTTGGTGGATACTCACAAACGTTGCTTCGATTCCATTGTATTTTTACAAGGGTGCGGTGTTTACAAGCGTTCAGTATTTGGTATTTCTAGTCTTAGCTGTTCTGGGTTATGTCACCTGGCGAAAAAAACTTTTGAACAGTGGAAGTTAAAAAAATCGTCATTCTCGGTCCAGAATCAACTGGTAAAAGCACCTTGTGTGAGGAACTTGCCGGTCATTATAGAACGGTATGGGTACCTGAATATGCGAGGACATATCTGCACGACCATGGGATGGGTTATTCGTATAATGACCTCTTAACGATCGCGAAGGGACAACTTGCATTGGAAGATAAATATGCAGAAGACTTCAAAAACAAGCTTCAATCACTGTATTCCGGGCTCTCTACTCCCGAGTCTCCAGCGAACAGCAGACCTTTTTTCATTGATACAGATATGCACGTGATGAAAGTCTGGTGCGAATTTGTTTTCGGTAAATGTCACGATTGGATACTTCACCAGGTTGCCCGGAGAGAGTATGATCTTTATCTTTTATGTGATATCGATCTTCCGTGGGTGAAGGATGAATTAAGGGAATATCCCGACTTTGAATCCAGGCGAAAGCTTTTTCGGTTATACAAGGATATGATGGTTAATCAAGCTGATCCCTGGGTTCAGATCCGGGGCGATTATCGGCAAAGATTTATAAAAGCGGTCAGAGCTGTCGATCATTTATTGGCAGCACAGTAAATCTCATATACTTTTGTGATGACTTGCCGCAGACTTTATCCTTATGCATTCTTTCCTCAGCAAAAATCATAGATACCTGTTTTTCGGCGCATGGTTAGTCATTAACCTCTTTCAGGCATGTTCAACAGAATTGTTCGACGACGAAGCATATTACTGGGTCTATTCTCAATTTCCTGCCTGGGGCTATTTTGATCACCCACCCATGATCGCTATTATGATCAGAGCAGGTTACGCTATTTTCAAGAGTGAACTAGGTGTTCGATTATTGGTTGTTTTGGCGAATGCCGCTACTATTTTTCTAATTAGTAAGTTAATCGATGATCGAAACGATAAACTGTTCTACGCGATCGCACTTTCCGTTGCAGTAGGTCATATTGGGGGAATCATCGCAGTTCCTGACGTTCCGCTGTTATTTTTTGTTACATTATTTTTCTTGATGTACAGGCGATTCTTAGACAACATGAGCTGGCCGAATTGCCTGATGTTGGGAATCAGTATTGCTTTGATGCTATACACTAAGTACCACGGAGTGCTTATCGTTTTGTTTACGCTGCTCTCAAACCTTAAGCTATTTACAAGGTATCAGACCTATATTGCCGGTATTGTATCGTTGGTTCTTTTCGCGCCTCATCTTCACTGGCAATACGTGCATAATTTTCCTTCCGTGCAATATCATTTGTTCGAACGCAATGCAAGTGCTTACCAGCTTGAATATACATCGGAATATCTGGTAGCACAGTTGGCTTTAGCCGGCCCCTTCGTGGGATGGTTATTGATCTGGTCAGCGATCCGTTACAAAACAATGTCACCAGTCGAAAAAGCTTTGCAGTATACACTAATCGGATTCTATATTTTTTTTCTCATTAGCACCGTAAAGGGTCGCGTAGAAGCAAATTGGACGCTGCCGGCATTTGTCGGACTTATTGTATTGGGTCATCAATATCTTAAGGATAAGCCGCACGTCACAAAATGGGTTTACAGATCTTTGCCATTAACCTTATTTCTTGTGTTGCTTATGAGAATTTATATGATGATAGATGTGGAGAGAATGAGAAAAATTGGCAAAGACGAATTTCACCGGAATACGGAATGGACAGCGATCATCTCTCAGAAAGCACGTGGAAGACCTGTTGTATTTGTGGACTCATATCAGCGACCTTCCAAATATTGGTTTTACCAGCAAGACCCTGCGTTGGGGTTAAATACACCCGATTACAGGAGGAATAATTATGATTTCTGGCCGATTGAAGAAAGTTATATTGGCAAGCCGGTATTCGTTGTGGGAGATGATAACAATCCCGTACTTACGGATAAGATCGTAGCACCGCAACTCAAAAGAAAAGCATCAGCTTTCATTCCCAGGTATTTTTCTTTTATGAAGGCTCACTTTACCGATATAAAGAGCAGATCGGCATCAGATAAAGTTGTAAGTTCCTTTGAGGTGAGTGTTCCGGACGAGTATCTAACATATTTTCAGACTGCACCATTCGATACCGCATCAATTCAATTAGCGATCATAAATTTCACGGACAGAATACGATACTTTCCTTCGGCTACCAAAGTGAACGAAATCCGTGAATGTAATGCACGGTTGTCCGTAACGTTTCCTGTTCGATTACCAAAGGGAACATATGATGCACGACTCGGCATATCAAGTGCAGTACCCGGAGAACCTACCTTAAATGGTCCAAGCTTCCGGATAAATATTAAGTGATATTTTTTCTTTGTCTTCTTCCTGTCTTCTCTTCGTGTTGTTTTGTGAACCCATTAACTGTTTTAGCGGAGAGGTCACAAAAAGAACACGAAGAAAAGACACGAAGGACATGAAGAAGTCATCATTGAATTAATTCCTGTATATCCGGATCGTTTTGCAGGTTCACCATTTGGCGTTGTACCCAGGGGTATCTTATGGAGATATATTTTGACAATGGCTTCACTGTATACTTCTTCGGATTTCTTAGTGATGCCGCGATCATTGCAGACTGTTGTCTTGTAAGTTTACCTGAAGGTTTTTTAAAGTATTGCCTGGCTGCCGCTTCAATTCCAAAAACGCCTTTGCCCATTTCAGAAACATTCAGATACATTTCGAGAATTCTCTTCTTGCCCCAAACCAACTCGATCATAAATGTAAAATATGCTTCAAGTCCTTTTCTCAACCAGCTTCTTCCCTGCCACAGGAAAACATTTTTTGCTACCTGTTGACTTATGGTGGACGCTCCTTTAACCCGCTTAGGATTTTTCTCATTATGAGCCATGGCCTTCTCGATGCTCTTCCAGTCAAATCCATTATGATCAGGAAATAGCTGGTCTTCCGCCGCAATCACAGCAATCTTGGGATACGAAGAAATTTCTTTCATGGGGACATAATCCCGTTTCAATCCATCGCCGCTGATCCAGCTTGACAGTTGAGTAAGAGTAATGGGAGGATCGACCCATTTTAAAAGGAGAATGTAAAATAATTGCAGAAAAAACAGGACGAGGAATAATCTTTTAATGAACCGCCAGATTCGTAAGCCTGCTCCTGTTGTTTTTATGGCCATGCCCCGGTAAGCTTTGTTGCAAGATACGAACGGAGAAATTTCTGTTGTATTACATGTAATGAGGAAGATTTAAAATGCTTTCTTACCAGTCATACGTACATAGACTGCTTTATACTTTTTCCCGGTTCGATCTCCTCTGTTTTGCAGATGTTTCCATAAAAATCCGGTAGCCGCGATCCCCGCTGCAATGGCCATTACAGTTAGTTTGTTTCCGTCAGATAAGGACTCGCCTCGATAAAGTGTATTCACAACCTCTAAAACTATAAAGCCTACTCCTCCAATGATCATGATCTGTGGAAGAAGTCCTCCCCCGGCTCCTCTTGCACCGCCTGACCTATTGGTTGTGTAAAGATATTTCGCGATTTCCTGGTAATGGAGGCGGATGGTATAAACCATCGTATCTAAAGCAGGTACTCCAAATGGCGTCGGCACCTGCCGCACGTCAAATTGCTCTATGAACACCGAATCATTTTTTATTTGTTTAATCACGCCATTTAACGTGAAGCCTGTGTAAGTAACAGCAGAAAGAAATGTTCCGGGGAAATAAGTTTTCAGCGTCCTGTTATTTTTCTTCTTTAAAACGATATAGTCCGAGGGTTGAGCCGAAGCAATTAACGAGAACGTGATAAGCAGTATTGGTAACGATAATCGCAGCATGCGATAACAAGATAGGATGCAAACCATTTACAGTACTCTAAGGTTCTGTTAATCTAGTTGATTTTTTCGGCTAAAAAAATTGTTCCCAGCAGCAAAGCAATCCCGAACCCAATGAGAAGTGTACCCGAAATTTTGTTGATCAGTGAAATATTGTGTAAGGTTAACCTGCTTCTGAGTCTACCTGCCATGAGCACTTTGAAAGTATCGGCGGCGATATTCAGTGCAAGGCAAACTGTAAAAATTATCATCCGCTCATGAAAGCTATACTTGATCGCAAAGTTGGTAGCTGTGGCAAGCCAGAAAATGAATACGTTTGGATTTAAAGTATTTATCAGGAACCCTGATGAAAAGATCTTTGCCATGTCTCTTTTCCGAAACCGTACAGTTGGTTCTTCAGAATTACCCTGAAGTTTGATTCGTTTGAAGAACACGTAAAATATTCCCAACAGTATTAAAAATGCGCTACCAACCAGGCCTAACGGTTTTTCATATACCATTAAGCTTTTTACCACCTCCGAAAACGCATTGCTAACAATGACCAATACAATATCACTCAACCACACCCCAGCCACAAAGCAAAATCCACCATCCTTCCCGTTAACAAGGCTCTGCTTAATAATCGTAAAGATGACGGG
>Ga0126304_10001209_pt1 | contig 11920 bp, 12 predicted proteins | sample Plot25_FD_92538 | JGI IMG/M metagenome (GOLD analysis project Ga0126304, IMG submission 92538) | Serpentine soil microbial communities from UC McLaughlin Reserve, CA, USA - Plot25 | ecosystem: Environmental > Terrestrial > Soil > Grasslands | place: USA: UC McLaughlin Reserve, Lake County... | reverse complement strand
TCGTCCTGCTCCTCAACGAGAGCGGGGTCTACCAGAGCATCCTGCGCTACACCGGCATCTACCAGAGCGTCCGGGTGGCGAGCGCGACCGCCATAGCCACCGGCGGGCTCTTTATCACGGACTTCGCGGTGGGACCGGAAGGCCTCGGGATCATGGACTTCCATCCGGTCCCGCTCTCGGTGATCCTCGCCGGCGCGGTCTTGGCCTACCTGCAGCTGGTCGCGGTGCGGCTCTACCCGCGGGTCTTCTACGAGATGTCCTTGCGGGAGGTGGGACGCCAGACGCGGGCGGCCATCGTCGGGACCGAGGAGTCAGGCGTCGCGCTCGCCGGGCACATCTGGCGCTCGGCGACGATGGAGACGCAGGTCGTCGGCTTCGTCAGCGAGTCTCCCGAGGAGGTGGGCAGGCACATAGAGCGCGTGCCGGTGCTCGGGGTAGTCGAGGACCTTGAAGAGGTCATCTCCAGGCACGGTCTAGACCAGGTGATAATCGCCAAGCCGCAGGCGAGCCGGGAGGAGATGGATCGCATCTGGCGCGCCTGCATAGAGGCTGGGGCCGAGGTGAAGGTCATGCCGGACCTTGGCGAGTTCCTGGCCCAGGGTGCCATTAAGCTGCGCGAGCTCCAGATCGAGGACCTCCTGGGCCGCGAGCCCGTGGATATAGACCTCGACATCCTCTCGGGCTACATCAACGGCAAGCGGGTGCTCGTCACCGGCGCCGCCGGCTCGATCGGCAAAGAGCTCTCGCGCCAGATCTCGCGCCTCGGGCCCGCCCGCTTGATCCTGCTGGACAGGGACGAAAGCGGGCTCTACTACCTGAACCAGGAGCTCCACCGCGAGGACTTCCATGGCATCGAAGTCTTCGTCGGCGACGTCACCATCCCCGAGCGGGTGAGCTTCGCCTTCGAGCGTTTCCGGCCGCAGCTGGTGTTCCACGCGGCGGCCTACAAGCACGTGCCGATGATGGAGCTGCAGGCCACGGAGGCCATAACCAACAACGTCTTCGGCACCCTGAACGTCGCCAGGGCTGCCGGGGCCTACGGGGCGGCCAAGTTCATCAACGTCTCGACGGATAAGGCCGTCAACCCGGTGAACGTGATGGGCGCGACCAAGAGGCTCTCCGAGATGCTCGTCAGGAGCATGGCGGCCGAGTACCCCGAGACCGTCTACGCCTCAGTGCGCTTCGGGAACGTGCTCGGAAGCCGCGGCTCCGTGGTGCCAACCTTCAAGCAGCAGATTGAGGCCGGTGGCCCCGTCACCGTCACCCACCCCGAGATGATCCGCTACTTCATGACCATCCCCGAAGCCGTCTCCCTGATCTTGCAGGCCGGGGCGATGGCCGACGGCTACGGCACCTACGTCCTTGAGATGGGCCGCCCCGTGCGCATCACCGACCTAGCGAAGAAGATGATCGAGATCATGGGCGCGCCAAACGCCCGGATCAAGTTCATCGGCCTGCGCCCCGGCGAGAAGCTCAAGGAGGAGCTCTTTGAGGAGGGCGAGGAACGCAAGCAGACCGAGCACCCCATGGTCTTCCAACTGGTCTCGGAGAACATGAGCCCGCCCAGAGATCATGACCTCTCCGAGCTGGTAGACAACATGGTCTTCCACGCCAGGAGCCAGGACGGAGGCCGCTCGCTCCAACTCCTGCGCCGGGCTATCCCGAACTACTCCGCCGCAGACCTGCCCGAGACCCTAGAGAGCGGCCTCAACTACCCGCCCCAGTGGTAATGGTAATCTAACTGGTCAGCCCCTCAGCAAAGGGCGCAGCTCAGCCGATCCTCACGCGCGGCAAAAACCTCTACCAGAGAGCCGCCCCCTAAGGCACCGCGACCGCTTCAAAGTCGAACAGAAGAAGCTGACAAGCTGAAATGCTGACTGGCTGACAAGCCCTTATTGGCGGGTGGCCCTGCGACCCCTTATCCCTAGGTACGTGATATAGCCCCCGATGAGCAGGAAAACGACGATGATCGGGAAGTGTAGGAGAGCCAGGTAAGGGTCGCTCTGCAGGTCGTTCGCGTACCAGGTGTAGGCCCGCGTTATCCACGAGAAGAGCGTGAAAAGCCCCGCCGCCAAGAGCAGGGTAGATGCGCGCCAAGACAGTCTCATTACCGCCAAGAGTGTACCAGGGCGTGGCCCCTTCAACTAGCCACAAACAGGGGCAAAGGTTATACTACGCGTAACTGTTAGATAGGGTTTGCAACCGCAAGTACCTGAAGAATTGAGTTCACGGAGGCTAGGATTTTGGCAGATTTGAAGCAGCGCACCCTCGACGAGGTAAAGGCGCTGAGCAAGGACGAGGCCGTCGAGATCATGCGCCAGGCCGGCATCGTCGGGGCCGGGGGGGGCGGTTTCCCGACGTACTTCAAGTGGAAGAACCCGCAGCCGCGCCTGATCGTCAACTGCACCGAGTCGGAGCCCGGCTACTGGGCGGACAAGATGCTCCACCGGGAGTACTTCGACGAGTTTCTCGTGCTCTTCGAGGTGATGAAGGCCGTCTTTGGGGTGGAGCAGATCATCATGGGCGTCCACTTCAAGGACGAAGGGTGGTTCTCGCGCTACGACGAGAACGCCGACGGGCTCTACGACGTGGTCCACGTCCCGGACAAGTACTCGATGGGCGAGGAGAAGACGCTCATCAAGAACATCTTCAACGAGGACAAAGAGAAGTGGGTGCCGCGCCGGGTGGAGCTGCCCGATGGCAACAAGCGCCCCGGCCTCCCGCTCGACGCGGGGCACATCGTGAACAACTCGGAGACGCTGCTGAACATCTACAACGCGTTGTTCCTCGGTAAGCCGGTGACCACCAAGTACCTCCAGGTCTTCGGTCCCGACCTACCCCTCAAGCTCTACGAGGCGCCTCTGGGAGCGTCGGCGACCGAACTGGTCTCTCTGGCCGGCGTGGACGTTGAGGCAGAGGCCGGCAAGCTCTCCGTTATCGACGGCGGGCCGTACCTCAACGAGATGGGCATCGAGTCGTTGGGCGAGGGCGACGCCTTCGTGCGCCGCACCACCAACGGCTTCCTCGTCATCCCGAAGGGCGTGGCGAGCAAGGAGTACGCCGACATCAAGACCAAGCGCCCCGAGGAGGGCATCCTCTCGCTCGCCGGCAAGGTCTCCGGGGTCAACCTCCCGCTCGGCGGGCGGTTCCTCAAGCCGGCCACGGCGCTCATATCCGAGGGCGACGAGGTCGAGTACGAGCAGAAGATCGGGGAGCCCGTGGACGAGGGCTTCTCCATCGGCGTGTGGGCGAGCATGGCAGGCACGATCTCCTCGATCGAGGAAGACGTCGTGGCCATCTCCGGCGGCGCCGTTCCCCAGGAAGTGGCCATAGAGGAGGCCGAGGCCGAAGCGACCAGGTAGGTCTCGGGCCTCGGGCCTCGGGTAGCACGCTTCAGGTTGGGCTGGGGCTTCGCGCCCCGGCCTTTTCGTTACCCGATCTATTGGCGTTTGGTTTTTTGAGAGGTTTGCTCTCCGCCGCCGTTCGGGCGGGGGAGGAGGTTCTGCGCCTGTTGGGAGAGGCGGGTGCGCAGGTCGTCGAAGGTGATGCCTTTGAGGGAGGGGAGCTCGAAATCGCGGAGCATGCGGGTTAGGACGCCGCTGCCGCCCAGCTCGATCCACTCCTCCACCCGCATCCGGGCGAGGGTCTCGACGACCCTGACCCAGCGTACGGGCGCGACCATCTGGTTCTTGAAAGCCTCCTTTACGGCCTCGGCGCTTGTGAGCACCGACCCGTCTATGCCGCTCACAAGCGGGACCTCGGGCTTATGGAACTCGACGGCGTCGAGGACCCCTCGCATCTTCTCGCTGGCCGCCGCCACGTAGGGCGAGTGGGCCGCGAAGGACACGTTGAGGGGTACCTTGCGGCCGCGGATCCTCGAGACCGCGTCGCCAACGGCGTCGCGCAGACCAGATACGACCGTCTGGCAGGGGGAGTTGTAGTTGGCGACCACCGAGCCCCCCGCCTCACCGAGTGCTCTCTCGACCTCCTCTGGGTCGGCCCTGAGGATAGCGACCATCCCGCCCGGGGTCTTCTGCGCTGCCTCCGCGAGAAAGCGATCCCTCTCTGCCACCAGCCAGAGACCGGTCTCGAAGTCGAAGCACCTGGCAGCGTAGGCGGCACTGTACTCCCCGAGGGAGTGTCCAGCTACCACGTCCGGGCGCACCTGCAGGACGCGGCTCTCGTCGGCGTCCTGGGCGGCGCGGGCGAAGATCTTGACCTGGTCGGGAACGCGCTCGCCGACGACACGCCGGATCCTCGGCAGAAGATCTTCTGCCGGCTCCGCTACGCTGCCCCCCTGTCCCGGAAATACGAACGCTCTCATCTTCTCACCAGCCTCTGTTCCGTCCCAGGTATACGCTCACACCTGCCCCCCCGCGTTGCAAAAGGGTGGAGAAGCGCTTTTTACCACACAACCGCGGCGTTTAATAGGGCTTTCACGGCGGTACCGAAGGGCGGAGCCGAAGGGCGCGAACACTCCAGCGTCGCTCACTCCGCCTGTATGTCCCTGCGTACCTGCTCGTACTCCTCGCGCCCGATCTCGCCCCGGGCGTATCGCTCGTCCAGGATCTGCCGCGCGGTGTGATCCCCTGCGCTGGCCTCGCGAAAGGCGCTCGAGACGCCACGCAGCGCGCTCGAAACGGTCCACTTGATCACCAGGTACAGAGTAGGAAGTAGGACGAACACGACGACCATCGGCAGGATACTGAGGATCAACAACTCAGCACGGACCCGACACCGAACATAGCAACGCCCTATCCCGTCCTCTAACCACACGCCGCCGTTAGTGGGTCAAGCTACAGCCTACGGTGCCACGACGCGCAGGGCCCCCGGCAACACCCGTGCCTGAAAAGCGCGCGTGGGCGCGAGGATCTCACCATCGACGTGGGCGGGGACCTCTTTGGCCAGCACCACTTCGACCTCCCGCGCCCGCGCGAGGTGCACCTTGGGGTGCCTCGGCAGCGTGCCGCCGAGCGCCGCCGGTACGAGCCGCAAGACCTCAGTCCTGCTCACCTCCTCGGACCAGACCACGTCGAAGAGCCCGTCGTCTAACCTGGCCTCCGGCGCGAGCCTGAACATAGAACCGTAAGTCGTCCCGAGCGCCACCGCTACCAGAATGGTCTCGGCCTCGACGACCTCTCCGCCGTCGAGCCTGAGCGTGGCCTCGTGGCAGCGGAACCCCCAGAGCAGCCGCCCCACCGACCACAGGTATCTCCCCATCCCTCCCAGGTATGACGGGGCCTCGGCTACTCCGGCCGCGACCTCTGCGTCGAAACCTATGCCGAGCCCGTTGTTGAACCAGATTCCGTTCACGTCCCCCGCATCCACGACGCGCACCTTCCCCCGGGCGAGCACCTCGAGCGATCGCCCGAGGTCCGTGCCCACCCCGAGGGCCTTCACGTAATCGTTGCCGCTGCCGACCGGCAGCACGCCCAACGCCAGATCCCTCCCCACGCAAGCCGCCGCAACCTCGTGGACCGTCCCGTCCCCGCCCACCGCCACGGCCATAACCCCGTCGGGCAGCCCCGCGACGATGCGGCCCGCATCCCCCGGTCCCCGTGTCACGCGCCAGACCGCTCGCACCCCGCGCTCCTCCAGGAAACGCGAGACGAAAACGCGCCGGCGGCCCGCGCGCCCCCTGTCCGCCGCCGGGTTCAGAACGAGGTGTGCCTCTCGCCACAAAGTAATGGGAAAATACCAGAACCACCTCCCTCCGGCCCCAACACCCATCCGATATAAACCTCGATCCGAGGGTGAAACTTCGTGCCTGGAAGTTGCTTCGAGAGCATTCAAAGGGGCTACTGCCTCTGGTTTTCCAAGACCTGTGTAGTCTCGGTTGTTCTTCGCCGCGTAGGTGGTAGGGAGATTACGGCCCCGTTTGCGGGGTAAACGCCGGAAGATCTTCTCCGCAAAGACTTTCGGAGGCTCGCGTAGCGGGTGTCGACCTCTTTTGCATATTAAGCTAAGGTGCAGGTAGAGAAACTCCCTGGGTCCCGAGTGAGAGTCGCGCCGGGGTGGGAAAGGGGTACAATACCGGTCTACATGACGAGCGCGACCGAGACCTGCCTGCATCTGGGGGGCTTGCGCCCCTCCGCTGGTTCCAAGTACCGGTGCCCGGCTTGCGGGGAGACGTTGGATCTCGAAGACGTCGCCCGGTGGGTTCGGGAGGCCGAGAGGGACCGCGATCAGTCTTATTCTCTGGTTGAAGGTGACGGGTTCGGCGACATCGTGCGCGAGGAGTTGCAGAGGGAAGTCTACCGTAGGCGGAGGGTGATGTACGACTTGCAGAGCGTACCCCGCGTGGCGATGGCGAGGCCGGAGATGATCCTGGTCGTCTACGACGCCCGGAGCGCTTCTTACGAGTGTCGGATCTTCTACAAGGAGCCGCGCCCTGCCGGGGTTGTGGAGCAGCTTAGCGTGGAGGCGGGGTGGTGGTCCATCCTTGATCTGCGCACCGACCCGGACCCCGTCGTGCGGCTCACCTCCGAGAAGGTAGAGGAGTTCCACGGCTTGCGCGGCAAGTTCTCCGACGAGGGTGCGCCGGCTCCAGGCCGCCGCGTGTTCTACGCAAACGAGTTCTAGGATAGGTCGCTGGCTTTCGTTACGGTCGGCGGCTAGAATAGATCGGCCGTTGGTGTTCTCTCGTGGGGATGAGGTGCGATGAGCGGGAACAACTTCATAGCGATGGTCGTTATGATCCTGATACTGCTCTTTATCCTCGTGTCCGTCGGCCCGCTAATCACGGCCTTCTGATGAGAGGGTAAGCCGCCAGGATGGAGTAGGCGGCCCCCGCGCCGCCGAGCACGCTCTCCACCAGTTCTGCGTGATGGACGAAGAACACCGGAACCGGCGAGGGGCTCTCCACCGTCTCCAGCGCCACCGACCGTCCGCGCGCTCGGCCGAGCGTCAGGTGGGGCACGTAGTTCCGGTCTTCGCGCTCGAAACCTAGAGGCTCAAGAGACTCCTCCACGTCCCGCGCCAGGGCGCGTAGCTCGTCGGCGCCCTCGCCGAGGAGGGCCCACAGGATGCGGGCCCTCCTCGGGGAAGGGAAGGCTCCGAAGCCGGAGATACTGGCCTCGAACGGCTCGTGCCTCTCGCGTACCGGCTCGAGCGCCTCGGCTAACCGCCCTAGATCTTCCTGCGAGACGTCGCCCAGGAACTTCAGCGTCAGGTGTATGTTCGCGGGGGGCGTGAGGCGGACCTTCCCGACCACCGGTAGCCCGCGCGCCGCGTCGGCCAGCGCCTCTTGTGTTTCGGGCGGCGGGAAGACGGCGACGAAGGTCCGCACGCGGGTTCCGGGTTCTACCCCGGTCCCGGATCGACGCCGTTTCCCCGGGTTTCGGTCGTGCGGCCGAGGGCGGCCCGGTTGGCTATGAGGGCCGCGGTGGCACCGGCGCCGACCCCGTTGTCCACGTTCACCACCGAGAGGCCTGGCGAGCACGTCTGGAGCATGCCGAGGATGGCGGCGGTCCCGTCACCGCCGAGGCCGTAGCCGGTCGAGGTTGGCAGGCCGACGACCGGCACGGCCACGAGGCTCGCGACCACGCTAGGCAGCGCCCCCTCCATGCCCGCTGCCACGATCAGGCAGTCGGGATCGAAGCCGCGGAGCTCTTCGAGGGGACGATTCAGGCGGTGTATCCCGGCGACCCCGACGTCGTGGAAACTCTTGACGTCCACGCCCATCTCGCGGGCCACGGCGACCGCCTCCTCCAGGACCGGCAGGTCCGAGGTTCCCGCGCTTATGGCGCCGGCGCGGCCGCCCGAGCGCGCGGGCTCTCCCGCACCAAGGACGACGGAGCGACCGGCGTTCCTCATCGGTGTGGGGGAGAGAGAGCGCTTCAGCTCTGCAACGACTTCGGGTGAGGGGGCGCTGACGACCACGCGCTCGCTCGAGGCCAACAGGGTCTCGCAGATCCGGGCCACCTGCTCGGACGTCTTGCCTTTAGCGTAGACGACCTCGGGGACGCCCTTGCGCGCCCGGCGGCCGAGGTCGAGGACCGCGAACTCGTCCAGGTAGCGCACCTCCCCGCTCCTCAGCTGCCCGGCGGCGGCCGAGGGCGAGAGAGCGCCGCCGGCCACCGCCGCCAGGATCTCGTCCAGCTCTTCGGGTAGATCGGGCATCAGGGCCTAAGTGTAACCGCTGACGCGGCGGGGTAGAATCCTCCGGTCTGGCGTGGCCACCGAAGAGAGGTGCCGGTGACGATCATCGAGTTGGTACTCTCCGCGGTCGCCATCGTCGTGGCCGCGGCCCTGTTCACCAACGCTGTCGAGATCCTCGGCGATCGGTTGGATCTGGATCAGGGGTCGATCGGGAGCGTGCTCGCCGCCGTCGGCACCGCCCTGCCGGAGACCATGATCCCCATCGTCGCCGTCGTCTCGATAATCTTTACCGGGAACGCAGCGGCGGGGGAGGTGGGTGTCGGGGCGATCCTCGGGGCGCCGTTCCTCCTGGCCACGCTCGCCATGTTCGTGGTGGCGGTCTCGATACAGGGTTTCCGGCGCCGCAGGGAGACCGACGACGACGTCGCGATCGACAAGGGGACCGCCAAGCGGGACCTGCTCTTTTTCCTCGTCTTCTTTGCTCTGGGCGTCGGAGCGGGTCTCGTGCCGCTGCCCTTCTTCTTGAAGGTGGTCCTGGCGGTGGTGCTCGTCGTGGCGTATGGGCTCTACGTCTGGCGGACCATCCGGTCCGGCGGTGAGAGCATCGAGGAACCGCCAGAGAAGCTGGCCCTGTGGCGCACTTCTTCCGAGGCTCCGATGTGGGCCGTGGCGGCACAGCTCCTAGGGACCGTGGCCGTGATGGGCGCGGGGGCCCACTTCTTCGTGAGCGCCGTGGAGCACCTCTCCGAGGCCGCGGGGTTACCGGCCGGGCTGATAGCGCTCGTGCTCGCGCCCCTAGCTACGGAGCTGCCCGAGAAGTTAAACTCCGTGATCTGGCTGAGGGGCAACAAGGACACCCTGGCCCTCGGGAACATAACCGGGGCGATGGTCTTCCAGAGCACGATACCGGTGGCCCTTGGCCTCGCGTTCACGAGGTGGAGCCTGGATCCGCTCAACGCCCTCGCCGCGGCGCTGGCGCTTATCGGCGGCGCGTTCCTCTACTTCCTGGTCAGGAGAAAAGAGCCGATCGAGAGCGAGTACCTGCTGGTCGGGGGGGCGCTGTACGCCGTGTTCCTCGTGGTGGCGCTAGTCACCATCCTCTAGATCCCGGTCCGATGGTGGCGTCCGATTGTTGGTAAGATGGGACCGGGGAAGAGCGGACGCGAAGGTGCGATGATGGCTTACGGCGGCGCGAGGCGACGGAGGAGGGTTAGACGTTGTTAGACGCGGTTTTTTGGATCGCGCTCGTCAAGGTACTGGCCGTAAACCTCATCCTCTCCGGCGACAACGCCGTGGTAATCGCTATGGCCGCCCGCAGCCTCCAGGGCTCTCAGCGCCGGCAGGCGATCATCTGGGGTGCTGCGGGTGCTGTCGCGCTGCGGCTCGTCTTCGCGGCCATCATCTCCTTTTTGCTGGAGATACCCTTCTTGCAGGTCGCAGGCGGGCTGTTGCTGATCTGGATCGCCTGGAAGCTCGTCCACGACGAGGCCGAGGAAGGGGAAGAGAAGATCGAGGCCGGCCAGAGCACGTGGCAAGCGATCAGGATAATCATCGTCGCCGACGCCGTGATGTCGCTCGACAACGTCATCGCCTTGGTAGGCGCCGCCAGGATCGGCGGGGAGGTCAACTGGGTGCTAATGGTGATCGGCCTCGCGACGACTATACCGCTGGTGGTCTTCGGGGCCGCGCTGCTCACCTCCCTGCTCGACCGGTTCCCCATTCTGATCTACGCCGGCGCCGCGCTCCTGATCTACATAGCCGTGGAGATGTTCTTCGCCGACGAGGTGCTCCACCACTACCTCGAGTCGCTGGTGAGCATCGAATGGATCATAGGGATCAGCGCCGCCGCGATCTTCACCGCCATAGCCTGGCTGTGGAAGAGGCGCTCCGAGCAGGGCGCTTAGACCCTCGGGGATCGACGCTCCCGTGGAGATCACAGGCGCAGACCACACCAACTGGCGGGTAAGGGACCTTGAGCGGTCCCTACGTTTCTACGGCGACGTCCTGGGGCTCGAGCCTTTCGGGTTGGAGGAGTACCGACGAGGGGAGCGTCCCATCGTCTCGCTACGCGTCGCCCCGAGCTTCATCCTGCACCTAAGACCCGACCCATCTTTCGTGCCGGGCCCCACCGGGGGCTACGATCACCTCGCCTTGGTGGTGGAGGGAGCCGACACGGAGGCGTTGACGAGTCACCTGAGGGAGGTGGGCGTGGAGATAGAGCGCAGGCTGGAGAACGTCGTGGGCGCGCGGGGCGAGGGGGAGGCCCTGTACGTGCGCGACCCGGACGGGTACCTCATAGAGCTGAAGCTGTATGATCCTCGCCCGCAGCGCAGCGACGGCGACGCGGGGTGAGCCCACCATCCGCCTATCACGCCGTGTTACGTGTGGGCGACGTCTTGGGAGGTTAGCCGGCTTGGAGCGTGGTCCGTCGAGGGGAGAAGCTCCCGGAGGTCCGGTCGACGAGGGGGCGTACCTAGCCTCGCAGCCTTCCGAGTTGCACATCGAGGAGGTCCTGAACGAGATCCGGCGTCGCGTTGACGAGAGCGGGAGGCGCGTGGTCGTCCTCGACGACGACCCGACCGGTGTCCAGAGCGTGCACGGCGTGCCGGTTCTCACCACCTGGGCGGTCGAAGACCTACGCTGGGCGCTCGCGCAACCAAGCGCGATCTTCTACATCCTCACCAACTCCCGCAGCCTCCCGGAGGAGGAGGCCGTCGCCCTGAACCGGGAGATTGCCCAAAACCTCTCGGAGGCCGCAGGGCCGGACAAGGACTTCGACGTCGTGAGCCGCAGCGACTCAACCCTGCGCGGCCACTACCCGGCGGAGACCGACGCGCTCGCGGGTGCGCTCGCGGAGGGAGGGCGTGACCCCGACGGCCTCATCGTCTGCCCCGCTTTCTTCGAGGCCGGCAGGATCACGGTAGACGACGTCCACTGGGTGCGCCAGGACGGGGAGCTCGTCCCGGCGGGACAGACGGAGTTCGCCTCCGACCACAGTTTTGGCTACAGCTCCTCGGATCTCAAGGCGTGGGTTGAGGAGAAGACCGGGGGGCGCCTCGCGGCTCGGGAGGTCTTGAGCGTGGGCCTCACCGACCTGCGCGAGGGCGGTCCCGGGCGGGTCGCGGAGATCCTCGACGGGGCGAGCGGCGGGAGGCCCTTGGTGGTCAACGCGGCGTCCTACGCCGACCTCGAGGTCTTCGTCCTGGGCCTGCTCGCGGCGGAAGAGAGGGGCAAGCGCTTCCTCTACCGCACGGGGCCGTCCTTCGTGCGGACGCGCGGGGGCATCACCGAGCCGAAGATCCTCGGGGCCGGGGACCTCTACCGCAGTAGATCCCCGGAGGGGCACGGGCTTATCCTCGTCGGCTCCTACGTGCCCACGACCACCCGCCAGCTCGAGGCTGCGCTCGCGCTCGACGGGGTGCACGGCGTGGAGATGTCGGTGCCACGCCTCCTTGAGCCCGGGGAAAGGGATGACGAGCTGGGACGCGTCGTCGAGGAGGTGAACGGCGCTCTAGACTCGTCGGAGGTCATCGTCTACACCAGCCGCGAGCTAGTGACGGCCGGTGACGCGGAGCGCGCGGGGCCTACGAACTTCGAGATCGGGGCGTCGGTCTCGGGTGCTCTGGTCGAGGTGATGCGGCAGGTGGACCGGGCGCTGCCGCTCTCTTTCGTGGTGGCGAAGGGCGGTATCACCTCCAGCGACGTCGCCACGAAGGGGCTCGAGGTGCGGCGGGCCGAGGTCGCGGGTCCGCTCCTGCCACCGGGGATCGTGCCGGTCTGGGTCCTTCCCGACGAGAACGACTTCCCGGGGCTGCCGTAC
>Ga0126304_10001207_pt1 | contig 11931 bp, 7 predicted proteins | sample Plot25_FD_92538 | JGI IMG/M metagenome (GOLD analysis project Ga0126304, IMG submission 92538) | Serpentine soil microbial communities from UC McLaughlin Reserve, CA, USA - Plot25 | ecosystem: Environmental > Terrestrial > Soil > Grasslands | place: USA: UC McLaughlin Reserve, Lake County... | reverse complement strand
CTCGGCGGCCGCCTCCATCTCGACCGTGGCCGTCGCCGCCGGCCCGCACACGATCAGCTCTCGGTGCGCGCCGCCGACGAGGAAGAACGAGAAGGCGCCGGAGTGGATGCCGACGTGCATCCGCAGCGTCACCGCGCCGGCGGTCGTGCGCGGCCGGAGCGAGCGCAGCGTCCGCCGCATCGCGTGTGCGGCATGGGCCGCGCGCACGGCGTGGCGAGGGCCGTCGAAGAAAAGCAGGAGCGCGTCTCCGCCGAACTTGAGCAGCCCGCCGCCGGCGGCGTACGCGACCTCGAGCAGCGCTTCGAACGTCCCGTTCATCACGTCCGTCACCTGCTCGGCGCCCGCCTTGCCCTCGCGTGCGAGCCGCTCGGAGAGCGCCGTGAAGCCGGAGATGTCGACGAACGCCATCGTCCCGTCGACGTTGCGCCAATCCGCCTCAGGGTTGCTTCGGAGCCATTCGACGACGAGGCGCGGGACGTACGGCGTCAGGTCGCGCGTGGACATGACGCCGTCCGTCCGGGGCGCGCCGTGGGCCTCGGCGATTCCCATTTGCACATTGTGCTCCTATTGGCATGGAACGCCAAGTGCGGATCCGATCGACTATCGCTTGGAAACCTTCGTTCTCCCTCTTGAAAGTCCAGTCCAACCGTCCTATGTTGGTCGCGGCACCAGACGGGGGTGGCTCTTGAGAAGAATCCCGCTGTGGCGGGTCGGGACGGGCGTGGCCATCGGGCTGGGATTGGCGCTGCCGGCTACCGCGTGGGGTCACGGCGGCGGTTCGTACGTTTCGGCGCCCACGAACACGCCGCCGACGCTCGACGGCGTCGTCACCGGGCCCGAGTGGTCCGGCGCGCCCGTCTACACCGTCACGCTTTCGAGCGCGACCGGCATCCGCTCGGCGACCGTGCGCTTCGTCCACACCGCGACCGACCTCTACGTCGGCGCCGTCGTTCAGGACACCCTCGCTGTGTCGGCGAGCTTCGACGTCTACTTCGACAACACACACAACGGCCTGAAGGATCCCGGAGACGACGCGTGGCTCCAGTTCCCCGGGCTGTCACAGGACTTCTTCTTCGATCCCGCGGCGTCCGGCGGGCAGGGGAGCCACGTCAACGACCTCAACAACGCCGGCACCGTCGAAACGACGGGCGCCACAGCCGCATCCGGTGGCGCGGTCACGTTCGAGATCAAGCACCCGCTGTGCTCGAACGACGTCGCCCATGACATCTGCGCGCGCGCCCGGGCCGACCTCGGCGTCGACTTCGGGTACGACCCCGGGACCACACCCGCCACCTTCTTCACCGGCCCCGGTGTGGACACGCTCGATCCGAGCCTGAACTGGGCCGACCTCAGCATCGGTGACATCACGGCGCCCAGCGTGACGATCACGAACCCGGCGCCGGGGCTACTCAGCGGCAACGTCAACGTCACGGCAGACGCAACCGACGATGTCGGCGTCGACCACGTCACGTTCGAGTACTACGACCCACTCGCGACGACAGGCCCCCACTTCTACACGCTCGGAACGGACTCCTCGCCGCCGTACTCGGCGACGTTCGACACGACCCGTTTCCCGGATCGGCCCTCGGGCGCGGCGACCGTCTACGCCCAGGCCTTCGACGCAGCAGGGAACGCGTCGAAGGTCGGGATCGGCGTCGGGATCAACAACGGGACCTCGCCGAGCCTCGGGTCGGTGCACGGCGCGCTCGACGTCGAGATCGTGTTCGTGCAGAACTTCTGGCCGAATACGAGCGTCGCCATGAACGTCGGCGGCACCGCGTTCACGGCGACCACCGATGCCGCAGGCGACGCCGCGATCCCGTCCCCGGTGAACCTCGTGCCCGGCGTCGTCATCACCGGCGACGACGGGCGCGGCCAGAAGACCCTCACGCTCGAGTCGATCTCGATCACGGGCATCAACACCACTACCGACGTCGCCACCGGAACCGCACCACCCGACCGGACTGTCGGGGTCGTTCTGTTCGACCTCAGCGGGAACGTGATCGCGAACGTGACGACGCCGTCCGACGCAGCGGGCGCCTGGTCCACGCAGATCGCGGGCGCCGACGCGGGGATGTACGTGTACGCCGACGTGGCGGACGCCGACGGCGACCGGTCGCGCGCCGACTTCCCGATCCCGCCCCTCCAGTCGGGGTCGACGTTCACCGTCAACTCGGCCGGCGACGGCTCCGACGGGTGCACGACCGACGACTGCACGCTGCGGGAAGCGATCCTCGCCGCGAACGCCGCGGCCGGGCCGAACACGATCGCCTTCGCGATCCCCGGCGGCGGGACGCAGACGATCGTTCCGCTCACGCCGCTCCCGGCGCTTACGGACCGGGTGACGATCGACGGCTACACGCAGCCGGGTGCGACGCCGAACACACTCGCAGTCGGCGACAACGCCGTCCTGCGGGTCGTGCTGTCGGGGGCGGCGTTCGCGGGCGTCAGCGCGCCCCCGGTTGCGGCACTCGACGTCGAGACGTCGGGCGCGATCGTCCGCGGGCTGGTGATCAACGGCGGGTTCGAGTACGGCGTCGCGATCGGCTCCGGCACGGGCAACATCGTCGCCGGGAACTTCGTCGGGACCGATCCGACCGGCACGTCCGCCGTCGGCGTCGACCAGTACGGCGTGTCTGTCACCGGCGGCGCTTCCGGGAACACGATCGGCGGCGCCACTCCCGACGCGCGTAACGTCCTATCGGGTACGACGGGGATCAGCTTCGGCGGTGGAGCCGGAGTCGCGATCGCGCTCGGCGCCGCGAACAACGACGTCGTCGGCAACCTCATCGGCACGACCGCGAGCGGCCGTCAGCCGCTGCCGAACGGAACCGGGATCATCGTCCTGAGCGGCGCGCACGACAACCGCGTGACGGGCAACGTCGCCTCGGGCAACGTCCGCTGGGGGATCGAGATCCAGCAGGGCGGTTCGACCGGCAACGTCGTCGCCGCCAACTTCGTCGGAACGGACACCGCCGGCGCCGCCGCGCTCGGGAACGGCTTCGACGGGATCCGCATCGACACGGCCAACGGCAACACGGTCGGCGGGACCACGGTCGGGGCGCGGAACGTCGTCGGCGGGAACAGCGGCCACGGCATCTTCGTCTTCAACTCCACCGGGAACATCGTGCAGGGCAACTACTCGGGTCTCGACGCGACCGGCTCGTACGCGCTCGCGAATGACATCGACGGCATCGCCGTCGACGGCGGCGGCGGCGGGAACACGATCGGCGGCACCGCGCCCGGCGCCGGCAACCTCTCGTCGGGCAACCGCAACCAGGGCATCTCGATCTTCCAGGTCGGCTCGGCGGCCGCAGCGACCGGCAACATCGTGCAGGGCAACTTCGCCGGCATGAACGCCGCGGGCACCGCCGCCGTCCCGAACCAAGGCAACGGCATCCGCATGTGCGGCGCCTCGAACACGACCGTCGGTGTCCCGACGGGCAGCGCCGGGCCCGACGGCGCCGGCAACACGGTCTGGGGCAACGGCTCTGACGGCATCGCGGTGTACAGGGACGGGTCATGCTTCGGCGCGGCAGCGACACAGAACACGATCCGCCGCAACTCGGTCCACGACAACGGCGGGCTCGGGATCGCGCTCTACGGCGAAGCGAACAATTCACAGGCCGCACCCGTTCTGACCGCCGCGACGGTGACGGCGACCGGTGAGCGCATCACGGGGACGATGAGGGGACTCGCGAACACGCCGTACACGATCGACTACTACGCGAGCGACAGCTGCGACGCGGGCGGCGCCGGCGAGGGCGCACGCTGGCTCGGCTGGTCACTCGTCTCGACCGATGCGAACGGCCTCGCGCAGATCGACACGCAGGCCGGTCTCACGGCGCCGATCACCGCGGGCGACGCCGTGACCGCGACGGCCACCAACGCTTCGGGCAGCACCTCCCAGTTCTCGACCTGCGTGACCGCGAGCGAGACGACGGTGGAGGTCGGCCTCTCGCTGACGGCCGACGAGCTCGCCGTGCCGGCAGGCGCCGGCGACGTTCCGCTCTCGCGTGTGCCCGCGAGCACGTTCGGCCTCTTCGCAGGCGCGCCGATCCCGAACAGCCCGATCCCGAACTCGCCGGTCGGGGCGGCGCCGATCCCGAACAGCCCGATTCCCAACTCGCCGATCCCGAACAGCCCGATCCCGAACTCGCCGATCCCGAACAGCCCGATTCCCAACAGCGGCCTCGACGGGATCCCGGCTTCGCTGCTCGAGAACGTCCAGCTGTCGAGCATCCCGATCGACTGGGCGCCGATCTTCGCGGGGACGACGAGGGCCGGCCTGCCGCCCGCGACGCTGACGCTGCGCGACGTGTTCGCCGATCAGACGGCGAAGGCGCGGTTCGACGCGCTCACGCTCGGCCGGTTGCACCTCGAGGACTCGCTGCTCCGCGGCGTGCGGTTCGTGTCCGTGCTGCTCGGCGGAACTCGGCTCCGGTACATCCCGCCCTACACGCAGGCGGCGTGGTGCGCCAAGTTCCAGAGCTGCGCCGGAATCGACGTGACGACGACCACCGTCCTCGGCCTCGACGTCGCGGGGCTGTTGCCGGCAGCGGGCCTCGGCAACGTCACCATCGGCCAGATCACAGACCCGGGGCCGCCGACGGTGCCGATCCCGAACTCGCCGATCCCGAACTCGCCGATCCCGAACAGCCCGATCCCGAACAGCCCGATCCCGAATTCGCCGATCCCCAACAGCCCGATCCCCAACAGTGCGTTCACGCTCACGACGATCGGCTCGATCGTGGTCGGGAGCCTCGCCGACTACCGGCCCGTCGTCGACTGCACGAAGCTGACGACCTGCCAGACGCGGACGCTCGCCGACGCGCAGGCGGCGGGCGCGATCCTGTCGACTGCGCGGTACGTCGACCTCCTGCTGCCGAACCCGACGACGGGCCGGTCGCCGATGGCGGACGTGAAGCTGAGCGAGCTCGTGATCGCCCTGATCGGCCTCGACAACATGCCCTGGGAGTCGTGGCCGATCGACGGCTTCCAGGAGTTCGCAGGCACCGGCGACGTCGTCCACTACCACCTCACGGCCTCCGTCCCGTGCGGGTCGCCGTACCAGCTGCGCGCCGTGCTCCCGGTCGGCTTCCTCGTCAAGCGCGGCACGAGCGCGCTCGCCGTCGGCAACGCGACGGCCGCGCCCGTCGCCGATCCGGCGACCGACTCGAGGCTCGGCGCCACCTGGAGCCTGCCCGCGATCACGTGCCCCGGGACGCAGAGCGTCCGCCTCGACTTCTCGGGGCTCGCCGGCTTCCGTCTCGGCCGCCAGTCCGGCGCGGCGAAGCTGATCGTCGGCGGAGCGATCACGACGGCGCCGGGGCAGGCGCCCGTGACGGTGCAGCAGAACTCGGAGCCCGACGACAACGCGGCGACCGCGCCGTCGGTCGCGCCCGGGCACATCGCGATCGGCCACGTCGCGACGAGCGGCGACCTCGACTGGCGGCGGCTCGCGCTTCCGAGCACCGGGCGGGGGACACGCATCCTCGTCTACCTGAGGCCTCCGGCTGGAACGGACCTCGACCTCTACCTCGAGAAGCCCGGTGCGCCGACGCTCCTGTCGAGCCCGATCCCGAACAGCCCGATCCCGAACTCGCCGATTCCGAACAGCCCGCTGCCCGACAACGGCGGCACGCTCAACCAGACGGCGCAGAACCTCCAGCCGGAGGGACTCCAGGACGCGCCGATCCCGAACAGCGAGATCGCGGCTGCCGGGATCACGCGCGGTGACGGCGTCGAGGTCGCGCAGGTCGAGCTCGCCGGCGGCGAGGTGGGCGACGTCAAGATCGTCGTCGACGGCTACAACGGCGCGCACAGCGACGACGCCTACACGTTGCGGGTGAAGGTGATCCCGCCGCCCAACCCCCCCGCGTGCAACCCGCGCTCGTTCAGGTTCTCCACCGGCGTCGTCGGCACGCTGCCCGTCGGCGTCGCGTCCGGTACGAAGACGCTCTTCCTCGTGAATCGCGGCGCGACCTTCAATACCTTCGACACGACGGCGGCGAGCCAGATGATGAGCAAGCTCGCGCTCGTCGCCGGCCGCAGCGAGGTCAAGGGGCAAATCCTCGAGGTTGACGGCGACGCCGACGTCCGCACGGCGAAAAGCGCGTGGGACGCGAGCCCGTGCTCGGTCGACAAGGCGAACGCCGTCGTGCGCGCGATCAACGCCGTCGTCGCGCGCTACCGCACATCGCTCTCGGCGCTCGAGAACATCGTCATCGTCGGCGGCGACGAGCTGATGCCGATGGCCCGCGTGCCGGACCTCACAACCGACGCGAACGAGTCGACCGCCGTCGGCGACCTCCAGTTCACCGCGGCGAACGGCGCCAACGCGACCTACGCGTCGCTGTACTTCGGCAACGTCCTCACCGACGACGCGTATTTCGCCTCGACGACGATCCCGTGGTTCGGGCGCGAGCTGTACCTGCCGCAGGTCGCCGGCGGCCGGCTCGTCGAGACCGCGGACGAGATCAGCGGCCAGCTCGACCAGTACGTCGCCTCGGGCGGGACGCTCAACCCGGCGTCGGCGCTCGTCACGGGCTACGACTTCATGGCGGACGAAGCTGCCGCCGTCCGCGACAGCCTCGCCGCGCGCCCGAACCTCACGGTCGATGCAACCGCGAGCGCGGGAACGATCCCGTTCGTCGGCGACCTGTGGACGAAGACCGACGTCGAGCGCTACTTCGGCGTCCTGCCCGCCGTTCAGCGGGACGTGCTCTCCGTCAACGGCCACTACAACCACTGGGAGCTCGCACCCGCCTCGCCGACGCCGCTGACGACTGCGACGCTCGTGCCGACGAGCGTGCTGCCCGCGTTCGGGGCGACGGCGCCGCAGTTCCCGTCGTCGCTCCTGTTCACGATCGGCTGCCATGCCGGGCTGAGCGTCTCCGACACGTTCCCGAGTGGGCCGACGCCCGAGCGGCTGCGCGACTGGGCGCAGGCGCTGGCGCAGAACCGCGCCGCCGCCTACGTCGCGAACACGGGCTACGGCTACGGCGACTACAAGACGATCGCCCTCTCGGAGCGGCTGCTCGCGATCTTCGCGTCGAACCTGCGCGCGAACGGGTCGATCGGACGGAAGTTCGTGGCCGCGAAGCAGGAGTACTTCAACTCGATCGCCACGTACGACCCGTACGCGGAGAAGGCTCTGACGGAGGCCACGTTCTACGGGCTGCCGTTCTATCGCCTCGGGACGGGCGAGACGCAGGCGCCCGCGCCTGTCGTGCCGATCGCCGACTCGGGCAACGTGCAGAAGGCATCGTTCACCTTCGACCCGGTGCTGACGCCGAAGGTCGACGCCGCGCGCGGCACCGTTTTCCTTCCGCCTGACGGCGCCGTCGAATACGCGAAGGATCGCCCGATCGAGCCGCGGCTGTCGAAGGACGTCACGGCGGGCGCGGGGCTGCGCGCACACGGCGTCCGGATCAATGCGTTGACGACGCATGACGCCGGTGACTTCGATCCGGTGATCGCGACGCCGACGATCGACCTCGGCGCGCGTGAGCCCGAGCACCGAGCCGCGTCGTTGGCGTTTCCGGCGAGCTTCGTCTCGTTGAACCGGTCGACGCTGCTGGGGACGCCGCGCGACACGGTCGTTCTCGTCGCCGGGCAGTCGCGGCCGGCGGCCGGAGCGAAGGAGACGCAGCGCCTCGTCGACCACATAGCGATGGACGTCCTCTACTCGACGAGCTCCGACTTCGAGCCGCCGGTCTTCACGCAGGTCGGCTCCGTCGTCGCGAACGGCGTCGCGACGCTCTTCGCGCGCACGAGCGACGCGGGATCGGCCGGCGTCGTCGTCCAAGCCTTCTTCACCGAAGGCTCGAACGTCTGGAGATTCGTTCCGCTCCAGCGCGTCGGCACGAGCGACCTCTACACGGCGACCGCGAACGTCTCGTCGACCGAGATCCAAGCGGCCTTCCTGAGCCAGGACGGCGCGGGCAACGTCGCCTACACCACCGGGAAGGGCTTCCTGTACCTGTCCAAGGCCGGCGACACGGAGGCTCCGCAGGTGCGGATCGACACGCCGCTCGACGGCGGCGTCTTCCAGCTGAACCAGCCCGTCAAAGCGTCGTACTCGTGCTCCGACGACGGCGGTGTCGCGCAGTGCGCCGGGCCGGTAGGAAATGGTGGAACCGTCGACACGTCCACGGGCGGCGTTCACACCTTCGCCGTCGAGGCGAAGGACGTCGTCGGGAACACCATCACGAAGACCGCGACGTACACCGTGCAGTACGCGTTCGGCGGCTTCTTCGACCCGGTCGACAACCTGCCGACCGTGAACACCGCGAAGGCCGGAAGCGCGTTCCCCGTCAAGTTCGCCCTGGGGTACAACGCCGGCCTCGGCATCCTCGCGGGCGCGCCGACCGTGACGAAGGTCGTGTGTGCCGCGTCGGCGGCCCTCGACGCAATCGAGCAGACGGTGTCGTCCGACACGAGCAAGCTCGTCTACGACGCGACCGCAAACCAGTACGCCTACATCTGGAAGACGCTGACCTCGTACGCGGGGAACTGCTACCGGCTCACGCTGACGCTGAACGACGGGACGTCGCACCAGGCGTTGTTCAAGTTCTCGAAGTAGTCGCCTCACACGACCCGAACAGGCTCGTCATCTCCGGCTGCGACACTCGGGAGCGTGGAGAAGCTCGCGACCCTCGTTGTCGCCGGCGTTGCCGCCGCGGCACTTGCCGCCGGGGCGGCGGCCGCTAACCCGCTCGTGCCGCAGTTCATACAGGGCGTCGCCGCGAAGAAGGCGGGTCCCGCGGCGTACGTCCCGACACGCGCACCCTTCCGCTACACGTACTCCTCCTACACGTGGGACGCAGCTCGGCGCACGCTCACGATCCGGCTCGTCGACAAGCGCTACGCGAACCGCGCGGCGCACACGATTGCCTTCACCGCCCGGCCCTTCCGCGGAGACTGCGCCGCCGGCAACGAGAAGGGCTTCCAGGTCGACGGCAACAGGACGTACTCCTCCGGCGGTCTCGCGTGGCGGTGCCTGAACGGCGTCAAGCTCTCGGCGGCGGGACAGAACCTCCCGGAGGTCGCCCTCGCGCAGGTGGTCGCGTCCGGGAAGCGCGTCCGTACGTAACTTGACGGTTACGTAACGAGCGTGTTACATATCGGGCGTGAAGGCGCTCGAGGTGCTGGCGGAACCGACGCGGCGGCGGATCGTGGAGCTGCTGGCCGAGCGTGAGCAGACGGCCGGCGAGATCGCCGCGCAGTTCGAGACGAGCCGCCCGGGCGTGTCGCGGCACCTGCGCGTGCTGCGCGAGAGCGGGCTCGTGCTGGCGCGCGAGGAGGGGCAGCGCCGCGTCTACTCGCTCGACCCCGCCCCGCTCGCCGAGCTGGACGACTGGCTCGCGCGCTATCGCGTCTTCTGGGTCAACCGCCTCGACGCTCTCGACACCGAGATCCGGCGGCGGCGACGGGACGCCCAGTGACCGACGAGCACACCGCGACGGAGATTCCGCGTCACCAGGGCGGCGTCCGGCTGCAGCGCCGCCTCGACGCAACACCGGCGGAGGTGTGGGCGGCGCTGACCGAGCGGGAGAGCGTGTCGCGCTGGCTCGGCCCGGCGCAGCGGGCGGAGACGGCGGTCGGCGGCGCGTGGGAGATCCGGTTCGGCGAGGCCGAATCGACGCAGATGTCCGGCCGCGTGCGCACCGCCGATCCGGAGCGGCTGCTCGAGGTGGAGTGGAACTACCCGGGCGAGCCGCCCTCCCTCGTGCGGTTCGAACTGCACGAGGAGGCCGGCGGCGTCCGTCTCGTCGTCGACCACCGCGGGCTCGACCGCCGCGCCACGACGGCGTACGCCCAGGGCTGGCGGCGTCACCTGGACGACCTCGCAGGAGTCGTAGCATCGTGAAGGTTCACCGAAAGGAGCGACCGATGGAGCATCAGGCGATCACCCCATACCTCCTGTACGAGGACTGCGCGGCCGCGCTCGACTGGCTCGCACACGCGTTCGGGTTCGAGGAGGAGCTGCGGCACCTCTCCCCCGACGGGAACGTCTGGCACGCGTCCGGCCGGATCGGCGAGGGCGAGATCATGATGGGCGACCCCGGCGACCACTATCGGAACCCGAAGCGCCTCGGCCAGGAGACCGTCGGCATCTACGTCGTCGTCGACGACGTCGACGCACACTTCGCGCGCGCGAAGGAGGCGGGCGCGGAGATCCGCGAGGAGCCGAAGGACGAGTCGTACGGCCACCGCCGCTACACCGCGACCGATCCCGAAGGGCACGTTTGGTACTTCGCGTCCGTCATCCGGGACGTCGCTCCGGAGGAGTGGGGCGCGCAGGTCGCTACGAGAGCGTGACCGAACCGTCGTCGGCGACTCGCCAGTGCGGGTTGTGCGCGACCTCCCACGGGTGGCCGTCGGGGTCGACGAAGACGCCCGAGTAGCCGCCCCAGAACGTCGCCGCCGGCTCGCGCGCGATGAGCGCGCCGGCGGCGCGCGCCTCCTCGATCACGGCGTCGACCTCCTCCTGGGAGCGAGTGTTGTACGCGGGCGTGACGCCGCCCCAGCCGCCGCCGTCTTCGACGCCGCTGTCCTCGGCGAGCTGCTTGCGGCTCCAGAGCGCGACGATCATCCCGACGGCCTGGAAGAACACGACGTCGTCCGCGGGCGCGGCGTTCGTCCGCCAGCCGAGCGCCTCGTAGAACGCGCGGGCGCGACCGACGTCGGAGACACCGAGCGTGACGAGGCTCAGCCGCTGCTCCACACCGGAACCCTACGCCGATTAACGTCGGCCGCGTGACGTTCGACGAGCGCCGTGACATCGCCCTCGCTCGCTGCCGCGAGCAGATCCGCTGGTACGACAGCCGCGGGCGGACGGCGCGGGTCCTGTGGCGCGTGTCGACGGTCGCCGTGGTCGTGCTCGCCGGGATCACGCCGCTCGTCCACCTCGTCGGCGCGCGCGGGTGGATCGAGGCGCTGCCCGCCTCGGTGGCCGCGCTGATCGCGGCCGTGGTCGCTATCTGGGACTGGCGCACGGACTGGATCCGGTTCAAGGGGACGTCCGAGCGACTGAAGAGCGAGCTCGTGAAGTACGAGACGCGGACGACCGACGCGTATGCCGCGTCGCTCCCCGACGAGGACGCGCTCGGCGCCTTCGTGGGCGCCGTGGAGGTTCTCGGCGTCGGCGAGACCGACGCGTGGGCGGCGAAGGAGGCGAAGCGGACCGTGAGCTCGGGATAGCCGCGGCTACCGTGTCCGCGTGGATCTCGACCTCGTGGAGAAGACCCTGGCGGGTGAGCCGCGGTACCGGCACGCGCAGGTGTGGGAGTGGGTCGCGCGCGGCGCGTCCTCGTACGGCGAGATGACCAACCTGCCGACCCGGGTGCGAACCCTGCTCGAGGAGCACGTCCCGTTCTCGGCGCTGGAGGTCGTGCAGCAGGCCGAGTCGCGCGACGGGACGATCAAGGCGCTCTTCCGGACGGCGGACGGGAAGCCGGTCGAGGCGGTGCTGATGCGCTACCGCGACGGACGGCGGTCCGTGTGCGTCTCCTCGCAGAGCGGCTGCCCGCTCACCTGCACGTTCTGCGCCACCGGTCAGATGAAGTTCGGTCGCAACCTCACGGCCTGGGAGATCCTCGACCAGGCGCTCCACTTTCGCCGCATCGAGTCAATCGACCACGCCGTCTTCATGGGCATGGGCGAGCCGATGATGAATTTCGACGCGGTGCTCGCGGCCGCGCGTCGGCTCCCCGCCGTCGGCGTCACGCACCGCCGCACGACGATCTCGACCGTCGGCTGGATGCCCGGTTTGACACGGTTCGTCGACGAGGTCGACGAACCGATCCGCCTCGCGCTCTCGCTCCACGCTCCGACCGACGCGCTGCGGAGCGAGCTGATGCCGGTGAACGACCGCTACCCGCTGGAGGACGTGCTCGCCGAGTGCCGCCGCCTCTTCGACCTGCG
>Ga0126304_10001206_pt1 | contig 11931 bp, 13 predicted proteins | sample Plot25_FD_92538 | JGI IMG/M metagenome (GOLD analysis project Ga0126304, IMG submission 92538) | Serpentine soil microbial communities from UC McLaughlin Reserve, CA, USA - Plot25 | ecosystem: Environmental > Terrestrial > Soil > Grasslands | place: USA: UC McLaughlin Reserve, Lake County... | reverse complement strand
CCCTCTACATATTGATGTATGCTACTTATTCCAATCAATGATGATGCTACTAAGAGCACCATCATAGATACTGAAGTTTTTCCTAACATGGTGTTAAGACTGTCATGTAGTATAAAGCGTTATAATGACTGGGAATGACCAAGCAAACAAAGAGTAGACGTTAACATCTTAACGTAAAACCGCAGGAGACTCAACCATGATGATGAATGTCATTTTCTGGCCAAGACAATCATCATTATTATAATATGGCGGTAATCGGTTTTTTCCTTGAATTAGCTCTCATTTTTTCCTTGAATTCTCTTTCAGCTGGAGTAACTCTTAACTGCATTCCACAACATTGACAAAATATATTTTTGGAGATAAAGTAACACTCGCATCTCCTGCAGTATTTCTTACCAACAAAATAATGTGACTGGCCTACTATAATTTTGGAATATATTCTCAGACATATATTACGACAAACCATGGTAACAAATAACGGAAAAGTTATTAGCGTTATAAACAGTGATAATACATAAGGAGAGGGAGAGGACTACCACCACCTTAATTAACTAGCTAATTAACACTAATTCTTATTTATCTCCTAACACTTACAACATTTCTATATATCTATATACCACCTTTGACCTACAGCTTACACCAGAGAGGTTCAATATTTTGCAACTTGATCGATCAAACAGGTCTCAAATTCCAGGTTTGTCTTCTCTTATTGATAAAGATAGAATTCCATATGGTCTCTTATTACTTTATGGACCTATAGGTTCAGGTAAAAGCGTCTATTGCAGGCAGTTTTTTCTAGATGGCATAGAGGAAGAAGACTACTGTATTTATTTAAGCTCGAATCTGACAGAAAGACAGTATCGAAATATATTTTCGAATCTTAATGAATCCGACCTGTCACATAACGCCAAGTTCATCAATCCATTGAGATATGACGCAAATGAATTTAAAGATAAACTAACCCAAACATTGATTGGTATACGTAACACAATAGAGGAATTCAAAAAAACTAAGTATGCTGCCGAAAGAAAACGCGGCATACGTATGGTAGTTGATTCACTAACACACCTGCTCACACTATTTGGAGAGACAGTCATGATAAAATTTATCACAGAACTGTCTCTTATTTTGCATGATGCTGAAGCAATGGCAATTTTTACGCTGACTTTAGATACAATCTCATCTTCGTCCTCATCATCAAAAAATTTGATAAATACAATAAGTTCTATTTTTGATGGCATAATAGAGATGAAGATAAATGAGGAGGCCAATAACTCTATCAAGAGGAGTATTAGGTTACTTTCAATTAAAGGAGTACACCATAATCCGTCTTGGATAAATTTTGACATTTTGAATAATGGCAGCATTATATTTTCTGAACCTTCAATACCACTCTCTTTTGTCTGCGCATTATGTGGAAAGTTTGTGGAGGGAATACCGATAATGGATTCAGACTTGACATTTGATACCCAGAATTGTGTAGAAACGTATAGAAAACTTGCTGGCGTTTATGGTTCAAATATTTCCGAAATTGGACTGCCATCAGAAGTATTGAACGTAAATTTTTTCTTTATTGATATTGTTGGTCTCTCAGATCCATTGTTATCTGTAAGAAAACAAATCACAAAAATTGAGAGCTTGAATAGAATGATTACTTCTTGTGACGTATTTACAAAAGGTTCTAGTGAAAAAAGAATTGTTCTGCCTACAGGTGACGGAATGGCAATTGGTTTCCTTTTGAACCCTGAATTGCCACTGCAACTCAGTATAGAACTTCATCAGAAACTCCGATATTACAATCAGAGCAAAAAATCCAATGATGATTCAATCGGTGTGCGTATTGGTATAAGCTCAGGCCCAGTTTTTATTGTGAGTGATATTAAGGGAAACCAAAATGTATGGGGGCCTGGAATAATAGTAGCTCGTCGGGTAATGGACTTAGGTGACAGTATGCATATATTGTTAGCCGATCCTCTAGCTGGCCAATTAATTGCACTTAAGGACGAATATAGGATGAGTATTAGACCTATTACAAATTACGAGATTAAACATGGACAAAAGATAACACTGTATTCAGCATATTCACAGGGATTTGGAAATCCTAATTTACCTACAAAAGTTACCGGCAATATTAATAAAACTAACACAAATACTGCATTGTGAATTGTCTGGAAGAAATATGATATCTATATTGAACCCAAGTTTAAAATCATTATACGAGACAGCGAGTAAAACAGATGACTCATTGTTTAAAGTTTTTACAGGTCAAACAAAAATTGTTACGTGTTACATATCATAGTTGAGTCCCTAACTGACCTAGAAAAGTAATTTTGTCAAACTATCTTACATTTATAAACATACAGGAATAGTTTTGTAGTACCTTTATAATATTAGAGATTTGCTTTGGATATGCAATAAGAATAAGATTTTATAGAGCTATAAAAAGTGCAACATATATAAGAAATGGCTAAACGTAATGACGAATTGATCTTATCTGATTCTGAATGGCAAATAGTGCTAGATGCCCTCAGTAATACCATATTTAACGAGGAGCTGACTGAAGAGGCCAGGAAAAATGCAAAAGAATTATTCTTAAAGTTACAGAAGCAACTTCCTCAAAAGTAGGTCTACACAAATCAATTGTTTATGGCATAATCTATCTACTATCTAACTTGTTGTCAAAACTTCAGTTATCTATCTAGTATTATACCAACCACCAATCAATTCATCATTAAACGCTGCTAGATTTTATTTATTTCTATTTGTTGCTGATCGTATTTGTCTAATAATATCAAGCACAGCATCTGCGTCTGTTGCCTCAGGATCAATTTCAAGGTACGATGTTAGCATTTCGAGCGCTTCTGTAGGTTTGCCCTTTTTCAATAAAATCATTCCTCTATCTCGCATGGCATCTGGATTATATTGATCTATGCACATTACCATCTCGTTTGCAACTTCTGCTCTTTCTACATCATGTGACTCGTAATAACTACTTTTAAGATTATTCAACATGCGTATTATCACTTGAGCTGCTGTTGCCTTTTCGACAAGCTCACGTGTCAAGGGGATATTTCGATTCGGATAATATCGATCAAGCAATTCTTTTAGAGAATAATCGTCCATTATCCTGCCCTTATTAAAAGGATCGATAATTATCTCGCTATTATCTCCGTCTAAGGTGTGCTTCAACAGGAAGTGAGATGGAAAATTAACGGGATACAGCATGAACCCCAAATTATAAGCAATTCTCATATACAATATGGATAAGGTAATTGGTATGCCTGTCTTGTGTTCTAAAACAACGTTAAGGTAACTATTTAGAGGATTGTAATAGTCTTGGAGGTTAGGCTCAAACTCCTTTTCTTTGTACAAATAATTATTGATCTTATCTATTAATTGTGTAGGTCTAAGGGGCATCAACTTCTTTATTGATAAATTGAGCTCGTCGCCCATACTGTCTATTTTCTTTAGTGTTTCATGCACATCTAAATCTGGATAGGCCAGAACTCTTGAAACATGAAGAGAATATTCGGCTAGCCTAAATATGTCACTTGAAGATATAATGGAATGGACCACACTAGTTTTCCAATCTTCGATTAAGTTATGCAGATTATCAATGCCCAACATTTATGTATTGGAGAGATTGTATACTTATACTTTAAACTTCACGTGAGTTTGCATGTCTGATTCATATAGTCTTAATATAGAATGAAATAATATTATTTATCCTCTAAATAAATGCATTAGAGATGTGCCTAGTAGCATCTTAGATACAATTTTAAGATAGTGAATTACAATATGTAGGTCGAGGACTCAAGGGTCTAATATGTATGGAGATTGAAGCAGGCGAATTAAAACAAAAGATAGATAGAGGAGATAATATGTATATTCTTGATGTTCGAACACCACAAGAGTACAAGGCATGGAAGATCTCATATAATAAATATAAAGATCCCCCTCTAATACCAATTGACCAGCTGATTGCGTCTACCCAGATGGCATTAAAATATGTTCCAAAAGATAAGGAGATTATCACGGTCTGTTCTCATGGCAATCGATCAATGATGGCTGCAAGGCTCCTGTCACAATTTGGATATGATGTAAAAAGCATGAAGGGTGGAATGGCGCAATGGAATAATACATACGATATTGCAATGATGTCAAATAACTCGAATTTACCTGTAACGATATGGCAAGTAAGACGAATATCCAAAGGATGTATAGCATATGTAATTAGTTCAAATATCGATAAGAACGCTGTCGTGATAGATCCACCATGTGCAATTGAAGAGTCCTTTTTGAAAGTCGCGAAGGATAATCAGTTGAATATAACAAAGGTAATTGACACCCATATACATGCGGATCACGTATCAGGTGCATCTAGACTAGCCCGAGTGACCGGCGCTGATATTTGCGTTAGCTCATTAGAAGAATATGAGATTGGACATAATAATGAATTAACTGTGTATCGGATTAAAGATAACGATAGGATATTAATAAGCGACGGAATTTACTTACATGCCATCCACGTACCTGGCCATACAAAGGGGAGCATATCACTCAAGTTAACTATGGAGGACGGAAACAGTGCTAGTCATTATCTTGTTACAGGTGACACACTGTTTGTTGATGGCATAGGAAGGCCTGACCTAAGGGATAAAGCAGAGGAGTTTGCAAATGATCTTTATGATAGCTATCATCAGAGGATCTTGGCTTTCCCAAATGATACGACTATCCTCCCTACACATTTCAATAGCGATTCAATCGATTTGGAACACAAAAAGCCCATATGCGACACACTCGAAACCATAAAGAAAAGAGTTAAACTTCTCTCTAAAAGCAAGGAAGAATTCATTAACTCTCTGGTGGGAGCTCTTTCTCCCAGACCATCTAATTACAAAATGATAATTGAAATAAACAAAAATATGATTCCATGCGATCAAATAGAAATGGGTGACCTAGAAGCAGGACCCAATTCCTGTGCGCTCAAAGCATAATTATCAGATAAGAGACTAGCGGCCAGTTTCTGGTACTGAACACATAAGAAAATATACTATGCCCTTCACAGAAGACAACCTAGAGAAGCCACTAAGCTTGCGTATGGTATGAGGCAAGGGCGCGGAGCTCCATATATTGTTGAAGTCTAGATGACTTTAGAAAAAGACCATTTGACCAGCTTTATGACTTTGTAAGTGTATATAATTGCAAGGATGAAACCAAGCTAGGAAGAGAAAAATGGGATAAGGATAAAGACAATAAGCAATATCGCGAAGTCCTCTTCCTCTGGGAAGTAGCAATTTAGTTAAACCTCGTGCAATATCTGCCTTGCTATCTATCGAGGCCAAATAGCTAAGCCCGTGCTGCAGGAGGGCCCTAGACTCAACCTTTGTGGTACAGCAATATAGCTAAATACAACTTTCTTATCACCCACTAGGGTCTGGGTTTAATAGGCAGGCATAATGCCACATGCAAGCCTAGACTCAACTGTGGCTCTTCACTCAATCCGTCCGGATGAGTCTCATGCGGTTACTTATATTTTACATTGTTATAAGATGCATGACTCAGAGTAAACTCAATCTACTCGTTCAGGATTTCCAACGTCATCCTGATTATTCTCAGAGTCTATCCCTCAAATTTGCAATTATGCGAAAGTACGAAACTTATAATCTTTGTAGCAGTAAGATGAAAGAAGTTAAAATGAAAATACTGGTAACAGGTGCAAGCGGCTTCATTGGGAATCGAGTAGTATCCAAATTGCTATCATTTTCTTCTCTATCTAAGGACAACTATGAAATATTGTGTCTAACACGTAATGAAGAATCCTTGAAGGGTAGATATGAGAAACACAAAGACATTATCAAAATCGTCGTAGCAGATGTAAATGATTATCCTCAAATCGTGAAAGCCATGAATGGCGTGAATGTTGCCTTCTATCTGATACATTCAATGGAAGGCTCTTCTAAAGAGTGGAAAAAATTTGCCCAAAGAGATAGACGAGTCGCGGAAAATTTTGCTAAAGCTGCGACTGACCACCGGAGGATTGATTCATGGGGAGAGTAAAGAAGAGTACAGCAAACTATCTGATCATATGCGGAGTAGAAAAGAAGTTGGTGATATTTTAAGGACGTCCTCTACAAGAGTTACAATTTTCCGGGCTGCCATTATCTTAGGTCAAGGTGGAGGCTCGTTTCAGATGTTAGAGTATTTGGTTAAAAGGTTGCCTGTAATGGTATGTCCGAAATGGGTCTTGACCAAATCCCAACCAATATCAGTAGACGATGTGGTCGAATATTTGGTTAGATCAATTAATGTAAAGGAAACTGAGGATAGAGATTTTGATATTGGCGGTACAGAGGTTCTTACATATCTACAGATGATGAAACGTTATGCAAAAATGTTACATAAATCTATAAGAATAATAATAATACCATTTCTAACCCCCAGGTTATCTTCTTACTGGGTTGACCTTATTACTCCAGTAAAAGCATCGTTAGCAAGACCGTTAATAGATAGCCTGAAACATGAGGCGACCGCAAAAGATGATATAATAAAAAAATTAATTCCTATTAGACTAAAGACCTTTGAAGAAGCAATAAAAGTTGCTGAGGAAGAAGAGCATGTAAAAAGAAAAGTCACAGGATGGCAGCGAACCCCTCATTATCTAAACAACAAACTTCTCATTGTCTCGTTATTCGCAATGGCAGTTATAGGCTCTACTTACTATATGCCAGATGCAAGAGCAGAAGTTTTTCAAATTCATTGGGTATTTTTAAGTGCAGTGTGGTTTTTGTCTATTGCCTTTTCCCTATTTTTTGTCTTCAATGGCGCAAGGCTGGGAGCCATCATTGCAGGTGTCATTGGATGTATAACTCTTACCTTTTGGCTTGTTGATAATATATATACTGTCTCTGGCAACTCTTTAATCGCTACACCTCCTAATATAATAATGATTTTACGAAATTTTGTAGGAGCAGCTGTTGCAGCGACAGTCGTAGCGGCATCGCATAGTGTTTATCACAAGCTAAGAGTTTATGGCATTTAGTAGCAGTAAGAAATCTAAAGGGCAAACAAGTTAAGGACAATCGAAGGTGAGATATGAACGTTAATAAGTTTTCTTATCTGGGGTTATTATCATACAAGAAACTATTTTTATACATTGTAAATGAACAACAGCAGTATATGGCTATCTCAATCATGGCAAATGTAGCGCATATTTGTACGTACCTTGGGCGTCAGAAATGTAACGTCTAGGAATAGACAAACCTAGATGCGCATTCAACTAATAGTAGCCTTTATCATGTGTTACCACCCGTGGCAAATTTATTACTATATAGTATAGCACTTCCCTCAGTTTGGAAAATAAATGTCCTATAAATACCGATATCTGGAAGTAGATAATCTTCGCATCCGTTATCTCACTACACAATCCAGAGGAAGTCCTGTAATGTTAGTCCACGGTTTGGGGGGATCAATAGAAAGTTGGATCAACACTATTGAATTGCTTTCTTCGAACCAATTAAAGTTAATTGCAATTGATCTTCCAGGATTTGGTTATAGCAGTAAGCCGAAAATCAATTACACTATTAATTTCTATAGTGCGTTCATGACAAAATTTATCAAGAAGCTAAATTTAGAATCATCTCTTTTTCTTGTTGGATCCTCGCTTGGAGGTCATATTGCAGCACAGGTTGCGATAGATCATCCACGACTAATTTCCAAGCTCGTTCTCATTAGTCCCGCAGGTATACCGCCTTTTTCTTTCAAAATAACCCCTGCACTAAGAAATTATGTCCGTATTTTGAAAGCCAAATCAATCGCGGACGTAAATATGGCCTTAGCTGCAGTGGATAAGAGTCAGGTCAAAGAAGCATATGCAAAGACAATATTGGACAGACTGTCAAAACCTAATGCCAAAGAAGCATTCCTATCTGCTCTTAGAGGTAGTACAAACGCTACTAGGCTTACCAAACGGTTACACAAGATCAAGGCAGATACTTTACTAATTTGGGGAAAAGATGATCAATTAATTCCAGTTAGATACAGCATCCCTTTTATTGGAATGAAGAACTGCAGAATGGTTCTATTAGAAAAATGTGGTCATAGACCTCATGTGGAGAGACCAGAGCTTTTTAGTAAGCTCTTAATAGATTTCTTTAGGGAATAAGAATCAGTGCTACTCTATGGCGATCAACCGGTATAATAGTGTAAATATGTATGTTATGTTTTTGTTTTATCAATCCTACACGCATAATGACTCTATCCTTCGTGGTAAGGATCATTTCTTTTTGCTATTATAACTGACAACCACATACAATGTAGCAAAAGACATGGGTTGCCTCAAAGACCGCACTAAAGAATGGAATCTATAGTCTACGAAATATTTTATTGTTGTTGCTCCATCTCTTTCTTACCTTAAAAAAGGATCGAAATATGCCCTTCCCAGGATTCTTCCCTCCTTTAGTGCAGTTAGAACTTCGTTGACCTCATTTAATCTGTATTTTATATTTGCCACAGCTTTTAACTTGCCTGATCTTGCTAGATCTACAAGTAATTGCAACTCCTCCTTTGAACCTACATTTGAACCTACCACCGATGCTTCCTTAAAGGTCAATCTTTTTGGATTCACGACTACTGGCTCTATGCCGATCCCAACTAGAACAAGTTTGCCTGCATTTGCAAGAACTTTTGTAGAGTTATCTATGCTCTCATTATTGACTACAAAGTCAAATACCGCATTGACACCTTTGCCGCCGGCTATTTTTTTGATACCATCAGTTAGTTTTTCTTTTGTCAGATTTATAGTCGCATCCGCTCCAAATCTATGTTGAGCCATTTGTAATTTCTCTTCAGTTCTCCCAATCGCAATTGCGGTAGTTGCTCCACATAATTTTGCTATCTGCAAAATATACATTCCAACACCGCCAGTCCCATAAACAGCAATTATGTCACCAAGATTAATTTTGCCGACTGATTTTACCGCATGTATAGCAGTAACTCCTGCGCAACACAAACTAGCACCAAATTCGTACGGCACCTCCGACGGGAGTGTTATTAATCTTTTATAATTCACCTTCATATATTGGGCATACCCTCCATCCGCAGAGAAACCATACATGGGTAAAGAATTGATATTTTTGCAAACACTCGAATTGCCTGTGAGGCAAAAATTGCAATCGCCGCAAGGAGTCAGAAAATGAACAATGGCTCTATCGCCTTCCTTTATATTCTCTACATTTTCTCCAAGCTGTTCTACCTCGCCTGCTGTCTCGTGTCCTAACACAATGGGCCCGTTAACAGGAATAACGCCAGAAACCACATGTACATCACTATGGCATACAGAAGCAGCCCGGATTTTTAATAGTACTTCATCAGGGTTTATTTTTGGAATAGGATTGTCTTCGATTTTGATGGGTTCTCCGACCCTATAAAATCTGGCAGCGTCGGGCATGGTAATGATCTGAGAAATAAGGGCTATATATTTTTGAAAAAACCATCTTTATCCAGCATAATATATGACTCTAACAAATATGTAGTTATAACAATACACAAAGACAAAATCTCAACATTTTGCTTGAGGTTACTCTATCTTATTATATTGTTAGACATAGGTGCTATCTATCACAAGTTACACATTCGCTAAAAGTGATTTATTAAAGCATTTTTTTTGCCTTCTTTTTTCTCATGTTAATATTACTACTATAACTATTTCAACCTCATAATCTCGTCTCTGTATATTTGATATCTTGTCTGAAATTCCTTGCCGTATAATTCCAAATAAGCGTCTAGTTTTGCAGGCTGAACTTCTAATGCCAATAAAGTCAAAAACTGTCTGATATCCGCATCGTTAGTTAGAGGAGTATACACAATTGCTGACAATAAGAGGTTGAATTGATTACTCAAACCAATAATTTGAATAGCATGCCCAAGGAACAGCTTTGCATCTAAATAGTCCCCTTCCAAAGCAGCCAAACAGAAATCAAATAGTAAATATTGAGCAGGATACGTACAACCCACTTTCCGTAATTCATCCAATCGGTCAACAGGAGTTATTTTGGCATCTGTTGAATAGATTCCCTTAATAAAATTTGTCAAGAGATTAACAACGTCACGAAAGGTAATAGTCTTATTATTTATTCCCAGCCTTTCTGTAACATCTTTCTTATTTTGTATAGGGACCTTAGCATCAAGCTCGACTTCAAGTCTATTATTGATAGGAAAATTTTCGAGCAATTGCAAGATATCTGAAATATCAGGATAGATAGTTGTGCGGGGCATTTTGTATGTGATGTTAATCAACTCAGGCTCTTAAATTGTTATACGTTTCAACATATTGACTGTCTCAAGCCTAAAAGATGAACAATCAGTCAGCGACAATAATAATAGACAACCTTTATGTCAAATAGCAGTCCAGGATCATGACTATACAATACCCTATAGTTACAAATATGAGTACGCTATGAGGAGATTTGACAGTTAATATCCCAAGAGCTGTGCTAGATGCAAAGCAGCAGACACAAAGAGGAGGAGAAGAACAACAACAAGAACAACAAAATACTTCTGTAACTAGCAACGCCACAGCCGATGACTCAAGTTTTCGAGTTTTAATTGACGGTAAGCCAGTAAACTACTCTGAAGGTAAAGAAACAGATGCAGAATTCAGGGAAATTACATCCTTTATTCCAAGGGGATCTAAATATGTAGAGATAATTGGAACAAGCTCATTACCATCGTCATCTTCTCTAGCATCAAATATTACAGAATGAACAACAATAACTTCGGAAGCACTAACATCTAGCAGGCCATTACCATAACTACGGACAGCCAGAAAGTCTTTTTTTATTTTTGAGAGATAAATCATTTATTCTCTAGATTCAATCAGAATAGACCAATATCTATCATTAATGATCTATTGGCCGTCCTCACTCACACCTATTGTTGCTTTTTTATTTTCCCCCCGAGAATAGTAAGCAAGTAAGTTAATGGCGACTGGTTTATTTCCAGCAGCAATATAGCAATAAATAATGTTATAGGGTTCCTCTCTATTAAGAATGATAAACAAGTATCTGTATACGGGATTAATAATATTATGCTCTCTTTTTTTGTTTGTTTAGTGTCTGTTACAATTTTGGTATGCCTGACTACAGACAATGCATATGGGCACCTATCCCCGGATAATAAAAAACTGGCTGTAATACAAGAATGGAATGATCAACAAAACATTGTCAAAGTTCAGTTTAGCTACAGTCCAGAAAAGCCTCTACTCTATACACTTACTAATTTGGAATTCAGTATACAAGATCTAAAAACAGGTAATCATTTAAAAGACCTTGTTATGAGCTCGACAATAATAAAAGATGATAGGGATTTTCTTCAAGTTCAATGGTGTTACCATCGAAAATGGTGATTTGTCTTTAAAAGTTCAATTTCCCGAAGACGGCAATTACCAAATTATAAGTCAAGTGTGTTCTAAAGATAATGTTGCAATTGCGCTGACATCTTTCAATATCTTTGTTCCACTTCAACCATTTGGTAAATTTGATGCAGATTCCTTGACTTCTTCTCTGATTCCTGCAGGATTAGCAGCAATCAGTTTGTTAGGACTGGTGGCTGTAATCATGTTGGTATCGAAGAAAAAGAATAGCAAGAGAAAGCCTGCAAAGGAAAAAGGAGATGAAGAATGGTAAGAAAAACAAATAAACAAACCAAATCTTAAAATAATTTTGGCTGTCCTATTTATTTTAGTAGGTAGTGAGGATGGAGTCCACGATAGTTGAACATCAATATCATTTTTCGAATCAGTTTGTGTTATTGTCGATATACTATTATTTACAGGCGACTACCCCATTCACACCGAGAGTAGTTATGTCGAATACGTGACAATAGACTTGCCTATAAGGTTCCTTAATAATGGGACAATACTATAGAATAATG
>Ga0126304_10001203_pt1 | contig 11936 bp, 10 predicted proteins | sample Plot25_FD_92538 | JGI IMG/M metagenome (GOLD analysis project Ga0126304, IMG submission 92538) | Serpentine soil microbial communities from UC McLaughlin Reserve, CA, USA - Plot25 | ecosystem: Environmental > Terrestrial > Soil > Grasslands | place: USA: UC McLaughlin Reserve, Lake County... | reverse complement strand
TCGAACACGCCGCGCACGCGCATCTGCTGCTGCAGGTCGGCATCCGTGAACTGGCAGCGCATCAGGTCGCGCTTCTCGATGCCGACGCCGTGCTCGCCGGTGAGGCAGCCGCCGACCTCGACGCAGAGCTTCAGGATCTCCTCGCCGGCCCGCTCCGCCTTCTCCATCTCGCCCGGCTTGTTGATGTCGAACATGATCAGCGGGTGCAGATTGCCGTCGCCGGCATGGAACACGTTCGCGACGCCGAGCCCCTCGGCCGCGCAGATCTCGCCGATCCGGGTCAGCACGCGCGGCAGCTCGCCGGTCGGAATGACGCCATCCATGCAGAGATAGTCGGAGATCCGGCCGGTGGCGCCGAAGGCCGCCTTGCGGCCCTTCCAGATCGCGGCGCTCTCGGCCTCCGAGCGCGATACCCGCAAGGTCTTCGGGCGGAACGGGCGCGCGATCTCGACGATGCGCGCCAGCATGGCCTCGCATTCGGCGTCCGAGCCCTCGACCTCGATGATCAGCATCGCCTCGACGTCGAGCGGGTAGCCGGCATGGGCGAAGGCCTCGCAGATCTTGATCGCCGGCCGGTCCATGTACTCCATCGCGACCGGGATGATGCCGGCGCCGATGATCGCCGCGACACAGGCGCCGGCGTCCTCGACGGCGTCGAAGCCCATCAGCGCCGGGCGCGCACCTTCGGCGGCGCGCAGGATGCGCACCACCGCCTCGGTGACGACGCCGAGCTGGCCTTCGGAGCCGCAGACGAGGCCGAGGAGGTCGTAGCCCGGGCTGTCGAGATGCCCGCCGCCGATCTCGACCACCGTGCCGTCGTTAAGCACCATCGTGACGCCGAGGAGGTTGTTGGTGGTCACGCCGTGCTTAAGGCAATGCGCGCCGCCGGCGTTCATCGCGATGTTGCCGGCGATGGTGCAGGCGAGCTGCGAGGACGGATCGGGGGCGTAGAAGAAACCCTCATGGGCGATCGCCTGGGTGATGGCGAGATTGGTGATGCCGGACTGCACCCGCGCGGTGCGGTTCTCGAAGTCGATGTCGAGCACGCGGTTCATCTTGGCGACGCCGAGGATGATCGCGTCCTCCTGGGCGATCGCGCCGCCGGAGAGCGAGGTGCCGGCGCCGCGCGGCACGACCTTGACGCCGTTGTCGTGGCAGAAGCGCATGACCGCGGAGACCTCCGCCGTCGTCGACGGCAGGACGACCGCGAGCGGCACCCGGCGGTAGGCCGTCAGGCCGTCGGTCTCGAACGCGCGGCGCTCGTCGTCCGAGGCGATCAGCGCCTCGCGGGCGACGAGCGGGGCAAGGCCGCGCAGGATCTCGTCGCGGCGGGCCAGTACGGCAGGGTCGGGCGTCGGGAATGCGATCGACATCGGCGTCCTTCCTTTCCCTCCGAGGTATGCCGGAACGGGAGTGTCTGGCCCAAACGTCTCTACTCCATCCGCGGGCTCTTTGCAGCGCCCGTGTTCGTCAGGCAGCGCCGGCGAGAGCGGGATAGAACTCGCCCATCATCCGGTCGCGGTAGGCGAAGAGGTTCGGGTGCTCCTCGGCCGCGCGGCGCGACGGCGCCTCGAAGATCGGGCAGAGCAGGCCCGCCGCGAAGGCGAAGGCGGTCGCGTCCGCGCCGCAGGGCTTGTCGCCCATGAGATACGGCTTCTCGCCCAAGACGGCCGCAAGCGCATCGATGTCGCGCCGGGCAAGCTCCGCGATTTCCTCCGGCGTATGGCGGCCGAGCCCGTGCGCCTTGAGACCGGAGCGAACCTTGCGCCGGATCACGGCCACGACCAGCGGCCGCACCGGCGCCGGCACCTTTTCGAAGAACTTCGCTGGGCCTGCGGCGAAATTGGCATCGTCGATCCAGCGGTCGCGGACCACGGCCCAATAGAGGTGGTCCTCGCACATCTTCTCGATCGCCCAAGCGACCGCCCGCCGCTCGGCGGTCAGACCGGCGTCGAAGTCGATGCCGTGTTTGCGCTCCAGATGCAGGCGGATGAAGCTCGAGTCGGCGACGATCGTGCCGTCGTCGTCGATGTAGGGCAGCTTGCCCTTCGGCGCCTTGCGGAAGCCGCCTGTGTCGACGCGGTAGGCGAGCCGAGCGAGCTTCAGAAGCATCTCGGCCTTGGTGACGAAAGGGCTCGGATCGGGCAGGCCGAAGGCCGGACCGAAAGCGTAGAGCGTGATCACGGCGTGCTCCCAAGACGTGCTGCGGCAACGGCCCAGTCTCGCGCAACGGGATGCGGCCCGCCAGGCCATTGCCGGCGCCGCATTGACCTTCGCGGCCGGGCGCGGATAGTGCCGGCTCGGGCGCGGAGCGGAGATGAGGTTGGCCGGAGAGCGAGGCGTGCGAGTCGGGTTGTTCGTCACCTGCCTCGTCGATTTGATGCGGCCGTCCGTCGGCTTTGCGGCGGTGAAGCTCCTCGAGGACGCCGGCTGTAGCGTCGAGGTGCCGAGCCAGACCTGCTGCGGCCAGCCTGCCTACAACACCGGCGATCGCGCGACGACGCGCGACCTCGCCGAGCGCGTCATCGAGAGCTTCCGCGGCTTCGATTACGTCGTCGCGCCGTCGGGCTCGTGCGCCGGCATGATCAAGGTGCACTATCCCGAGCTTTTCATGGACGACCCGAACTGGGCGCCGCGCGCGAACGAGCTCGCCAGCCGGACCTTCGAGCTGACGAGCTTCCTCGTCGACGTGCTCGGCGTCACCGCCGTCGCGGCGCGCTTTTCGGGGCCGGTCACCTACCACGATTCCTGCTCGGGCCTGCGCGAGCTCGGCGTCGCGCGGCAGCCGCGGCGGCTCCTGGCGAGCATTCCCGGCCTCGAGCTCGTCGAGATGGCGGATTCGGACGTCTGCTGCGGCTTCGGCGGCACCTTCGCCGTGAAGTACGGCGACATCTCGAACGCCATCGTCGAGGACAAGACGAAGCGCATCGCCGAGACCGGCGCGCCGACGCTGCTCGCCGGCGACCTCGGCTGCCTCTTGAACATCGCCGGCAAGCTCTCGCGCGAGGGCCGGACGATCGAGGTGCGCCACGTCGCCGAGGTGCTCGCCGGCCTGACCCACGACCCGCCGATCGGCATGCCGCGCGACAAGGCGGCGACCTGAACCTTCCCGCCCTCCTCCCGCGGGCGGATGACCCGCTGCCGGCACCGGTCTTGCACGCCATTGTCGCTTGAGATGCGCAGACCGTCTGCTGGTGTAAGCTGAAGCGAGATGACGATCCTTTCGGTCCGCCACGTCACGACCTATCGCTACAGCCGGCCGGTCGCCTTCGGCGAGCATCGCATGATGTTCCGGCCGCGCGACAGCTACGACCAGAAGCTCATCGCGGCAGAGGTCGAGATCACGCCCGAGCCGGCGCATTTCCGCTGGATCCACGACGCGTTCGGGAACTGCGTCGCGATTGCAAGCTTCGCCGGGCAGGCGCGCGAGCTGCGTTTCGAGAGCCGGATGCGGCTCGACCACGCGCCGGCGCGAGCCCCCGACTTCCAGATCGAGGAATACGCCAAGACCTACCCGTTCTCGTATGGAGCGGACGAGCTGCCGGATCTCCTGCCCTCGATCGAGCGGCGCTATCCCGATCCCGAGCGGCAGCTCGAGCGCTGGGTGCGCAAGTTCCTGCGCCAAGGGCGCTCGACCGCGACCGGGGAGCTTCTGAAGACCCTCACCTACGGCATCAAGGAGGGCTTCGCCTACGAGCGGCGCTCGGAGGGCGGCACGCACGCGCCGCTGACGACGCTGAACCTTCGCCGCGGCAGCTGCCGGGATCTCGCGCTCCTGATGATGGAAGCGGTCCGTTGCCTCGGCTTCGCCGCCCGCTTCGTCTCGGGCTACATCTACGTGCCCGACCGCGACGAGGCGACCTATCTCGGCGGCGGCTCGACGCATGCCTGGTGCCAGGTCTATCTGCCGGGCGCCGGCTGGGTCGAGTTCGACCCGACGAACGGCATCATCGGCAACCGGGACCTCGTTCGCGTTGCGGTCGCCCGCGACCCGGCGCAAGCCGTCCCGCTCGCCGGCACCTTCTTCGGCGACGCGGCCGACGAGCTCGGCATGTCGGTCGAGGTCCAGGTGACGACATTGCAGACGCCGCGAGACAATCGCCTCACCGCGGCGGTGGAGGCCTAGGATGCGGATCCAGTGCGGGTACGAGATCGCCTATGACTGCGCGCAGCCGACGCCGATGCTGCTCATGCTGCGGGTGCACCCGTCCCGGCAGGCGGATCTCGAGGCGCCGGAGCGCATCGCCCTCGACCCGCCGGTGCGGGCGACCGAGTACCGCGACGGCTTCGGCAATCTGTGCACCCGCATCACCGCGCCGCCGGGCCGGATCACGATCTCGAACGACTTCATCGTCCGCGACGGCGGCGAGCCCGATCTCGTCGTGCCGGAGGCCGAGCAGCACGCGCTCGAGGACCTGCCCGACCACGTGCTGGTGTTCCTCCTCGGCAGCCGCTACTGCGACACCGATCGCCTGAGCGAGGAGGCGTGGTCGCTGTTCGGCGGCACGGCGCCCGGCTGGCCGCGGGTCCAGGCGATCTGCGACTATGTCCACGACCGGCTCGAGTTCGGCTACGAGCACGCGAGTTCATTCCGCACCGCCTGGGACGGCCATAACGAGGGCCGCGGCGTCTGCCGCGACTTCGCCCATCTGGCGATCGCCTTCTGCCGCTGCATGAACATCCCGGCGCGCTACTGCACCGGCTATCTCGGCGACATCGGCGTCCCGCCGGACCCGGCGCCGATGGACTTCAGCGCCTGGTTCGAGGTCTACCTGTCGGGCCAGTGGTATCGCTTCGATGCCCGGCACAACATCCCGCGCATCGGCCGCATCCTGATGGCGCGCGGACGGGATGCTACCGACGTGGCGCTGTCGACGAGCTTCGGCGCGTGCACGCTTGCGGGCTTCAAGGTCACGACCGTCGAGCTGCCGTGAGCGCGTTCGAGCAGGCGGGACCGCCGGTCGTCGTCGTCAACGAAGCCGGGCGCTCGCCCTTCGTGCTCCTGTGCGAGCACGCCTCGCGCCTGTTCCCGGCGGGCTACGGCCGGCTCGGCCTGCCGGCGGCCGAGCTCGATCGCCACATCGCCTGGGATCTCGGCGCCGCCGAGGTCGCGATGCGGCTTGCCTGCATTCTCGACGCGCCGCTGTTCCTCGCCGGATACTCGCGCCTGCTGATCGACCTCAACCGCCCGCCGGAGAGCCCGACCAGCATCCCCGAGGTCAGCGAGGCAACTGCGATCCCGGGCAATTTCGGGCTCGACGAGGCCGAGCGGCGGCGCCGGCACCGGCTCTGGTTCCGGCCGTTCCATGATGCGGTCGCGGCGCATCTCGATTCGCGCGCCGGACGCGCCACCGCGGTGGTCGGCATGCACAGCTTCACGCCGGTGTTCGCCGGCGTATCGCGGTCGTGGCATGCCGGGGTGCTGTTCCGGCGCGCCGAAGCTTTCGGCGAGGCACTCGCCGCGGCGATCGAAGCCCGAACGCAGGTGCCGGTCGGGCGAAACGAGCCCTACCGCGTGTCGCTCGAGACCGATTTCACCGTGCCGGTGCATGGCGACGCTCGCGGCCTGCCGGCGGCCCTCATCGAGGTTCGCCAGGACCTCGTCACCGACGTGCTCGGGATCGAGCGCTGGAGCCGGACGCTCGCCGGCGCGCTCGCCGCCGTCGCCGAGCTGACGAGCCCGGCAGGGCCGGAATAGCTTCTGGATCGGCTTCTTTCCGCTCCGGGCGGCACCCGGATGACAGGCTCCCGCGCATCCTCTATCCCCCAGCGAACAACCTTCCGGAGGAAAGCATGAGCCTAACCCGACGCACTCTCGTTGCTGCCGGCGCGCTCCTCGCGTCGGCCGGCGCTGCCGTCGCCTTCCCGGACCGGCCGGTGCAGATCATCGTGCCTTGGGCTGCGGGCGGCGGCACCGACACGGTGGTGCGAATCTTCGCGGCCGGGTTCGAGAAGGAGCTCGGCGTGCCGGTCAACGTCGTCAACCGGGTCGGCGGCAACGGCATCACCGGCCACAGCGCGATCGCGAACGCCGTGCCCGACGGCTACACCATCGGCGCCGCGAGCCCCGAGATCGCCTTCTACAAGGCGCTCGGCACCGGCGACCTCACGCCTGCGAGCTTCGACCTGTTCTCGCGCATCGCCCTCATTCCGGCGGGCGTCACCGTCAAGGCGGACGCGCCGTACAAAACCCTTGCCGATTTCCTCAAGGCCGCGAAGGACAACCCGAAGGGCACGCTGATGGCCTCCGGCACCGGCACCGGTGGCTCGTGGCACATCGCGGCGGGCGGGCTCATGAAGTCCGCGGGCCTGGAGGCGGACCGGCTGCGCTGGGTGCCGAGCCAGGGCGGGGCCCCGGCGCTCCAGGACGTCGCGGCCGGCGGCATCACAGCCTTCACCGGCTCGCCGATCGAGGCGAAGTCGCTGATGGAGGCCGGCAAGGTGCGGGTCCTCGCCCTCATGACGAGCGAGCGCCAGGCGACCTTCCCGGATATCCCGACGACGAAGGAGGCCGGGCTCGACTGGGTCTACGAGAACTGGTTCGCGCTCGTCGCGCCGAAGGGGATGGCGCCGGACCGGCGCGAGAAGCTGTTCGAATCGGCAAAGCGCGCGATGGCGCAGGCCGAGGTGCAGAACGCCCTCAAGCAGCGCGGCATCGCCCCGGTCTGGGACGCGCCGGGCGAGTTCGAGCGCTACCTCGGCGGCTTCGTGGACCGCGGCACCGCCGTGCTGAAGGAGCTCGAGCTGGCGAAATAAAGCATGATCCCGAAAAGTGGCTACCGGTTTTCGGAAAAGATCATGCTCAAACAAAGAGGTAGAGCGGGATGACGACTCGAAGAGAAGTCATCGCGCTCTAAGAAGCGACGCGCCGAGCGCCGCCGCCTATGCCAGCTTGACGTTCTTCAAGGGCAGCGTGCGCACCGGCCTGCCGATCGCGGCGTGGATGGCGTTGAGGACGGCCGGCGCGACGACGCAGATCGTCGGCTCGCCGACGCCGCCCCAGAAATCGTGCGTCGGCACGATCACCGTCTCGACCTTCGGCATCTCGGCAATCTTGAGGAGCTCGTAGGAGTCGAAGTTGAGGCTCGTCATGCGGCCCTTGTCGACCGGGCATTCGCCGTAGAGCGTCGCGCTGAGACCGTAGGCGACCGAGCCCTCGACCTGCGCCGCGATCTGGCCCGGGTTCACGGCGTGGCCGCAGTTCAGGGCCAGCACGAGGCGATGCACCTTGAGCTTGCCGGCATCGCTCACGGAGACCTCGGCGACGGCGGCCGAGTAGCTGCCATAGCCCATGAACTGGGCGATGCCGCGGTGCACGCCCCCCGGCAGCGGCGTGCCCCAGCCGCCCTTCTCGGCCGCGGCATCGAGCACGCCGCGGTGCTTCGGATGGTTGCCGAGGAGCGCGCGGCGGAACTCGAGCGGATCCTTCCCGGCGGCGCGCGCCGCCTCGTCGATGAAGCACTCGAGGTAGACGCCGTTCTGGTTCGTGTTGACGCCGCGCCACGGCCCGACCGGCACATGGGTGTTGCGCATCGCGTATTCGATGAGGAGGTTCGGCACGGTGTAGCCGAGCTGCGCCTCGCCGGGCTGCTCCCAGTAGCCCTGGAGCTGGCGCATGTCCTTGCCGTCCTTGATCGCCGTCGGGTTGAGCGAGGCATTGATCGACTGGCCCGAGACGCGGATGTGCAGGCCGACGAGATTGCCCGCCGCGTCGAGCCCGGCGGTGAGGCGGCATTGCGAGATCGGCCGGAAGAAGTCGTGCGCGAGATCCTCCTCGCGGCTCCAGATCAGCTTCACCGGCGTGTCGGGAAAGCGCTTGGCGATCGCGACCGCCTCGTGGACGTAGTCCTGCGTGCCGCCGCGGCGGCCGAAGCCGCCGCCGAGGTCGTGCTTGTGGACCTCGCATTTGTCGAGCGGCAGGCCGGAAGCGGCCGAAAGCGCGGCGAGCGACGCCTCCGCGTTCTGCGTCGCGACCCAGGCCTCGGCGCTGTCCGCCGACACCCGCGCGGTGCAGTTCATCATCTCCATGCAGGCATGCGCCAGGAACGGCGTGCCGTACACGGCCTCGACGGTCTTCGCCGCGCCGGCGATGGCTTTCAGCGCGTCGCCGTTCGAGCGCTCGCCGTTGGTGACGGCGGCGGTCAAGCCCTCGCGCAGATGCTCGGCGATCGTCGCGTCCGACGCGGCGGCGCCCGGCCCCTCGTTCCAGACGATCGGCAGCGCCTCGAGCGCCGTCTTTGCCCGCCACCAGGTGTCGGCGACGACCGCGACGGCCGAGTCCGAGACCTTCACGACCGCGCGCACGCCCGGCATCGACGCCACCTTGCCCTCGTCGTAGCGATCGAGCTTGCCGCCATAGACCGGGCAGTGCTTGATCGCGGCGTTGAGCATGCCGGGCAGGCGGACGTCGATCGCGTAGACCTTGCGGCCGTCGAGCTTGTCGGCGGTGTCGAGGCGGGCGAGCGGCTTGCCGGCGATCGTCCAGTCCTTCGGGTCCTTGAGCTTGATGTCCTTGGGATCGGGCGGCGTCAGGCGCGAGGCGGCCTCGGCGAGCTTGCCGTAGGTGGTCGAGCGGCCGGACGCCGCATGCGTGACGACGCCCGTCGCAACGCCGACCTCGGCGACCGGAACCTTCCAGGCGTCGGCCGCGGCCTGCAGCAGCATCAGCCGCGCGGCGGCGCCGCCGCGGCGGACATAGTCCTGCGAGATGCGGATGCCGCGGCTGCCGCCGGTGCCCATCTCACCCCAGACGCGGTTGCGGGCGAGGTTCTGAGCCGCGGTGATCGATTCGGTTGTAACCTTCGACCAGTCGCCCTCAAGCTCCTCGACGACAAGCTGCGCGAGGCCGGTGAGCGTCCCCTGGCCCATCTCCGAGCGGGCGACGCGCACCACGATGGTGTCGTCCGGCCGGATCACCACCCAGGCGTTGACCTCGGGAGCCGCGCTCGCGGCCGCGCCCTGCGCCGCCGCTTCGCCGACCGGGAAGCCGAGCGTGAGCCCGGTCGCGGCGGCGGCCGAGCCGGCGAGGAAGCCGCGGCGCGAAACGTCGAGCGCGATCGTCATCGGTAGTCCCTCCCCGGCCGCGGGCACGCGGCGGCAGGCGGGGACTCTATCGGCAGCGCCTCGGCGGGCCGCTTCAAAATCGCGCGAGGCCGTCCGAAATCGGCGCCGGCCCGCCCTCGTGGCCGTCGCGTTGTCACTCTGGCCGGATTGACACGCTTGCGCCCGGCGCCGTCCGGCGCGACAGTCGCCGCGCAAACGGAGCGCGACGGCTGTCGATCGCGCTTCGCAGGGAGGACGGCATGACGAGGATCGGGACGCTGCGCCTTGCGGCGGGGGTGTTGCTGTCGCTTGCGACGTTCGCGGCCGCGGCAGCCGAGTATCCGGCGCCGAAGGAGGCCAGCTTCGTCGCCAAGGATTTCAAGTTCCACACCGGCGAGGTCCTGCCCGAGGTCCGCCTGCACTACCGGACGATCGGCGAGCCGACGGGCGAGCCGGTGGTGGTGCTGCACGGCACGTCGGGGTCGGGCGCCTCGATGCTGACCCCGGCTTTCGCCGGCGAGCTGTTCGGGGCCGGACAGCCGCTCGACGCGAAGAAATACTTCATCATCCTCCCCGACGCGATCGGCCACGGCAAGTCGACGAAGCCCTCCGACGGCCTCAAGACGAAGTTCCCGAAATACAATTCCGAGGACATGGTCGACGCCCAGCACCGGCTCCTCGCCGAGGGCCTCGGCCTCAAGCACGTGCGCCTCATCATCGGCAACTCGATGGGCGGCATGCACGCCTGGCTGTGGGGGGCGAAGTATCCGGATTACATGGACGCCCTCGTGCCCATGGTCTCGCAGCCGACCGAGATGGCCTCGCGCAACTGGATGATGCGGCGGCTGATGATCGAGACGATCAAGCAGGACCCCGCCTACAACAACGGCGATTACGCCGAGCAGCCGAAATCGATGAAGCTCGCCGCCGTGTTCTACGCCACCGGCACGAACGGCGGCGACCTCGCCTACCAGAAGCTCGCGCCGACGCGGGCGGCGGCCGACAAGCTCGTCGACGAGCGCCTCGCGGCGCCGTTCACCGCCGACGCCAACGACTACATCTACGCCTGGGAATCCTCGGCCGCCTACAACCCGACGCCGGGCCTCGACAAGATCACGGCGGCGCTCCTTGCCATCAACGCCGCCGACGACGAGCGCAACCCGCCGGCGACCGGCATCACCGAGGCGGCGATGAAGCGCGTCAAGAACGGCCGCCTGTTCCTGATCCCGGCAAGCGAGGAGACGCGCGGCCACGGCACCGCCGGCATGGCGAAGTTCTACGCCAAGGAGCTCGCGGCCTTCCTAGAGACCGCGTCGCGGCGGACGGCGGGTTCGCAGTAGGCCGGCCCGCGCCGCAGAGGCGGCGCCGCGAACCTTCGCGGCGCTGCGCCGTTGTCAGGCCGTCACAGGAGGCGGCCATGACGGCATCGCGGAAGCGGGAGGGCGCGACCGCCCTCGATAGCGTGAAGACGAAGCAACGCGTCGAGGCGAAGAGCGCCGCGAAGGCCGCCGGCGCCAAGGCGGCGAAGGCGTCCGGCGACAGCCCGAAGCGGCAGGGCGACAAGCTCGAGCGGGCCCGGGACGCCGCGGCGGGGCGCGCGAAGAGCCGCTGACCACTCGGCGTCACGCGCACGCGGCTTCGGCGCGGCCCGGCGCGCGCGGGGCTCTTGACGGCAAGGCGGAAGGGGGTTCGCGACCCTCATCCGAGCGCCCGTAACCGCCTCGCATCCTCCGCCGCCTCGCGCAGGAGCCAGGTCCGGAACAGGGCTATCTTCGGCAGCGCCACCGCCGCCTTCGGGCAGATGATCCAGTAGCTTTTCGGCAGACGCAGCGCGGTCTCGAAGGGCCGGACGAGACGCCCATTGATGAGGTCCGAGGCCGCGAGCGTGGTGCGGGCAAGGGCCACCCCCTGCCCGTCGATCGCGGCGTCGATCACCATGCTGGCCCGGTTGAGGACCGGTCCGTGCAAGGCTTCCGCGTCCGGCACGCCGGCGGCCTCGAGCCACCGGCGCCAGTCGCCCCAGTCGTCGAGATGCAGCAGGGGCAGCCGCAGGAGGTCGGCCGGCTGGCGCAGGCGATTGCGGCCGGTCATCAGCTTCGGGCTGCAGACCGGAAAGAGCTGCTCCGAGCAGAGCCGCACCACGTCCAGCCCCGGCCATGAGCCCTCGCCGTGGCGGACCGCAAGATCGACCTCCTCGCGGGCGAAGTCGACATGGTGCAGCGTCGCCGAGACCCGCAAGTCGATGTCCGGATGCGCCTCGGCAAAGTGCCCGAGACGGTTGACCAGCCATTTGGCGGCGAAATCCGGCGAGGTGCTGACGGTGAGCGCGCCCGAGCTCTGGCGCTGCACGACGCGCGCGGTGCCGAGCGCGATCCGGTCGAAGGCATCGCGCAGCACGGCGAGATAATCGCGCCCGGCCTCGGTGATGACGAGCCTCTGGCGCTCGCGATTGAACAGCTTGAGGCCGAGCGTCTCCTCGAGCGCCTTGACCTGATGGCTCACCGCCCCTTGCGTGACGCAAAGCTCGTCCGCCGCCCGGGTGAAGCTCTCGTGACGCGCCGCAGCCTCGAAGGCCTTGAGCGCATTGAGCGGAGGCAGACGGCGAAGCATCCCGCGACTGCATGAGAAAATCTAAGGCAGGCTAGAGAAGGCGTGCGTCGCCGGCAAGGCTCGGCGCACGTAACGAGGACCGCGTGCCGCGGCGCTCAAGGGGATGCAAGCGGCGCTCTGAGATGAAGCCGTCGGATATTTAGCCGAGCACCTCTTGGAAATGGTTCACGCCTTCGGCATGGTCCGTCAGTTCGCGCAACCAGAGGTCAAGGCGTAAATTGGCAGGCAAGACAGTCGCGGCCGCGGTCTCGACCTTCGGCGCAAGCACGAAATCGAAACTGAGC
>Ga0126304_10001202_pt1 | contig 11938 bp, 9 predicted proteins | sample Plot25_FD_92538 | JGI IMG/M metagenome (GOLD analysis project Ga0126304, IMG submission 92538) | Serpentine soil microbial communities from UC McLaughlin Reserve, CA, USA - Plot25 | ecosystem: Environmental > Terrestrial > Soil > Grasslands | place: USA: UC McLaughlin Reserve, Lake County... | reverse complement strand
TCCGATGGCTTGCGGTTACAGCAAACGAAAACCGCACTCCGGAACATCAAAAACAAGTGTTCAGAAGAATTCTCAAATTTTTCGGCTATTTTCTTCTCGGCGTGATTTTAATTCTCGCCGGGATTTATATTTACCTCGCTATGCAGACCGGAAAGCCCGCCGACGTGCGGGCAATTTTTCAACGTGAAACTCCCCGCCCGCTCGTTTTCGCGCATCGCGGCGGCGGCGGGCTTTATCCCGAAAATACGCTCGAAGCTTTTAAATATTCAGCCGCGATGGGCGTCGATGTTTTAGAACTGGACGTTCATTCGACCTCGGACGGCACGCTCGTCGTCATGCACGACGGGGACGTGGCGCGCACGACGAACGGCAGCGGGCGGGTTAATCAGATGACGCTTGCCGAGCTTAAAAAACTCGACGCGGGTTATCATTTTACGCCCGACGACGGCAAGACCTTCCCCTTTCGCGAAAAAGGCATCACGATTCCGACCTTGCAGGAAATTTTCGACGCGCTGCCCGACAAAGTTTTCAACATCGAGCCCAAACAAGCCGAGCCTTCCGTGGTAAAACCTTTATGCGAGATACTGCGGGCGCGGAAAATGACCGATAAAGCAATCGTCGGTTCCTTCCGCCAAGAGGCGATTGACGAGTTTCGCGCCCAGTGTTCGGAGGTCGCAACCGCCGCGACGCCCGCCGAGGTTAGAGATTTTCTTGCCCTTTATAAAGTCGGCTTGGGCGAATCTTACAGCCCGCCGATGCAGGTTTTGCAGATTCCGGAGCGAATCGGCGCGCTGCAAATCGTGTCCAAAGATTTTATTGAAACCGCCCGGCGGCTGAATCTCAAGGTTCACGTCTGGACGATTAACGACGCTCAGGACATGCAGCGGCTGATCGAAATGCGCGTTGACGGAATCATGACGGATTATCCCGACCGGCTGCTTAAAATCCTCGGCAGCAACTCGAATCTTATCAAAAAGGACTGATTGCTTATCACTAGTTGAAAAACAACCAGAGCGGGCGCTGAGAGCAATCCTTCCCGACCTGAAATTTATTGTAACCTGAATGTTTTACCGGAGCTTGAAAAAGATAGCGACCAACAAAGCAGCTTTCATAAAATTTCAGTCAGGAAGGGCGGCTTGCGCCCCGCGTGGGTTTCAAAACCTAAACAGTCAACAAAAAAATAATTGACGTTTTTGGCAAATACCGTAAAATCGGTTTGATGTCTGGAAATCTTATAAAAAACGGTGGTCTTTTTCTTTTCGTAATTTTCGCCCTTTCAATTTTGCCTATTCAAGCGCAAACCAACAAAAATGCCGAAATAAAACGCATTAATTCTTATGTCAAAACTCTCGATGCCTTTGTCAAAAACAAAAAGCCGCACCTGATTTTTGCCGACACGTCCGATTACGAAGCAGACAGCAAACCGAAATGGCAAAAATTCGCGTCGGAAAAAGCGCTCGAAAAATTCCGCGCGGAAACGAGCGAAACTTACACAGTCGCCTACAACTGGCGGCAAAAAGGCAGAATCGTAAAATCGAATTTCACGCTGTTCAGCCCGTCGGGCGATTGGGCGCAATACGATTTTTACTACTTTCGCGCCAACGGGACGATTGCCAAAATCGCCTCCGAGCTTCGCACCTTTTCCGGCGATTTGATCGTTCTCCGCGACTTTTACTTCGACGGCAAAGGAAGACTGCTCCGCCAAACGACTCGTTACCGTGATTTAAATACTAAAAAGGCGGTCCCAAAACCGAATGACGGAGATTTTCAGACGACCGACGTGACGATTTACAAAACCGTCCGCCGCCTGCCTTTTGCCGGGCTGATTAAATAATCGCCTGCTCGAGCGCGACCGGCGCTGCCGAATACAGGGCGTTTCTAAGCGCCGCGTCCCGCGGGTCGCCGTTCAGCGTTGTGCCCATCCGGTTCGTCACATAGGCATAGCCGATTTGAGCCTTCGGGTCGGCGTAACCGATTGAACCGCCGGCTCCGGGCGCGCCGAACGAGCCGGGACTGCCGAACGGGAATTCCGGGCTGCTTTTCATAAAGCCCAGCAAAAACTGCGTATTGCCCAAAATGCATTCGTCATAAAATCCGTTCGCCGCCGGAATTGCCGGCGCGTTTAATTCTTTCAGTGTTTCAGCACTTAGTCCGAGCTCTTTTCCGCCGCCGGCGAAAACGCCGTAAGCGTGCGCGATGGCGCGCGCCGTGCCGACGCCGCCGCCCGACGGCACTTCCAGGTTGCGGGCATAAACATGCTGCTCATCAATGACGATTGCCGCGCCCGGATTTTTAACCAGCGCCCTGTTCATATTCGAGTGCGGATTGAAGATCGCCAATGTGAACCGGAACGGGAGACCGAACAGCATCTTGAACAAACCGGCGTTCTCAAGCGTCGCCAGACGGGAATCGGGAATCGATTCCGGCAGACCAATGTAAAAATCCAATCCTAACGGCGTCGCGATTTCGTCCTGAAAGAACTGCCCGAGACTGCGACGGCGCGGGTCGATCCGGCGCAAAAGCTCGCTTTCATAAAATCCGAGCGTGAGCGCGTGATAAGCCTGCCGCGTTCCGGGCTCCCATTCGGGTTTCTGACGCGCCAGAATTTCTGCCAGCCGGTCGAGGTCGGCGACCGTCGCTTTGTCGACCGGCTCGTTGATGGCAAAAAGTCCCGCTTGATGCGCGAGAAGCTGCCGGACGGTGATTTTTTCCTTTCCGTTTTGCGCAAACTCCGTCCAGTATTTACTTACGGGCGCGTCGTAATCGAGCCACCCGCGCGAATGCGCGACCGCCAGCGTCATCGCCGCCAAGCCTTTGGTCGTCGAGTGAACGATGACCATCGTATCTTCTTCCCACGGCTCGCCGGTCTTCTCATTGCGCACGCCGCCCCATAAATCGACGACCTTTTCGCCTTTGTGATAGACACAGCAAGCCGCGCCGAGTTCGTGCCGCTTGACGAAATTCTCGGCGAAAGCCTCGCGCACCGCTTCGAAACCCGCGCTCACAAACCCGTGTATTTCGACCGGTTTTTCTGCCGTTTCCGGCTTTTTCCGCTGCTGCACGAGGGCGTAAGTCATGCCCGCCGCCGTCAAACCGATAATCGCTTTTGTTAATGTTTTCATTTCGCCCCCTGTACTTTTTATAAATTAAGTCCGGAATTAAAAATGGCAAGCGCTATGCCGTTTGATTTCCGGCGTATTTATTGGCTTTTAATAAAAAGAAACGAAGCGGTTTGAGTAATTCTTCACAAAATTGCGGACTTTTTCGCAGTTCTCACAATCTTGCTTTCACAGCGGTGTTTGCGGGTGCTAAAATATTTCGAGAAGTTCAATAGCACTCCATAATATTAGGCAACCATAACAACTAAAATAATCTCTTTATGCATTATCATTTAATCGGAATTTGCGGGACGGCGATGGCGTCGCTCGCCGGAATGCTGCAAGTGCGCGGGCACAAAGTAACTGGTTCGGATCAGAATGTGTATCCGCCGATGTCGACGCAGTTAGAGGAACTCGGAATTGAAATATTGAACGGTTATCGCGCGGAAAACGCCGACATCGGCGCGGACTGCACGGTCGTCGGGAACGCGATTTCGCGCGGGAATGCCGAGCTTGAAGAAGTTTTAAATCGCAAGCTTCTTTATCGTTCGCAGGCGGAAATCGTCAAGGAAGAATTTATTCGCGGGCGGCGCAGTCTGGTTATCGCCGGCACGCACGGGAAAACGACGACGACGAGCATCGCGACTTGGATAATGGAGAACGGAGGCTTGAGTCCGGGGTTTCTGGTCGGCGGAATCGTGCAGAATTTCGGCGCCAGTTTTCGCGTCTCGGAGAGCGATTTTTTCGTCATTGAAGGCGACGAATACGACACGGCTTATTTTGATAAAAAGCCGAAATTTATGCATTATCTGCCGGAAATCGCGATTGTCAACAACGTCGAGTTCGACCATGCCGATATTTACCGCGACCTTCAGGAAATCAAGTTCCAGTTTTCGCGTTTGATGAATCTTGTGCCGTCAAACGGACGCTTGATTGTCGGGATTGATTCGCCGGTCGCGCGCGAGGTTCTCGAAGAAATGAGCGGCAAGCTGTTCACGCAGATTGAAACTTTCGGCACATCGGACGATGCCAGATGGCAGGCGCGCTATATCGATTTTTCGGGTGACGTAACGCGCTTTACGGTTTTCAAAGACGGGCACTCGTGGGGTGAATTCGAAACGCACTTAATCGGCGAATTCAATGTTAGAAACTGTCTCGCGGTGATCATCGCGGCGGACGCGTGGGGAATTTCAAAAGAAAAGATTCAGGAAGCCTTCGACACGTTTAAATCGGTCAAGCGACGCATGGAAGTGCGAGGGTTGGAGCGCGGCGTGACGGTGATTGACGATTTTGCCCATCATCCGACTGCCGTCGAAGAAACTTTGAAAGCATTGAGAATGAAGTATGCCAATAAACGCCTGATTGCCGTTTTCGAGCCGCGTTCGTGGTCGTCGCGCCTCGCCATTTTTCAGGAACCTTATTCGAAAGCCTTTGCGTATGCCGATTATGTGATTATCGCGGGCGTTTACAACACTTCGAAAGCGTCAGAATTAGGCAAAGTGCTGGACGTTCAGGAGCTTGTCAAAGACATCGAGCTGCAAGGCAAGCCGGCGTTCGATTTCGCGGACGCCGACACGATTGTCGCGCATCTCGCGCCCGAACTGAAAACGGGCGACGTCGTCGCGATTATGTCGAACGGCGGTTTCGGCGGCATTCACGAGAAGATTTTGGATGTTCTCAAAGGTTAGATATTTTGTCAAAATATCTAACTCATTTTCAAAGACGGCGGTTTTACCAACTATCGAAACTGTACTGCTTAAAGGCGAAAAATTCTGAAAATATTAATCGCTTTGTTTTTGTCATTTTGAAATAGACTTTTAGATAATGAAAGTTTGGCCGGCGCTTTCCTCATTGAATCAAAATTGTTTGAATTCTTTTCCAGCTTTTCACGTTTTCACTTTTCTCTTGATTTTATTAATAAAAACGGGCATAATTACCAATGTTTTTGCTCTCAGAGTATCTAGGTTGATGCGTCCGTTCTTGTTAAGCAAAGCGACAGTTTCGGTTCGGTTGGAGAGTTTGGTGAGTAGTTTATTGAAGCAGTGTCTGTAGTTTTTGACGAGCCGGGCGTGTCGCATTTGGTAGCACATTTGTCTTTCCGTAAATGCCCGTCTTTAGCTTCTTTCAGTTAAATAAAAAATAAGAGGATAAATGAGTACAAAGCTTTATGTCGGAAATTTGTCGTTCCGTGTTTCGAGCGACGATTTATTTGAACATTTTTCACAAGCCGGTAAGGTTGAATCGGCAAACATCGTCGAAGACCGCGAAACCGGTCGTTCACGCGGCTTCGGATTCGTCGAAATGTCGTCGGAAGATGAAGCAACGAGCGCCATCGCGCAGTTTAACGGGTCGGAATACGACGGTCGCAACCTGGTCGTCAACGAAGCGCGTCCGCGTGAAAACGGCGGCGGCGGTGGTGGTCGCGGCGGTAACAATCGCGGCGGCGGTCGCGGCGGCTACGGCGGCGGCGGTTCACGCTGGTAACCCTGAGAAGTAGGGGAGAAAAGGAGAAAGGGAGGAGGGGAGATTTTATTGTCTCCCCTTCTTAGTTGATTCTGCCGTCGAAATTCGCCAGATGCCCGACGATTTGGTCGATTGTCGCCATTCGCATCCCTTCACGATCGACGCCGTTGACGATGATTGAAAAAACCAGTTTTTCGCCGGCTGAAGTTGTGACATAACCGGAAAGTGCCGAAACCTGGTCAATCGTCCCCGTCTTACCGCGCACGTTTCCCTTTGTTTTCGCACCTCTAAAACGACTTGCCAGAGTTCCGTCAACGCCGCCGATGGTCAGCGAATCGAGCCACGCATTCGCATAGCGGCTTTGTTTTGCCATATAGCTGTAAACCGTCACAAGCGCTGCCGGCGTGACGAGATTATGACGCGAAAGCCCGCTTCCGTCGTATTGAATAATGCCGTCGGGCGGAACGCCGAGTTCGTTTAAGAAATTTCTGACGACCGCGATTCCGCGTTCGGCGCTCGTTGCCTGTGAATTCGTCTTATTGCCGAGCTGTTCGCCGAGCGCCCAGAGAATCGTTTCCGTATACAGGTTCTGACTCGGCTTCATGGTCTTGGCAGCGATCAGCGAAAACGGCGGCGATTCGAGCTGCGTGATCTGCACCGGCGCAAGCTGCGAAGCCGCCGCCAAAGCAGCTTTTTCCTTTGTACCGACAACGCGCGGCTGTCCCGTCACGGCGACGCCTTTTTGCTCCAGACGCTGCTTGAGCAAGGCAACGAAAAGCTCCGCCGGGTGCGAAACCGTGACGGGTTTATAAAAACCTTCATCACCGACGGGCAGCGTCCCGCTGATTTCCAGCACATTCTGGTCGAGGCCTTTTTTAATCGCCAAAGTATTTTTTAAGCCAGCGGCGGTTGTCCGGCAAGTATTGATAATCCGCACGACCGAATTAAACGGCAAAAGATTGACAGTACACGGCGCGCCGACCGACCCGGGTTTAACGGTCAAATCGAGCGCGTTGTCGTTGAGCGGTAAAGCCGAAACTTCCGCGCCGTAATACCACTGTAAATCGTCCCATTCCCAGCCCGTCGGTATGGGGCTGCCCGTAAAATAACTTTCGTCGCCGACGAGATTTCCCTCGACTCGCTTGACGCCTGCCTGCACGATTCGATCGGCTAAATTATCCAAACCTTTGTAATAGTCACTGTCATAAAAGGCGGTCGAAAACGAAACGTCGCCGCGCCCGTAGATGGTTAAATCGCCCTTAATCGTCCCGCTCGCGTCGGGCTGCGAATTGGCAAAAACGCTCGTGATAAAACGAAAATTCGGCGAGAGCTTTTCCATCGCCGTCGCAATCGCAAAGCTTTTCATGTTCGACGCGGGCATAAAATATTTCTCGGCATTTTCTTCAAAAACGATCTTGCCGGTATCGAGTGAAACGACTTTAACGCCGATACTGCCGCGCCGCAGCTCGGGACGCGCCATCGACGCCCGGATTTTCGCCTGCAAATCAAAAATCGTCTGCCCGCTTTGAACGCCGGGCACGGGCGTCGGAGAGACTTTAAGAAGATTGCAATCAACTCCCGGCGGACATTTTTGATTCGGCGTCGGCGTCGGCGTTGCGCCTGTGATGATTCGCTGGCGATCGTCGTTCTGCGCGGCGACCGAGAGCCCGATTGCGGCAATCAGAAAAAGTGCGAGTTTAAGTTGGCTGGTTTTTTTCATCGAATTTATTTTACGGAAATTTTGCGACGGGCAAAAGTTCCTTTATCACAAAAGTAAAAAGGCAAAAGGATTATGAAAGTTTTGCCTTTTGCCTTTTTACTTTTTACTTTTTACTTTTTACTTTTTCTCGCCGACCAGAATATTTATATCGGTTTGCGGAACTTGTAAATCGAGCGTTACTTCATTGGCGGCTTGCGCGATTTTTAGGCTTTCAAGCATTCGCCCGTAGGTTTTCTGGTCTTCGCGCTTCGAGCCCTTTAAAACGCCCGGCAGAAATCCCTGAAGACCGGTCAGCGTGTCCTTCAGATTCTTTGCCTGCGCCGGGTCCACGGTTTTAGCGGCTACTGAAACAACCGTATTTCCGCTCGTCACGTCAAGCGAGCCTGAAAGCTGCCGGATGCCGGCGAGACTGTTGCCGAGCGTGTCGGTATCAAGCTCCATAAACGGCGACAAGCCGCTCGGCAATTGCGCGCCGAAATTAGCTATCGCACTCGGTTTGCGCGAAACCAGACTTAAAACTTCGGCGCTGATGCGCGTTTTTGTTTCGAACATTTCGTGCACGCGCGGCAGCGAGCCGAGAACCAGCGTGTTGTTGTCGTAGGTCGTCAAAGCGATTTCTTTGTTCAAGCCGACGAGAAATTTGCTGATAAAGGCGCCGATTTTTGAATTTAATAGTTGTTCTTTCTTTTGTTCAAGAACGCCTTGCTGTTCGGCGGCTTGCGGCGAAAAAACAAGCGCTGTGCGTTCGCCGATTTTTTCCTCGCGGTATTTACCCTTCGAAACCGTCTTCGCCGCCGTTAGAATCGCCGCCGCATTAAACCGCCCGCGCGCCAGCACAAGCGGCTCGTAATCATATCCGGCTTCCACCGCTTTTATCGAGCTGACGCCGACGACAACCTGCTGAAATTGTTTGTAATCGACGCCGGTGCGCGATTTCAGCTCTTCGAATTTGCCTAAAATTTCGCTCAACATCGGCTGATTGCCGGATAAAATCTGCGGCAGCGCTTCGGCAAACAGGCGCTTTAAATCAACCGTCAGCGCGGCGTCCGAAGGCGGAAGAAGAGCCAGTAATTGATTATTCGCTCTGGCTTTTTTCTTCGCTTTCGTATCGGCAAAACTGACGCCGACCGCACTGAAAACAACCGCCCAAACCGTCAAAAGCGCAATAAATTTTTTCTTCATTTAAAAACCTCTTAAAAACTGTAAACTTCGTCCGTCTTAATAGATGATTCGCCGCCAAACAAAAGTTTGCTGCCGTTTACAAAGAGTTTTACGTGTCCTTGACGACTTCAAACTCGAAAGACAGCTCTTTGCCGCGAAAAATATAGCTCAGATAAAATTCCCAGAATTTACGCGTAAACCGAAATTTCTCGGATTTTTGGTCGAGATTAACGATAAATTCGAGTCCGACGGCGCGCCACAGATTGGCGAGCGAAACGTAAGTTTTAACCGGCTTGAGCCGCACGTCCGTGTAAAAATCGAAAACCTGCCGGTCGGGCAGAAACGTGTTGAAGGAATACGAGTTGAAATGATTGCGGTGCGTCGGGTCGGTCGCCCAGTCGGGATTCGTATAGTGCGGCGTGACCAGTTTTATCGTGCCGCCGTTTCGGGTAATGCGGTAAAGCTCCGTCACGAAAGCCATCACGTCCGGCACATGTTCGACGACGTGGCGCGAAACTATCAGGTCGAATTCGTTATCGGCAAACGGGTACGGAACCTCGCCTAAATCGTGAATTACGTCTGCCGCCGTGCGCGGATTGTTGTCCAGTCCAATCGCGCCTTCATATTTATTCGCACCGCAGCCGACATCGAGAATTTTCATTTTATTAGCCACAGAGTTCACCGCAGAACACAGAGAAAAATTCAAACAGGAAATACCAAATTTATCAAGACGACAATTAAAATCTCAGTGAACTGCGGTGATCTCTGTTCCAAGATTTTAAGATTTATTTACCTCTTCAGTCGCTCCGCAGCGCGGGCAGACAAGCGTCGTGCGCGTGTTGTCAGTCCATTTGGCGAGCGCGAAATTTGAAAGGCGCGGCGATTTGCTTTCGGCTTCGCCTTCGCGCAAGAGACGCGAATGTTTTTCCGGTTCGTTCGCCGCGTTCAATTCTTCTTCGCAAGCGCGGCAAATCCAGCCGAAACCGTCGTTGTAAAAATTATTTAGTTCAATCATTCGGAAAAATAAATGGACAGCAAGAATTCGATTCCTACTGTCCAAATGTTTTGCGCTTTAGGTGCGCCCCGAGTTTATTGCGGACGGCGAGGCGTCGTCGGCGGACGACCCTGCACCGAAGCCGGCAAAGGCACGAGCTTCAGCGTCACGGTCTGCGGTTTGCTGCCGCGATAAATTTCGACCTGCACCGTATCGCCGATTTGTTTCTTGTCGAGCACTTTATAGACATCGTCCGAATCGGCAACCTTCGTGCCGTCTATCGACGTGATGATGTCGCCAAGAACGACTTCGCCGTCGTTGTCCTGCGTCAGCCCGCGAAGTCCGGCATTCGCCGCCGAACCGCCCGGCGAAACGCTGCGGATGAGCACGCCTTTTGCGACCGGCATCGAGATACCGCGCTCGGCAAGTTGTTCGACGCTGTAGAGCGCCGCGCCGAGCTTCGGACGACGAACTTCGCCGTATTGAATTATCTGGGGAACAATGCGCTTGGCGATGTTGACCGGAACCGCGAAACCGACGCCGACCGAACCGCCGCCGGGCGAAAGAATCTGCGAGTTGATGCCGATCATTCGACCGAATTTATCGAGCAGCGGTCCGCCCGAATTGCCCGGGTTGATTGACGCGTCCGTTTGAATCGCGCCTTCAATCGTCCGCCCGTTGCGGGCTCTGATAGGACGCTGCAAGCCGGAAATAACGCCGGTCGTCAAAGTTCGGTCCAATCCGAACGGGTTGCCGATGGCGAGCACTTTCTGCCCGACTTCGAGCTGTTCCGAGTCGCCGAGCGGCACAACCGTTATTTTGTCCGCGCCGGGTTCGATTTTGATGACGGCTAAATCCGTGTCCGGGTCGCCACCGACAACTTTTGCCGGGTAAGTTTTCTCGCCGCCGAAGCTGACGGTCAGTTTCGTCGCGCCTTCGACGACGTGATAATTCGTTAAAATATGACCCTGAGCGTCAATTACCGACCCCGATCCGTTGCCCTTTTCGGTTTCGGCGTCTTCGCCCCAGAAATTTTGCGACTGCGCGCTGGTCGTGATAAATGCCACGCCCGGTGAGAGTGATTTATAAACCTCGATACTGTTTTGCTCGTCGCTGACCGTCGTCGGGTTCGATATGCCCTGTGGCGTCGGGGCGTTTTCCGCCGATGCGATATTTGCATTTCTGAACTGGAAAAAACCGCCGAAATTGCTCAAACAGGCAACCGTCCCGATGGCGATAAGCGCCGAGGCAAACGCTAATAAAACTATCTGCCGTGCTGATAATTGATATACTGCTTTCTTTGTCATAACTACCTTACTTAGAATTCCTCAAAAATTTTGCAAGTATTTGATGCCGAATTTTTGAAAAATCGTTGCGTGCTGAAATACGAAAAAAAACAACCCGCCGTTTCAACTAAGTATAAAACAACGGGCTTTTGGAAAAAAAGTTTTTTTTTGTAAAGTTTTTTCAAGTAATTTACGCCAGTAATCCGCCCAATTCGCGCGCCAAATCACTGACCAGGGTATTCGAGACATATCCCAAAGCGGAAAGCCCGGTTAAAAAATGAACGCCCATCAACCCGATATAAACAACCAGCGCGACCGCCAAACCGTATTTGGCTAAACGAAACTTTCGCCAGCGCCAGAGAACAATCGCCGTCACCGCGCCGATGGAGACTTTAACTGCCAGAAACGGCAAATCGCCGATGTCCAGAAGCGTCGCCATCAGATGATTGCCTTCGGTCGCAAAACCGTGGCGAACCCAGTAAATCGTTAACACCGCGTCGAGAAAATTGAGTGCGAACAGCAAAAAAGTTTGATGAAATAACGGCATATAAAGACAACTACCCCTGGCGAAAAATCTATGTTAAATTCTCTCTATAAACACTATAAGTCCTACGAAATAAAGGGCTGCGATGTTTACGAGAAACAAAATATCTTAATTGCCTTGAATATACGCCTAATAGGTGCCGATTTCAAGAAAATTTTTAAAATCTTACAATTTTTATTTCCAGCCTTTGGTGATACTCTTAACTTGCAGCTCACCCCTGGCAAATAAAAATCAAGACAACTTTAGGAAAGTTTTTAATCGTCAAAAACATGACTGACGCAAGTAGTTTTTTGAATGTTAGTTTCGGCAAATTAAAAAGAGGTAAATTATGAAAAAAATATTTAATTTCAATAGCTTAACGGCGATTTTAGCGATGCTGCTGGCGTTCGGCGCGGCGGACGTGATGGCGCAAAAGAAAAAGCCGGTTATTCGTAAAAAACCGACCGTCAGAAAAACCGTCGTAAAACCGGCTGTCAAACTTTACACGGTCAGCACGGGAACGACTTTTCGCGTGCGGATGAACAACAGTATCAGCTCAAAAACGGCGCGCGTCGGCGACACGTTTACAACCACCGTGACCGAACCCGTCTATTCAAACACCGGGCAGGTCGTGATTCCGACGGGCAGCGCCGTTACGGGGCGCGTCGATTCAGTAATTCCGGCGAAAAAAGG
>Ga0126304_10001201_pt1 | contig 11942 bp, 10 predicted proteins | sample Plot25_FD_92538 | JGI IMG/M metagenome (GOLD analysis project Ga0126304, IMG submission 92538) | Serpentine soil microbial communities from UC McLaughlin Reserve, CA, USA - Plot25 | ecosystem: Environmental > Terrestrial > Soil > Grasslands | place: USA: UC McLaughlin Reserve, Lake County... | reverse complement strand
CTCCATGGATGTGTGTTACGAAGATTTTCATTTTTTTATTTATTCCTAATTTTGATCTGATAAACTTAATCTGCATTCCTTCTCCTGCATCAAATATTATTATTTCATCTCCTCTTGCAATGGCAATAGAAGATAATCCTCTCTCGTTAGTTGGAATAGCTGCAGAAGTACCCAAAAATACTATTTTTAATTCTACCATGTAAACCGCCTTATTTTGATTAAGAAGTAATGTCTTTAATCGGATTAATTAGCATTAACTAATATGTTGGACAATACTATGGATAGATCTACTTTGGAACAAATACTTGGAACTGAATTTGTTGAAATAATTTCTTTCACCCCTGAATTTATAATTTTTTCAAAGGCATTGTCCACAAGAATTGCGTGAGTACATAATACAGTAATATTTGCTATTTTTTGTTTTTGTAATACTTCACACGCCTTTACTATACTTCCTCCAGTACTAATCATATCATCTACCAAAATGGCATTCATTCCATCAACTTTCATTCCTATATTTTCATCTATGGAAACAAATCCTGTTGTTCTATCTCTCTTTTTTTTGAGGCATAACATAGGTAACTTTAATAATTGAGCAAATTTATCAGCCCTTTTTATTCCTCCTGCATCAGGTGAAATGATAAAAGATTTGTCTTTGGTTATATTATTTTTTATATACTCTGCAAGAACTGGAATAGCAGTAACATTTTTAATATTCACTGAAAAATATGATAAAGAAACTTCGTTGTGGATATCTACTGTTAATACTTCATCTACTCCAAAGTTTTCTATTACTTGCGCTAATACTGCAATACTAATAATTTCACCTTCTAAAAATGCCTTATCTTGTCTTGCATATGCCATATATGGAATTATTACTGTTATTTTTGAAGCATTATCTTTTTTACATTTGTGAATAATCATTAGTAACTGAATTATATGTCTGTCTGGAGGTGGATAAAGTGATTGAATAATTATACAATGTTTATTATTAACAGATGGAAAACCAAGCTTGGTTTCTCCATCAGAAAATATCTTTAGCTCTGGTTCAATAATTTTAACATTCAAATTTTTGGAAATACTCCTAGCCAAGTGAACGGAAGCAGGCCCTGCTATTACCACTGAATTTTCAAACAAATGATATTAACAAATCTAATCCAATCATAAAAACCTTTTTTACAAAGGTTATTCTATGAAGAATAAGCATAAAGTTTTTTATCGTGTCGTAATTAAAATGTCTTATTGAGTGAAAGCTCCCTTTATTGTATTCAACAAGATCATGGTAATTGTAATGGTATAATAACTAACCAAGATATAAAATATGAGGGATCAAAAATATGTAATTGTCCGTGTCACAATAGTATATATCAATTGATTAAAAAGGCCTCTTTGGCTTTAAGCAATAAAGAGAACAGTAATTATTTTGGGTCGCAAATATAGTTAAATGATCCATTCATTGAAAAAATCGAAAAATATATTATTATACGTTAATCCATGCAAGCATTATATTTTTATTATAATTGTGATTTTATCCGTATTTGTTTTATCTATTTCGTTTTTTAATGCATCTATAAGATGGTCAGGAGAGATTAAACTAGAAAAATCAACTATTTTCATGTCATCTAAAATATGTATTTGAGGGGCCAATTCTTCATTTGATTTATCCATCAATTGATGTATCATTGTATCTATTTCATTTTTAATTTTTTTATTTCCACTAATAATCTTTGCATTCTCCAGCATTAATCTTATTCTTCCGAACTTGTCTAATATGAGAATGGGATTTTCTCTTTTTTTTACAAAAAACTGTTTTTTTATTCTTTCACAAGTAAATCCAAAATAATTTTTCATGTTTAATATGGGTTGAACATGATTACTATCTAAGATTGAACAAGCTATAGCTGAGGCTTCTTTTTCGCTAATTTCCTTTCGATTGTTCTTACCAATATCTAGTTCAACGTTACCTGTAGCTATTGCTCTTAGTAAGGAACGTTCCTTGACGAATTCCGTTTGGATGGATATAGATTCTGGAACAGCACCTCTGTCCAGAGCTCTTTTTTTAACCTCCTCTATAACATTAGATACATCATTGGGACCAGGGTTATCGATTGTCTTTTCTAGTTCTTCATAAATCATTGCGGCAGCTACACCTATAGAAGAAACCACCTCTGCATTTTTAGCTATTTCATGAGTAAATTTACATTTTGTGGCCATATAGGGAACTAAAACCGACGCCCCTCCTCCTCCACCAACAAGTATGATTTTATTCTCATCCAAATGATATTCTTTTATCATGGGTTCCATTATATGTAAAATCTTTTTAATAGAAAAATCTAATATCATGCCTGCAATTGTTTGATAATCTACTCCAATCTTTTCCCCAAGTAAAGAAAGCGATTTAATTGCTGATTTTTGATTTCCAAATGCATAATCTTCCTTTTGTATTAAGCCTAAAGCATTGGCTGCACAAGTATTAGTTATTGCAATTTTTTTATTATTTGCTGTTTCTATACAAACATAATCATCAGGATCCGTTTCATTTGGTTTAAATGTTATTATTCTAGCATTTTCTAATTCGTGAGGTTCAACAAAACAGGAATATCTTAGACCTGCTATATGTGCAGAGCGGGGTCCCACATCAATAATTTTCTGATTAGAAATTCTAATTAAAGAGCCACCTGCAACACCGGCCACTCTAACATCAACCGAACGTATGCAGGTAGGATGATCCATTATAGAAACATATCTAATTTCAGGTTTTCCGTTTTTTATAATGGATATATTGGTAGATGTACCCCCTATCTCTATGAAAACCCCGTGTAAAATGTGCGAATATAATAAAGCACCAGCAACACTAGCAGCTGGACCAGATAATATTGTTAAAATAGGTTTATTTTTAAACGTATCAATATCTGTTACTCCTCCATCTCCTTTCATTATCATAATAGGACACGATATATTCTCCTTTCTAACTGCTTCTTCCACATATTTTGCAGTACTAATCGCTTTTGGCATTATTCCTGCATTAATAGCAGCAGTTAATGTCCTAATTTCTAATCCATAAATGCCTGTTAATTCATGACCGCCAGTAATAGGTATATCAGAATAGTTCATTACATATTTTTCATTGCTAGGATCATCCACACCATATGCTTCACTAACCACTAATACAACTGCTCCTTCCTTTTTGAGGGAAGCAATAGTAAAAGTTATTTCATTTATATCAAGATATTTTGAGGTATCCATAAACCTATAACAAGTGTGTAAATACTTATGAAGGGAGAGCTCTACGTTTTTTATGTTTGTTCTTTTAACTACATTAGATTTTTCTAATCCCACACCCATTCCGATAATGCCAACTTTGACGGTGTCCCCTTCAAGTAAGGCATTGACAGCTTGAGTCGTGCTATGTGAGATTAATTCAATTTCAGATCTTTCTATACTAAAATGTTTGATTAAATCTCTTAATGCAATAATTATTCCATCGGCTACACCTCTTTCAGAATTATGCGTAGTTGGAACAGTCGTTTTGCCAATAAATTTACCTGATGCTATATCTATAGCTATAGCTTTCGTAAAAGTCCCGCCAACATCAATTCCCACTCTAATCTTTCTGTTCATTAACTAATACACGTTAAGGTTCCTAATCTTATCTTATTATTTGGGTCAATTTTATATATACATACATATTCTTTTTGTCATATTTAAATAGACCAAAAAACCTCTTCTATTTTTTCTTTTCTACCAATTTGTCTTAAAATTTCTTGAAACTTTTTTTTATTATCTGACACTAATATCCTCATTTTGCCATTTTTAATCTTATTGTTTAAATTATTATCTATTAAAAATTTTTTTAGATCTTTAACTATTGATTCGGCTGGATCCAAAAATTTTACATGTGGATAAATCTGATTTAACTGATCTAATATAAATGGTAAATGTGTACTAGATAATGTTATTACATCAATATTATCAATATTTCCAAGTATTTGAGTTATGAATTGTTCTATTTTTTTCCTATTTCTCAAAAAAGTACCATCTTCTATTAAGGGGATTAGAGAAGATGCATTATATTTAGAGACGAAAATATCCTGTGGGATTTCCAACTTTATCAATTCATCCAATTCTTTACTGTTGATTGAAGATTCTGTTGCCATTATTCCTATGTGGTTTTTTTTGGTTATTTTTATAGCCTTTTTAATAGGTGGTTTTACACCCATCAAGGGAATATTTGTAAGTGATCTTATTTTATCAATAACTTGTATAGACGGTGTATTTGAAGCAATTATTATCAATTTTGGATGAAATCGTTCTAAATATTTAATAGTATTATGGACAATTTTAAAAAGGTCAATTTGTGACTTTTTTCCATAAGGAAAATTTGCTTTATCTGCAAAATAGATTAAATTTTCATTGGGAAGTTCTTTTTTTATTTCCCGAATTACAGATATCGATCCAATACCCGAATCGAATACAACTATGGGATAAGAATTCATTAATATTGATCTATATAAAGAATTCAATATAATTCTTCCAAGAAGTGTTAGCTATAGAATGAATTTTTCATCAAGAAATTGTATAGTATGTAAAAAGAGTTTAAAAGGTAAAAAAATATTATTAAACAATATGATTTCCTTCTGTTTTTCTATTTATTTACTATTTATTTCCTCTTACTATAATTAAGTATTCATATTATTTCACTATCTTTCTCTAAATAAGTTATCAAAAAAAATTATTCATTCTGCCTGAATGATATGCAAAAGTGACTTAATCATAAAGTTAAATCATATATACTACTAATCTCTTTGCTGTTGTTTCCAATTAAATAACATCTCTATATTCTTCTTAATTTATTTGAATAGTCAAAGTTAAATGATGATTTGTAAATAAATAATGGTAAAATCACTAACTTATTTACTTTCAACAAAATATGTTACTTTCAATACTTTTTAATAAAATTTACAGAAATTCTAGTCTAACTTGACGACTCATTTTTAGTAACAACAAAAAATCTACTATTGCGGTCCTTTTTTTTGAAATGTCTAAAGCATAATGAAATACAATGATATTAATTATCTTAAATATTACTTTAGAAGTCAGAGATCCCCACATAATGTGAGAATAATAATATCTTTAATTTGTCAAATGTCAATATTATATCTCATACCAATATCATGTTTGTAAAATCCCAATTTCTCATAAAACCTTAAGTTGTATTGCGAACAATTTAAAATTACCTTATAACACTTTTCTCGAATTGCTAATTCTATTACTTTGTTTACAAGGGTGGAACCAATTCCTAAATTTTCAAATCCTTTTCGTGTTACTACATCTTCTATATGGCAAATTTTTCCTCCATTATGAATAAATTTTTGTTCTATAATGGCGGTAATTGATCCCACTATATCAGTATCCTTTATGGCAACAAAAATTTTTATATTGCTAGATTTTCTGATTTTGTCAAAAATCTTTTGAGAGAATTCCTTATTATAAACATCTTTACCAGTTTCTGTTAGATTTGACAAAGTGTCAAAAAAACTATTGATAAGATCGTCCTTTTCCAATTCTTTTACCTGTATTTCAGAATTTTTTTTATTTATTTTTACCATCTAGTATATTATAAAATGCTCTTAATTAAAATTCGTTATCAGATTAGAATGATTATCACAAAATATATAATTTGTAACTTAAAGTACATATTATTAATAAGTTATTAATTGGCTAATTGAATACAAAAGTAGTCTTTATTCCATATGATAACAAATACATAATAATCCTTTAACTTAAAGTTTTTTTAACGTACGATATGCGTTAGTGAGAAATATTCTTATTATTCAACTGATTCATTTACAATGTGGAGTATTTTACTGTGTCATATTTATAAATATTTTTCAACCCAATCCAACTTTAAACTCTCTTAAACAGAAACATGAAATTTTGAACTTACAATTTAAACTTTGAGTTAATGATGAATCTTCTTTCTTGACCATAATGATAACATTATTTGAATAAAAAGGGCACTTTCAATGCGGAGTGCTGGAGGGGTTTATTTGTAAATCATTATTTAATAGTTACAAAATCCAGCAATCATTATTGTATAATAACTATTATTTGAACATAAGTTATTAATTTCTTTTGAATTTACTCAAACTAAAAAAGAAATTTATCGATACCTAATGTTGTTATCTCATTGGTATCAAGTATTTAAAATAGTCATTCGTTCTAATAATATTGAAGTCTAGAATTTAGCCGAATTTTCCACTAATATATCTCTCCGTTAATTCTTTCATAGGACTTCCAAAAATTTGTTTTGTTTCTCCAAATTCTATTAATTCACCAAGGTACATGAATGCTGTAAAGTCTGATACTCTAGCTGCTTGTTGCATGTTATGTGTTACTATTACTATAGTAAGATATTTCTTTAACTCATGAATTAGTTCCTCTATTTTAGAAGAGGCACTAGGATCCAATGCAGATGTGGGTTCATCCATAAGAATAATCTCTGGCTGCATTGCAAGTGCTCGAGCGATACACAGCCTTTGTTGTTGGCCACCAGACAAGCTCATGCCGGGTTTATTTAATTCGTCTTTTACCTCTTGCCATAAACCAGCGCTTTCAAGACTTTCTATTACTATTTCATTTATTATTTTTTTATCTTTCACACCATTAAGTTTTAATCCCGCAGCAACATTATCAAATATACTCATAGTTGGAAAGGGATTGGGTTTTTGAAATACCATACCAATTCTTCTTTTGATCATTACTGGATTGACTTTAGGATCATAGACATCTATTTTATCCAAATGAATTTCTCCTTTAGAATATGCACCAGGCGTCATTTCATGCATTCTATTAATGCATCTTATTAGAGTAGTTTTACCACAGCCCGAAGGTCCGATAAAAGCAGTAACAGAATTTTCTTTTATAGTTAAGTTAATATTTTTTAAAATTTGTTTATTGTAATACCCAGCATCCATATTTTTAATAAGAAGTTTAAAACTATGAGTTAATCCTTTATTATCTTGATGAAGAGGAGTAAATACATCATTAGTATAGGTTTTTTCAATGTTAGTAGACGTTTCCGATCATAGAACAATACTCATTTACATAGATAAGATAACACTATATGTACACTATAGGATCCTATAGAACTTATACCATAACAATAAAAATATTTACTTTATTGTTCCTTATTCAATTGGTAGTCCATAATTATTCCCCCATTCATTCCAGGAGCCCAGATACACCTTAACATTTTTAAAACCTAATTCTCTTAATATCACGAAAGTATTTGCAGCTCTATATCCTCCTTGGCAATATGTGATCAGTGGTTGATTTTTCGAAAAGCCAGAGTATAATTTTTCAATATCATCCATAGATTTAAATTTATCAATAAATATATTTTCCTTCCAATCTATATTGATAGCACGAGGTATATGACCACCTCTCAATGCTCGTATTTGTTCTCCACTATATTCTTTGAACGATCGTGAATCAATTATTATCTGATTTTCCTTTTTAGATTTTAAAGATTCTAGAAGAGTTCTATAATCAGCCAAAATTGTTTCATCAATTGGTTTATCAATTTTAGAATAACTAAAAGCCTCAGTTTTGTTCTCTATGGGCCTGTTTTCTTTTTCCCAAGAGGTGAATCCTCCATCTAACATTGCAACTTTCTTGTGGGAAAAATAAAGCGAAAGCCAAACGCCTCTTGCTGCAGATGGACCAGAAATATTATCATAAAAAATTAAAAAGCTTTTTTCATTAATTCCTATATTGGAAAATAAATGCCTCATTTGTCGATTAAAGCCCTTTATACCTTGTTTTGAAGTGTCATTCCAGTGATACTGCATTAGTTCTATATTTATTGCTCCTGGGATGTGTCCATTAAGATATTCATTAAAGGATCTCGTGTCGACAATCCGTATGTTCTTCTGATTGTGTAAAATTAAATCAAATAATTTTTGTGTGGATATAATTAAGCTCAATCTTTCTATTGTTTTTTTTTCTAATATATTGTTTAAGATATTCAACTCTTATTCGATGAGTTAAGGGACTATGATTTAATGTGTAAAAACTTTTTTCTAGTATTGAGTGCTTAATAATTGTTATAGAGGTTTAATTACATAAGCTACTAACAATTTTTCCGATTACTTACTTCACTACAAAATACTAGTAGAAATGAATAGGATCTCTATTCGCCAATCTATATAATAAAAATATTAATTTTTTCTTATAGATGTCGAATTCAATAAATACAAAATTAAATAAAGTTTTAGTTATTGGCTTAGGTCAATTGGGATTACCAGTTGCTAAATATGTTAATGACAAAGGTTTTGATGTCTATGGATATGATATTAATAGTGAATCTATGCTTCGAGCACAGGAAAAGAGTGGAATAAAAACAACAACCACTTTTCGAAATTTTGATATTTATATTATCTGCATCTCAACCCATAATCCTAATGATATTTCTTCTCCACAAATTGAAGGTTTACTTTCAGTCATAAATAAAATATCTATGGAAGCCAATAATGGTGCTCTTGTTTCTATTGAAAGTACTATTCCCCTTGGTACCTCAAAAAAAGTATTTGAATTATTAGAGCATAGATTACATGTAGTACATGCCCCTCATAGATGGTATTCACAAAATGAAGAAAAATATGGTGTTAACCAACTTCGTATTATTGGAGGTGTAAATCCCTGTTGCTTAAAATTAGGTTCTGAGTTTTATACTGGACATTCTAGATGTGACAATCAGGTATTTCCTGATTATGAGATTGTGAACCATTATAACGGCCAAGAAAACTCAAATAGATCTTTCAATGAGAGCCCTGCAAATTTTATTGAAAATAGTTCTATAACCAATAATAAGCAAATAAATTCTCAAGCTTACAGCCAAAGTTTAGAAATTCCTATGCATACAGTTTCCACGATTGAAATAGCAGAACTAACTAAAATAATAGAGAATTCTCATAGATATTTACAAATAGCATTTGCGGAAGAGCTTTATTTATACTGTCAAGCTAATCATATTCTTTTCACTGAACTAAGAGATGCATTAAATACTAAATGGAATGTCGAAATACTCGAGCCTAGAAGGGGAATTGGAGGACATTGTCTACCTAAAGATACAAAAATGTTTCTTAATTCCTCAAAAGTCAGAAGTAAAATTCTTCAATCTGCTATGGAAGTTGATTCTTTATATCGAGACTTTATGACTCGACGAGAAAAGAAATTAGTTACTTCTGTTGAGAACCTAACAAATTAGAAAGACATCATTTTTCCTTTTCTTTAATTCTGTTCCGTTTTTTATACATTTTGAAAATGAAAATAAGAACTAACGAGATAATAATGGTTAATGCTATGATATGAAATGCTTTTGAGGATTCTTGGGAAAATTCATCCCAGGCGTTTCCTAAATAATAACCAATCATAGTTAACGATAAACTCCACAAAAAGGATCCGATAAAAGTAAATAATGTGAATTCTATAAAGTTCATTCTAGATAATCCAGCAGGAATCGATATCAATTCTCTTATTCCTGGAGCAAGTCGTCCTAATAATACAGCCACTTTTCCGTATTTTTGAAACCATGCTTCAGATTTTTCTAATTTAGATTCGCTTATTAGAATATATTTGCCAATCTTCAAGACTATTCTTCTTCCTACTTTTAAGGCAATAAGATAAATTATAATAGCACCCAGAGTCGAACCTAGTGAACCCATAAATCCAAACATAATTACTTGTTCTATTCCTAAATTTTGACTATAAACAATATAGCCTGCTAAAGGAAATATTAGTTCACTGGGTATTATTGGAAAAAGTGTCTCTATCAGAGCCGCAGTGAAAATCCCGAAGTAACCTAAATTGTAAATTAAATTTGTAACAGAATTAATGAGATCATCTATGGCAGAGGTAAAACTTAGTGCTAGTATTATTAAGAAGCTGTAAATAATCAAATATAACTAAAGATAAAAATAAATTGGCTTAATAAAACTTGTGAGGATTTACAAAGAAGAGCAGTGAGTATTAGTGATGAGTGCTTTCCTCAGGAGATTGTTTTCTTCTGTTATTCCTAGTAGTGTAAACTCCTAGAGCTATAAAAGCAAATCCAAGAGCCAGAATCAAATAGTCAGCTGGCAAAATAATAGCCCAAACTTCGTTCATAGTTGCTGCGAAAATAAAAATCAGAGCTAATAAGACGAGGGCTATACCGGCAATTGTTTCTGCATTAATCTTTTCCATCTCTCATCAAATATATATATTCTACATTATAAATATTAATATTTTCTATCTCAATTGTTTAAGTTGATACAATAGAAGGATTTCTTTGCTTGAAAATGAGGTATATAATTTTATACATTTAGTTATATCATATTTAACAAGCTATCTTAATATCTTTTGAAAGTACTTTCAAATGTGATAATTTTTAGGTTAAGGTTTTATCTATATCATAAAACTAAACTTTTTCACTTGAAAAGGGGGGTGTAAATTGCCAAGAAAATTAGCAATTTTTATTTTCTGGTTTGTAGGTTTTGGAATCGGATTTGGAAGTTATTTATTGTTTCCAAATATTACTAATTGGTTTCATACAAATATGCCTCAATTTTTAGACGCATCTATAATAGGGGCTTTAATCGCTGGAATTATAGGTTCTGTACTTAGTACTATAACAATAATTAGTTGGGCGAATCGGACATCATAAACTACGCCTTTTCGTTATTAAAGAAACTAAACAATTGAAGTCAATTTGTAATTTCCTGCTAGGCTGACTCCATATACTCGTATAATATAAAAGTATTTGTAGATACCTTGTATTAAACCTCTAATTATTACAATTACTACCAGGGTTTGTAACTTTATATATTTTAGGTAATGTTAGAAGCAAATTAAAATTACTAAAGTATCTGAAAATATATTTTGTTTCCGTATGTAGAGTTAGTCAGCATTTATTGAAAATTCATTTTTATAGTTTAGTTTTAGCACCTATTATTTCATTTATTAGTAGTAGATATTGAAATAAAAATAAGATTAATTTTTTTTGCCCTAACAATTCTCTTCTAGCAACTAATATACTTAATATTATGTTAATCTGATATTTACAAACTCTTTATGGTACTCACATAGTTATGTAAATAGAACCAATTAGGAAATAAAACAATAGTTAATTCCGTCGTCTTATATCTTTTAATTATCGTTATTTTACTCTTCATTATCATTTTCGAGATTAGGTGTTGTTATCACAGGATTACTACTTTCTACAAATACGGAAGTAGTATAAGTTATTTGTTCGTTATTATCATAAAATGACCTTATTTCTAAACTTTGTAACCCTGCTGGAGAATTATTTGGAATACTAAATGTTGAGAAGTCTATTTGTTTAATTGGATATATCTCACTCTCATCTTCTGTATCATAATCTATTAAATAGGCCTTGATTGTCAAAGGTTGTTTTTCAAAAGAGAGTGATATTTTATCTCCATGTTTTAAAGTCAGTTTTGTATCTACATCACTCTGAGTCTCATATAATTTGGCAGGCTCTATTTTGGTCACAATATTATCTTGAGATTCATTTACTTGTGTCCCTTTTATCTTATTATTACTAAAGTTAATTTGAGAGTACATAAATGGGTCCATGTCAATCTCTTTTTCACCAAAACTCATCACTAATCTTGGTACTTCTTTTTCTGGATCTTTTATTATCTGAATATTATTATTATTTTCTATAGGAGATATTTGTGCATATACACCAGTATGAAAATATAAAATTGTAAACAAAAAAGAAATAATAAGGAATGCTCCATAAATTATAGATATTTTATTTATTTTTTTAGTTTTATAACCTGACTTTTCCGATGAATAAGAGATCGAATTCTTCATTAAAAACATTATATATTTTAAAGTTATAAATGTAATTATAATATAATATTTAATCAGAT
>Ga0126304_10001200_pt1 | contig 11948 bp, 8 predicted proteins | sample Plot25_FD_92538 | JGI IMG/M metagenome (GOLD analysis project Ga0126304, IMG submission 92538) | Serpentine soil microbial communities from UC McLaughlin Reserve, CA, USA - Plot25 | ecosystem: Environmental > Terrestrial > Soil > Grasslands | place: USA: UC McLaughlin Reserve, Lake County... | reverse complement strand
AACTTATTCCTGATAACCCGTGTCCTTCGTTGCTGCCTTTTTACCTACCCCTGAAACACGCTAATGACATTTAGCTCACTCCATGGGAACAACAATTTCTTAAAGCCAATTCCCGGAACAAGCTGTAACCTGAAAGCCACTCCCTGCGTCATACCACCATTACCCGCTACCAATTCGGCAAACAACCATCCATCAGCAATTTAAACCGTTCGCGATTAAACACTGTTCCTTGCATTGCAAAGTACCTACCTTTGGCTTGTAATGCCCGACGACAAGTACTAAATTAATACCAAATACAATGAAGCAGTTGCACACTATTTTGACGATTCTGATCCTCTCGGCGATGTCTGTATCCGCCCTAGCTCAAGTAAAAACCGGGAAAGTGTCCGGAATTGTAAAAACCGGCCAGGAAAAAACGGTTGCAGGTGCGACAATCACTTTGATAAAATCAACAGATTCTTCTGTTGTCACGGTGGGTATTGCCGCAAACGATGGTAAATATGATTTTCAAAATATCCCTCATGGAAAATATTTGATATCGGTGACCGCCGCCGGTCATGTTAAAACCTATTCACCCATCTTTGAACTTACCGACGCAGCGCCCGATATTTCACTCAAACCCATTGAAGTGGCTCCATCGGTAAAGGCACTCAATGCTGTGACGGTGATAGCAAAAAGACCTCTTATCGAACAAAAAATCGATCGCACAATTGTCAACGTGGAGGCTTCAATTACAAACGCGGGAACCAACGCACTGGAGGTTCTGGAAAAATCGCCCGGCATTGCGGTGGATAAGGACGGAAACATTAGCCTGAAAGGTAAGGATGGCGTCGTTATTCTGGTGGATGGCCGTCCGACTCATTTGAGCGGACCTGATTTAGCCAATTACCTCCGCAACATGAATGCAAGCCAGATGGATCAGATCGAGATCATGACCAATCCACCTGCTAAATACGATGCTGCAGGCAATTCAGGAATAATTAACATTAAAACAAAAAAGAACAGGCAGCTGGGATACAATGGCTCCGTTAATTTTGGTTACGGCCAGGGGTATTATCCCAAGATCAATGATGGACTAAATTTCAACTACAGGAAAAATAAGATAAACCTCTTCACGAACCTAAGCCACAACTATTCTGAGAACTTCAATACGCTAACAATCCAGCGAAATTTCCGCGACAAATCGACAAAGAATCTCTTGTCAAATTTTGAACAGGAGGCGAGAAATAATGGCACTTTCAAGGGCTTCAATGGAAAACTGGGAATGGATTATTTCCCCTCAAAGAATACAACACTTGGGGTAGTGTTTACAGGCTTTCTGAATACTCGCAATGCCGACAATCAAAATCTTACTTATATCTCCGACGAGAACGGCGAACCTTCGAGTCAGTCGAGAGCTACATCAACCAACGAACAGGAATGGAAAAATTTTAGTACGAACGTGAACTTTCGGCGAGGTCTTGACACGATTGGTTCAGAACTGACCGCCGATCTTGATTATAGCCAGTACAATTCCCGCAACAATCCGATAATGATCAATTCGTATTTTGACCAATGGGGTAGACCGACATTTACCGCCGACACATTACTTGGAGGTCTTCCCCAGGATATTAAAATTTATAGTGGGAGAGTGGATTATATCAAAATGTTGAAAAAGGGCGCAAGGTTCGAGGCTGGCATCAAGTCGAGCCTGGTTGAAACAGATAACGATGCGGTATATGACAGCATTCTAAACGGTCAAATCGTTCATGATATTAACCGCAGCAATCACTTTATTTATAAGGAGAATATTAACGCTGCATATGTTAACCTCAACAAGCCTATTAACAAAAAATGGGGCGCACAACTCGGATTGCGCCTGGAGAATACCAATGCGAAAGGAGACCAGGTAACAACGGGCGAACAATTTGATCGTCATTATACGCAACTTTTTCCAACCGGTTATTTGCAGTACCAACCAAACAAAAAGAATACCTATGTATTAAATTATGGAAAAAGGATCCGTAGACCGGATTATCAGAGCCTTAATCCTTTTATTAACTTTATCGACAGGTATACTTATTCGAAAGGAAACCCAAATTTGAAACCCCAGTTCAGCCACAATATTGAGTTAAGTCATAGTTACCAGAGTTTTCTCACTACAACACTTAATTATTCTCGCACTACTGACATTATTCAAAACGTGCTGGAGCAGATCGAAGATAAAAATGAAACTTTCGTTAGAAAAGTCAATATCGCGAAACAACGTCAGTACGGGATTGCTATGAACGCGAATATACCCATAGCAAAATGGTGGAGAAATAATATTTATGTAAATGTCTTCAATAACAAGTTTGATGGAATAGTGAATGATACAATGGTAACTGTAGATGCGACTACACTTACTTTGAATGGATCCCAGCAATTCAATTTCGCCAAAACATGGTCTGTAGAAATCAGCGGATTTTTCAGAACGGGCGCGATAGAAGGTGTGATAAGGTCCAAACCATTTGGCCAGGTGGCTTTTGGGGTGAGCAAACAGGTGATGAACAACAAGGGCACCGTTCGCTTAGGGGTACGGGACGTATTCTACACGCAACGATTTAGAGGAGTAAGCAAGTATGCTAACGTTGATGCTGCCTTCCAGGAAAGAGGGGATAGTCGTGTAGTGAGCGTCAATTTCACCTATCGCTTCAGCAAAGGAAAAATAAACGGTACACCGAAAAGACGTGCCGGTAGCGCCAGTGAAGAACAAAACAGGGTCGGTGGGTAGATGGTTGGTTTGTTTGTGGTTCGTGGTTGGTGGCTGTCGTTTTGTTTTTGTTTGTAATTCTGAACATCACGATAGGAGACTAAACGGTTATCTGAATACAAAAACGCGAATTAACCCATCAACCACAAACCAGAAATAACAAAGCAGTATCTACCCGTGCTCCGGCTCATACTCTATCTCGATGGTAGCATGAGATACATGGAGCGGCTTTAATTCAGCTTTGATTTTTTCCTTTAGGAATTCAGCGTCTTTCAGACTCATGCTTTCGTTAACGACAACATGCATCGTCACAACATTATGTTCACCATCGAGCGACCACAAGTGAAAATCATGGATGTCGGTTACCTTTGTTTTTTCCATGATTATTCGTCTTATTTCTTCTTCATGAGCCGCATCCGGTACTCCCTGCAAAATGATTTTCAACCCGGGTTTTATATTCCGGTAGACATTAAATAAAATAAAGCATGCAATGCCGAGTGATAATAAAGGATCAAGTACCGCGATATTCGCATACATCATCACGATTGATCCAATCAACACGGCAATCCATCCAAGTACATCTTCTAAAAAATGAAGTGAAACCACCTTCTCATTGATGCTGCTCCCTCTTTTTAATCTGAGAAAGGCGACTCCATTAAATAATACACCCAGAATTGCCAATAGCAACATGCCCTTTGCATCAGGTTGCTGTGGGTTGATCAATCTTTCTATTGATTCTTTTATGATGAAAACCGAACCTATGATCAACACGAAAGAATTGATAAAAGCGCCCAGCAAGGAGAACCTTTGATAACCGTAAGTATAAGTTGAATCGCTTTTCTTTCCCGACTTTTTTTGCAAATACCATGCGGTACCTAGTGAAAGGCTATCTCCCAAATCGTGAATAGCGTCGGACAGTATGGCAACGCTATTAGTAAGTATTCCCCCGACAAATTCGATCAAGGCAAAAAAAGTGTTGATAAAAAATGCAGTTTTTAGATTTCCGTCTGCATGTTCATGACCATGATTATGCGAATGGTTATGGTTCATAGCTGCGCTTTTTATTTCTGACAAACACCTCTCTTGCCACTTTGAAACTGTATTCGTCTGTATCAAACGTCCGTGTCCCTCCGTGGTCATTTTTCTTTGAGCTTGCAGAGGGTTTTGAAGGAGATGATATTTAGCCGCGGGATTTGCAAGGATCCCGCATGAGAAATTCGTTCAAAACGATCGTTAAGGACACTCAGTCTTTCATTCACATAACAATTCAAGCAAATATAGATTCAGGGCTTTTTCCTAAGCCAAAACAAACCTTTTACATTTGCTTCCCATTTCGGTAACAGGTATACAAGAATTATTTCCTCTACCAGGTCGGAAGCAGTGCAGAAAGCGGCAAGGTAAAACAAACCATTAACCGGCTCGTCCAGAAAGAATATAAGTATTAGAAATATTCCTTGCGAAACGGCCGCTAGCTTAGCAGCGTAGGTATGAAAAGTAGTTATTTTACCATATTTGATAAGTGCAAAACTTACCTGGAGTATGAACAGTCCCAATAAAGAGATGATAACGATCATTTCCTTTTTGATGAATTCAGGCTTGAACACTATAATACCCACAAGTCCTGCAAAGACAGTTAGATCATCACCAATAGAATCGAGTTTGGCACCTAGCAGGCTGGTAACTTTATACCTCCGCGCAAGATAACCATCAATGGCGTCTGTGAAAAAGCTACAGGCAAGCAACCACTTGAATATGTCCGGTTGTTTTAAAAAAATTAGTGCCAGCAGCAACGGTGCTGTTACGATGCGATAAAGCGTGATGCCGTTCACCATATAGTAACTGCCTTTCTTCATGCTATGTATTGGAATTGAAAATACGACTGAATAAACTTCTGTAGGATTATATTATCTACTCCGATATCTTATTGTTAATTTGGAATAATAAAAGAATTGACATCACCAAGGTTTTAATTGCCCAAAGCGCAGGAAGCGTATGCGATGAAGGGGCAACTAATAAGTATTTGAAAGCAAGTGTCCGCTGTCGCGGGTTGCAAATGATTTACGTATGCTTCACTTTCTGGATGTATTGCTGACAATTGTCCACCTGGCCATCGTTGGCTTTAACCTTTTCGGCTGGATACCCAAGGCTACGAGGAAAACTCACCTGATATTAATTTTGTGTACCGCCGCATCCTGGTTTTTATTGGGTATTTGGTTCGGTTTTGGATACTGCCCTTTCACCGATTGGCAATGGCGAGTTAAAGAAGAACTCGGGGAAAGGAACCTGCCTTCGAATTTCATTGAGTACTTTGCCGAAAAAGTGACAGGCAAAGATTTTGATGCACAATTAGTCAATAACGTAATAGGTATATGCTTTGCTTTAGTTAGTATAATTTCTATTTATTTAAACTTTTTTAAAACAAGGAAACAAAATAAAACCGTTTCTTCCTGAACGGCGGATTTAAGTTGGCTTTAGAAACAAGAATAAGTGTCGTTATTTAATGCTGATCGCATTTGAAAGCCCCTGTAATTGCGATTCTTTTTGATTTGATATTCCTTTCTCTTGTATAAGTACTTTGAATTTATTTCCCATATCTACTAGCAGCGTATGATTGAGAAGAGCGACTTTTTTAGCCACCTGAAGCATATTTTTTCCCGGTTCTGCTGTGCTGAGCACATAGTCGCGATAACCCAATGCCAGGAGAAATTGCGCCTGGTTTGTGAGGCCAGAACATGTTAGGCCATTTTTCTCGCCCCAATGGCAGAGTGCCGAAAAGTTAACATGTGATGTAATATCCTGTTTACCTATTTCGTGATAAGGATCATCATTGATCTGGTGATCACGATAACATAAAATCGTACCACAGCTACGCGATGTTCGATATAATTCGGTAGAGGTATAACCATAATCTATGGTTAGTATATAACCCGATTGTAGAGCACCTGCTATTTGCCGTAGCCACTTCTTGGCTTCTAGATTGATTTCTGTACGAAAACCTTTTGGTAGGGAAACCTCAAGTTCTGCCAGGTAATTGGTAAGCTCCATTTCTGCCGGTCTCAAAACTTCTACAAAATCATTTTTGTAATCAACAAATACTTCCATCAGTTCGTCTTCCATTACTACCTGGTGCACGGAGAAATTATCCAGAAGCTCATTTGATAAAACACACCCGTTGATTGGTCCAACATCCTCTATACTATCATACCACCTGACCTTTCCAGGTAGTTGCATTTTTTGTTTCTTGCGCATCGCCAAACTCTTCTCAATAATGACATAAGAGACCTGATCGTATAGTTCTTCTTTTTGTTTGAGATATTGCAGAATATCCTGGCAAAGCAACCCTGTGCCTGCGCCGTATTCAACGATGGTGAATTGCTGTTTACCAAGGATCTGCCACATTTCTTCCAGCTGCTTTGCAATCATGGCGCCAAACACTGGAGTAAGCGAAGAACTGGTATAGAAATCGCCCGTCTTTCCTATTTTATCGTCGCTGGAACTGTAATATCCAAGTTCAGGATAGTATAGTGCCATTTCCATAAAATCGCGAAAACTGATCGGGCCTTCGTCTTTTATTCTTTGTATGATGATATCAGTTAGTGTCATACGGTAAAAGTCCTTATTGCGGTCAGGGATAGGCTAGGAGAACAGGGGCAGGAAGGAGATAAGGAGAGTCTTTTTGCTCTTTAATTCTATAGCAATTTCAAACTCTCATTATATTCATAGCCATTTATTTCTCTTTCTCTCTTTAATTTCATAAACGCTATTCCAAGGTTTAAAAGCCCTCTTTACCTCTTAGTCATCAGCGTGCATTAAACTTTACACAAATTCCGAGTTCTCCGATGAATACAACATCATCAAACCGAATATTCAGGTAATCACGGCCAAGATAGGTATGAATCATAAAGCCCACTTCATTTGTTACTGATGGCATATAAGTGAAGTAATTGTGCCACGCGAATCTTCGCTTATTTTCTCCTTCCCATTTTGCAAGGCCTCCCATGATATATTCGAATTCAGTCCGTAGAATCAGCTGTCGGCGCTTCAATAATCTTACACTGTCCAGCCCATGTGTTGCCCGGTTTTGGTAATGAACCGATACAAGTTTCGATCGCTTTGTCAATTGAATACTTCCCAACAACCTGTTGTCTCCATAGTAACTTGTTAGTTCCTTGCTACGGGCAAGCGGCCCGCTGATGTTCAAATCTTTCTGGTAGCCGACAGATGCTGAAATAATTCCTTTCTCCTCGTTGTTTCTGGCTGCGGTGAGAAATACCCGGTAATAGTTCGTGCTGAAATCACCACCACGATAATTATTCCTTTTGATCGGGTTGTCAATAAAAAAACTGTCGGCCTGCCCATTCGAGTAATGATGAAACTGGACAGTCGCCCATAGCAAGTTTGCGTTTTCTTTCTTCAACTGGCTAAGATTTGACAATAGAAAATCAAATCCTAGCCCGAACTTGTTATTCGACGGTAATAATGGGCTCGAATCATCCCTTGCCATTCGCGGCATAAGTCCCACGTCAAATGTGAATCGAAGCCGTTGTATAAGTGGGTACGAAAAATACTTTCCCTGGGAAATGACAAATCGATATCCGAACTGACCTTCCAGCCAAAAACCATCTTCGCCTTCGCCGTCTACCAGCGGTATCTTTCGATCGACGATCGGAGTAATAATAGGAAACGCCAGGTACATGACGGGATCATGATAACGGAGTATATCGTGATACCTATCCATAGGATAATTCCGTGATGACCGTTGGATGGAATCTGGAGACCAGGTATAATCCTGTGCTTGCGTTCTACACGCTATTAGAAAAAAGATAGAAAGGAAACCTGTTCGGATAATTGTTTTCATTATGTTGAGAATTAAGTATCATATCGGTCAGATTGCCTCATAAATGCAATTCAGATACCTAGTTAATAGCATAATATAATTAGTAATTATACGAGGTTACGACCGGGCAGTCCATTACTAAATACCCAGATTGCGGTTGGAATAGAAATTGAATGGTAGTAGCGGAGTGGAACTGTCGGAGACCTATAAGTTTCGTAGGACCATTTGGGAGTTATAAACATCTTTGTCAAAATCTTCGGAATGACACCGCGGTCAAAAGCTTCTTTGTGAATGACAACGACGTGATATTGATGTACTCATATATTCCAACTAATTCTGGATGGAAGACAGTGTTCGTAAGATACCGGAGGCCCACGAATACACATTATGACTCATGATCATTCGGCGCATTTGTTTCATTTTCTGCGACTGCTGATCTGGTGGCATTTCAAGTGCGGCCTTGATGGCATCGGCTGATTGTTCGATATCATACGGATTAATGATCATCGCCCCGCGCAATTCCTGCGAAGCTCCCGCGAAGCGGCTGAGAATAAGAACACCATCGTTTTGATTGCGGGAAACGATAAATTCCTTTGCAACAAGGTTCATTCCGTCGTGTAATGAAGTGACCATACAAAATTGCGCGGCCTTGTAATAAGGGACGATTTCCTCGTGGCTATGATGCCTTTTTAAAAACAGAATCGGTTGCCAGTTCTTTGACTTGAACTTCCAGTTTATCCTCGTGGCTTCATGTTCAACAGCACTGATCGTATCAGAATATGTTTTCAGGAGCGAACGGCTTGGTGCTCCGATTTGAACAAATGTAAACTTACCCTGGTAGGATGGATACTTTTCCAGGAAACGTTCAATAGATAGGAACTTTTCAATAAGTCCCTTGGTATAATCAATTCTGTCAACACCGATCCCCATGTATTTAGCATTGATCCCGTGTTGCTTCAGCAACTCCAATGCTTCCACCTTTGTATGATCATTGTTGTCGAAATCTTTTAGTGTAAACGCAATGCTGATTGGAAATGGCTTTACCATCGTAAACTTGCTTCCAATCTTGACCGAGAAATTCTCCCAGATCACGCGCGATTCCAATGCTTCGTTTACTGTTTCAAGGAAATTATTGCAGTGATATTGTGTATGAAAGCCGATGAGATCAGCACCAAGCATGCCCGTTAGTAATTCCCTCTGCCAGGGACATATTCCAAATGACTCGGGATTTGGCCAGGGAATATGCCAGAAGATCGCAACCTTCGCATCTGGCCTTTCCCGCTTGATTAACTCAGGCAGTAGCGCAAAATGGTAGTCCTGTACAAGAATAAAGGGCTCTTCCTTATTTTTTATTTCTTCCAATACCGCTTTCGCGTATAAAGCATTTACCTCCTGGTAGTACTCCCAGTCTTCCTTTCGGAATACAGGACGTGTATGTGCAATATGGCATAAAGGCCAAAGGCCTTCATTGGAGAATCCGTAATAATAATGATCTTCCTGTTCCTTTGTTAACCAAACCCTGCGTAATGTATAGTTGCCTTCGAGAGGCGGTACCTGCACTTTGTCATTCTTATCTACTGTTTCCCTGTCAGCATCACCGCTTCCAGACGCGATCCATAAGCCGCCACATGCTTTTAATATTGGTTCCATAGCGGTAACCATCCCACTTGCAGGTACTATGCACTTTATTTCCTTTCCAGATCGGACATGCATATATGGCTCCCGATTGGAAACGACTACCATCATCTTGTCTTGTAGCAGTTGTTTCATTTCCTCATTCAATCTTTCCGGCGTCCAAATCGCTTCCGCTGTTGTTCTTAGTTTTGCTTCTTCCTGCGCTATCGCTTTCGCCTCATGCATTGCTTGTGCAATGCCGGTGATCTCCCTGTAGAGTGGTTCCAGGAAGGTAATGGGTGGACGTTTTTTTAACTGTTCAACATTTCCCGATCGCGCGACTTGTACCCATTCAACCACTTTTCTTAAGGGACTTAATACTCCCCATCGCACAATCAACAATGTAACAATTGATATCAAAAATGCTTGCAGAAACCAGCGTATAAAATTTCGTAACCAGATACTGTTAATGATATTTGAAATATATTCAGCATCTGCATAAAATATTATGGCACTCGAAGGAAAGTCCTTTGTTTTGATAACCTTGATATACTGGTATAAATCGTCGCCCTTTACCGAGAGAAAATTTCCCATCGATGAATCTGCTGAAATCGCTTGCGCGGTGAAATCTGCTGAACGTGCAAGATATTCTTCGGCTGCCCGGTTGAGTGGAAGAATACTGTCATTGTTATAATGAACCGCAATTCCTACCAGACTGAATTGAGTGATAATGCTATCTGTAACAGGTTTCACATTTAAACCTGTACTGTCATCTTTGCCCTTAAGGTGGAGCTTGTAAAAGTCTTCGGCCAGGCTAATAGTATTTGCCTCCATTTCGGCTTTCAATTCCTGCCGCTCGGAAGAAATTTGAAATGCCGTAAACCCAAGCGCAACCAATCCGACGGCAATAATAATTGACAATATGAGAGTAAGGTTGATTTTCATAAATATTGTTTTCGCGGTTTCGCACAATCCCATCTTAACCCTAAAAACAGAGAAACAAAGATGCTTCGTTCAAAATTGTTCCTTGCGAGATAGATATGTAAACAAGAAAAGGCTTAATGTCCGGTCGAAAATTGGTTGCCAAAAGTAATCTATCATTCTCTTTACGGCCTCCATTTCTTTGCAATCTAATGTCATTTTAATCCCCTGAAGCAAAAGGTTCTTTAATATGTCATCGTTATTCGAAATCGTTTTAATTCCCGGGGTATAATTTGAGCGAGTGTTAAAAATACTTCTTGATATGTAAAAACGCTATTAAAAAAACAAGAAACTGGAAAAATGAAAAAGCAAATTATACTATCTGTACTGATCTTCCTGACCGGAGTCGCCTCGTAAAGTTATGATGCATTGGACGATTCCATCAATGTGCTTCAATATCTGGAACAGTATTGAAGTACCGGTGTGGGCCCAGCAATTGTAAAAAAGATATTAGAGCACGAAAAGAAAGAATTGAACTTACTTCGCGAATGGGTGAGGGATCTATCTTTCTATTTACATGATCGATCTTATGAACAGTAAGAGTCAATAAAGGCATCGCATTATGGTCATAAGCGGCTATTGGATATTGTGGTTAAGGTAAATATCGACAAACATTCTTATGATCGTATTAATACTGGCGACGTTTGTTATTGGATATATCGCAATAGCAACTGAACATTTTATTGGAATCAACAAGGCGGCTACGGCATTGATAACCGGGGTGGTCTGTTGGACAATCTATGTTGTGAACACCTCTGACAAACACTTGGTTTCTGAACAACTTCAGGAACATCTTGGCGAATTGTCGGGGATTCTATTTTTTCTAATGGGCGCGATGGCAATTGTAGAGCTGATTGACGCGCATAATGGTTTTGAGATCCTTACGGCGAAAATAACACAGACAAATAAACGCAACTTGCTGTGGATTGTTTCTTTTCTCACGTTCGTGCTATCTCCAGTGCTTGACAACCTTACCACAACGATCGTTATGATTTCCCTTATAAGAAAGTTAATTAACGATCCACAAGAAAGACTATCTTTTGCGGGAATGATAGTAATTGCATCCAACGCTGGAGGAGCATGGTCACCCATTGGAGATGTAACCACCACCATGTTGTGGATCGGAGGACAGATAACTGCAGCAAATATTATTACCAACCTCTTCTTGCCAAGTCTTGTCTGCATTCTCACTCCTTTGTTGCTTTTGTCGTTCCGATTAAAAGGTAAGGTGGAGCGTCCGCTCGAGACATCAAGTAACACAAATGATATATTATCCAGGAAACATCAGTATATCGTTTTCGTTTCAGGCATTCTAATTCTTGTGATGGTCCCGGTATTTAAAACTCTTACCCATTTACCTCCTTACATGGGGATTCTGATAGGTTTGGGAATACTTTGGGTTATCACGGAAATCATTCATGGAAATAAGGATGAAGAAGAGAGACATATTTTGTCAGTCGCACATGCCCTTCGAAAGATTGATAGTCCGAGCATTTTGTTTTTCTTAGGCATTCTAATTAGCATAGCCGCTTTACAGGTTACGGGCAGCATACTGTCGAACGTTGCCACCTGGTGAACAATACCTGGCAAGTGAAAATATAATTCTGATCAGCATTGGATTGCTTTCGTCAATTGTCGATAACCTTCCTCTCCTTGCGGCATCACAGGGCATGTATGATTAGCACAGTATCCAACTGACCATTACTTCTCGAAGTTCCTTGCTTACTCAACAGGAAAAGGCGGAAGCGCATTGGTTATTGGATCCGCTGTGGGCGTGCCGGCTTT
>Ga0126304_10001199_pt1 | contig 11952 bp, 10 predicted proteins | sample Plot25_FD_92538 | JGI IMG/M metagenome (GOLD analysis project Ga0126304, IMG submission 92538) | Serpentine soil microbial communities from UC McLaughlin Reserve, CA, USA - Plot25 | ecosystem: Environmental > Terrestrial > Soil > Grasslands | place: USA: UC McLaughlin Reserve, Lake County... | reverse complement strand
CGGCTCGAAGGTGAGCAACTTCAGGGTCAGGGCCGAGCGGCGGACCATCTCGCGCCAGCGGCCTGTGTAGGTGCACTGCGAGAGCCAGCTCCGCCAGTACCCGACGGTCTGCATGAAGATCTCTTCTTCGTCCGCCTTGGAGAAACTGACCCCGCAACCCTCGTCGGCCTCTATCTCACGCAGCACGAAGACCGTAGACTGTTCCTCTTGCAGCGTGAACTCGGCGATTACCCCCTTGCCCCGTCGCTGTAAGGGGAAAAACGATGCGAGTCCCAGGCTGAGCTCGGGAGTATGGAAGGTCGCCCCACCGGGTACGATCCTGGTTTCATGCTCCTTGCGGGCGTAATCGAAGGCAGGCGTACATTCCATCCGGAAGCTCATGGTGCCGCGCACCACCTCTACGCGACGGACGATCCGGTGGCGCTCATGGCCACCACCAGAAGCGCCTATCGGCATGTAGTCCGTGACCTCCCCGACACCGTCGGGTGTAAAGAACCGGGTGACCAGGACGTTGGTGTCCGGCCAGTAGAGCTGTTTGCAAGTAGCACCCTCCATGTCAGGGGAGATCCTGAACCGCCCGCCTTTCGCGCTGTCGAGGATGGCCGCAAAGACGCTCGGGGAGTCATGGTGCGGCAGGCACAGCCAGTCTATCGACCCGTCCATACCAACCAGGGCCGTGGTGTGCAGGTCGCCGATGATCCCATAATTCTCTATGGGCTGGTAGCCCGGCGCGTCCTCCACTCTTCTGTCCTCGGGAGTGGTCTTCTCGTATGCGCTCTCTGCCTCGTGGGTCTCCATCTCCTGGCTTCCTCCTGTGGGGCGGGTTTCGCGGCTGCGCTCTTGTCGCCTACTGTCATCAGGCTACCTCATGAGCCTTCTCACCGACACAGAGTATCGCAGTGCACTCAACAAGCGGCCAAAGCAAGGAGGGAGGCCGAAAGACTCTCGGGTCGATGAGTTTCTCGTTTCCCGGCGCGATGGACTGCGGATGCTGCGCTAAGATACGATCTAGTTCTGCAGGCGAAAGACCGGAGACCGGACATGATATCCGAAGAGCAGGTGCGCCACGTTGCGAATCTGGCGCGGTTGGGACTCACAGACGACGAGATAGTGAAGATGGGCACCCAGCTCGACGCGATCCTGGATAGCATAGAGAAGATTCAGGAGCTAGACCTGACCGACGTGCCGCCGACGGCGAACCCGCTCGACCTCTCGAACGTCCTACGCCCGGACGAGCCGCGCCCCGAGCTTCCGCAGGAAGATGCCCTCTCCCCGGCCCCCGAGCGCGTCGACGACCTCTTCGCCGTCCCCAGGATCGACTGAGATGCCGGACAGCCTGCTCGACCTCACGGCCCACGCGCTCGCAAGGAAGATAGAAACCGGCGAGGTCTCGGTCCGCGAGGCCGCCGGAATCGCCAACGCGCGCGTAGGTGAGGTCGAAAGCGAAGTCAACGCGTTCGTGACGACCACCCCGGAGCTGGCGCTGGAGCGCGCAACAGCGGTAGATTCGAAGAACGGCGACCGCAGGCTCTGGGAGGGCGTTCCACTCGCCGTCAAGGACGTGCTCTCCACGCGCGGCGTGAGGACGACGTGCGGCTCGAAGATACTCGAGAACTTCGAGCCACTCTACGATGCCTCGGCGCTGCTGAACTTCGGCGAGGATCTCGTCATGGTCGGCAAGACCAACTGCGACGAGTTCGCGATGGGTTCATCGACTGAGAACTCGGCCTACGGGCCCGCCCGTAACCCCTGGGACCTGAGCCGCGTACCCGGCGGCTCATCGGGCGGCTCGGCCGCGGCTGTCGCGGCGGGCGAGAGCTGGTGGGCGCTCGGAACTGACACAGGCGGCTCCGTGCGACAGCCCGCGGCCCTGTGTGGCATCGTGGGACTCAAGCCCACTTACGGGCGGGTCTCGCGTCACGGTTTGATCGCCTTCGCCTCCTCGCTCGACGTGGTAGGACCCATGACCCGCGATGTGCGGGACGCGGCGCTACTCCTCCAGGCTATCGCAGGCCACGACCCGCGCGACTCGACGAGCGCCAACGTCGAGGTTCCCGACTACCTGGCGGACCTGGAAGACGGTGTGGAGGGCCTGCGGGTCGGGGTGGTGCCCGAGCTGATGGGCGAGGGGATAGAGCCAGGCGTTCGCGAGGTCGTCGAGAGCGCAGCCCGCAACCTCGAAAGCGTGGGGGCCGAGGTGGGGGAGGCGAGCCTGCCGCATTCTGGCTACGGGCTTCCTGCCTACTACATCATCGCCCCTGCCGAGGTCTCCTCGAACCTCGCCCGCTTCGATGCCGTGCGCTACGGCCTCAGGGTTCCTGCCGACGGGGTGCACGATATGTACCGTAAGACGCGTGAGGAAGGCTTCGGTGACGAGGCGAAGAGGAGGATCATGCTCGGCACCTACGCCCTGTCTTCGGGCTACTACGACGCCTACTACGCCCAGGCGCAGAAGGTCCGAACCAGGATCGCCGAGGACTTCCGCGCGGCCTTCTCCCGCCACGACGTACTGCTCTCGCCGACGGCCCCTACGGTGGCGTTCAGGATCGGCGAGAAGGTTGACGATCCCCTCGCTATGTACGCCAACGACATCTGCGCCGTACCCGCGAACCTCGCCGGCATCCCGGCCATTAGCGTCCCCGGAGGCCTCTCGGAAGGGCTCCCCGTCGGCGTCCAGCTCATGGGCGATCATTTCACCGAGCCTTTGCTCCTGCGTGCCGCCCGCGCCACCGAGCAGGTGACGGACTTCCGCTTCCAGATGAAACCCTGAAGCGGGTAGGGGAAGGGAACCTTCCCCTACCCGCGCTGGTCAGCACCTCAGCACGCCGCCAGGTTTCGCCAAGCGGCTCGTCAGCAAGTCAGCCAGATCGTGCACGTGCGAAAGCTGAAATGCTGACAAGCTGAAATGCTTGCGAAGGGGCTCAGCCCCTTCGCAGGCTCAGATAACCCTGCTCGGCCTGTTGGTGCTGCCGCTATCCCCACCGCGCACGATGAAGGCCGTGATCAGTATCATGACCCCGAACGCCAGGGCGTAGACACCGATCAACCATACAAGCGAGAGCAACCCGGCCACAGGCCCAACCACGGCCAGGATCACCCCGAAGAGCACAGAGAGGGCACCGCCCACTATAAAGGCCCATTCGCCGCTTATCTCCTGGCGCAGCCTGATGGCCATCGCTATCTCGGAGATCCCCGTGATGATGGCCCAGGCGGCGATGAGGTAGAGGAGGACGAACGCGGTCAATTGTGGCAGAGCGAAGGCGATCAGGCCCGCCAGGATGCCGGCCACTCCTTCGATGAACAGGAGCCAGCGGGGTGTCCCCCCGCGGGTTCCCCCGAACACGCCCACTATCGCAAATACGCCGTCCACCAGGGCGTAGGCGCCGAACAATAGGATCAATGTCTCCAGGGCTATCCCCGGACGCAGGAGCGCGGCCAGCCCGAAGAGTATGGCGATGACGCCGCGCAACGCCAGAGCCCACCAGTGGCCGGTTTCCGCCGGCAGTGCCGCCTGTGGTTGGGTCATGCCTTCCTCCTTCTTCGTGGCCGTTACCAGAGATCACGGTGCGCAGATACCCCTTCGTCGAACACATTATATGCACGTCATCAGAAAAGCGACACGGTCGTGTGCCTGTGCTCGTGGAGAAATCGCGCTTCAATCGCTGACCATGTTGCCGCCGGCCCGCTTGGCCCTGTAGAGGGCCGCGTCTGCGGCGTGGGTCAGTTCCTGGTGGGTGGTTCCATCCTCGGGGTAGCTGGCGACGCCTATGGAGATGGTAGTCCTGGCGGCGACGTCGTCCCTCTCGAAGGTATGTGCTTCGACGCGGTGGCGTATCTCCTCGGCCACCCCCAGGGCTTCCACTTTGGAGAGGTCGGGGAGGACGCCCTGGTATTCGTCGCCGCCGAATCGGGTGGCGCTGCGCCCCTCATCTTCGTGCATGGCGCCGAAGATGCGTCCGATCTCGCCCACGACGAACTCGCCGAGCAGGTGTCCGTTTGCGTCGTTTATCTTTTTCAGGCTGTCTATGTCCGCCATGAGTACGCTCAAGGGTCTTCCCTCGTCGGCCATCGACTCGAGGCGGTGCTCGAACTCGCGGTCGAAGCGTCCCTTGGAGAAGAGACCGGTAAGGTGGTCGCGATTTACGAGGCGGTGCAACTGTTCGTAGAAGGTGGCTTTGATCTCATCCTGGTGCGAGAACTCGAGTACGGAGTCGCCCACGTGAATGCGGTCCCCGTCAGAGAGGAGGTGTCCGCACCCCGACTCCTCCATCACCTCGCCGTTGAGCGCGATGGTCTTCCCCGCTTCTACGCCCCGCACCGCGTAGCCGCCGGTTTCCCGGTAGAGCTCGGCGTGCTGAGGTTCGACCTCTACATCCCGCACCACGATGTCGGCCATGAACGGATCGCTGCCAAGGACGAGCTCGTCGTCGGTTATCTCGAAGAAGTCACCGAGGCCCGGTCCTTGCAAGACCACGAGGTGCGGCCGGTTCACCCCGGCGTTCTCTATCTCGGCGTGCAAGCTGACGTAACCTCCGTTAAGAATCATTCTAACATCCGCTCTAGAGGCCAGGCCGGACGGCTGGCGATGCTAGAATAGGAATTGCAAAGGCAGGCGAGTCTGGCACGGGGGCTGGCATTTGGAAGTGCAAGAGAAGCGTACCTATACGGCGGTTATAGGGCTCGAGTTTCACGTCCACCTGGCGACCACGACCAAGATGTTCTGCGGTTGCGCCGTGGCCTACGGAGATCCTCCGAACACCCACACCTGCCCAGTTTGCCTTGGCCATCCTGGGGCCCTGCCCGTTACCAATGAGAAGGCCGTCGAGCTCGGGGTGATGGCCGGCCTCGCGCTCAACTGCGACGTCGCCGACAGGGCGATCTTCGCCAGGAAGAACTACTTCTACCCGGACCTTCCGAAGGGGTATCAGATCTCCCAGTACGACGAGCCGATCTGTACGGGAGGCCACATCGACGTCCCTACATCTGAAGGCAGGATCCGGGTCGGCATCACGCGGCTTCACCTGGAGGAGGACGCGGCGAAGAACGTGCACGTGGGCACCTCGGGCCGCATGCACGGCTCCGTCGGCTCCCTCATCGACTTCAACCGTGGCGGCACGCCCCTGATGGAGATCGTCACCGAGCCCGACATCCCATCGCCCGAGGCAGCGAGGGCCACCGCCAACGAGCTCAAGGACATCTTGAGGGCAGTCGGTGTCTCCGAGGCGGATATGGAGAAGGGGCAGCTCCGCTGCGACGCCAACGTCTCGATACGGAATCCCGACGGCTCTTTCGGCACCAAGACCGAGCTCAAGAACATGAACTCCTTCCGCTTCGTCGAGCGGGGCCTCGCGCGCGAGTTGGAGCGCCAGCGCGGGATCCTGGAGAGCGGCGGCCGCGTCGAGCAGACCACGCTCCACTACGACCCCGAGACAGACGAGGTGCACGAGCTCCGCAGTAAGGAATACGCCCACGACTACCGTTACTTCCCCGAGCCCGACCTCCTGCCACTCGAGCTCTCGCGCGCCTACGTCAGAGAGATCGAGGATCGGCTCCCCGAGCTACCCGACCAGATGCTCGCCCGCTTCGTCGAGCAGTACGGCCTCTCCGAATACGACGCCGGGGTGCTTACGGCCGACCGGGACCTCGCATCGTTCTACGAAGCGGTCGCGGCGGAGGTGGACCCCAAACAGGCGTCAAACTGGATCTCCGGTGACCTGCGGGCGCTCCTCAACGAGTCGGGCACCGAGATCTCCGATTCCAGGGTTACACCGGAGCACATGAAAGAGCTGATCGAACTCGTCACCACAGGCAAAATCTCCCGCTCTGCGGCGAGGACGGCCCTAGGTCAGGTCTTCGAGACCGGCGACTCCCCATCGGCCGTCGTAGAGCGCGAGGGCCTCGCCTCTGTCGGATCCGGCGAGCTCTCGGGCGTCGTCGACGACGCGATCTCCGCCAACCCGGACGAGGCCGAGCGCGTCCGTAACGGCGACAAGAAGGTCGTCGGCTTCCTCGTCGGACAGGTGATGAAGGCTACGCGCGGCAACGCCGACGGCGGAAGGGTACGCGAGCTCCTTATGGAGAAGCTGGGCTCTTAGAGGACCGCGGTCCTGAACGCCCCGCGCATTGGCGTCCCTTTCTTCGAACCCTCGGGCCTCCCCGACGCTGTCCACGACGCAGGAGGAGAGCCCATAACCCTTCGTCTGCCTTCCTCCGTACCCGAAGGAGGCGTCGCGCTGGCACGCGAGTGGGTGGCCGACCTGGTGGAGATCTCCTGTTCCACTGTGGAACTCGACGGTCTGTTGCTCGACGCTGCCCGTCCCGAGGAGCTCGCCGGGATGCTCATCGCCGCCCTGCGCCTGGACCTCCCGACGGTCTGCACGGCGACAGACATCGGGCCTCTCTCCGCCGCCCTCGTCGCGCTCGGCCTCGCGCCGGGCATCGGAGAGGGTGCGAACAATGCTGTCTCAGTCATCGGGAGCGAGGGTCCACGTCCCCGCGGGCTGGTCGACGACTTCTCTCTTGCCAACGCGCTGCGGGCCGGCGTTGCTGGCGGCGGCGGACCCGAGATTCTCGTCCACCTCGCGGCGATCTCCCGCGAGGCCGGTGTCGTCGGCTTCGGTCAGATGATACGGGTACTAGCCGCAGAGACCCCCGAAGTCGAACCCGAATGGTTGCAGGAATACGGCGTACCCGGGCTTCTCTCTTCCCTTGGCTACACTCTCCTCGATGTCCCTACCGTCATGGGCGACCTGAAAGAGCACCTACCCCCCGCGCCGCCTACACCGGACGAGCGCTCTCGACTCGTCTTCGTCATGGCCAGGGCATCGGGTGCCGAAGCCGTCTGCCGAGCCCGCAAGGGTATTACGGAGGCAGCGGGAGAGTGCCGCGTCTTCGGCTCCGAGAGAGAGGCTGTCTCGAGCGTGCTCTCAGGCGAGATCGGAGAGGGAGCGATGCTCGTGGTGGGAGGTTGCGGGCCGCGCGGTGGACCGGGGCTGCTCCGACTCGACGCGCTCGGGCGGTCACTAGAGGAGGCTGGTTTCGAGGGGCCCGTGCTGACCGACGGACTCGTGCCGAATGATACTGTGGGAACCTGGATCTCACTCTTCACCCCCGAGGCCGCAGCAGGTGGTGTCCTCAGCCTGCTTCGCGACGGTGACACCCTCAGGATAGACCTAGTTGAAGGTCGCATACGCACCAGGGCCAGGGACTTTGAGAGCAGGGAGCCCGGCGAGTACCCCGAGAGCGCAAGAACGGGATACGTCGCCCGCTACGCCCGGACCGCGCTACCCGCCCTGGAGGGCGCCTGCTTCGGTTAGTCTCTCATCCCGGCCGGCTTACTTGTGATCCATCTGGCCACGTCACGGCGCTTTTCGGATTGTTTGACTCATCATCGTACGAAACATCCCCCTCCGGTCCCCGGCTCTGTTCGCAGAAGCAGCCTGAAGCCTATCCCACGAGAAAGCAACACTTTGTAAACTAGCTGCGCCATCATGTAGCCATCGGCAACGATCATAGCTAGAATATGATTTTGTTGTACGCGGTAAGAGAGGACGCTCGGCACCCATGATGAACAAGTACCGTCTTATGTCTCCAGGCCCAACTCCCATACCTCCCGAGGTTTCCGCGGCGGGGGCGTTACCTATCATCCATCACCGCACGCCCGAATTCGGCGAGGTGTTCACCAGGGTGAACGAGAATTTGAAGCGTGTCTTTTTGACGGAGAACGACATCTTTACCTACGCGGCGAGCGGGACCGGGGCTTTCGAGGGTGCCATCCAGAATCTCTTCTCGCCTGGAGACAAGGTGCTTGTAGTCAACAACGGCAACTTCGGGGGACGGTGGGTCAAGATGAGCCGGGCTTTCGGCCTCGAGGTCACCGAGCTAGCGTACGAGTGGGGGGACAAGGCCGACAACGACGAGGTCGCCGAGGCGCTGGCTAACGACCCCGAGATCAAAGCCGCCATCTGCGTGCTCTCGGAGACCTCGACCGGCACAGTCAACGACATAGAGGGCTTCGCGAGGGCCGCCACGAGCGTCGTCACCATCGTCGATGCGGTCTCCGGCCTCGGGGCATGTACGCTCAGGACCGACGAGTGGGGCATCGACGTCGTCGTCGCCGGCTCGCAGAAGGCGCTCATGACGCCGCCTGGCCTGGGGTTCGTGAGCGTCAGCGAGCGGGCCATGCGGATGCACGAAGAGTCGAGGATGCCGCGTTACTACTTCGACTGGACGGCTGCCAAGAAGGCCTACGAGAAGGACCCGGCGCAGACGGCGTGGACCCCCGCGGTAAGCCTTATCATCCAGCTCGATATCGCTCTGCAGCAGCTCATCGAGGAGGGTGTCGAGGACATCTTCGCGCGTCACGTGTTGCTCGGTCGGGCCTCGAGGGCGGGGATCAAGGGCATGGGCCTCGAGCTCTTCGGGCCTGACGAGGATCTCAACTCGGCCGTTACCGCGGCCTGGGTGCCCGAGGGTATAGACGGCAAGCAGCTCGTGCGTATGATCTTCCGCGAGCATGGGATACAGGTCGCGGGCGGACAGGGCGAGATGGCAGGCAGGATCTTCCGCATCGGACACTGTGGCTACTTCGACGCCTTCGATATCATCGCCACGATCGCGGCCACGGAGCTCGCGCTCGATTCACTCGACTACCCCGTCGAGCTCGGCAAGGGCGTCGGCGCGGCCCAGAGGGTCTACTCCAAGAGCGGGGTGAGGGCTTGAGGGTCCTCGTCCCCGAGAGGCTTGCCGATCCCGGCATAGAGCTGCTAAGGCGAGACTTGGAGGTGGACGTCCTCCTCGATCTCAGTTCGGAAGAGCTGCTCCAGAGGATCGGGGATTATGACGGCCTCATCGTCCGCAGCGCAACGAAAGTTACCGCCGAGGTTATAGAGCGGGCCGAGAACCTCAAGGCCATCGGACGCGCCGGCATCGGCGTAGACAACATAGACATAGAGGCCGCCACCAAGCGCGGGATCATCGTGGCCAACGCCCCCGAGAGCAACACGGTCGCCGCGGCCGAGCACACCCTGGGGCTCATGCTCGCGGCGGCGCGGCGCATCCCCGCCGCGGACTCTTCCTTGCGGGGTGGGGAGTGGAAGCGGAGCGCGCTCAAGGGCGTCGAGATCTCGGAGAAGATTATAGGCCTGATCGGGCTCGGTCACGTCGGCGCGATCGTGGCGCGCGGCGCTCTCGGTATGGGGATGAATGTCCTCGCCCACGACCCCTACGTCTCCGAGGACAGGATGCGCTCGATGAACGTAGGTCGGGCGGAGACCCTGGACGAGGTCTTCGAGCGGGCCGATTTCGTCTCGCTACACGTCCCGCGCACCCCGCAGACGATGGGGCTCGTGAACGAGGACGCCCTCGCGAAAATGAAACCGACCGCATACCTCATAAACGTAGCCAGGGGTGGCATCGTGGACGAGACGGCCCTCTATAACGCCCTGAAGGAGGGCGCGATCGCTGGTGCAGCACTCGACGTGTTCGCCGAGGAGCCGACGACGGATTCCCCGCTCTTCACGCTCCCCAACGTCGTGGTGACGCCCCACCTCGGGGCGAGCACGGCCGAAGCGCAGGACAGGGCGGGCATCACGGCCGCCGAGCAGGTCGCGACGGCCCTCAGGGGCGCCATGCCGGTTCACGCCATAAACGCCCCAGTGCCGATGGGGGAGGGCGCCGAGTTCGTGGCCCAGTTCTCGGGACTCTGCGAGGCATTGGGAAGTCTGCTCTACCAGCTCACGGACGATACTGGTGACACCCTCAGGATCGAGTACCGTGGCGAGGTCGCGGGATTCGACACGCGTCTGCTCGACGTCTCGGCCCAGAAAGGACTCCTCGCGGCGATGGTCTTCGAGCCCTTGAATTTCGTCAACACGCCCGCGCTCGCGAGGGAGCGGGGGCTCAAGGTCGAGACCTCGCGCTCTTCGGAGAGCGCTGACTACACGAGCCTCGTAGAGTTACGCATGGCTGATAACGCCGTCAGCGGGACCCTCTTCGGGCCGAGAATGCAGCCGCGGCTCGTGGAGGCAATGGGATTCGACTTCGACGTGGTGCCAGAGAAGTATATGCTCTTCATTCGCAACGAGGACAGGCCTGGCATGATCGGGAAGCTCGGAAGCATCCTCGGGGATCACAACATCAACATCGGCAATATGGCCGTCGGGCGTGGAGAGCCCGGTTCCCGCGCGGCGATGGCCGTCACCGTGGACGAGCCTGTCCCCGAAGAAGTTCTGAAGGTGCTCATGCAAACGCCAGGCTTCAATGAGGCCCGCTCCGTCACGTTGTGATGGCCAGCCTGGAAGAAATACTCGCCCGCTACAGGCCCTACGGACGAACTTTCGGACCCGGTGAGAAAGCACCCTTCTCGGGCACCTACGTCTGCGACAGGGGGACCATGCTACCGCCGGTCCGGGTCCAGCTCTCCAAGGGAGAAGAGTTCCCGGAGGCCGGCGGCCTCGGCGAGCACACCCGCTGGAGGCAAACGAACATTCAGGCTTGATGGCATCAGGTTTCAGGAGGTCGGGGCCTGTTGGGACCGTGGATCGCTCTTCGGGTCGTCTTGATCCAGGTGTAGAATCTTCGCAACTGCACGGTCGGAAAGGGAGAACATGGGCAACAAGGGTGGCGGGCTTGGAACTACGCTCGTTGTGGCGCTCGTCATCGTGGTGTTGGGCGTCGCGCTCGGTGTCGGGCTCGCGCGGTATGGTACGTTGCTACCGATAGTTGGGCCGCTACTGGGAGAGAAGCCGTCGCGTACCACGACGGGCCCGGTAGTGGTGGAGGGGATACAGGAGCTCGACCAGCTCGCCACGGTGCGCTGGACCGAGTCGGTGCCGGTAACGAAGGAAACCGGCGGCGACATTCTGGAGCGCCTGTTCTCCGGCGAGAAGGTTATCCTGATAGCCACAGGGAACGTCGAAGCAGGGGTGGATCTCGGTGACATCCATGAGGGTGACGTGAGCGTTAATGGTGATGGCGTAACCATCAATTTGCCCGAACCCGAAATCCTCTCCGTCAACCTCGACGAGGCGAAGACCCGTGTCTACGACCGCGACTTCAGCCCCTTGAACGTCCGTCCTGATGATGACCTGGTCGAAGAGGCTCGTCTGTTGGCGGTGGCAGAGGTCGAAGATGCCGCCCGTGAGAACAAAATTCTAGAGACCGCCGAACTCAACGCGCAAGACAGCATCCGCGCGTTCGTTACCACGCTTGGATTCGAGAAAGTGCGATTCGCATAATCTTCAAGTCCGCGGAGTTGCTCAAGGTCTGCGGTACCTCTGTAGCATCGTCGCCGTCCGCTGACCGCCGCTCCCGGCCACATCGCTGGCCGGGTGATCGAGAGCAGGTCGTTGTTGACCCGAGCTCTCCTGGATGATCGGCGAATCGCTCCCCTCGGTAGTCCTCCTTCGAGTGGTCGTAGGATTCGATCATGGTCCCCACCACGATGCGTTCTTTCACCCCATCTGCCGGAGTCTGCTCTGCGGGAGTTGGCACTCCTGGGCCCCTATTCGGGAGGACGCGTGCGCCTGAAACGAATGCGGTCTGCTATCTCTCCGGGGTCGCGAGCCGCGCACCTGGCCGCGAAGAGGAGTTTTCCGGGGCGCGAGACCTGTGCCCTCAGGGAGAAGACGTCGTATTGGTTGGCCTCGATGCGGTCGAGGATCGCCGCGTAGAGCTCGCGGGCCACGATCACTGGGAAACGCCTCCCCCTCGGGATGTAGCCCATCCCCACATCTGCGACCTCGTAGAGCCGCCGCGCCCTGTCTATCTCGAAGCGCATCAGCCGGGCGAACCGCTCGTCGACGACGCCCGATGCGAGATCCCGCTCCGTGTATCCGAAGCGCGCCAGGTCCTCCAGCGGCAGATAGACCCGCCCGCGTCGCCAGTCCTCCCCGACGTCGCGCAGGAAGTTGGAGAGCTGCATGGCGACGCCGAGTGCCTCGGCGTGAGGAT
>Ga0126304_10001198_pt1 | contig 11953 bp, 11 predicted proteins | sample Plot25_FD_92538 | JGI IMG/M metagenome (GOLD analysis project Ga0126304, IMG submission 92538) | Serpentine soil microbial communities from UC McLaughlin Reserve, CA, USA - Plot25 | ecosystem: Environmental > Terrestrial > Soil > Grasslands | place: USA: UC McLaughlin Reserve, Lake County... | reverse complement strand
CACACGGTGGTATCGTTCGACTTTGCCACTTCAGTAATTCCGGGATGGCATACAACAATCTTCCCACCTTATTTCGTTGCCGGTGCGATCTTCTCGGGATTTGCGATGGTACAAACACTGCTGGTAGTGACACGAAAAGTGTTGCATCTCGAAGAATATATAACGATTGAACACATCGAAGTGATGAACAAGGTAATTGTTCTAACCGGTTCCATTGTGGGCATCGCATACCTGACCGAGTTGTTTGTCGCCTGGTATGGCCAGAACAAATATGAAGGTTGGGCTTTTATGGAAAACAGGGCAAACCTGTTTAGTCCGTATGGATGGGCCTATTGGTTAATGATGAGCTGTAACGTAATCTCACCACAGATCTTCTGGTTCCGAAAACTACGGCGGAATCTGACGATCACATTCTTTATGTCGGTCATTGTGAATATTGGTATGTGGTTCGAGCGTTTCGTGATCATCGTTACCTCGTTGTATCGAGACTATCTTCCAAGTAGCTGGAGCACATATTACACGCCCACAATCTGGGAGATCGGGTTCTATCTGGGTACGTTTGGATTATTTTTTACCTGTTATTTCCTGTTTGCCAAGTTCTTCCCGGTGATTGCTGTGGCCGAGATCAAGCACATTTTGAAGAAGTCAGGAGAAAGTTACAAGGTGCATGCTACTGGTGTGGATCAGAAGCAGACCAGGGAGTTTTTCGAGGAAGTTCATGCAACAAATCATCACTAGGGATAAATTAATTCGTACCCCTGCCTGCCCGGTAGGCAGGTCGTACATCTAAAATCGTACATAGTATGGGCATTAAAAAATTTGCTGTCGGTTGTTTTGAAGAAGAAGGGGCCTTGTTCGATGCTGTAAAACGGGTCCGGAAATCAGGTTATAAACTCCATGATGTTTATACACCATTTCCAATACATGGACTGGACAAAGTGATGGGCCTGCGCGATACTAGTATTCATACGGCGGGATTTCTATACGCCCTCTTTGGAACGGTTACGGCGCTCAGCTTTATGACATGGGTGTTTACAAACGACTGGCCTTTGAATATTGGAGGTAAACCACTTTTTGCTCTGCCTGCCTGGATCCCGATTATTTTCGAGTTTACGGTTTTGTGTTCTTGTGTGGGAATGGTTCTCACTTTCTGTTACCTCTGCCAATTGGCCCCATTTGTCAAAAAGCATCATTTTCACCTGAGATCTACCGATGATCTGTTTGTTCTTGTGATCGAATGCACGCCGAAAACAAATGAAGCAGAAGTATTATCATTTCTTGGTACTCTTGGCGCAAAAGACATCAACATACAAAATGCTGAGACCGGATGGTGGCTGGGGCGATATGACAGGGAGCAGAAGTTACTCGACACCAGAGCTACTGAGGCCGTTACTGTACATTAGAATTAATTAAGATGAAAAAAGTATCGATCATAACTATCGTAGTGTTGGCATCGTTCATCTGGAGCTGCGGCGGAGTAAAAAGAGAACCAGGCAGGATATATATGCCCGACATGGCGTATAGCCGGGCTTATGAAACATATGCATCAACTGCTAATCTTGATTCGCTGGGGATACACTATGACAGGTTGCCCGTACCGGGTACCATCAAACGCGGAGAGCTCTTTCCTTTCCCATATGGCCAGGATAAGGCGGGTGATTCAACAAACTATATTTTATCTAAGCAGGTTCAAAATCCATTGGACTCAATGGACGCTTCACATATGAAAGAGGCCGAAAGGTTATACCTCGTAAACTGTGGGATTTGTCACGGCCAAAAGCTTGATGGGAATGGTCCATTGTATAATTCCGGAAACGGACCGTATGCTGCTGCTCCGCGCAACCTGGCTTCTGACGCGGTTGTAACGGGCATGCCTGATGGCCAAATGTTTTATTCCATCACTTACGGAAAAGGTCAAATGGGACCGTATGGCCCCCAGCTAAGTACAACGCAGCGATGGATGGTCGTGAATTTTATCCGCTCGATACAGGGCCAGGGTAAGGGCGGTGCTTCCGGAACAGCAACGAAGACAGGTACCGATTCTACAGCGGCGGCAAAAGCACCCGCGGATTCGACGGCAGTTCACTAAATAGATACAACCAGATAAAAAGTTGATAATGGCTATTAAAGATTCTTTCCGGATACCTAAGCGATACAGAACATGGGCTCTTGCTTTGATAGGAATTGGTGTCTTATCGTTAATCGTCGGGTTCATTATGTATGGCGCTGGCGGACACGGAACCGAGGAAGAGATCATGCATCATAAAACCCGGTTCTGGGCAACCCTGCTTCACAACAGTGTGTACTTTTTATTAATCACCAATGCAAGCATGTTCTTCATTGCTGTCACCTCGTTAGCGTTTGGAGGATGGCAGATGGCATTTCGGCGTGTGCCTGAGGCTATCTCAGCCGCGGTACCGGTGATCGGGATCATCGCGTTCATCGTTTTACTCGCCATTGTGTTCGGTGGACATCACATGACTCATATATATCACTGGACAGATTCGGAAGCCGTAGCGAATGACAACATACTAAAAGGTAAAAGCGGATTCTTGAATAAAGGATTTTTCACTGTTTGGACAATACTGGCGATCGGTTTGTGGATAGCGCTGGGATATAAAACGAGAAAGCTCTCCAGGGAAATAGATAACGGAGGATTGGATACATTGGAACAGAGGAAACGATACATCTGGAGAAATACTGTTTGGGCAGCGATCTTCCTGGTATGGTTTGCTCTGACAGTCATGTCAACTGTACCGTGGTTATGGCTTATGAGCATTGATGCACACTGGTATTCTACAATGTACAGCTGGTATACGTTCGCGAGTACATGGGTTTCCGGACTCGCACTTATAACCGTTTTTGTAGTCTATTTGAAAAATAACGGTTATCTGGAGTATACTAACCAGGAGCACTTACATGACCTGGGAAAATTCATGTTTGCGTTTTCTATCTTTTGGGCGTACTTGTGGTTCTCACAGTACATGTTGATCTGGTATGCGAATATTCCCGAGGAAACAACCTATTTCAAAGAAAGAACTCAGGGGGCATATAGCGGAGTATTCTGGTTTGGATTTATCATAAACTTTCTGGCGCCATTATTAATATTTATGCGCAGAGGGTCCAAAAGAAATTACACTACAATAACGATCATGTCACTCGTTATTATATTTGGTCACTGGCTCGATTTTCACCAGATGATCTTCGCCAGTGTAGCCAAAGGGCATGTTGAAATGAACTTATTTGATTTTGGTGTGGCGCTTGGATTTATAGGAACCATCATGCTTGTAACAGGAAATGTATTAAGCAAATATCCGCTCGTTTCACAGAATCATCCGTTCATGAAAGAAAGTATTATTCATCATACATAGTGAGTTGTGAGTGAATAACTCACCGCTCACAACTCACTACTGACAGATTGAAAACTGATCGTGTGTTTTAAATTATTGAACAACCATGTCAACAACAGCCATTTTTCTGCTAGCCATACTTGCACTGGGATTTCTGATCACGTTCCAGATAGCAAAGGCCAGTGAATATGTATCGATATTAAAGGGTGAGAAAAAAGCTTTCGCACAAAGTAATAAGATCAATGGCTTTTTGCTTGTGGTCTTCCTGGTTTTGGGACTTATCGGAGTATACTGGTGTAACGAACTGTTTTTTCACAGAACACTTATGGCATTCCCGTCAGCTTCTGACCACGGCGAGAAGATCGATACGATGATGTATATCACTATTGGGATTACCGGTTTCGTATTTGTACTCACGCAAGTATTGTTGTTTTGGTTTTCATATAGGTATCAGCATTCCGAAAAGCGAAAGGCGTATTACTATCCTCACAATACGAATTGGGAAATACTGTGGACCACTGTTCCGGCAATTGCCTTGTGTGTGCTTGTAGGTTTTGGTTTGTATTATTGGTACCAGATAACCGGCGACGCTCCGAAGAACGCATTGCTGGTAGAGGTCACCGGAAAGCAATTTGGATGGATCTACAGGTACCCGGGCAAAGACAATACTTTTGGCAAAAAATATTTCAGGAATATTGACGAAACGAACAGCAATGACCTTGGATTGATTTGGGATGATAAAGCTGCGCAGGATGATATCGTTACTACGGAGGCTTTGTATTTAGTCAAAAATCAACCGGTCAGGATAAACATTTCTTCAAGAGATGTTATCCACGACGTAGGCCTTCCTCATTTCAGGATGAAAATGGATGCTGTGCCGGGAACGCCGACAACCATGTACTTCACGCCAAAGTACACGACCGATGAAATGAAAAAAATAACCGGCAATAATGCTTTTGAATATGAACTCGCATGCGACCAGATGTGCGGAAACGGGCATTATTCTATGAAGGGCATCGTCAAGGTTGTAACTTCATCAGAATTCATATTGTGGAGGGCAAAACAAAAACCAAAGTATACAGAGGCAGTGAAAGTGGAAAGTCCGACTCAGCCAATACCCGCTACAACAGACACGGCAAAGAAAACCGCATCAACCAATGGTGTCCAGCCAGCTGTAGCTAAACAATGATCTTGTACCGTTTAAACATAAATATTTTTTATCTAAAAATTTTCTCATGAGCAATGATGCAGTATTGCACGGTCACCCCGAAGTAGGAACTAGTCATGAAGTGCATCATGATGAACATGGAGTTCATCATCATAAGGAGACGTTTATTACGAAGTATGTTTTTAGCCAGGATCACAAAATGATCGCGAGGCAATTCCTGATGACCGGGATGGTCTGGGCTATTATTGGTGGTTTGATGTCGGTGTTGTTTCGCCTGCAGATTGGTTATCCTGATGAAACGTTTCCCTGGCTGGAAGATGTTTTGGGAAGATGGGCAAAAGGGGGAAAAATCACTGCCGAATCATATTATGCTTTGGTAACGATGCACGGTACCGTGCTCGTGTTTTTTGTATTGACGGGCGGCCTTAGCGGAACTTTCGCAAACTTTTTGATTCCACTGCAGATCGGTGCGAGGGATATGGCTTCGCCATTTCTAAATATGCTGTCTTATTGGTTTTTCTTTTCGGCCAGCGTTGTGATGTTGTCATCATTGTTTGTTCAAACAGGACCTTTTAGTGGTGGATGGACCGCATATCCTCCATTGAGCGCTTTGGGGGATGCGTCGCCTGGATCGAAGGCTGGTATGGATCTGTGGATTACTGCAATGGCATTGTTCGTTGTATCATCCCTGCTTGGTGGCCTGAACTATATATCGACGATCCTGAATATGCGCACCAAGGGCATGAGCATGACAAGACTCCCGTTAACAATATGGGCTCTGTTCTTTACAGCTGTTCTGGGTGTATTGTCATTCCCTGTTTTATTGTCTGGTTTAATCTTGTTGCTGTTTGACCGCCATGCAGGAACCAGCTTCTATCTCTCGGATATCTATATCGGAGCAACCCAGCAAGCACTTCCTAATGAAGGAGGAAGCGCTATTCTATTTCAACACTTATTCTGGTTTTTAGGACATCCTGAGGTATATATTATCATTTTGCCCGCGATGGGAATGGTGTCAGAAGTGTTGAGCGTGAATTCACGGAAACCGATATTCGGTTATATGGCGATGGTGGGATCGCTGTTTGCAATTGCTATCCTGTCTTTCCTCGTGTGGGCGCATCACATGTTCGTGAGCGGACTTAATCCATTCCTGGGGTCTGTTTTCGTATTACTGACACTCTTAATTGCGATTCCATCCGCAATCAAAGTTTTCAACTGGTTAACGACCCTCTGGAGAGGTAATATCAGGTTTACACCCGGAATGTTATTCTCGATAGGATTTGTAAGCTTGTTCATTTCAGGTGGACTTACAGGAATATTTCTTGGTAATTCAACTCTTGATATCCATTTGCATGATACTTTGTTTGTAATCGCCCACTTCCATATTGTGATGGGGGTAGCGGGATTTTTTGGAATGTTTGCCGGCATTTATCACTGGTATCCGAAAATGTTTGGCCGGTATTTGAACAATACAATGTCCTATATACATTTTTGGGTAACCATGATTGGGGCATACCTGATTTTCTGGCCGATGCATTATGCCGGATTCGCAGGTATGCCCCGTCGTTATCTTGATTACTCGAACTGGGAATCATTCAACCAGTTTAGCGATCTGAACAAATTCATTTCCACCGTGGCAATGATTGTGTTTGCTGTGCAGTTAATGTTTATTTTTAATTTCTTCTATTCCATCTTCAAAGGAAGAAGAGTAACAACTCAAAATCCATGGGGTTCAAATACGTTGGAATGGACAACACCGATTCATCCGGGACACGGCAACTGGGTTGGTGAGATTCCGGAAGTACACCGCTGGCCATATGATTATGGAAAAGACGGAAGAGAATTTATTCCTCAGACTGAGCCAGTGAAGCCAGAGGAAAGTAAACACTGATGTGATGATGTAATTATTTTATCTCTAGGGGATAAAAATGCATCCGTAGGGATGCAACATGAGGATGGGATGGTGGCGAAGGGGAGGCGGAAAAAGAATACAATTTTATATAGATGATGCAGGAAACTGTGAAGCAATCAAGTTCTTTTACAATCGCGAGCAAGGTACGGGATTACATGTTGTTGATTAAATTCAGCCTGAGCTTCATGGTGGTTTTCTCTGCTGTTATTAGTTACCTGCTTGCACCGAAGATCGTGGCTTATGATTGGGGAATGATCATACTGTTATTCGTGGGAGGTCTAATGATCACTGGTAGTGCGAATGCGGTAAACCAGGTGGTGGAAAAAGACACAGATGCCATGATGAACCGAACCGCAAAACGGCCTGTTGCTTCAGGTCGGATGACACCCGCAGAAGGCTGGGCATTCGCAATCATTGCAGGCCTTGCGGGAGTGTTTATTCTTTGGTATTTTTTCAACGGGTTGTCTGCCGTCATTGCAGCATTCAGTTGGTTTGTATATGCATTCATGTACACGCCATTGAAAAAAGTGAGCGCTGTGTCTGTGTTAGTCGGGGCTGTTCCCGGCGCATTGCCATGCATGCTCGGTTGGGCGGCGGGACAAGACGCGCTTACGCATGGAGGATGGGTTTTGTTTCCGATACAGTTTTTCTGGCAGTTCCCGCATTTCTGGGCAATTGCATGGATAGCTCACAAAGACTATAGTAAGGCCGGTTTTAAGCTGATGCCTTCGGTGGAAGGTCCCACAAAATATTCGGCGATTCAATCTGTGATTTATTCGCTGATCCTGGTTCCGGTGGGAATACTTCCTTTCCTGGTGCGAATGAGTGGAACCGTAAGTTTTTGGATTGTATTAGCTGCCAATCTGTGGATGGTATGGCTTTCAGTAAAGCTCTATCGAAGGATGGAAACAAAAGCAGCACGAGGAGTAATGTTCGGAAGTTACATTTATCTGCCAGTCGTTTTGTTAGCACTGCTTGCAGATAAAATTTAGGAAAATAAAACTTAAAGCGTGGTTACAGAAGTAGTGAGTACACAACGAAAAAAGATACATCCCCATAAGTTCACTTTATGGGTAGCCATAGCGAGCATCATTATGATGTTTGCAGGGCTCACAAGCGCCTATATTGTCAAAGGAAGCTTGCCGGGCTGGTCGACAATAGAGATACCGATCCTGTTTTATTATTCAACAGCGGTAATAATATTAAGTAGTATTACGGTACAGATGGCGTTGAAATCATTTAAGGAGAGAAACATGCGGCAGTACCGCCGGTTAGTTACTGTCACCGCAATATTAGGCATTGGTTTTATAGTGATTCAACTAATAGCCTTTATGCAACTGTGGGAGCGGGGGCTTACATGGCAGGGTGCATCGGGCGCGGGGCAGTTCTTATACATCATATTTGGATTGCATGCATTGCACGTGGTTGGTGGGGTTATCGCGTTAATGATCATGTTCATTAAAGCTTTCAGTTCACGGATCAGGAATTATGACCCGATATCGATTGAGCTGGCTAGCACATACTGGCATTTTGTTGATGTGTTGTGGATTTACCTGTTCATATTCTTTGTGATGTCGATATAGTAGAAACGGAAGTATCAGTATAAATTAATTGAAGAACCTTAATTAGCAAACATGGCACATGTAGTACCAGCGAATCAAAAATGGTGGGCAGGAGGGAGAAGTCCTTTCAATGTTGAGTATGGGAAATTAATGATGTGGTATTTCCTGATGAGCGACGCTTTCACTTTCGGTGCGTTCCTGATTTCATATGGCACCATCCGTTTTTCCAGTAATGCCTGGCCCAATCCCAACCATGTCTTCTCCTCTTTTCCGTTCCTGGGCCATGCCAATCTTCCGTTGGTATTCGTGAGTTTGATGACGTTCATCCTGATCATGAGTTCTGTAACCATGGTACTAGCGGTTGCCTCGGGGCATAACAACAATAGAATGGGTGTTGTAAAATGGATGGCCTGGACAATTCTCGGAGGTATTGCGTTCCTCTCCTGCCAGGCATGGGAGTGGACACACCTTTATCACCAGGGTGCGTGGTGGGGAAGTAATCCTTTTACCAATTACGATGGCACTATGGCGTCTACCAATTTCACTAATTTCTTCTTTACGATAACAGGATTCCACGGATTTCACGTTTTTTCAGGTGTTATTATTAATATCATCATGTTGATCATGGCCTGGAACGGAACTTTTGATCGAAAAGGACATTACCTGATGATTGAGAAAGCGGGACTTTACTGGCACTTTGTTGATCTCGTATGGGTATTTGTATTCACTTGTTTTTACCTATTCTAAATTTTAGCTAATAAAATCATTTGTATGGATAATGTTGAAGTAACGCATCAGGAACATCACGCGGCAGAGAAAGGAAGTTTCGATACACGTGCGATTTGGAGAACCTTCTGGATTTTGTTGGTAATTACGTGTATCGAGTTGATAATCGGGATGTTCATCGCACCCAACTTTTCGCACGAAAAGAAAATATGGTTTAATATTTTATATATCATATTTACAGGAGCGAAAGCTTTTTATATAATCGCGGAATTTATGCACTTAAGGCACGAGATCAAAAACATGATCATGACAATTGCGGTGCCTGCGATGTTATTTCTATGGTTCATCGGAGCATTTTTATGGGATGGACATTCGTTTCGGGAATTACGAAATTCGATGGCGCCGCATGACTCGAAAAGAGTAGAAGAAAAGGCAACTCATCCTCCACAAGGCCCGCATAAAGTAGACCCGAAAAAAGTAAATTAAGTAGCTTTAAATATTTTATGAAAGCCATCTCATTGAGATGGTTTTTTTGTTTCATGCTTTGCGGCATTCTCTTTTCTCGATTCACCTTACGATACTGCTATCTACTTCCTATGTTTTTAATGTGGTTAAAAAAGTTACTACATACAAACATAGAGACATAGATGTAACATAGCTTCGCTTAAGCGATCTACTTTCATTTTTAGGGTTTATTATGACCGACGAACCAATGTCCGGTAGTACCTTTGCAATCGGAAAATCCAGAAGGGTTATGGAGTTGATTTGTTGAGTCGAAGGCTGTAAAGACATCACATTTAAATTAGGGACTTGAGTAAGAAATCTGTTTTAGCATTGTGCCTCGCCGTGTTATTGCCCGTGATAAGCTATTTTGTGGTGAAGAAACTTAGCCAGGACGCTGTCCACATGCCACCCCGGTATTACGCTGACACGGTTATCAATAAAGTAATAGGTGGCAAAAGTGCAACAGATACTCTCTGGCATCGGGTGTCGAATATCACTCTCACGAATCAATTGGGACAAAAAGTCTCTTTGGATGATTTAGAAGATAAAATCATTATTGCGGATTTCTTTTTTACCCGGTGCCCTTCGATATGTCCCGCGCTTACAACAAATATGAAGGGTTTACAGGATGCATTAAAAATGAAGGATCGGCGACGAAAAATAGATTCAGCCTTTGTTCAGTTCTTATCATTCAGTGTTGATCCGGAACGCGATTCGGCCGAGGTATTGAAGAAATACGCGGACAAATACGGCGTCAATCACGACACGTGGTGGCTCCTGACAGGTCCGAAAAAGCAGATATACGATTTTGCGCTCAAAGAACTAAAATTGGGGTTGCAGGATGGTGGCACAGTCGATTCAAACTTTATTCATACCGGAAAATTCATTTTGCTTGATAAGGAAAGAATTGTGCGTGGTTACTATGATGGCCTGGACACAGCTTCTCTATCAAAACTGGCAGAGGACCTGACACTCCTACTTTTGGAAAAGGATCGAAAGAAAAAAAGCAAATTGTTCTAAAAATGTTACAACCCCTGCTCGCAAAAAATGATTCCCAGGCAAAATGGTTGATAGGAATAGTATCGTTTGTAATATTTACAGCCATCGTTATTCTGAGCAGGGTTAAGCTCGATGTTGAACTCGGGTTTGATATACACGTCTTTGCTTTGATCAATGCTTGTATCAATTCAGCAGTCAGCATTTTATTAGTACTTGGATTAGTTGCGGTGAAGATGCAAAAATTTGTAATGCATAGAAACCTTATGTTGACAGCAATGGTCTTTTCGATCCTGTTTCTTATTTCGTATATATCTCATCATTTGCTTGCGGGGGATACAAGATTTGGAGATGTTAATCACGATAATGTAGTGGATCGGGCGGAACTAATGGCCGTCGGGCAAACGAGGATGATCTATTTTATTATTCTGATCACCCATATATTTCTGGCTGCAGTGATTCTGCCATTTATTTTGTTTACAACATATCGCGCAATGATCGCTGACTGGGTGAAACACAAAAAGCTGGCGAAGATCACATGGCCGATATGGTTATATGTGTCAGTAACGGGCGTGGTGGTCTATTTGATGATCAGTCCCTATTACTAGATACGCTCACAAGCGATTCTTTAATACGATGCAACAAGGAAACGATTCATTCAGAGCCGCTGAAAACATTGCATTCGTCGATGACTGCCTGACTTTTGCCGTTCGCGATCGTTGCGTTTATTGTTACGAAGAAAGGAATGGTCCAGATTGTGGATGAGTCTTTGAGTAGGATATTCCAGGTGGCTGCCGCTATTTTTTCGCTTGTGATGTTATGTGCGGGCTTCAATCTTCTAAAAAAAAGGATTATGGCCGTCAGAGGCACGCAACAGCCTACATCAGAAAGAATGAAATTTATCAGACCACTAGTTTAATCTGGTCGGGGATGATAGAAGCACCGGCAATCTTTGCGCTTGTCTGTCATATCCTAACATCGAATCTTTCTTTCTTATTTTTGGCCCTCTCTCATACTTTGATATTGTTCTTTTTCAGGCCGCGCAATAAGAATATATATCTCTCGTGAATTTAAAGAGCGCTACGATCAACCAGTTAGAAGGACAGAGTTGATGAATTTGCGGATGTGTTTCTTCGATAGAATAGAGCCTACATCCAGCCAATTAGAGTCCTGAAGAGGATCTGCCAGCTGAAAGGGACCGCAATTAAGCAGTATGGATCCCGGAAGGTAGAAAAGATATTAGGTCATACTTCAGTAGCAGGATTCCAAAAGACCTTTTTGAAATTAACAATAACATCATCCTCAACAACAATGCCTTCTTTCTTCAATAGTTCCTCCATTTTTGTGGGCGTTTCGAAGTGATGTTTTCCTGAAAGCATGCCATTTCGGTTTACGACCCGGTGCGCGGGCACTTTTGGAGTTAAAGAGTGTGCCCCATGCATCGCCCATCCCACCATCCGCGCTGAGAGCTTTGTACCGAGACACGCCGCGACTGCACCGTATGAAGTGACCCTGCCTTTTGGAATCTGTCGAACTACTTCATACACGAGTTCAAAAAACGATTCTTCTTTTTTGCCGGAAGGGCTGATTTTGCTCAGAGAGTCGCGCTTATTTATTTTCTTTTTTCCTGGAGGCATTGTGACGGTTTGATAATAAGGTAGTACGCTGCGGTTCCGGCACACTGGTGTATTCGTACGGACAGTGCTTGCAACCATTTCCGCAACAGGTTCCGCGT
>Ga0126304_10001196_pt1 | contig 11970 bp, 13 predicted proteins | sample Plot25_FD_92538 | JGI IMG/M metagenome (GOLD analysis project Ga0126304, IMG submission 92538) | Serpentine soil microbial communities from UC McLaughlin Reserve, CA, USA - Plot25 | ecosystem: Environmental > Terrestrial > Soil > Grasslands | place: USA: UC McLaughlin Reserve, Lake County... | reverse complement strand
AAGTGATAGCTCAGGGATCGATTCCCGTCCTCGACCACGGCTTCGTCCGGCTGGACGACGCCATGGCGGACGACCTCTCCGTCGTCAACGGCGCGCGTGTCAGCTTCGCCCGCCACAAGACCGGGATGGACGATTCCGACGCCGGCCTGATCCGCTTCCTGATGCGAGAGCGGCACGGGACCCCCTTTGAGCACAACTCGTTCCGGTTCCACATCCGAGCGCCGATCTTCGTCGCGCGTGAATGGTTTCGGCACCGGGTCGGGTCGTTCAACGAATTCTCGATGCGCTACGCGAAGGCGACCGACGACTTCTACGTCCCCGAGCCGGACGATGTGCGGAGCCAGGTCGGGAAGCCTGGTGCGTACTCATTCGAGCCCGTGGAGCCCGGTGTCGCCGAGACGACTCGCGAGGAGATGCGCGCCGTCTACGACGCCGCCTTCTCCGCGTACGAGCGGCTCGTCGACCTGGGAGTGGCGCGAGAGCTCGCGCGGTCGGTACTGCCGGTCGGCGCCTACACCGAGTTCTACTGGACGGTGAACGCGCGGGCGCTCATGAACTTCCTCTCGCTGCGCAACTCGGAGACCGCCCAGCGGGAGATCCGACGCTACGCCGCGGCGGCCGAGCAGTTCCTGGCCGAGAAGATGCCGGTCACGTACGCAGCCTTCGTCGCGAACGATCGAGCCGCTCCGTAGCCTTTCCCCCCGCCGAGCGGGACTTAGGCGGCTTCGGACATCACCACGCGCTCGCTGCGCGTCTGCGCGTCCCACTCGGTGATCGCCCAGCCATCGAAGCGGTCCAGTTCGTAGGCGGCGATCATCCGGAAGGTCGTCGTTCCCTCCTGCGCGACGTTGAAGGTCCCGCAGGTCACGGCCGGCTTCCCCTTCCGCATGAGGACGAGCGCGTAGTAGTCGCCGCGCGCGAGGTGATCCAGGCCCCGCACGGTGACCACCATCGGCCAGTTTCCATCGGCGCGCTTGCGTCCGAGGCGGATGCTCGCGCCCGCCGTGTTGTTCTGGTCGGACGGACGCAGCGCGACCACGCTCGCAGGCTGCTCCGGCGGAGCGGCGGCGGGCCGGCTGTCCGAGCCGTCCTGACCTGCGATGTACCCGACACCGAACGCGGCCCCGAGCAGCCCGGCGCCGACGAGCAGAGTGGCTCCGAGGCGCCGAGGCGGCATCCATGACGTGTCGGGCTCTTCGTCCTCGGCCACAGGCGCGTCCGGGGTGCCGACCAGCGCCGGGGAGAGCTCGGGCGGCGGGCCCGTCGCGACCAGGAGGTCGTGCATCCGACGAAGCCGGTCCCGCTCGCGGGGATCCTCGATCCCCTCGAGGAGCTCGTCGAGGTTGGGCGGATTCACAGCACGTCCTCCAGAACGGCAGCGAGCCGGGAGAGCCCGGTCCGCGTACGCGTCTTCACGGTCCCGAGGGGGATGCCGAGCAGGTCTGCGATCTCGCTCTGCGACCGGCCGCCCCAGTAGGCGAGCTCGATCACCTGGCGCTCGTTCTCCGGCAGCTCCGCGAGCGCCCGGTGGACGCGCCAGGAGATCCAGCCGGACTCCGCGCGCTCGGCCGGGCCCTCGTCGCCAGCGACTTCATCCGGGGCGTCGACCGGGGGCTCGCGCTTCGCGCGACCGTTGTCGACGATCGCGTTTCGCGCCACCGCGTAGAGCCACGGTGCCCCGGGTCCGCGCTCGGGCTTGTAGCTCCCTGCAGCGCGCCAAACGGAGGCGAACGTCTCCTGCACGGCGTCCTCCGCGCGCCCGCGGTCTCCGAGCCGACGAAGCGCGAGCCCGAACACCGGCCGCGCGTAGCGGCGGTACAGGGCGTCGAAGGCACTCCGGTCTCCGGAACCGACCCTGCGGATCAGCTCGCCGTCGCTGACGTCCGAGTTGGACAAGACGGACATGGTTGCGCGTGTCGCCGCGGGCGGCAAGCGCAACCCCATGGCCGCAGTAGAGGGGGTCATCCCCTTTTCTACGTTGGGACGCTGCGCGCGGATTGAAGAAGCCGGCCCCCATCGACCACGAGGGTCGTCCCGGTGACGAAGCCGGCGCCCGCAAGATAGACGACCGCGTCCGCAATGTCGTCCGGTGTGCCGACACGGCCGAGCAGGGACTCTGCCGCCCGCCGCTCCTGTTGCTCCGGCTCGACCGCCACCGGTCCGGGGGCGATTCCGCACACACGGACCTCGGGTGCGAGCGCGCGCGCAAACACCTTCGTCAACATGGAGAGCGCCGCCTTCGCGGCACTGTGAGGCGCGAACGACGGCCACGGCTCGAGCCCCATCACGTCCTCGATCATGATCACGACGCCGCCCGAGTCACGCAGGTGCGGCGCTGCCGCCTGCGTCACGAAGAAACCGCCCTTGGCGGTCGCGCCGAACGCGGCGTCCCAGTCGTCTTCGGTCACCTCTCCGACCGGCGTCGGAACGAACCCGTCGGAGGCGGCGTGTACGAGCAGGTCGAGGCCTCCGAGCTCGTCCACCGCCGTCTGAACGACCGCCCGGGCAGCCTCGACGTCCGAAATGTCGCCGTGCACCTTGCCCGCGGCGAAGACGTCCCAGCCCTCCTTCTCGAGCCGCGCCGCGATCGCCGAGCCGACCCGGCCCGTTCCTCCGGTGACAAGGGCGCGCACGAGGGGCGAACTGTAAGGAATTCAGGCTGAGCTGTAAGAAGTTGATTTGGAGCAGCGTTTTTCCGGGCTATGCGGGCATAAGTTTCGTTCGCGGAAGCGCTCCACGAATAGGGGGTTCTCAGCAAATGAAGAAGGCTCTGCTCGTCGTCGTCTCGCTCCTCGCAGCCGTCTTGGCTTCGGTCGCGCTCGCGGCCGTGACGAGGGTCGTTGCGATCAAGCCGGATGGATTCAGTCCGGTCACGCGCACCATTCAGACGGGTGACGCGATCCGCTGGCGGAACGACGACACCGTGAACCACCAGGTCGTCGCCGACAACGGTCACTTCGCCTCGCCCGTCCTCCGGCCGAGGCAGACATACCAGCGCACGTTCAACACGGCCGGCACGTTCCGCTACCGGGACGCGCTCGAGCCGGCCGAGCGTGGCACGATCGTCGTCAGAGGCCCGGCTCCCTCGATCACGATCGCAGCCTCCCAGCCGATCGTGTTCTACGGGACGGGCATCCGCCTCACCGGCTTCATCTCGTCCGGGGCGGCCAACCAGGACGTCTCGATCTGGGAGAAGCCGTTCGGAACGACGTCGTTCATCAAGGCGGCGGACCTGAAGACCGGAACGTCCGGCGCGTACGACTTCACCGACGTCCCGCAGGTCCTGAGCGAGTACCAGGCTCGGTGGGGGTCGCGCGCGAGCGCGATCGTCGGAGTCGGCGTCCGCCCGCGGATCACGTTCATAAGGCGCGCGCCGTGGTTCGTGACCTCCGCCAAGGCGGGCCGCTCGCTCGCCGGACGCTGGGTCTACGTCCAGCGGCGCTCGAGCCTCGGGCAGTGGGTCAACCGCAAGAAGGTCCGGCTCGGGAGCTCCGGTGCCCGGCGGTTCAAGATGGACCTGCCGCGCGGCCGGCACATCCTCCGGATGTTCATGACGACGAACCAGGCCGGCACCGGCTACGTCTGGAGCCACAGCCGCACGCTCGTCGTCACCAAGCGCTAAGGCTGGAAACACCCGTCAGGGCCGGCGGTATGCTGCCGCCGGCCCTGACGTCTTCCTAGAGGAGAGAGCCCGTTGAGCACGCTTGTCTTCAACCACCAGGAGATCACGGCGCGCGAGCTGAAGCCGCGCCTCTACGAGCTGGACGGCATCTCCCGGGAGTCCGTCGACGCGCATTACAAGCTCTACCAGGGCTACATCGCGAAGCGGAACGAGATCCTCGGCAGGCTGGACGGCGTCGACCTCTCCGCTGCGAACCAGGTCTACTCCGACATCCGCGCGCTCAAGGTCGACCTGACCTTCGCGATCGGCGGGATCAAGAACCACGAGATCTACTTCGAGCACCTCGGCGGCGACGGCGGCGACCCCGACGGCCCGTTCGGGCAGCTCGTCGAGCGCGACTTCGGCTCGGTCGGGGCCTGGCGCGACGACCTGAAGGCGACCGGCATGGCGGGCCGCGGCTGGGCCTGGACGGCCTACGACTGGGACGAGGGCCGCCTTTTCAACTACATCGGCGACACGCAGAACTCGTATCCGATCTGGAACGCGACGCCGCTCGTCGCCCTCGATGTCTACGAGCACGCCTACTTCCTCGACTACCAGACCGACCGCGCCTCCTACATCGACGCCTTTTTCGCCAATCTGGACTGGGCAACCGTGAACGACTGGGTCCAGCGGTACCAGGTGCCCCTGAGATAGCGGGCTAGCGAGCGAGCCAGTCGGCGAGGGTCGTGTGCGCGGCCGGCTCCGTGCCGGCTAGCTCGCCCCTGAGCTCCTTGAGGGTGCCGTACCGCTCGGCGACCACGTCGTGCGTGTGGATCGTCTCCAGGTTGACCTGGCGCGAGAAGAGGAAGTCTCCTTCGCCCAGTGCCGGATAGGCGTCCAGCACTCCCTGCAGCGCGAGGCGGACCGAGTCCTCCACGAACCGCGGCTGGAGGTGCGCGTGCTCGACGACGAAGAGCTCGTCCGGGCGCTTGAGGAGCTCGAAGACCGGCGCGCTCATCGACGACTCGACAATCTCGCCGAGCTGCTCCGCGTTCACCCGCGTCTCGCTGCCGACGAACAGCGTCCCGACTCCCCGCTGGTTGTGCGTCGCGAGTGGGACGAGCGCGAGGATGCGCCCGACGTCGCCCTCCGCGAAGCCCGCCTCGAGCAGGCGGTCAGCCGAGCGCTCGCGAACGAGGCCCTGTGCGCAGGGGCAGGCGTTGATCCCCGCCGCCTCGACTCCGACCATCCGCCGGACGCCGCGCTCCGAGGCCGCCGCGATCCCGATCAGTCCGAGCATTGCCTGGGTGGCGAGGCCCGTCACGGGCGTGCGGCGCTCGACGGGGTACCGGGCAGTGATCCGCGCCTCTGCCCGGCCGGCGCCCTGCCGCTCGACGATCTCGCCCGCGATGTGCGCTGCCAGCTCCTCGACGAGGAACGCCTCCTCGAGCACGACGTGCTCGATCACCTCCTCGAAGAGCTCCGGGAAGCGGGACATGTGGACGCCCTTCTGCGCCGAGCCGAGGTCGACGGTGCACTCGATGTTGGCGGCGATCAGCTTCTCGCTGGACCCGTGCCGGATCCGGATCGCTTTCGAGACTCCGGTGACTCCCGCGCGCGACAGGCCGAGGCGAACCTCGGGCTGCGATGCCTGGAGGTCTTCGCCGAAGAGGTTGCGGAGATCGGTCATCCGGACGGAATAATGGCGGTCGCACCCAATCTGAGGACACGCGTGGCCAGCCAGCCGATCTTTGCCCAGCTCGTTTCACTCGCGTGCCACGACCTCCGGACGCCGCTCGCGACGGCTTCGGGGTTCGCGCACACGCTGCAGCGCCTCGACTCGCTCGAGGCACCGGCCGACCGTTATGTCGACATGATCGGCGCCGCGTCGGATCAGATGACCGAGCTGCTCGACCTCCTCGGAGCCGCGGCACGGATCGAGGCCGGCCGGTTCGACGTCCAGGCGCGCGAGGCCGACTCGCGCAAGCTCGTCGACGCGGCCGTGGCGCGTCTGGACGGCCATGCGGTCGCGGACGGCGGCGGGGCGGACGTGCTGCTCGACCCGGCCTGGGCCGAGAAATCGCTCGCAGCGCTCGCCGAGTGCGTCCGGCGGCACGGCGCGCTCGAGCAGGTCAAGCTCGCCGTCGACGGCGCGGCCGTGTCGATCGGGCCCGTGGCAGACGGCGTCGGCGCCATCGCGCTTGGCGACGACCTCAAGGACTTCGGCGCCGCCGTCGGCTCGCGAGTGCTCGACGCAATGGGAGCCGAGCTCAAGGTGGACGGCGAACGGCTTGTCGTTCGCCTCCCACAGGGCTGAGGAGGGCTGGCGAAACGCCAGCTGTCACGTCGGAGCGAGGCTGGGGCGACGAGGGGGCGTACTTCGCCGACCGGGACGAAAACGTCGTCGCCGTCGGCAGTCGTCTGGACTAGCGAAGCAGCCGCGAGAGGCGGCGGTCTTTCAGGATCCGACCCTCCGTCTGACAGGTCGGGCAGTAGTAGATCGTGTGTTCCTCGAAGTCCACGCGCGCGATCGGCGTGCCGCAGACATAGCAGGGCTCGGCGAGCTTGTTGTGCACGCGGTACGTCTTCTTGTCGTTCGCTCCGCGCTCTCGCAGCTCCAAGCCGCGGGCGAGCTCAGCGTCGATCGACTCCGCGAGCCGGGAGATCTCCTCGCCGTCAAGATCCTTTGTCAGCGCGTACGGGGACAGCCCGGCGTGGTGAAGGATCTCGTTGGCCCACGCGCGCCCGATCCCAGCAATCACGCGCTGGTCGCGGAGCATGGAGTGCAGGCGGCGCGACTCATCCGCGCAGATCTCCGTGAGCCGCTCGGCGCCGATCCCGTAGGCCTCCGGGCCGAGGTGCGCGAGCTCCTCCTCGGCCTGCTCGGGCGAGAGGAGCCAGACGCCGGCCCGCTTCTTCGCCCCCGCCTCGGTGAGAACGAGCTGCGAGCCGCCCTGGAACTCGAGCCGGAACGCGGGCGTCTTGGGGCCCTTCTCGCCTACGCGCAGGAACTTGAGGCGTCCCGCGGTCATGAGGTGGAAGAGCAGGACGAGCTCGCAGTCGTCGGTCGGTAGCAGGAGCCGCTTCGCACGCCGCTCGACGCCCTCCAGCCGGCGGCCGTCCAGCGCCGCGAGCGGCGGGTCGTAGGTCTTCAGTGTGGCGATGTGCGCCGGGCCGGCCTTCGCGATCGGGAAGGCCGAGACCGGATCGTCCAGCTGGCGCCGCCACGCCTCCATCTCGGGAAACTCGGGCATTAGTGCCCCTCCAGGCAATACATGCCGGCTTCTGGCCCGCGATCACGCTGCGCCAGAGTCCACCCTCCTCCTCGCCAAGGCTGCCCAGCCTTGCCTCGTCCGAGTGCGAACTCTGGCTTGGTGCTCGCGACCCAGAAGCGGGGCAGCATTACCTGCAGGGGCACTTAGGGTTCCGTCCTCATGGCTGAGCCGATCACGGTAGCCGTCCGGCGCGGGGAGATCGTCGAGGCTCGGCACACCGTCCACGCGGTGGCCGTCCGGGACGGCGCAGTCGTATCGGAAGCCGGCGACGGCGGGCTCCTCACGTTCATGCGTTCGGCGGCGAAGCCGATCCAGGCGCTGCCGGTCCTCCGAGCAAGGCCCGACCTGGACGACCGCGAGCTCGCGATCGCGTCTGCGTCCCATCTGGCCGACCCCCACCAAATCGACGCGGTCCGGTCGCTGCTCGCCAAGGCGCCCGCCCAGGAAGACGAGCTCGAGTGCGGCGCCGAGGGCGAGCCGCCCAGCGCGCTCCGGCACAACTGCTCGGGAAAGCACGCCGGGTTCCTGGCGCTCTGCCGTGCCCGCGGGTGGGACTCGCGCGGCTACCGGCTGCCCGACCATCCCGTGCAGCAGGCGATGCTGGCCGAGGTGGCCGCGGCGGCGGATCTCCACGAAGGCGAGATCCCGACGGCGATCGACGGGTGCGGCGTCGTCAACTTCGCGCTGCCCCTCGAGCGGATGGCGTACGCATTCTCACGCTTCACGGAGCTGGACGGGGGCGCGGGGGTCGCAGACGCGATGCGCGCCCACCCGGCGCTGATCCGCGGCCCAGGCGCGCCGGACACCGTGCTCATGGAATCCCTGCCCGGCTGGATCGCGAAGGGCGGCGCACAGGGGCTCCTCTGTGCGGCCGGCCCGGACGGGATCGGCGTCGCGCTCAAGGTCGAGGACGGAGGCGCGCGGGCCGTCGGCCCGGCCGTCGCGGCGTTTCTCGGCCGGCTTGGCCATCCGATCGAACAACTCGAGTCGGCACCGGTCAAGAACAGCCGGTCAGAGATCGTCGGCGAGATTCGAGCCGATTGACACGTTCGAAATTTCTTGTGTGCATTTTCGGAGGACCGATGTATATTCCGGCGGCCGGAGGGGAGCCGGCAGCAGGGGACCGGCTTCTCGCGTGTGCAGGTCTCGACCCGTCCCAGCACGGAGAAAGCGGAGGTCCCATTGCTCACGGTCGACATTGCGCTCCCCGACGTCGAGGAACTCCACAAGCTTGTCCAGGAAGGACAAGAAAAGGGGTTCCTTTCTTATGACGAGATCGTTTCCGCTCTCGAGGAAGTCGAGCTCACCAAGGAGCAGGTCGAAGATTTCTATACCTACCTGATCGATCACTCCGTCGAGCTGGTCGAGGGCGACCAGCACAAGCACCCGCCGCACGAGCAGCCGGCACTGGCCGAGCCCGAGGAGGCGAGCGCCAAGACGCCCAAGCTCGACCTGACCGTCGAGCCGTCGCTCGACTCGCTCCGGCTCTACCTGCGGGAGATCGGAAAGGTGCCGCTGCTGACCGCCGACCAGGAGATCTACCTCGCGAAGCGGATCGAGCGTGGGGACATGCATGCGAAGACGCAGATGATCGAGGCGAACCTGCGCCTCGTCGTCTCGATCGCGAAGGGCTATCTGGGACGTGGCCTCAGCTTCCTCGACCTGATCCAGGAGGGCTCGCTCGGCCTGATCCGCGCCGTGGAGAAGTTCGATTACCGCAAGGGCTTCAAGTTCTCGACGTATGCCACCTGGTGGATCCGCCAGGCGGTCACGAGGGCGATCGCGGACAAGGCGCGCACCATCCGGATCCCGGTGCACATGGTCGAGAAGTTGAACAAGGTCGTGCACATCGAGCGCCAGCTCGTGCAGCGGCTTGGACGAGAGCCGCAGCCCGAGGAGATCGCGCTCGAGCTGGAGATGACGACCGAGGAAGTCCGCGAGATCCTGCGGATGTCCCAGCTACCCATCTCGCTCGAGAAGCCGATCGGCGAGGAGGAGGAGAGCGAGCTCGGGGACTTCGTCGAGGACGACAGCGCCGAGTCGCCGTTCGACACGGCGTCGCTGGCGCTGCGGCGAGAGGACGTCGCCCACGCGCTGGATTCCCTCCCGGACCGGGAGCGGAAGGTAATCGAGCTGCGCTACGGCCTGCTCGGGACCCAGCCCTTCACGCTGGAGGAGGTCGGACGGGCGTTCGGTGTCACGCGCGAGCGCATCCGTCAGATCGAGAACAGCACGCTCAAACGGCTGGAATCACTGCCCGAAGCCCAGGGTCTTCGAGACGCTTCGGCCTAGTTAGGCGGCCTGCGGGTCGCTCGTCCGCGAGACTGGGACGAACAGCCGGCAGTGGGGGCACTTGTATCCGGCGCGCTTGGACTCGCGTCCCAGCAGGTCGGCCTCGAAGAGCTTTTTGCAATGGGGGCACACTTGCGTTTCGAGTGGGGCGGCCACGTGAGCAAGGTAGCCGTGCCTCCGCTCCTAAACGGCGTTCGTGAACGGATCTAAAGATTCCCCACGGACAACCATTGCCCGGAGTGCGCAAAACGTCTATAAGCGGGGAACGATGGGGGTGGGGAGCGCTGCGGAGACGCATGCCGTGACAGAACCGGTGGTCCGGCTGGACGACGTGCGCAAGCGCTTCGGCGACAACGTTGTCCTCGAAGGGATCGACCTCACAGTCGATCCGCGGCAGGTCCTGGTCGTCATCGGTCCCAGCGGAAGCGGGAAAAGCACGCTGCTGCGCTGTATCAACCTGCTCGAGCCGATCCAGTCCGGGCGGATCTTCTTCGAAGGTGAGGAGATCACTCGGAAGGGAGTGGATGCGAGCTCGATCCGCCAGCAGATCGGGATCGTCTTCCAGCAGTTCAACCTCTTCCCGCACCTGAAGGCGCTCGACAACGTCACCCTCGCCGCCCGCCGCGTGAAGAGGGAGTCGAGGCGGACGGCGGAAGAGCGCGGGCGGGAACTGCTGGCCAAGGTCGGGCTTGAGGAGAAGGCGGACAGCTACCCGCATCAGCTCTCTGGCGGGCAGCAGCAGCGAGTCGCGATTGCGCGTGCGCTGATGATGGAGCCGCACGTGATGCTCTTCGACGAGGTCACGTCGGCGCTCGACCCGGAGCTGGTCGGCGAGGTGCTGGTCGTGATGCGCGACCTCGCCAAGGCCGGGATGACCATGGTCGTGGTCACCCATGAGATGCAATTCGCGCGCGATGTCGGCGACCACCTCATCTTCATGGACGAGGGTCACATCGTCGAGCAGGGGAGGCCGCAAGAAGTCCTCTCGAACCCGAGGGAGGAACGGACGCGGCGGTTTCTCCGCAGGACGTTGCTGCTCGACCATGCACTCGAAGGAATGACAGTCAAAGGAGGGTCTGAATGAAGAAGTTCCTGATCGCGACCGTTGTCGCGGTCTTCGCCGCCGTGGCGTTCACTGCGTTGAGCGTCGCGGCGCCCTGGAGCGGCTCCGCCCGGGCGACGGCCGACCCGGCGAACAGACTGCCGGCGCTGCCGCCGGAGGTTCGGCAGAGGCGGCGGTGGAAGATCGGCGTCAAGTGCGACTTCCCGCCGTTCGGCTACATCAACAGGCAGAACAGGATCGCGGGGTACGACGTGGACGTGGCTCGCCGCTTCGCAGAGCTCGCGTTCGGCCGGCGCAACCGCGTCAGCCTGACCTGCGTGACCACCCCGAGCCGGATCCCAGCGCTCCAGCGAGGTGACGTCGACATCATCATCTCGACGCTGACGTGGACGTCGGCGCGCGAGGAGATCATCGACTACTCGTACCCGTACTACAACGCGACGGGTCGGCTGCTCGTGCCGAACAACTCCCCGCTCGTAACCGCCCGGCTGACGGCTCTTCGCGGACGGGACATCGCCACGACGCGCGGCTCGATCTACGACCGCTACATCGGCAACTGCTTCCCGACGGCCACCAAGGTCCTGACCGATTCACCGGTCACGGCGCTCGAGAACCTCCGTTCTGGTAGGGCGGACGTGTTCATGTTCGACGACACGTTTCTACTTGGAGTGGCGGCGAACGACCCGAACCTCCGCATGACCACGCACAAGTTCCTGAACGTCCCGTACGGGATCGGGATCAGGAAGGGCGAGACCGCGATGAAGCGGTGGGTGAACGCAGCCGTGCTGCAGATGAAGCGGAAGGATGAGTTCTGGCGGATCCTGCGCGTCAACGCCCCGCGGCAGTTCTGGCGGTTCTTCCTGGCCAACGTCCCGAGGCCGAAGACGAAGGAGGCCTATCCGAGGGGCACGGTGCCAGAGAACGTGTGCCCTCGCTAAAACACGCCTGAACCGGGGTGGCCGTCGCCTTCGGCGGCTACCCCGCTCGTTTTTCCATGGACGTCTTCGCCGCCTTCGACTGGCAGTACATCTGGGATCACCGGCAGGTGCTCTGGGACGGCCTGAAGGTGACCCTGAAGCTCGCGGCAATCGGCATCGCCGGGGCGTTCCTCGTCGGCCTGGTGCTCGGCGCCGCGCGCGCCTATCGGATCCCGGTGATCAGCCAGTTGGCCGGGATCTACGTCGAGCTGATCCGCAACACGCCGATCCTCGTGCAGATCTTCCTGATCGCCTACGGGCTGCCGAAGCTGACGAAGATGCTCCAGTTCGACTTCTTCTTCGTCGCGTGCCTGGCGCTGATCGTCTGGGGTGGCGCGTTCAACACGGAGAACTTCCGCGCGGGGTTCGAGGCCGTTCCCGCGCGCTATCGCGAAGCCGCGTACGCGCTCGGCTTCGGGCCCTTCAAGACCTTCCTCAACGTCTCGCTGCCGATCGGCGGACGGATCGCGCTCCCCTCGTCGATCAACACGTACATCTCGGTCTTCAAGAACACCGCGTTGATGGTGGCGATCAGCGTCGAGGAGCTGACGAACGTCGCGAAGCAGTCGATCGACCTCGACTTCAGGACGTGGGAGATGATCGCCGTGCTCGCCGTCACCTACCTGACGCTCGTCTGGACGATGTCGGCGCTGATTCGGCTGCTGGAGCGGCGACTCAGGCTTCCGGAGACCAGCTGATGGTGCCCCGCTGATGTGGGACGCGATCTTCAATCGCCTGCCCGACTGGGCGGAGCCCGTT
>Ga0126304_10001193_pt1 | contig 11972 bp, 7 predicted proteins | sample Plot25_FD_92538 | JGI IMG/M metagenome (GOLD analysis project Ga0126304, IMG submission 92538) | Serpentine soil microbial communities from UC McLaughlin Reserve, CA, USA - Plot25 | ecosystem: Environmental > Terrestrial > Soil > Grasslands | place: USA: UC McLaughlin Reserve, Lake County... | reverse complement strand
TGTCACTTTTCAAGTACATCAACAGTAATTTTAAGTACGTGCCTGATTCAGAGCGTGACGAATATTTTGCCACAGCAAAGGAAACAATTCAGAATGGCATGGGTGGAGATTGTGATGATCACACTATCCTCATGGTTTCTGCTCTGAAGGCTATTGGTGCTCACTGCAGAATGGTACTAACCGAAGGTCATTTATATCCGGAACTGTTGGCTGGAGATGAAAAAGCTTTTGAATTGCTGCAGTCTGCAATTATTCTTCTTTTCGGTAAAGAAGCAATTGGAAATATATACTACCATGAACAAAATGGCAACTACTGGATAAACCTGGATTATTCTGCCAGGTACCCTGGCGGGCCTTATGTTAGCGAAAAAGCTTACGCATTAATCGATCTCCGGTAGGCCTTCGTTAGTATTCCCTACCAAATTTCGATACTTCCCTTATCGTCGGCAATTTTCTAATCACAGACCCAGTCAGGGTGGATGTAAACCGCTGTAATGTTTTGATTCCTTCTAACATATGCGTTTTCTATTCTTCTCTCTTAATGCGGAGTCTCCTTAGATTTAGCATTCATGATGTTTTCAGGAAAATAGCCGCACGGGCACCGGGCACGTACAAAATAACGTACCGATTCATACGCAATCAATGCAACCCGGTGTTGATGTGATTCCTTGCGAAACCACACACAAACTTCAGTACATCAGCAGCGCAAGATTGTGAAATAGTCCTGGTAGTGCGGTATTATTGGAGCGCCAGCGATTTTTTTGTCTTTTTCAATAAAAATCCAAAAGATGCGATCACAATCGCAATCAATGTAGAGATGTAATAGATCAGCAGTTTATCCACGACATCTGCGGGTACGATGAAATAGTCGAATATATAAACGATTGTATAGCTTCCGTACTCAAATAACAATGCCGCATAAATAAAAAGCATCGCTTTCTCCCGGTTACTATGTTCAATCCTTTGGAGATATATTGTTATTTCCCAGATGAGGGTGATAAGTACTACGAGTACTCCCGCTCCTATTATATATTTAATCGCGTCATAATTCACTCCCAGCGTTAAGACGAGAATGATCTCTATGATAATATATCCAAGAATAATATATCGCAGCATTTTCGCCAGGGAAGAAGAGAAAGAAGTATACCACAGAATCCACAGTATAAAGGGTATATCAATCATATTGTATAACACGGTGACTAACTCAAGGGACCTCGAACTAATTCCGGGGATATTCGTTACAGTATTTGCCATCGCCCCAACAAGCCAGTATATCCCCAGGTAAAGGAAATACATGTCCTTCCAGAGCTTTTTGAACACCACAATCATTACCGGAACGAAGTACGCTATAGTGGCGAGAATGGTTACAATTCTATAGACTTGATCTTTCACGTGATAAGGGTTAATCCCATACAAATCGCTTAAAAACCCTATTATATTGTCAGCCTGATTTTTATTCAGTAATAGTACTTTTTAGGCTTTTTGCATAAAATACGATTGGAAAATTAAAACTACTTGTGGTTAATAAAGCTTGCCACGAAAATATCAACCCTTATGCCTTCAACCACAACCAACAAACCCCAAACTTTAAACCTGAGTCCTCAACCATTTAAATAACTTTAACCATACCCATTTGAAACATTCTCTATATTAGCCCCGTATTCCAAAATATCACACATGAAATCGATTCTCTTAGTTGTAGTTATTTCGTATGTCTATTTGTCTCAATCGTTGTTTGCGCAGGCGGTGGACCTGCCGCAGGATTACCTAAGGAAAGAATTCCATACAGCCCGACGTGATTCAGTAAGAAACCGGATGCCTCCTAACTCGGTAATGGCTGTATTTGCTTTTCCAACCCGTACGTTTTCGAATGATGTTGAATATTTGTATCATCAAAACCCGGATTTGTATTATCTCACCGGTTATAAGGAACCGCACTCACTTTTATTGCTCTTCAAAGACCCCCAGGCGGGACCGGATGGCAGCAAGGTCAACGAATTGTTCTTTGTACAAAAAAGAGATTCCAGCGCTGAACAATGGACTGGCAGACGACTCGGAAATGAAGGTGTGAAAACAAGTCTTGGAATTAAGAATGCGTATAACGGCGACGAGTTTAGAGGTTTTAATATCGATCTTACCAAATTCGATTCCGTAATTTTCGCGCCATTTGCCGACGATGTCGCCGATGATAAATCAGACACGGCTGATCTTTTCGATCTGATGCAACAATTCCGTGAGAAAGCAAAGATTCCGGCGGACTACCTTCATGACAGGCGGTATAACACCCAAATGTATTACCAGATCACGGGTGCACTCAGGGAGATCAAAACGGAGGAAGAGATGGATCTGCTGCGAAAAGCGATTGAAATTTCGTGCATCGGACAACTGGAGGTTATGAAGGCTGTTAGAGCGGATATGTCTGAGGGCGAGGTCCAGGGATTACACGAGTATGTTCATAAGAAATACGGAGCAGAGTATGTTGGATACCCATCAATCGTTGGTGCCGGCAATAACGGCTGCGTACTACATTATATTGAAAATAGTAAAACGCGGGTCGGGAACCAACTGATATTAATGGATGTTGGCGCCGAGTATCATGGCTATACTGCAGATGTTACGAGAACGATTCCTGCTAACGGTAAATTTTCCAATGAACAACGGCTAATTTATAACATAGTATACGAGGCGCAGGAGGTCGCTTTCAAAAAATGCAAGGAAGGCACATCGTGGCAGGAACTGAATAAAGTAGCACGCGACGTAGTGACTGAAGGGCTTGTCAAATTAGGAATTGCCGCAACAAAGGAGGAGGCCAACAAATACTATCCTCATAGCCTGGGTCATCACATCGGTTTGGATGTACATGACCGGAACACTTCTTCAAAATTGAAGAAAGGAATGGTGATCACTATCGAACCGGGAATTTACATCCCTGATAACAGCCCGTGCGATAAAAAATGGTGGGGTATATCGGTGCGAATTGAGGATGATTTGCTAATCAAAGAAAAAGATTACGAGTTGTTATCCATCGCCGCTCCGCGCAAAGCGGATGACATCGAAAAAGTGATAGCTGAAAAAAGCGCCCTGGATAATTTCATCCTGCCAAAGTTAAAGTCGGGCAAGAAGGGCTTTTAATCCCTTTTAGACACCAGCTAAGTGTTTACGTGTATTTTCCCTTAAACGTTTTTGGTAAATGCGCCGTACACAACAGGGTTAAATACGATTTTGTTAATCGTATTTAACCCTGTTGCATTACCTGTTCTACTATCAATTGCGTATTCTGTGCAGCATTAGAATTGGGCAGAACTGCTCTATGAACCGTGACCCCGGGCTGATATATTTGTATTGTTCTTTGATAATATCCAATTCCAATACCAATACTATGAAAGGCCGAGGTTGTTACTGACTATCTTAGCCACTAAGCCTTATCCTAAAAGAGATTATATCCTTGAAAGACCCGTACTATCCAAATGTTCAGATGAAAAACCGAGTCCATTGTTACTAGAAAAACCGATCCAATGTCACTAGAAAACCCAGTCGAATATCCTGAAAAACCAGAAAGGGAATAAAATCCGATACCGACGAAAACAAAATTCCATTGGTTGGTCGACTGAAGAAAAAAATTAAGAGCCTTTGCTACAAACTAGCAGAGGCTTTTAAAATTTTGGCCATTCCTGTGCCTTGCGGCCGTTTGTTTACATTTGCAAAAAATTTATCGGAATGAACAAGAGGCGCTGGTTAGCACTGTCAATTTCTCTATTCTTTATTGCCGCCACTTCAGGTCAGGAAAAGCCTGTTTTATCTGCAGCGGAATTCCACCAGCAGATTAAGCGTGCGGGTATTCAACTGTTAGATGTTCGAACCGCCCAGGAATACAGCGCAGGCCATATTCAGCATTCATTCCTGGCCGACTGGACGAGCCAGGAACAGTTCCAGCAACGGGTACAATACCTCGATAAGACAAAACCATTGTACGTTTATTGTGGAAGTGGTGTTCGAAGCAGCAACGCGGCAAAATGGTTGTGAGCTAACGGGTTTCAACAGGTTTTCGAATTGCAAAATGGGATCATCGGCTGGAAAAAAAAAAAAATCCTCTCGAAACGGAAATACTAACGAGGCAGCTCACGAAACATGAGTACCAATCAATCATCGACACGGCCTCAGTGGTGCTGGTCGACTTCGGAGCAAAATGGTGTCCTCCCTGCAAAAAGATGGAACCAGTTCTCGAGCAACTTCGAAGTGAACTGCAGGGAAAATTTGTCTTGCGTAAAATCGATGCGGGCACTCAAACCGATATCATGCAGCTGTTGGGTGTGAACGACCTTCCAACCTTCATCCTCTACAAAAACAGTAAAGAGGTTTGGCGCAAAACCGGGTTGGTGAGTCTGGAAGAGCTAAGGTCGAACCTCGAAAAGAATTTTTAAGCGATAAACATGCGATATACACTTTTAATATTAGCGTTAACTGTTCTTGCCCCATCAAATGCACAAAAATTAGAACAGCTTACCAGCGGCACCAAGACTTCAATCAGGGGATTGAGTGTTGTGGACGATATGATTGTTTGGGTTAGTGGGAGTAATGGTATCGTTGGGAAAAGTGTTGACGGCGGAACGACCTGGCAATGGTTACCTGTGAAGGGTTTTGAAAAAAGAGATTTCAGGGATATTGAGGCGTTCGACAAGAATACTGCAATCATCATCGCAATCGCGGAACCTGCACAGATCTTAAAGACAACTGACGGCGGTGTCAATTGGAAAATTGTTTTTACGGATTCCACTAAAGGAATGTTTCTTGATGCGATGGACTTTTATAATAAAAAGAACGGCCTCGTAGTCGGAGATCCGGTTGGAGGAAGATTCTTTCTCGCTTACACCAAAAATTCCGGTGACAAGTGGACCGTGTACAATGGCGATAAGAATCAACGCAGATGGGTAGCGAATGATAGTGAAGCGTTTTTTGCTTCCAGCGGCACTAACATTAAATATTTAAAGAAAAATAAATACAGACTCGTCAGCGGAGGAAAATCTTCGAGATGGTTTGATGAAAATGGCGATCATCCGCTATCAATTGTCCAGGGGAAGGAATCTACGGGAGCCAATTCAATAGCGGTCTACAAAAATCAGTTTGTCGTGGTCGGTGGAGATTTTACCAATGATAAAGATTCTGCCCGCAATTGCCTGGTTACAAAAGATGGAGGTATCAATTGGTTGTCTCCTGCTACAGCACCACGTGGCTATCGCAGCTGTGTAATCTATCTTAGCCAAACGCGCCTGATCACCTGTGGAACTTCGGGTGTTGAAATCTCAGAGGATGGTGGTATGAACTGGCGGCCGATCAGCATTGAAGGCTTCCATGTTTGTCAGAAGGCAAAAAAAGGAAATATAACTTTTCTTGCCGGCAGTAATGGCAGGATTGTAAAATTGGTTTGGTAGCCGCTATTAAGTCCCGAGCTGTTGCTTGACTTGCCAACATCGCAATTCTCCTCATCACGTTGGCTAATTATTACATAGCCATATCGTTTATGCCCTTAATCATTCAGAAGTGGGCTAATTGCTAAATCATCATTTCGGGTCATTAAACTGAGCCTTATTTTTTGAACATGAAAACCACAGCTCCCATCAAAAAAGCAAAGCTCACGAGATAGCGCCAGTGAAACGGTTCTTTTAAGTAGAACACTGCGAAGCATGCAAATACGAGGAGTGTAATCACTTCCTGCGTCATTTTTAATTGAAAGCCACTCATTCCCAGTAAGTAACCTCCCCTGTTAGCAGGTATCATCAGACAGTATTCAAAAAATGCGATTCCCCAACTTACCAATATCGCTTTCCACAATGGTATGTTTTTTTGTTTCAGGTGTCCATACCATGCAATGGTCATAAAAATATTTGAAGCTGCTAATAATATAATTGTTCGTATCATCCTGTTTCCGTTTATTGAAATTACATTTGTAGTGTTGAATTTTTAAACTGTTCGATAAATTATACGTCATGATCTCAAGCAAAATAGAAGCGGCTTTAAACCGGCAGATTGACCTCGAAGGATTTTCTTCTATGTATTATTTATGCATGGCATCCTGGTGCGAGGTTAAGGGCTATAACGGTATCGCACAATTCCTGTACCATCACTCCGATGAGGAAAGAATGCATATGCTAAAATTGTTCCGGTATATCAACGATCGCGGAGGACATGCAATTGTTCCGGGCCTTGAAAGTCCGCCAAAAGATTTTCAATCAATCCAGGAAATATTTGAGATCGTTCACTCCCATGAAGTAAAAGTGTCGAATGAGATAAATGCATTGGTTGAATTATGCATGCAGGAAAAAGATTATACGACCCATAATTTTCTGCAGTGGTATGTTACCGAACAGATCGAGGAAGAAAGCCTTGCGCGAAATATTTTGGATAAACTCAAACTGATCGGCGAGGATAAAGGCGGAATGTATCTTTTCGACCGCGATCTTGGAACTATGGCTGCTCCTGCAGCGGGGCATAAATATGGAGGAAAATAGCTTTAGGTCTTCCGTTTTGTTCTTCGTGAACCCGTTGACTGTATCATCAGGGGCTCACCGGGAACATGAAAGAAATAGTATACAGGGACATAGAGGAAAAAAAACCCGGTAATTTCCGGGTTTAGACAGTAACCACACACGTATTGACCACCTTAATTTAAATTCCTGAAATCGACCGGCACGAGTTTGCTAACGCCCGGTTCCTGCATTGTAACGCCATAGATTACATCCACAGCATTCATTGTCATTTTATTGTGGGTCACAATTATAAATTGGCTTTCCTCACTAAACTTCCGAATCATATTTGTGAATTTGCCAACGTTGGCATCATCCAGCGGGGCATCCACCTCATCAAGTATACAAAATGGAGCCGGTTTGATAAGGTAAATGGCAAAGAGAAGAGCTGTTGCTGTTAATGTCTTTTCTCCACCACTTAATTGAGTAATAGAAGAAGGCCGTTTGCCTTTCGGTTTTGCGATGATCTCAATACCTGTTTCAGCCAGGTTATCCGGGCTTTCAAGGATCATGTCAGCAGTATCGTCTTCTGTAAACAATGCCTGGAATACTTTCTGGAAATTATCTCTCACTTTATTGAATGTATCCAGGAACTGCTGGTTCGCGGTAGCTTCTACTTCCTGGATAGTTTGTAACAAACTTTCTTTTGCAGATACAAGGTCATTCTTTTGCTCGAGAATGAACTCATAGCGCTTCTTCATTTCCGTAAATGCTTCAATCGCTGTTGGATTTACTTCACCAAGATTTTCGAAACGCTTCTTCATTCTGTCGCTCTTCTCCTGAAGCTCTTCTACAGGGACATCTCCCGTGCGTGGCTGGTCAATAATGTCATCGAGATTGACCCTGAATTCAACACTCAATCTTTCTTTCATTCCCGCAAGCTGTAGTTTTAATTCATTCAGCTTATCTTTTATTTCACTTAAGAGATGTTCTATCTGCTCCTTATTTTTAACCTTATGACGCAACTCACTTTCTTTTTCATTCAGTTCATTTCGCAGGTTATAATAGGCCTGATCTGCTTCGTTCAACTTTCTTTCTTCCTCTTCTTTTCTACGCAATAGGTCCACCAACGCGCTTTCGGCGTCAGCAAGAGCCTGGTTACTTTCACTGATATTGTCCACCGTTTGTTTCAATTGCGAAGCGTTGATATCGATCTGGTGCGTGAGATCGTTTAACTGGTTGTTCTTAAATTCTGATTCCTGCTTGAGACCGTTTATTTTACTATGCTGCCTGGCCACCTGCAGGTTAAACTCATTATACCCCGCAAGAACCTCGTTATATTCTTTTTCAGCAGTTTTATACTCCACCTCTCCTGCCTTGAGCTTTTCACGCATTTCGTTAATACCACTTACAAGTTCCATCCATTCATTGCGTGTGCCTTCAATAGAAGCCATTGTTTCCTGGAGGTTCTGTTGCATTTCCTCCAAACGGTTCTGCGAAGAATGCTGTGAACCATGGAGATTTTCCATTTTATTCTGCAGAGAAAACACGAGGTTGGTGAGCCGGTTAATATCATCCTGTGCCTGCTTGATTGCAGTTTCTTTCAACTGCTCATTATAGCCGATCACTTCATTATGTTTCTCCTGAATTTCCGGGCCAAGTCTTGAAACAATTTCCTGCTGACTGGTAACCTCTTCCCGAAGCTTTTCTAAATTTTTTGCGCGGCCGATTTTTTTACCTTCGAACAGGCCTACACTTCCACCGGTGAGAGAATATTTTCCCTTCACGTATTTTCCGTGCTTTTCCAGCACCACTGCCCCGTTACTATTAGCCAGCGCGTCTTCACTTTCCGCGATGTAAACATTTCCAAGAAGCTGCTCGGCAAGCTGCCGGTATTGATCGTCTACCTCAATCACTTCCATCGCGCGTATTGTACCATCAGGTTGATGAGATTCAGTCGCAGGTTGTTCAACGAATTTATCCAGTAAAAAGAAATTGGCTTTTCCTTTTTTGTTTTCATCCAACAGACGAACCGCTTGAAGTCCTTCCTGCAAATTATTTACAATATAATAGTTAAGGTAAGGCTCCAGTACATTCTCAACAGCAGCACGAAATTCTTCTTTCACGTAAATAATGTCGGAAAGGATAGGTGCGGTATGATTCCAATTGGGATTCTTATGTAAAAATTTTACACTGTCAGGATAACCCTCCATGGAATCAATCAAACTCTTTAGCAGGTCGTGCTCATTCTTTTTTGAATCCAGTTTTCGATTCTCTTCATTGAGAAGGTTACGAAGCTGTTCCAATTCACCTTGTGTTTGTAATATCTGTTCCCTGGTGCGTTCGTGATGTTCCTGTAATTGTCTCAGGTCGGTTTTCCTTTCTTCCAATTCTTCTTCTTTGACAGACCGTTCTTCCTCTACCTGTTTTAGTTGACTGTTTCTTTGTTCCCTTTCTTCTTCAATTTGTTCGATAGCATTATGGAGGTTCTGAATGGAAGTATCGGCAACAGCTACTTTTTTTTCAGCCTCGAACTGCTTTCGCTGAATCGCCAGGTTTTCACTACGGAGACTGTCGATATGAACTCTTTTTTCGTCGAAGATTGACCGCTTATTCTCGACGTCTTCCTTGTGCGTATCCAACTGTTCCTGCAATGCCTCAAGCTTTCCTTGTTCCTCACTTACCTGCTGCTGAGTGAACACGATACTTTCTTCGAGCCCTTTCAACTGGCCGTCGCTTTTTGTAAGAAATTCCTGCAGGTTATGTTCTTTTTCCCTGAGAAAGTTTAAGCGCTGGGAAGCGAGATTTCTGTCATTCTCCTTAGTACGCAGGGTCTGCAACAGGTCATTGAATTCATGCTGCATTGATTGAAGAGCCTTTTCTTTTTCTATAAAGCCGACTTTCTCCTGTTCGATGAGGGCTTCCTCCTGTGCTATTTCGGCCTCAACCTTTATTCTTCTGTCGGTCTCCGCATCGGATTGTTCATTCAAATGCCTGTATGTTATATTGAACCCTTCCAGCGCGGCTTTTGCAAGTTCTATACTCAGCTCTCTGTATTCTTTTTTTATTTCGAAATATTTTTCTGCTTTCTTTGCCTGACTTTCAAGACTCTTCAGCTGATTGTTTATTTCGAATAGCAGATCTTCGATACGGGCAAGATCCTGTTCAGTAGCATCAAGTTTGTTCTTTGCTTCTTTCTTTCGGGTTTTGTAAATAGTGATTCCTGCTGCCTGCTCAAGCATTCTCCGCCGGCTGTTTTCCTTATCCTTTATAATTTCATCCACCATTCCCAATTCGATGATCGCATATGAATCGGTGCTGATCCCGGTATCCATGAAAAGATTCTGAATATCCTTTAGCCGGCAATTCACGTCATTCAGGCGGTATTCACTTTCGCCGCTCTTATAGAACTTGCGGGTAATCGTAACTGTATTAAATTCTGTTGGAAGCAGGTTTCGAGTATTTTCAAAGGTGAGACTCACCTCTGCGAGTCCCGACGCGGATCTTGTTTTAGAGCCATTAAATACAAGGCTCTCCAGGTTCTCACTACGAAGATGGCTAATCTTTTGTTCGCCTATCACCCAGCGGATACTGTCAATGATGTTGCTTTTGCCACAACCATTCGGGCCAATAACGCCGGTGATACCCTCATCAAAATGAAGCACTGTCTTATCCGCGAAACTCTTGAATCCCTTAATTTCTAGACTCTTTAAACGCACGTTTCTATTTTTTAGCTAATGGCAAATATAGAAGAATCACTATACAAAATACGGCAGGTAAAAATCCGGGGCTTCCTAATTGTACACGTTTTATACACAAACATCTTACCGCAAAAAACTTGTACAGTCTATGTGGAAAAAAGCTTGATACTGGATTCTAGATTCTGGATTCTAGATTTTGCATTCCAGATTCTGGATATCAGAAACAGGTTACTAGAAAGTGGTTACCAGACGCCGAAAATACTGACAGGGGATCGGGTTGAAGTCAAATCAAAGTGAATTAAGAAAAAATGATTGAAGCCTTTTGTTATTAAGTATTTTTTAGTCGTTTCTTTTCATCTGGTATTCAGTATCCAGTCTCTAATTTTCGCATTCAATCATTTTGCCCTCTTCTTTAATTCTTCTATCGGAAGGCTGATTCGTCTTCCGATCGGTTTACCCTCACGGTAAGTGATCACCCTAAGCATCGATGCTTCTTTAGGAAAAACAACAGGCGCAGAATATTTCGGATAGTAATTATCGGGATGTGAATTGTCAAAACTATAATGGATATCCAATCCTTCCACCTCGCTGGAGAACTCGAGTATTAAACCGCCTTTGCTGTCCTTTTTTACATTGACGATTGGATCAAACATTGCTCTTGAGTATCTGATCTCCCGCTGATCCATTCTTCCAAAATTGGCCTCCACCCTTTTTGAAAAATCGTTCCAGTTCTTTTTTTCTTTAGGTGACCAAACACTCTCCGCGATTGCAAGACCGCGAGGCCAAACCATGTACTGCAAATGCCTCGTGTTATAAATCTGTTCTGTCCATATATTACCCTGACCACCTTTGATATATTTTGGATCCACGCCTTCCGGGACCGGCTCAAAAGAATAAGCTGTTTTTAAACGCAGCGTGGCATACACCGGTGGTTCGAGGCTGGCGTCGCTCTGCATATAATCGAGGTAAGCAAAAGTTGTCGGGCTCATCACCACTTCATGTCCCAGTTTCGCGGCTTCAATTCCTCCCTTCACACCACGCCAACTCATAACTGCTGCATTCGGAGCAAGGCCGCCTTCAAGTATTTCGTCCCAGCCAATCATCTTTTTGCCCTTCGATTCAATGATTTTTTCTACCCTTTTTACAAAATAGCTTTGAACCTCATGCATGTCTTTAAGTTTCTCACGCTTCATTAAGGCCAATATCTGTGGATTCTTTTCCCAAAAATTTTTGGCACATTCATCACCACCCATGTGGATATACTCGAACGGAAATAACGCTGCCACTTCAGTGAACACCTTGTCAAGAAATGTGTAGACTTTTTCATTTGCGGGACATAGCGTATTATCGATAAGAGCGGTGAATCCTTTGCTATGCCAGTCCATAATTTTTTCACCTGGACTTACGTGGTATTTTTCTGCTCCGGGTGTGCAGGATAATTCGGGATAAGAAGCAATTGCTGCCAGGCTATGCCCAGGTACATCTATTTCGGGAAGGATGTTTACAAATCTGTCCTGTGCATATTGAACCAGTTCTTTAATATCCTCGTGTGTATAAAATCCACCATAGGTCCGTGGTTCGTTGGGCGCAGGTGGTGGGAATGTGCCGAAACTTCCAACCCTTTCTACACGCCAGGCTCCGACCTCGGTGAGCTTTGGTAAGCTCTTGATCTCAATCCGCCATCCTTCGTCATTCGATAAAGTTATATGCAGCAAATTCATTTTATACTTTACCATCTCATCCACAAAATCTTTCACGTCCTGCTTGGTGAAGAAATGTCTTGAAACATCGAACATCAGTCCCCTCCAGC
>Ga0126304_10001192_pt1 | contig 11977 bp, 12 predicted proteins | sample Plot25_FD_92538 | JGI IMG/M metagenome (GOLD analysis project Ga0126304, IMG submission 92538) | Serpentine soil microbial communities from UC McLaughlin Reserve, CA, USA - Plot25 | ecosystem: Environmental > Terrestrial > Soil > Grasslands | place: USA: UC McLaughlin Reserve, Lake County... | reverse complement strand
CGGTGGCAACGAGCCCCGCGGCGAGCCCGGCCAGCGTGCCCTCGACCATACGCGGAAAGACATTATTAGTTCCCGTCGAGAGCGGAAGCAGAGGCACATCGCCGCAGCCCTTGGCCACCACACGGTTCGTGCCATCGCCGCCGAGGGTGACGATTGCTGCCGCATCAAGATCGCGAAGTCGCTGCGCGGCTTCGGTTGAGTCACTGGCATGGCCGACGACTGCCATAGACAGTGGGGTGAGGTCCAGGCGAGGTGCGACTGTGGCGGCAGCCCGCTCGACGATACCGTAATTATCCGGTAAGTACGCGACCTCGTTGACCCCGGCGGCCGCAAGACCGAGCAGCACGCGGCGGACGATATTGATCTTCTCGTTGTTATCGAACGTGGAGCCGTGAGCGACGAGACGTCGAATGTCTTTGCCCGACGCTGGGTTCGCGATAATCCCGACCAGCGCACGCTCCGTCACGGGCGCGGAATCGACGCCAGCCAGCGGTTGACGATTGCGCTAAACGCCGGCGCAGCTTCCACCTGTGGCACGTGGCCTACGCCCTCCATGATCTCCAGCCAGGCGGCGGGGAGGGCGGTCACTGCGGCCACAGCGTGCGTCGCCGGGATCACGCGATCATGCTCACCCCAGATGATGAGCACGGGAATTTCGAGCTCACTGAGGCGACCGACGAGAACGAGATTCTGACCATACCGGGTGAATGCACTCGCCGCAATTGCCTTGACCGCGTCGTCGGCGCCCGGCGCGTTGCGGGCCGCGTACATGTCGTCGATGCCGCGTTCGAGCACAAACCGCCGGTTCTCGAAAAAGAGCTCCATCAGCCGTCGCGCCTCGTCGCGCGAGGGCGCGGATTCGACCCGGTCCAGCAATTCGCCGTTGATCTCCGACCCGAGAGCGGCGCTATCGACCAGTGCCAATGCGCGGACGAGCTTTGGCCGGTCAAGCGCGAGTTGCAATGCCGTTGCGCCGCCGAGAGAGTGGCCGATGAGGACAGCCGGCGAAACCTCTAGCTTCTCGAGGAGCTCGCCAATCTTGGCGGCCAAACCCGAGATCGAGTAGTCGGTCGCCTCAGGTGACGGTTTGTCGCTACTGCCGTGACCGGGAAGGTCGACGGCGACGATGTGATAGGTATCCGCGAAAGCGCCCAGCACGCCACCCCAGGTTGCCTGGGATCCACCGAGTCCATGCAGAAAGACGATTGACTCCGTCGCCTCTGGCGGACCGGCCACGAGTGTGGCGATCTTCGTCCCGTCCGCTAGCTCCACGACTTCGGTCCGCGGTGCGGCAGCGGAGGCGGCCACTGCGTCGGCGGCGCGCTCCACATCCTCGCTGGTGATCCGCCCACCGGGACCAGTCGCTTCCACTGTCGCCAGGTCGATGCCCAGCTCCCCCGCTCGCTTACGTGCGGCGGGCGAAGCATTGACGCGGCCAGTGACATCCCGGGCCGCCTGCCGGCCCTCCCGCGCGACACGGGGCGACGCGCCGCCGGCGGTAGCGGTCGCCCCACTGGTCGTGCCGACCAGAGCTTGCACGTCTTCGTCGCTCAAATCTTCGCCAGGCGCGGTGATGACGGCGACAGCGCCCATCACCGGCACCTCACTCCCCACGGCGGCGACGATCTTGCGGAGCATCCCACTGGCGGGCGCCTCGACGTCGTCGACTGCCTTCTCAGTCTCTACGGTGAGCAGGGGAACACCCTCAGTGACGGAGTCGCCTTCCTCCCGGGACCAATTGGTGATGGTTCCGGAAGTCATGGTCAGTCCCCACTTCGGCATGGTCACGATCGTTGGCATACGTGGTCTCCGAGTCGGTCAGTCGGTCAGTCGTGAATTCTATGCTGTCAGATCATCAGACAATCTCGCGCGCCGCCTCCGCGATACGGTCCGGGCTCGGCACGTAGAACTGCTCCAGTGGCGGGCTGAAGGGGACTGGTGTGTGCGGCGCCGTGACGCGCTTGATCGGCGCGTCGAGCGTGTCGAATCCCTTGTCCGCGACCATCGCCGCGATGTCTGTTGCCGCGCTACAGCGCGGGTTGTCCTCGTCGACGATCAACAGTCGGTGGGTCTTCGCAACGGAGCTGAGGATCGTTTCATCGTCGAGCGGCGACAGCGTCCGTGGGTCGATGACCTCGGCTTCGATCCCCTCGGCCGACAGCACATCCGCGGCGGCAAGCGCCTGATTCACCATGCGCGAGATGGCGACGATCGTTACGTCGTCGCCTTCGCGCTTGACGTCGGCCACGCCAAGCGGGATGCCCTCGTCCCCCTCGGGTACCTCGCCTTTGGTTCCGTAGAGGACCTTGTTTTCGAAAAACATCACCAGATCATCGTCGCGAATTGCGCTCAGCAGGAGGCCTTTGGCATCTGCTGGCGTCGATGGCACGATGCACTTGATGCCGGGCATATGGGTAAAGACCGAGTAATGGCAGCCGGAATGCTGACCGGCGGCGCTGACGCCGGCGCCGATCTGGGTACGGATGGTGACAGGGCATTTTGCCTTCCCGCCGAACATGTAGCGAAGTTTGGCGCCCTGATCGAAGATCTGGTCCATGCAACAGCCGAAGAAGTCGACGAACATCAGCTCGGCAACCGGTCTCAAGCCAGTAGCGGCCGCGCCCACGGCAGCGCCGATGAAACCAGCCTCGGTGATCGGGGTGTCCAGAACTCGGTTGCGCCCGAACTCCTGCACGAGACCCTTGGTGACGCCCATCGGCCCGCCCCAGGCATCGTCGTTCACGAGATGATCGACCATGGCGCCGCCCGCGATGTCCTCGCCCAGGAGGACGACCGTGGGGTCCTCGCGCATGGCGATTTGCAACGCTTCCTGGATTGCCTGCTGATAAGTCATCGTGCGCGTCGCCGTTTCAGCGACCATCAGTGCCTCCTTGGCGAGTCGTAAATCAGTAGGGGCAGGGTATAGCGAAGCCTCTGTGCCCAAATGAGGAGTCGGTCAATACGTGACGTAGACGTCGGTCAGAGCCTCTTCCGGCTCAGGGAATGGTGCGGCCTTCGCGGCGGCCCAGGCGTCATCGAGTTGTTGAGTCACACGATCGTCGATCGCGTTGAGCTCGTCTTCGCTGGCGATGCCACGATCGGCAATAGCCTTGCGCAGCGCGGTGATCGGATCCCGTTGCTTGTACAGCTCCAGCTCGTCGGTCGTGCGATAGGTCACCTGATCGCCCTGAAAGTGCCCATAGAAGCGGTACGTCTTAGCCTCCAGCAAGCTCGGACCTTCGCCACGACGAGCACGCGCGATTGCCTCTCCGGCTGCCTCGTAGACGGCGAAGACGTCGAGTCCATCCACGACGACCCCGGGGATCTCATAGGCACCGGCCCGGTTGGCAATATCGCTTGCGGAGCAGTGATACCGGACCGGAGTCGATTCCGCGTAACCATTGTTTTCGCAGACGAAGACTACGGGCAGGTTCCAGATCGCGGCCAAATTCAATCCTTCGTGGAATGTGCCCTGGTTCGCGGCGCCGTCGCCGAAGAAGCAAACCGCAACTCCGCCGGTGCCCAGGGTCTTCGCCGTGAGCGCCGCGCCGCAGGCAAGCGGGATTCCGCCGCCGACGATGCCATTGGCTCCCAGCATCCCTTTCTCCACGTCAGCGATGTGCATCGATCCGCCCTTGCCCTTGCAGACGCCGGAGGATTTGCCCATAAGCTCCGCGACCATGCCCGCGATGTCCACTCCCTTGGCGATACAGTGGCCGTGGCCGCGGTGAGTCGAAGTGATGTAGTCGTTGTCTGTCAGGTGGGAGCAAATTCCGACCGCCACAGCCTCCTCGCCGGCATAAAGGTGAACGAACCCGGGGACGAAGCCGGCCGCAAAGTTCTTGCCGGCCAGATCCTCGAACGTGCGAATCTGCATCATCTTCTCGTACATGCCGAGCAGGGTGTCCCGATCCAGGTCGAGCGCTCCCGCCGTGCCCACCGCCATGATTGCCTCCTGATCGTCCGCCGCTTCGAAGCGTGTTGCCGTCACAGCGCTCGCTGCAACGCGCTCTTGCCGAGTAGGATCTGACCGACTTATAGGGTAATACCGGGCAGTCGGCAAGCGACTTGCTCCGGCGGGCGCTTCGTTGCGTGATTGGGACTCCTGATTGGCAAGAGGCGAATCCAACTTTTTTCGCGTTGCGTATTGGATACGAGCGCTCACACCGCCCGCGCAACCCGATAGGCATTGATTCTTTGTGAGTCCGCTCTACGGGCGAGGGGGGAACGCGCGCATGGTAAAGATCGGCCGCCGGAGATTTATATCCAGCGCGATGGCCGGAGTTGCTGGACTCGTCGCGCCAGAACTGACCGGTTGGTCGCGAGGCTATCCACCAAGCGCAGCCGCACAGAGCGCATACGATCTCTCGGCCGGGACGCCCGGTTGTTCACAAGTCGCTCTCATGTTCAACATCGGCGCGGGCTTTGACCCCGCGATTGGTGTGTTGGACACACTTGGCACTTATGGTGCGTCGGCGACGATGTTCGTCATGGGATGGCTTGCCGAGCAGAATCCCTGGCTCGTGCAGCAGATCGCAGCCTGGGGTCATCCAGTGGGAAGCCACGGCTACGTTCCCCCGGAATTGACGGTTCGCTCTGATGACGATGTCGCCTGGGATCTTCAGACGGCATCTGACACGCTTGCCTGGGCACTTGGCTACAATCCCGGCCCCTGGTTCACGCCGTATGCCAGCGCAAGCGACGATCGCGTGCGGTCGATAGCCGGTTCTCTGGGCCTGATCACGGTCGGGTGGAGCATTAGTTCTGGCGACTGGGACCCGGGAGCCACCGCCGAATCGATCTATAGCAGCGTCGTCAATAGCGCATTCGATGGCGCAATTATCGAATTGCATCTCGATGCCCAGCGCAGTGTCGATGGAACAGCCGTTGCCCTGCCCTGGATCATCGACGACCTGAGCGCTCGAGGTTACAACTTCGTCACCGTTCCTCAGATCGCCAACTGGTGCTAGGCTGCCTGCGTTCCGTCAGCGGCATCGATGGTTTATTCCAAACTGAGGCCGCGGCGACCGTATAATCGCGACACGCCGTCCTTGCCGCCCGTGGCAGCCTACGGCGCACGGAGCGGGGGACGTTTGTGACCGACGCTATTGCCGACTTGGTCCAGGTCATTGTCCGCGACTATGCCATCACGGACGCGCAGAAGGACGTCGATCTGAACGCTCCGGCCGACGAGCCGGCGGCAGTGATCGAAGCTGACAAGCACCATATCGTGACCGAGGCGGCAGAGCGAGCCCGACAGCTCTTCCCATCGTTTCGCAGTGGACTCCTGCTCGCGTTTGAAGCGCAGAGTATGGGCAAGCACGAGATTCGGCTCGACGATCGAGATGCGGAGCAGAACGCCATCGCCGATGCGCTGATTGCCTACCTGGTGCGGTTCGATTTCGCCGAGTCGCGGAGCGAGGAGTCCGAGCCAGGACACTATTACTACTTCATCTCGGTCAATTGGGATGCCTTGTACAAGCTTGCCGAGGGCGCCGGTATTGACCTTCCTGCAGCGCTGGCCAGGGCCGCGTCAATTCCGGGTGGCTGATGGCCGCTCCGGAACGCCGGGATGCCGGTCCCGCCCAGGCCGAACAGCCGAAAACGGGCAAGAAACTGCCTCGCCCAGTGGGCCCGGACAACGCGGCACGGCTGGCGCGAGCGCTGCATTTTCGATTTCGGGACTTGGGACTGTTACGGACGGCGCTGACTCATCGCTCGATCTTGCACGAGTTTGCCAGCGCGGGTATCTCGACCGCGCATCCGGCGGCTCTGACCAACGAGCGACTCGAGTTCTTGGGTGACGCCGTCCTGGGCGCAGTCGCCGCCGAGTATCTGTACAACCTCGATCCTGAGGCCGATGAGGGACAGCTGACCCGACGGCGCGTCGCTTTGGTGCGCGCAGAGACGTTGGTGCGCTGGGCGCGGGAGATTGACCTCGGATCGTATCTCTACCTGGGCCTTGGCGAGCGGCCGGGACTAGGCAACCGGGACCGTATGCTCGCCGGGGCATTTGAAGCCGTTATCGGCGCCGTGGCCCTGGATCGGGGGTTCGGCGCGGCGAGAAGATTCATCTTGCGGCTGCTCGAACGCGATGCCCCGGAGATCCTGGCCAGTGCCGAGGGGGTCGCGAACCCGAAGGGCCGCCTGCAGGAGCTGCTGCAAGATCGCTATCGGCGGGCGCCGGAATATGAGACGGTGTCCACGCAGGGACCGGATCACGCTCGGACGTTTGTCGTGGAGGTCACGTTCGACGAACACGCTCTCGGCCGGGGTGTTGGTCCATCCAAGCGCGAAGCCGAGCAAGCCGCGGCGGCGGCGGCGTTGACCGCTTTGGCTGCTGACCCGGACGGCTTGCTTTCACCATCCGCCGTCGTCGTCGACTGATTTTGCAGGAGAGGCCGGAGCCGGCTAGGGGAGAGGAACGTGGCGGGCCACTATGATCAGCTGAGTGTCTTTGCCGGCAATTCCAACCCGGATCTGGCCGAGGAGATCTGCGCCTATATCGGCATCCCGCTCGGTCGGGCGGAAGTTTTCAAATTCTCGAACGACAACACGTTCGTGCGCATCAACGAAAGCGTCCGTGAGAACGATGTCTTTGTCGTGCAATCCTTTTCCGCCCCGATAAACGACTCGGTCATGGAGATGCTGATCATGATCGACACTATCAAGCGGGCATCGGCGGGGCGGGTGACGGCGGTGATTCCGTATTTCGGCTATGGCCGCACGGACAAGAAAGATCAGCCGCGAGTTCCCATCACGGCCCGCCTGGTCGCCAAACTCGTCGGGGTATCAGGAGCGGATCGAGCGCTACTGCTCGACCTCCATGCCGGGCAGATTCAGGGATTCTTCGATGTCCCTGTCGACGAGATGAGCGCCATGTCGCTGACAGCGTCCTACTTCGCGCAGAAGCGCCTCTCAGATCCAGTCGTCGTCTCACCCGATCTGGGTAACACCAAGCGCGCTCGCAACTTCGCCGAGATCGTCGACGCACCGCTGGCCATTATCGAGAAACGGCGTGCCGGCAACCGAGACCGCACTGAGGTACTCAATCTGATCGGCTCGGTCGAGGGGAGGCAAGCCATCATCGTCGACGACGAGATCGATACCGCCGGTTCGATCACCCAGGCGGCAGACGTCTGCCTGGAAGCGGGCGCAACAGAGGTCTATGCGTCGGCAATCCACGCGGTGCTTTCCGGACCGGCGGTGCAGCGACTGCAAGAATGCTTAATCAGGGAAGTGGTCATCACCAACAGCATCGCCGTGCCTCTAGAAAAGCGTTTTTCCAAATTGACGGTCCTGTCCGTGGCGTCGCTACTTGGCGAGACGGTGCAGCGGATTCATACCGGGGCCAGTGTCTCGGCAACCTATCGCACCCAGGAGGCGATGGCGGCTATCTGATCGCGGCGACTGTCTGCCGCGCCGCGGCATCGATGCGCACCAGAGCCTTTGCCAGGTTCTCTTCCGAATTGGCGTAGGAGAGGCGGAGGTAGCCCTCACCATGGTCGCCAAATGACGTCCCGGAGAGCGCGGCGACGCCGAACTCGTCGAGGAGCTGGTCGGCAAACTCCCTGCTGGACATGCCGGTGCCCTTGATGTTGGGAAAGACGTAAAACGCTCCCGCCGGCGCGCGGCACGAGATACCGGGGATGCGGTTGAGACCTTCCACCATCAGGTCGCGCCGCCGCCGAAATGCACTCACCATGTCGCGGACAGTGTCTTGCGGGCCGGTCAGCGCCTCGATGCCGGCGCGCTGCACGAGCGACGCGGTGCAGGAGACGCTGTTGACCATCAGGCGGCTGACTTGCTCGGCGAGGTCTTCCGGCATCACTCCGTAGCCCAGGCGCCAGCCGGTCATGGCATATGTCTTGGAGAAGCCGTCGAGAATTGCGGTGCGCTCGGGCATTCCCGGAAACGTCGTGATCGAGTAGTGGTCGCCGTCGTAGATGATCTCGGAATAGATTTCGTCGGCGAGCACGAAGAGATCGTGCTTCACCGCCAGCGCGGCGATCGCTTCGAGATCTTCGCGGGTGAGCACGCCACCAGTCGGGTTGGCGGGGCTGTTGATAATCAGGAACTTCGTTTGCGGTGTAATCAACGAGGCCAGCTCGTCGATGTCGAGCCGAAAGTCAAGCTCCTCGCGGATCGGCAGCGGAATGGCTCGCGCGCCGACGAAGTCGATCATGCTGCGGTAGATCGGGAACCCCGGATCAGGGAAGATGGCGTCGTCGCCTTCCTCGAGCAGCGCCAGGATGAGGAAGAACATGATTGGCTTGCCACCGGGCGTGACGACGACATTCGCCGGGCCATACGATGTTCCTCGCGAGCGGTTGATGTAGTCGGCGATAGTCTGGCGCAGGTCGGGTTGCCCCGAAGCGGGGCCATAGTGGGTCCAGCCGTCGCGAATGGCGGCAACTCCGGCCTCGCTGACATTAGCAGGTGTGTCAAAATCGGGTTCGCCGATCTCCAGGTGGATCACGTCCCGGCCCTGCGCTTCGAGCGCCCGAGCACGAATCAAGACTTCAAACGCGGTTTCCGTTCCGAGCCGCTGCATACGGGTCGCGAGTCTCATCTCACCGCCTTCAACCTCATGTTGTCGAACAGAACCGCCCGAGCGGCAGGATTGGGATGCAAGCATAATGGAGAAGCCGTCTGAATTACGCCAGGGCGGCTTGAGGGCTGACTCGACGAGAACTTTAAGAGAGTCCGGCGCGACCGAGGTGAACGGGGACAGGATGATGAGGAGCGCCGCAACGACCGCGACCTGGGAGTACCTCACGCTGCCCGAAGCTGAGCGAGGTCGCTTAGCACAACTGGGATTGGAGGGTTGGGAGCTCGTGGCTGTCGGCGGCGGACCTGACGAGCCCATGCTGTATCTCAAGCGACCCGTCCAGGATCTCAGCGCGCGCGCGACGACCGAGCAACGGAATCGCTACTACCTGTCACGTGGACTCGATCCGGAGCGTTCGCCACAGGATGATGCAACATGAAGCGAGGCGGCGTCCTCAATTCCGCTCTGAGTCACCTGCTGGCGAGTACGGGGCACACAGACTATTTCACGATCTGCGATCGGGGGTTTCCGGTCCCGGAGCGACCGGAGCGGATCGACCTCGCGCTGGTGGACGATATCCCCACGGTGCTGGATGTGCTGACAGCCGTGATTGCTGAGTGGTCGCTCGACCGGGTGCTGATTACGCACGAGATGGACGCAATCAGCCCGGACCGGGTGGCCGAGATGCGAGTGCTGCTCGGCGATGTTCCGTTCGAGCGGGTCGGCCACGGGCAGTTGAAGCGCCTGGCGCAGAGTGCGCGGGCGACGGTGCGCACCGGCGATACGGTCCCGTACGCCAACATCATCGTCGTGTCGGGCTAATGGCTCGGGGACTGGCTCGTAGGCGATAAGGTTACGGAGCGGAGGAGATTGTTGGCGACACTCGATAACGCGCTCTTCGACATGATGGCTGCGAAGCTCTATGTCGCGGTCATCTCAGACATTCTCGATGCCATGGGATACCGCAACCAGGTGCTTCAACCCGGGGTCGTGCCGGCGCAACCGGACCCGAGCCAGGTCCTCGTCGGTCGTGCCGCGACACTGCTGGTCGGTCCCCAGTACGAAGTCGTGGAGCAGCCCTACACGAATCAAATTGCCGCCATCGACGCTCTCGAGCCAGGTGACGTCGTGGTCAGCGGCGTCGGCGGCATGACGAATATCGCTGTCTGGGGAGAGCTCTTTTCGAACGCTGCCAAAGCGCGGGGAGCGCGTGGATTTCTCACCGACGGCTGCCACCGCGACACGCGCATGGTTCTCGATTTGGGCTTTCCCGTCTTCTCGCGGGGACCGCGGCCAGTCGATATCTCCGGGCGAGGCACCGTCATCAGTATTGGGCGGCCGGTCGAGCTCGCTGGCGTCGTTGTCTACCCGGGAGACGTTGTCTTCGCGGAGGTCGACGGGGTCATCGTCATTCCCCATAACCTGGCCGAAGAGACGATGTCCCGCGCTTTCGAAAAGGTGGCCAAAGAGGACGGAGCGCGCGAAGACCTCCGTGCTGGACGCCTGTTGTCGGAGGTCTGGTCCAAATACCGTGTCCTCTGACACCATCACCAAACTGGCGACTTGCTCCGGGACGCACGCGCGGCACTGTTTGCTGTCCTCCGACCGCGAAGTAGTGCAGACTTAACGAGTACACGGGCAACGTTTCGAATCCCCGGCGCCGATCACGCCGGAGCTTTCTGGAAGGATTTCACGATGTCGACGACACAACCGCCGCGAGCCGAAGGCCAGGGCGTCACTCTGCTGGGCCGGGCGCCGGCTGGCCCGGTCGATTTGGCCGAGGTCGCGGTTCTCCTGGATCCACATGACGCGGTGGCCATCGCCAAGCAGCCGCTGCTGCCACGGACCCTGTTGAACACGGCGAACGGAGAAGTGCGCGTCTCGCAAATGATCCCACCGGGACACAAAATCGCCTTGCGCGACGTGCCAGAGGGCGGTGAGGTGCGGCGGTATGGGCAGATCATCGGCTTCGCCACGAAGGACATCGCTCCTGGCGATCATGTCCACAGCCACAATCTCTCGGTCGGGGAGGGGCTCGATCTCGACTATGCTCCGAGCTCAGAGTACCGCCCCATCGATTTCGTGCCGGAGAGCGAGCGCCGCACCTTCATGGGTTACCGGCGGAAAGACGGGCGAGTCGGGACGAGGAACTACGTCGCCATCCTGGCTTCCGTCAACTGCTCGTCGTCGGCGACGCGTCAGGTGGCCGATTACTTCCGAGACCCCGAGGTGATCAAGGCGTACCCAAACGTCGACGGTGTAATCCCGCTCGCCACAAAGGGCGGCTGCGGGGCGCACTACGGATCGTCGGATCTGGGGGTCTTGCAGCGGACGATGGCGGGCATTGTCGACCATCCGAATGTTGGCGGCTACGTCATTCTCAGTCTCGGCTGTGAAGTCAACCAGCCGACCGATCTCATCGAGTCGACTGGACTTGGCAATGGCCACCAGCCGACGGTGCTCACCATCCAGCAAGATGGCGGCTTCGCCAAGACTGTCGAGGCCGGTATCGCCGCCGTAAAGCGCATCTTGCCGGTAGCGAACCAAGTTCAGCGCGAGCCGATCCCCGCCTCCGAGCTGGTAGTGGCGTTGCAGTGCGGCGGGTCGGACGGCTGGTCGGGCGTAACCGCGAACCCAGGACTGGGCCGCGCCGCCGATGAGATCGTCCGCCAAGGCGGCACGGTGGTCTTGGGCGAGACGACCGAGGTTTATGGTGGCGAGCACCTTCTGACGCGGCGTGCGAAGAACGCCCAGGTGGCCCAGGATCTCATCGACCGCATCCACTGGTGGGAGAACTACACGGCGCTCTTCGGCGCCTCGATCGACAACAACCCGGCGCCGGGAAACAAGCTAGGTGGACTAACAACGATTTTTGAGAAATCGCTGGGTGCTATAGCCAAGGCGGGAAGCACGCCCTTGAACCAAGTCGCTGGATACGGTGAGCGTGTCACGGAGCGCGGTTTCGTGCACATGGACACACCGGGATACGATCCGGTCTCCGTGACGGGTCAGGTCGCCGGCGGCTGCAACGTGGTCGTGTTCACGACGGGTCGCGGCTCCGCGTTCGGGTTCAAGCCCGCGCCTTCCGTCAAGATCGCCACCAACTCGACCCTCTACGCCAACCAGGAACCCGACATGGACATCAATGCGGGCAAGGTTCTCGATGGGGTTAGCCTCGACGATTTGGGGCAGGAAATCTTCGAGAAAATTCTCGCCGTGGCGTCGGGCGAACGGACCAAGAGCGAGCTCGCGGGGGTCGGCGAGGAGGAGTACAACCCGTGGATCATCGGGGCGGTGCTGTAGGCCTTGATGGACACGGACCTGGCTGATGAGGACGAGGTTCAGCGTTTGCTCGACGAGTTTCGTGCGAAGGCCGAGCCGCTCGGAGTGACGGTTCTGCGAGTTGCCTCGGATCTGGCTGCAGCG